>Ga0326727_10000104_pt1 | contig 363563 bp, 332 predicted proteins | sample MB2enrmetagenome_FD_207643 | JGI IMG/M metagenome (GOLD analysis project Ga0326727, IMG submission 207643) | Lab enriched peat soil microbial communities from McLean, Ithaca, NY, United States - MB29MY | ecosystem: Environmental > Terrestrial > Soil > Wetlands > Peat | place: USA: New York...
AGCCCAGCACGAGCCGGGGCGCCCAGCTCGATGGCAACCAGCGTGACGCGCGAAGCGCGGCGCGCCGGTTGCCGTTCTCTCTCCCCCTCGACCCCGACCTCGACCCTCCCTCCCCCACTCCGCTACAGTCCCCCCATGCGCGACCGCGCCGACGTCGTCATCGTGGGGGCCGGCATCATGGGGCTCTCCATCGCCTACCACCTGGCGGCGCGCGGGGTGCGCGACGTGACGGTGGTCGACCGTAGCTACCTGTGCGGGGGCGCCAGCGGGAGAAACGGCGGGGGCATCCGCGCCCAGTGGTCGAGCGAGGCCAACGTGCGGCTGATGCAGGAGAGCATCCGCATGTGCCGCGAGTTCGCCACGAAGATGCGCATCAACGTCTGGTTCCGGCAGGGCGGGTACCTCTTCCTCGCGCGCACGCCCGCCATCCGCGCCGGCCTGGAGAAGAGCGTGGCCCTGCAGAACGACTGCGGACTACCGACCCGCATGCTCTCCCCCGCCGAGGCGCGCCGCATCGTGCCCGAGCTGTCGACCGACGGGCTCGAGGCGGCGAGCTTCAACGCCGACGACGGGGTGGTGTTCCCCTGGCCGTTCGTGTGGGGGTACGCCCAGGCAGCCGAGAAGCTGGGGGTCGAGGTCGCTGCGTTCCACGAGGTGGTCGGCTTCGAGACCAAGGGCAAGCGCATCGACGGCGTGCGCGTCCGCCGCAGCGGACCGGGGCCAGTGGCGCCCGACGCCCCCTCGCACACCATCCGCACCCACAAGGTCGTCAACGCCGCCGGGGCGTGGTCGCCGGAGGTGGCCAGGCTGCTCGGGGTGGCACTCCCCAACAAGCCGCACCGCCACGAGATCTGCTCCACCGAGCCCCTCAAACCCTGGCTCAAGCCCCTCGTGGCCGACCTCTCGGACGGGCTCTACTTCTCGCAGTCGACCCGGGGCGAGATCGTGGGCGGCATCGGCAACGAGTACGTCCCGTCCGGCCTCGACCAGCACAGCAGCCACGCGTTCCTCGGCAAATACTCGCGCTCGCTGGTCAGCGCCTGCCCGGTCCTCGGCCAGGTGAAGGTCCTGCGCCAGTGGGCGGGCTGTTACGACCTCACCCCCGACGCCAACCCCATCGTCGGCCCGGTGGACGAGGCCGAGCACTTCTACCAGGCGAGCGGCTTCATGGGGCACGGGTTCATGATGGCTCCCGTCATCGGCAAGCTCATGGCGGAGCTCGTGGCGGACGGCGCCGTCATTCCCATGCTGGAGCGCTGGAAGTTGACGCGGTTCGCCGAAGGGAAGCTGCTCTCGGAGGCGATGATCATCGGTTGACGGCGGCGCGCAGCCCCCTGTACCGTCCGCATCGCGTCGTAAATACAAGGGAGAATCGCCATGAGGACCGCGCGTTCGGTCGTCTCCACACTCGGGCTGTCGTCGGCTCTTCTATCGGCCGTCGCGGGCGTCGTAGCGCCCATTTCCATCCCCCTCGTCACGCTCGGCGTGGGCGCGCTGCTCGTCGCCTGCGACGACGAGAACGACCCCAAGACCTGGGTGAAGCGCCTCGACGATCCCGCGCAGCGCGCCAACGCCATCAAGCGCCTCACGCAGTTCTACGAGGACGGGATGACGAAGGCGAACAACGACGCCGCGACGCCCGAGATCAAGACGCTGCTCGACACCATCGTCGAGCCGCTGACCAAGACCTACACGGCGGGCGGCCTCGACGAGAAGACGCGCATCGATCTCATGAAGTTCCTGGCGGAGACGCACGATCCGCGCACCCAGCCGGCCATCGCGAAGGTCCTCAAGGACTTCGACATGGGCAAGAACGACGACGAGACGCGCACCGCGTGCGAGTCCATCAACGCCATGTCGAAGGCCGGCGTGAAGCTCGATCAGACCGTCATCGACGAGCTGTGGAACGTCTTCGCGCGCTTCCAGATCTCCAAGGCGACGAGCGAGCGCCTCTACCACGCGGTGCAGGACGCCGTGCTCCAGGTGAAGGACGCGAGCTACGCCGAGAAGGCGATCGACAAGCTGAAGGGCACCGTGCCGCCCAACCCCAGCGTGGACGTCCAGAAGGACCAGCTGATGTGGTGGCAGCTCACCTCGGTGCGCATCCTCAGCGAGCTCCGCTACACCAAGGGCGTCAAGGCGCTCGTCACGGCGCTGCTCACGCCCAGCAAGACCTCCACCCTGGGCGCGACCATCCAGTTCGCGCTGCTGAAGATGGCCAAGGACGCCGAGCCCGAGCTCATCAAGTGCCTGAACGGCGGGGGCGGCGATCCCCAGTACACCGAGGCCATCAAGCTCTGGGGCGACGACAAGAGCTGGGTCGGCGTGACCGCCGAGGTGCTCGCGGTCATCGGCCGCGCCCCGGGGCGCGACGCGATGCTCGCTGCCCTCCCCACCGTCACCGACGACACGTCGCGCACCGAACTGGCGCAGGCCCTGACGCAGATGCCGGGCGATCCCCGGTGCGAGCCGGCCTTCCTCGACGCGTACAAGAAGCTCACCTGGGACTCGAGCGACACCCTGCTCGGTCAGCTCAAGCCGCGCATCGCCCTCGCCCAGCAGTCGGCCAAGTTCTACGACCCCAAGCTCGTCGCCTGGCTGCTCAAGGAGATGAAGGGCGCCCCCGACTACTCGGCGAAGATCATCCAGATCGAGGCCGAGTCCAAGCTGATGACGGTGGACATGCAGGACGACGTGGCGGCGGCGCTGGCCAACCTCAAGAAGGAGACGCCGGCCGACGGCTTCGCCAAGGTCCAGCAGATGTTCGACGCGACCAGCGAGCCGGTGCTCAAGTGCAAGGCCGACCTGTCCTGCTACCTGGGGGTGCTGGACCAGCCCATCCCGTCCGTGCCGCCCACCGCCTACTACAAGCAGGTCAAGGCCGCGTGGATGGCCGTGGAGTTCGGCAGCGCGAACGCAGACGCCACGCGGGCCGAGCTGCTCAAGCGGGTCGACAAGATCAAGAACACCGGCGCGCGCATCGCGGTGTGCGAGGCCATCGACGAGCTGGCGCCCAAGGGCGACCCGGCGGGGGCGGACACGCTCGAGAAGATCGTGGCGGCGGACGTCAAGTCGGGCGACAAGGAGGTCGTGGCCGGCGACAACACGGTCGCCCAGGTGGCGTGGCGGCTCCGCGTGCGGGGGCAATAGAAAGCCCCGTCCCCTGATATCCTCACCGGGACAATGATCCGGCTCGACGTCACCCAGGGCCTGACGCGCAGCGCGCGTCACGAGTCGTCGGCCGACGTCATCCGCATCGGCCGGGCGGAAGGCAACGATCTGGTGCTGCCGGACGAGCTCGTGTCCGGCGAGCACCTGCGCATCGTCTTCGGAGGCGAGCGCTACACCCTGCGCGATCTGCGCTCGACCAACGGCACGGCGGTGCTGCGAGGGTCGGAGCGCATCGCGCTGGACGACACGAACCGGCGCGAGCTGGAGCTGCAGGCGGGCGACGTGGTGGAGCTCGGCTCGGGCGAGCTGGCGGTGCGCCTGGGGGTGACCCTGGTGGAGGACGCCGAGAGCGACGTCGCGCGGGTCCTGGCCATCCGCAAGATCGACGAGCTCGGTCCGGCCGAGTCGGCCATCGAGCGCGACGGCGGCCGGCTGCGGGCCCTCTACGACGTGCTCAAGCGGATCGGCGGCGCGGCCGACATGAACGACGTCCTGGTCGCCATCTGCGACGGGGCCTTCGCCCTGCTGCCGGGCGCGACGCACGTGACGGTGGTGCTCCGCGAGGACGACGAGGGCGCGGCCAGCTACGTGCCCATCGTGACGCGCGTGCGCGGGCAGAAGGGGCCGGCGACGGAGCCCATTCCCGTGACGCGCAGCGTCTTCCGCAAGGTCGTGAGCGAGCGCGCCGCGGTCATCGCCGCCGACGCGCCGCGCGAGGTGGCGCAGACCGAGTCGCTCATGGGGGCGTCGATCCGCAGCGTGCTCGGGGTGCCCCTGTGGCGCGGCGAGGAGATCCTCGGCGTCCTGCAGATGGACAACCGCGAGAGCGCCGGCGTCTTCACGTCGATGGACCTCGACGTGTGCGCCGTGCTGGCGCACCACGCCTCCCTGGCCGTGGCCAACGCCCGCCTGGTGCAGCGCCTGCGCGCGGCGGAGGACCGGCTCAAGAAGGAGAACACCTTCCTCAAGACGCGCGAGGAGTCGCGCCGGGTCGGCAAGGGCGAGCAGGAGATCATCGGTACGGCGGGGGCCATGCGCTCGCTCTTCGATCAGCTCAACAAGGTGGTCGACACCCGCGTGACGGTCCTCATCGAGGGCGAGACCGGCGTGGGCAAGGAGCTCATCGCCGCGGCCGTTCACTACCGGTCACGCCGGCGCACGCAGCTCTTCGTGAGCCAGAACTGCGCGGCGATGCCGGAGAACCTGCTCGAGTCCGAGCTCTTCGGGCACAAGAAGGGCAGCTTCACCGGGGCGCACGAGGACAAGAAGGGGCTCTTCGAGATCGCCGACGGCGGGACGCTGTTCCTCGACGAGGTGACGGAGATGCCGCTCTCGCTCCAGAGCAAGCTGCTGCGCGTGCTGCAGGAGGGGGAGATCCGCGCCATCGGCGCCACGGCGGAGAAGCGCGTCAACGTGCGCATCGTCGCGGCCACCAACCGCAACCTCGAGAAGGAGGTCGCAGAGGGGCGCTTCCGCGAGGACCTCTACTACCGCCTCAAGGTGTTCCCGATCCGTGTCCCGCCCCTGCGCGAGCGGCGCGAGGACATCCCGCTGCTGGCCAAGCACTTCCTCGAACGCTACTCGACCGAGCTCGGAAAGCCGGCGGCCGGCTACTCCCAGCAGGCCATGGAGCTGCTCCAGGCCTACGACTGGCCGGGCAACGTGCGCGAGCTGCAGAACGAGGTGCAGCGCCTGGTCATCCAGATCGACGCCGGCGACTTCATCACGCCCGACCTGCTCTCCCCGCGCATCCGCCAGATCGAGGGGGTCATCGATCGCGTCAAGCCCACCAAGGGCACCCTCAAGGAAATGATGGACCAGCTCGAACGGTGGCTCCTCATCGAGGCGCTGCGCGAGCACGACAACAACAAGACCGCCGCCGCCAGGTCGCTCGGAATCACGCGCGAGGGGTTGCACAAGAAGCTTCGCGCCTTCGGGCTGTGAACCTGCGCTTCGAGGGGCCGGGGGAGGTCCTCCGACCGCGGCTGGCGCTGCTGGCCGGAGCCCTGGCGCTCTTCGCGGCGTCGCTCGGCCTGATGTGGGTCGGAGCACCCGGCTGGAGCGTCGCGGTCGAGCAAGGGCTCGCGGCGTGGCTGGTCGGCGCCTTTGCCTGGCGGGCCTACCGGTCGAGCCTGAAGGGCATCGTGCACGCGGACGCATCGGGGCTGCGGGTGGGGGACACGGTGGTGGTCGAGCGCGCGCGCATCGCGTCGGCCTTCCTGCTGGCGCCCGAGAGCCCCGTGGTGCGCGTGATGCTGCGCCGGGCCCTGTCGGTGGACGTCCAGCTGGAGAGCGAGGAGAAGGCCCGGGCGCTGCTCACCGCGCTGGGCCAGGGGACGGGAGAGGCCATCGCGACCTTCAGCGCGATCCATGGCGGACGGAGGCAGGTCGTCCTGGCCGTGGGCGCGGTCGCGCTGTGGGGCGTCGTCGTCGGCGTCGCCGCGAGCGATCTGCTGCACGGGGCGCTGGGCGTGTCCGAGGTCGTCTGGAGCGCCCTGCTCTCGGCGACGCTCGTGGTGGCCTTCCTGCGCCTCTCGGCGCGGGTCGACGTGGGCAGCGACGGCATCCTGGTCCGTCGCCTGGGAGAGCAGCGCTTCGTCTCGTACCGCGCGATCGCGGAGCTCCGGCCCAAGGAGCCCAACGGCATCCTGGTTCGCCTCGCCAGGGGGCGCCCCCTCCAGCTCACGGTCGGGGGCTGGGCCCACAGGGCCGAGCTGCGTGACGTGCTGGTGGAGCGCATCGAGGAGGCGCGCAGCGCCTTCGTGGCGAGCGACGGCACCAGTGGCACCGAGGCGCTGGTGGCGCCGGGCGGGCGGCCGGCGGAGCGGTGGCTGCGGGAGGTGCGGGCGCTGGCGCGGGCGAGGCACTACCGGGAGACCCGGCTGGACCGGGAGCACCTCTGGCGCGTGGTCGACGATGCCGCTGCCCCGCCGACGACACGGGCGGGGGCGGCGCTCGCCCTGTCGGAGCTCGACCAGCCCGGGCGGGCGCGGCTCCGCGTCGCGGCCGAGGCCTGCGCCGAGCCGAGGCTGCGCGTGGCGCTCACCCGTGTCGCCGAAGGGGCCCCGGACGCCGAGGTCGAGGAGGCCCTGGCTCCGCTCCTCGAGTCGAAGTCCTGAGCCGCCGCGGCTCTTCTAGAGCAGGTCCTCCGTCCTGCGCACGTCCCCCGGCGGGGCCACGTAGGGGTCCCCCGTGCGGGGATCGCGCGCGTCGGGCACCACCTCGAGCAGCGGGACCAGGGCGAACGCGCGCTCCTTCAGCCGCGGGTGCGGCACGACGAGCTGCCCGGTGTCCACGGAGAGCCCCTCGATCCACAGCACGTCCAGGTCCACCGTCCGTGGCCCGAACCGCTCGCTCCCCCGGACGCGACCGAGCCGCCGCTCGATGCCGAGGAGCACCTCGAGCAGCACCCCGGGTGCTCCGTCCCACACGACGAGCGCCGCGGCGTTCGCGTACTCGGGCTGCGGCGGCCCCACGGGGGCGGTCGCGTACACGTGCGACGTCCGCTCGACGTGCGCCACGGCCTCGAGCTCGCGCCGCGCCGCCCGCAGCGTCGCCAGACGGTCGCCCAGGTTCGCGCCGAACCCGACGACCGCGCGCAGGCTCTTCAAGGGGAGGAGGGCTCCAGCATCAGCGGGTCGGTGAGGTTGCCCGTGTAGTTGCCGTTGATGGCCCCGTCCTGCACGAAGAAGAGGTACGAGGGATCGTCCACGCCGTTGAGCTTCGCGTCGAGCGTGATGATGGGCGTCGTCCCCGCCGGGACGACGGTGTCGAACGTGACGCCCTGAAGCGTGGTCGTCGTGTCCGTCTGCACCTCGATCTGCTGCGAGCTCGTCTCGCCGAGCGTGTCACCCGCTGCGAGCGACTGCCCCGCCGCGTTGGCGATGGTCCCGGTCATGACCGAGACCGTGATGTCGAAGGCGCAGGGCAGCCCCGTCTTGGTGGTGTCGCACGTCCACCAGATGCTCCAGTGCCCGCCCGTCTGGTACTGGGTGAACACACCGACGCCCGCGCCGGGGGTCGCGGTCATCGTCCGGTTCGGGTCCACGTCGACGAGCATGGGGGTCGTCGAGGTGCCGCCCGAGCTCGAGCCCGAGCTCGACCCCGAGGTCGTGCCGGAGGAAGACCCGCCGCCGTACCCGCCACCTGCGCCCTCCACGGTCGGCTCCTCCTCGGTCCCGCACCCGACCAGGATCCCTGCCGAGAAGGCCACGCCGAGAGCGAAGGTGCGCGCGATATTCCAAGCCAGCATCCCGTCCTCCTTGGTTCCCGCCCCCTCAAGCTAGCGCACGCAGACGTCAGCGGCGACCGCCGCCACCGCGCCCACCGCCGCCGCCGCCGCGGAAGCCTCCTCCACCGTGCGAGCCGCCGCTGTGGAACCCGCCGCTGCTCCCCTCGTCCGAGTAGTAGTGGTGCCCGCCGCTCGGCGCCGTGGTGGGATGGGCGGCGCCAGCGTAACCTCCGCCGCGATACCCTCCGTAGCCGCCGCCGTAGGCCCCGCCGCCGAACCCGCGGGATGCAGGGGAGGCGCCGTAGTAGGGGTGCGCTCCCATCGAGGACGAGCTGTACCCGTACCCGGGACGCACGTTGAGAGCGCTCCCGCGGAAGCCGGCACCCAGGCGGCCGCCGAAGTGCGACGGCTCAGCACGTCCGTAGGCTCCCATGCCGCCCGCGCGCGATGCGACGGCGGAGGGTGCGTGGGCGCCCATCGCCGTCGCCGTGCTCGCGTGGGCGAACGCCCGTGCCTGCATCACGCCGCGGTTGGTCGTTCCACCGTGGGCGATGCCGGACGATGGGATGCCCAGCACCGACGGCGGGGGGCCGTTCACGCGCGGTGTCGCCCCGATCCGTCCGTTCACCGAGGGGGATGCGCCGATGTAGGGACGCGAGTGGGACGCCACGGCGCCCAGCTGTCCGCCGGCCACCATGTGCTCGCGCAGCCCGCCGCCCGCGAAGAGGTCCCCGCAGCCCACGAAGCCGTACGCGACCCGGGGGGTGAACCCCAGCCCGTACGCCATCCCGCCGCGCCAGCCCCAGGTCGGCGCCAGGGGACCCCAGCCGACATAGGCCCAGTCGCCATAGCCATAGCGCCAGGAGACCCAGGCCCCAGCGTACCTCCGTCCCGGGATCCAGCCCCAGCCGTACGGCGTGGAGTAGACCCAGCGTCCGTAGTGGAAGGGCGCCCAGCCCCAGTCGTAGTCGCTGACCCAGGTGTAGTCGTCGTCGTAGGTCCAGTGCCCTGCCGACACATACGGGGTGAAGTCGCTGCCGACGACGTCCTGCGAGGGAACCCAGACCGTCCCGTAGGTGGGATCCTCGGTCCACTGGCCATACGGGTCGAGCGTCGAGCGGAAGTCGGTCAGCGCGGAGGGATCCGTGTCGGCGTACTGGTCCTCGGGGCCGTAGCCGGCCTCTGCCCCCGTACCGTCGTCCACCGTGATCTCACCCGGCGGAATGACCTGCTGGCCAGGAGGGGGCGGGATGGCCCGCACCGACTGGGGAGACATGGGCTGAGCCGCTGCGGTCGCTCCGACCGGCGGAGGGGGCGGCGAGTGGTCGTAGCCAACCGCCGGCGGGACGGGAGGCGGGTACTTGGCCTCCTGCATGTCGTACGGGTCCTCGGCGCACCCTGCGAGCAGGGGGAGGGCGGCTGCGACGACCAGGGCGAGGATGCGAGCCGGCTTGAACATGAGGAGCCTCGGTGAGACGAAGTGCAAACCCCGAGCCCGGGTGGCGGGAACGGGTGCCCCGGGTCGCGCGGCCCTTCATTGAAGCTGGGGCGTCCTGCGCTGTCCAGCAAGTCCCCGTTCTGCCTTTCCTTCCGTGGAGGCAGCCTGCCCCGCACGCGACACCTCTGCCGGGGCAGGGCTCCCCACGTCTGCGGGCGAACCCGTTCGCCGGTCACCGGTGGTATGGTGATGCGCGAGTCTGGAGGAAGAACGATGGCCGAGACCAGCCCGTCCAACATGACAGCCCGCATCGCGGCGATGCAGGACTTCAAGCTGTACAAGGAGCTGCACTGGGAGGGCGGGTTCGAGGACTACCTGGCGATCGTCCGGGACCGGCCGCAGGTCACGCGCAACGCGTACCAGCGCCTCTACGACATGATCATCAGCTACGGGACCGAGGAGTACATCGACAACAAGAAGAAGCTGGTCCGGTACAACTTCTTCAAGGACGAGCAGGCCGGCGGACAGAACGCCATCTTCGGCCTCGACATCCCGCTCATGAGGCTGGTGCACGTCCTGCGCGCCGCCGCAGAGGGGTACGGCCCGGAGAAGCGCGTCATCCTCCTCCACGGGCCGGTGGGCTCGTCGAAGAGCACCATCGCCCGCCTGCTCAAGCTCGGCGTGGAGCAGTACTCGCGGACGCCCGACGGCGCGCTGTTCACGTTCGAGTGGGTCGGCCTGGCCGAGACCGGCATCAACAACGACGTCGATCGGTTCCCCAGCCCGATGAACGAGGAGCCGCTGCGCATCATCCCGCCGGAGTGGCGCGCGAAGGCCATCGAGTCGCTCAATCTCTCGAACGACAAGTACAAGGTCCGCGTCGACGGGGACCTCGACCCGGCCAGCCGCTTCATCTTCAAGGCCCTGATGCAGAAGTACGAGGGCGACTGGGCGAAGATGGTGCAGAAGCACGTGCGGGTGAAGCGCCTGGTGCTGAGCGAGAAGGACCGCGTCGGCATCGGTACCTTCCAGCCCAAGGACGAGAAGAACCAGGACTCGACCGAGCTGACGGGCGACATCAACTACCGGAAGATCGCCGAGTACGGCTCGGACTCGGACCCGCGCGCGTTCAACTTCGACGGCGAGTTCAACATCGCCAACCGCGGCATCCTCGAGTTCATCGAGATCCTCAAGCTCGACGTCGCCTTCCTCTACGATCTCCTGGGCGCGACCCAGGAGCACAAGATCAAGCCCAAGAAGTTCGCGCAGACCGACATCGACGAGGTCATCATCGGCCACACCAACGAGGCCGAGTACAAGAAGCTCCTGAACAACGAGTTCATGGAGGCGCTGCGCGACCGCACCATCAAGATCGACATCCCCTACATCACCAAGCTGACCGAGGAGATCCGCATCTACGAGAAGGACTTCAACGGTCAGAAGATCAAGGGCAAGCACATCGCGCCGCACACGCTGGAGGTCGCCGCGATGTGGGCCGCGCTGACGCGCCTCGAGGACCCGAAGAAGCACAACCTGTCGCTCCTGCAGAAGATGAAGCTCTACGACGGCAAGGTCCTGCCGGGGTACACCCAGGACACCGTCAAGGAGCTGCGCAAGGAGAGCAAGCGCGAGGGCATGGAAGGCATCAGCCCGCGCTACGTGCAGGACAAGATCTCCAACGCCCTGGTGAACGACTCGGGCGAGGGGACCATCAACCCCTTCATGGTGCTCAACGAGCTCGACAAGGGCCTGCGCCACCACTCGCTCATCACCAGCGACGAGCAGCGCAAGCGCTTCACCGAGATCATCGGGATGGTGAAGCGCGAGTACGAGGAGATCGTGAAGAACGAGGTCCAGCGCGCGATCAGCGCGGACGAGGACGCGATCAGCAAGCTGGCGGCGAACTACATCGACAACATCAAGGCCTACACGCTCAAGGAGCGGGTGAAGAACCGCTACACCGGGCAGGACGAGGATCCCGACGAGCGGCTGATGCGCTCCATCGAGGAGAAGATCGAGATCCCCGAGAACCGGAAGGACGACTTCCGGCGGGAGATCATGAACTTCATCGGCGCGCTGGCGGTCGAGGGCCGGCGCTTCGAGTGGAACACCAACGATCGCCTGCGGCGCGCGCTGGAGCTCAAGCTCTTCGAGGACCAGAAGGACAGCATCAAGCTGAAGACGCTGGTCTCCGCGGTGGTCGACAAGGACACGCAGGAGAAGATCGACATCATCAAGTCGAGGCTCATCAAGAACTTCGGCTACAACGAGGTGTCCGCGACCGACGTGCTCAACTACGTCGCGTCCATCTTCGCCCGCGGCGACGCCAAGGACTGACCCGGCACTTCCCCCCTTGCCTCGAGCGGCAGAGCCTGCGAGCCTCGCCGCTCGATTCTCAGGGAGGTGGGGCATGGCAAGGACGACGTTCGCCGTTGTGGCGGTGCTGGGTGCGGTGTCTCTCGTGTGCGGCTGCGAGGAAGAGAAGAAGGCGCCCGCGACCGCGCCGAGCGCCTCCGCGGCCGCTCCGCCGGCGAGCACGGCGGCTGCGCCGGCGGCGCCGAAGCCGAAGCCCGAGGAGCTCAGCTCCAGGACGATCAAGGCCGCCGTCGTGGCCTGGAACGCGCACGACGCCGCCAAGGTCGCGGCGAACTACGAGCCGACCGCCAGGCTGGTCATCGCGGGCCTGCCGGAAATGTCGGGCAAGGACGCCATCGCCGCCAACGCGAAGGACAACTTCACCGCGTACCCGGACTTCAAGGTCGCGGTCACGCGGAGCTTCGCCAAGGGCAACACGGCCGTCTTCGAGTGGACCATCACCGGGAAGAACGACGGCCCCAGCATGGGCAAGCCCGCGACGGGGCGGCAGATGGGCGTCACCGGCGTGGGCGTCGCGACGTTCGACGACGATGGCCTCATCAAGGAGGAGCACCGCTACCTCGACCTGCCGACGATCCAGAGCCAGCTCGACCCGAAGGCGAAGGCGGGCACGTTCCGCGCGCCCGTCGCGCTCCCCACCGGGCCCACCGAGGAGCACGTCTCCAAGGGCACGCCGGACGAGGCGAAGACGATCGAGCAGGGCGACGCGATCATCAAGGCCGACGAGAGCAAGGACGAGAAGGCGCTGATGGCGACCGTGAGCGCCGACTACGTCTGGCAGGACAACACCTCCGCCACGACGATCACGCCCGCGAACCTGAAGACGGCGCAGGGCGCCTACAACACGGCGTTCCCCGACTGGACGATGCCGCACAAGCTGACCATCGCGGCCGACGGCTACTACGTCATCGAGGCGACCTTCACGGGCACGCAGAAGGGCCCGATGGGGCCGGTCAAGGCCACCAACAAGCCGGTCAAGGTGGGGATGGTCGACATCCAGCTGATCAAGGACGGCAAGGCCACGAAGGAGTGGTCGTACTTCAACAGCGCGGACCTGCTGATCCAGCTCGGCGCGATGCCGCCCATGGTGCCGCCCGTGCCGGCCGGGTCCGCGGTCGCCGCCACCACCCCCACGGTCGCCAAGCCCAAGTGACGCGAGCGGCGAGCGCTCTTGCGCTCGCCTGTCCCACCTGCCAGCCTCCCGGCCGAACGAAGGAGGTCGGGGATGAGGACGATGTTTGCGCGGGTGGCGGCCCTCGGTGTGGGCCTCGTGGCGTGTGACTACGCGTCGGACCGGAACGTGGCCCCCGCGCCGGAGGCCTCCACACCCGCGTCGGTGGCCGCGCCACCCCCGGCACCTCCCAAGCCCACCCCGAACGAACAATTCGCCCGGGCGTCGAAGAGCCTCGCCACTCCCTGGAACGCGCACAACGCGGTGGGTGTGGGCGCGCTCTTCGAGGAGCACGCGAAGCTGCTCGTCAGCGGCTTCCCCATCATCGAGGAGCGCAGCGCGATCGTCGCCGACGCGGCGGCGACGTTCGCCCGGACCCCCGATCTCAAGATCGCCCTGACCAGGACCTTCCTCCACGGCAGCGATTTCGTGTTCCAGTGGGTCACCAGCGGCACCGACAAGGCCACCGGACGCCCGACCGGCCTGTCCGGGATCAGCTTCGTGCAGTTCGACGACGACGGCCTCATCAAGGAGGAGCACCGCTACTTCGACGTGCCGACGCTCCAGAGTCAGCTCGACCCGAAGGCGAAGGCGGGCACCTTCCGCCCGCCGCCGCCGCTGCCCACCGGGCCGGTCGAGGCCCACCTCGCCAGGGGAACGGCCGAGGAAGCGAAGGCGCTCCAGACGGCGAACGCCTTCTACAAGGCGTTCGAATCGAAGGGGGACATCACCCCTTTCCTCACCGACGCCACGACGTCCGACGACTACACCGCGCCGGCGACCGTGAAGGGCATCAAGGCGAACAAGGACCTGGCGGCCGGGTACTGGAAGACCTTCCCGGACCTCGAGCAGGTCAAGCCGTTCCAGTTCGTGGCCGACGGCTTCGTGATCACCGAGGGGGTCCTCACCGGGACGCAGAAGGGCCCGCTCGGCCCGGTGAAGCCGACGAACAAGCAGGCCACGCTCCACTTCGTCGACGTCATCGAGATCAAGGACGGCAAGATCGTCCACCTCGACACCTACGGCAACAGCGCGGAGATCCTGGTCGCCATCGGCGCGATGCCTCGACCCACCCTCGCGAAGTGACGCCGGGGAGGCGGGCTCTTGCGTTCCTCGAGGTGGCCTGCGAGCCTCGCCGGCCAACCGAGGAGGCAGGGATGCTGAAGACGACGTTCGCGCTGGTGGCTGCGCTGGGTGTGGTGTCTCTCACGTGCGGCTGCGAGGAGGAGAAGAAGGCGCCGGAGACCGCGCCGAGCGCGACGGCGGCGACCTCGGCCTCGACGGCAGCGACGCCCCCTCCCGCCCCCAAGCCCACGCCCGCCGAGGCCATCGCCAAGGCGCTCAAGAGCTTCGCCGCGCCGTACAACGCGCACGACGCCGTGGCGACCGGCGCCCTCTACGAGCCGAACGGGAAGGTCGTGCAGCCCGGCTTCCCCGACACCACCGGGCGCGAGGCCATCGTGAAGGACGCGCAGGACACCTTCTCCCGCTACTCCGACATCAAGCTCACCCCGACGCGGACCTTCACGCACGGCAGCACCGCCGCCATCGAGTGGACCTTCACCGGGAAGCACACGGCGTCGGGCCAGCAGGTCGGCTTCATGGGCGCGAGCGTCGTCACGTACGACGACGAGGGGCTCATCAAGGAGCACCACCTCTACTTCGACTATCCCACCGTCACGAGCCAGCGCGATCCCAAGGCCAAGGCCGGCACGTTCCGCGCGGTCGCCGCCGCGCCCACCGCCGCCCCGGAGAACCACGTCTCGAAGGGCACGCCCGACGAGGCGAAGACGCTGGACGCGGCCAGGGCGCTCTACGCGGCCTTCGAGAAGAAGGGCGGCGACGTCTCCCCCTTCTTCGGCGACGACTCGGTCAGCGACGACTACACGGCGCCGGCGGCCGTGAAGGGCCTCAAGGCCAACAAGGACATGGTGGACTCGTTCTGGAAGACGTTCCCCGACCTCGCGCAGACCAAGCCCGTGCAGTTCGCGGCGGACGGCTTCGTCGTCACCGAGGGCGTGCTGACCGGGACGCAGAAGGGCGCCCTGGGCCCCGTCAAGCCGACGAACAAGCCCGTCAGCCTGCACTTCGTCGACATCATCCAGCTGAAGGACGGCAAGGTCGTCCACCTCGAGACCTTCGGCAACAGCGCGGAGATCCTCGTCGCCATCGGCGCGATGCCGCAGCCTGGCGCCGCCCCGGCCACCTCGGGCTCCGCGGCTCCGTCCGCCGCCCCCGCGGCCTCCGGCAAGAAGTAGCGTCTCGCGTCGCCCGCGGGTTGCGCGGCGCGTCGTGGCGTCGTACATCCCGTCACCTCGATGAGCTCCTTCAAGAAGACCCTGATGCAGCAGGGCATGAAGCTGATGGCCGACCCGCGCGTCATGAAGCTGATGCAGGACGAGCGGGTCATGAAGGCCGTGATGGCGGCCATGAGCGTGCCCGGCAAGGCGCAGAACCTCGCCAAGGAGCAGCTCGAGAACGTGGCCCGGGCGATGGCCCTGGCCACGGAGGGCGAGGTGAAGGACCTTCGCCGGACCGTCCGCAAGCTCGAGGAAGAGCTGACGAAGATGAAGCGCGAGCAGGCGGCCGAGAAGGGCGAGAAGAGCCCCGCGTCGAAGAAGAAGAGCAGCACCGCGGAGTGAGGGAGGCGGGCGGCCTTGAACGACCTCGGGAGCTACGACGGGCTCGGCCTCGCCGAGCTCGTGCGCCAGAAGAAGGTCTCGCCCCGCGAGCTGGTGGACGACTGCATCGCGCGCATCGACCGCGTGAACGGGCGGCTCAACGCCGTGGTCACGCGGCTCGACGAGCAGGCGCGCGCCGCCGCCGGGCGGCCCATCCCCGAGGATGCGCCCTTCGGCGGGGTCCCCTTCCTGGTGAAGGATCTCGGCCAGCCGCTGGCCGGCGCGCGGTTCTCGCGCGGGTCGCGCTACTGGGCGAACGACGTGCCGGACCACGACAGCGAGCTCATTCGCCGCCACCGCGCGGCGGGCCTCATCATCGTGGGCAAGACCAACACGCCCGAGTTCGGCATCACCCCGTTCACCGAGTCCGAGCTCCTCGGGCCGGCGAAGAACCCCTGGTCGCTGGCGCACAACACCGGCGGCTCGAGCGGCGGCGCCGGCGCGGCGGTCGCCGCGCGCATCGTGCCCATGGCGCACGGCGGGGACGGCGGCGGCTCCATCCGCATCCCGGCCTCCTGCTGCGGGGTCTTCGGGCTGAAGCCCACGCGCGCGCGCACGCCGCACGGCCCCGACACCGCCGAGGCATGGTTCGGCTTCGCCCTCGACCACGCCCTGACGCGCACGGTCCGCGACAGCGCCGCGCTGCTCGACGCCACGCACGGCAGGGAGCCGGGCGCGCCCTACGCCGCGCCGACGCCGGCCGGGCGGTTCCTCGACGAGGTGGGCCGCCCGCCGGGCAAGCTGCGCATCGCGCTCTGCAAGACCCCGCCGCTGCCGAGCACACCGCACCGCGACGTGCTCGACGCCGCGGACGACGCCGCCAGGCTCTGCGCCTCGCTCGGGCACGAGGTCGAGGAGCTCCGCCTGCCCATCGACGCGCAGCAGTTCGCGCTCGACTTCACCACGCTGGTCGCCATCTCCACGGCGGTGGACCTCGACGAGGCGGCCGTCCGGACGGGGCGACCGCTGCGGCGCGAGCTGTTCGAGACCCCCACCTGGGTCGTCGCGATGCTCGGCCGGACGTTCACGGCCTCCGCCGTCGAGAGCGCGCGCCGCCGCCTGCAGGGGCTCTCGCGCGTCGTCGAGGCCGAGCTCGCGCGCTTCGACGTGCTTCTCATGCCGACGCTCGGGGCGCCCCCGCCGCTCCTCGGCTCGCTGAAGCCCGCCGGCATCGAGGCCACGGCGCAGAAGCTCATCGCCGCGGCCAACCTCACGCCCCTGCTGCGCGTCTCGTCGCTGGTCTCCGCGATCGCGGCGAAGATCTACGCCTTCATCCCCTTCACGCCCCTGGCCAACGTCACCGGCCTGCCCTCGATGAGCGTGCCCCTCACCTGGAACGCCGAGGGCCTGCCCATCGGTTCCATGTTCACCGGCCGCTTCGGGGACGAGGCCACGCTGCTGCGGCTCGCCGCCCAGCTCGAGACCGCGCGCCCGTGGCGCGATCGTCGCGCGCCGGTGGACGCGGGCTGATCAGCGCCTCGCCTTGCCCGGCTCGGCGGCCGGGGGACGCAGCGCGGCCTCGAGCGCCCGCTCCACCTCGTCGTACGAGAGCCCCAGCTCGCGCGCCCGGCGGAAGGCGGCGAGGAGCACGCCACGGATGGCGGCCGGCATCGCGCCCGCCGCGTCGGAGGCGACACAGACGACGGCGTCGACCGCGAGGTGGCGCGGCATGAGCGGTGGCGCGGCGGGCTGCGGACCGGAGGGCTGCGCCGGAGCGGGGGCCGAGGCCACGATGCCGAGGCTCTCGAGCGTCTCGCCCGCCCGCCGGGCGAGCTCCGCGGCGAGCGCGGCGTCCTTCGGGTGGACGTGGGCGGCGAGCCTGGCGAGGTCCTGGGAGTCGGGGCTGCTCCGGCCCGTCTCCAGGCGCTGGACGGTGCGCTTGGAGGAGCCCAGCAGGGCCCCCAGCTCCTCCTGGTTCAGCGTCAGCGCGCGCCGGGCTTCGCCCAGCAGCGCGGGAATGCCTCTGGTGGCGGACTGGGACATGGTCATCGCTCGTTTGGCGCCACGCTCGTCGGGAGTGGCGGCGTGGAAGAGGAGTGTGGCGGCGAACTTGCGGTCCGTGGCGCCTCGGCGCTCGAGGACGCCGCCACCCTAGCACGCCGTGGCGCCACGGCGGACGTTCGTGGTGCCACGGACCCCGCCTTTGCCGCCACGCACCGCGCGGGTGGCGCCACATCCTCGGCGCGTGGCGCCACGCTGCGCGGGGATGCCGCCACACGGGACGTCGGAGGCGACACGGTCGACGAGGCTGGCGCCTCCGACAGCGAGGAAGGCGCCTCGCCCGCGGCCCTCCCGGCGGGATAAGGCTTCCGTGTGGCCACCTTCGCCAGGCGCCTCACCCTCTTCGACCTCGTCCTCATCGCGACGGGCGCCTGCATCGGCTCGGGCATCTTCCGCACCCCCTCGCAGGTCGCCGCCGCCCTCCCCTCGGGCCCGTGGATGCTCTTCGCGTGGGTCCTCGGCGGCCTGGTGACGCTCGCCGGCGCCCTCACCTTCGCGGAGCTCGCCACGGCCATGCCCCGCGCCGGCGGCATGTACGAGTGGCTGACCGAGGCGTTCGGGGGGCTCGTCGGCTTCCTGCAGGGGTGGGCGTACTTCCTCGTGGTCGCGACCGGCTCCATCGCGGCGCTGGCGCTCGTCTTCGCCGAGTACGTCGGCTACTTCGTCCCGCTGGGCAGGGCCGGGGCGAGCGCCGTGGCCATCGCCGCGCTGGTGGTGCTCGCCGGCGTGAACATCGCGGGCGTGAGGCTCGCGGCCGCCATCGGGGACGCGCTGACCCTCGCCAAGCTGGCGGCGCTGGCGGCCATCGTGGTGATGGGGTTCGTCGGGACGCGGGCGGCGGGAGCCGGCGCGGGCGCGGCGCCGCCGGCGGGAGCCGGGCTGGGGGCGGCGATGATCGGCGTGCTCTGGTCCTACGGCGGGTGGCAGCACGCGAGCTTCGTCGCGGGCGAGGCCAGGCACCCGGCGCGGGACGTGCCCCGCGGCATGATCCTCGGCACCGCGCTCGTCACCCTGGCCTACGCGCTCGCCAACGTCGCCTACCTGCGCCTGCTCCCCGTCGACGCCATCGTGCGCTCGCCCCACGTCGCCAGCGACGCGGCGAGCGTCGCCGCCGGGTCCGTCGGCGCCAGCCTGGTGTCCGCCGCCATCGCCGTCAGCGCGCTCGGCACCGCGGGCATCTACATGCTCACCGCCCCGCGCCTCTACTGGGGCATGGCCGAGCGCGGCCTCTTCTTCCGCGGCGTCGCGCGGCTCCACCCGGTGTGGCGCACGCCCGTCCGCGGGATCCTCCTGCAGACGGCGTGGGCCATCGCGCTCATCCTCGCGTGGGGCACGTTCGAGGGGCTCATCAGCTACGTGCTCTTCGTCGACTGGCTCTTCTTCGGCCTCACCGCCGCGGCCGTCTTCGTGCTCCGCCGCCGGCGCGGAGCCCCCGCGGACTACCGCGTGCCGGGCTACCCGGTGGTGCCCGCCGTCTTCGTCGCCGTGAGCGCATGGTTCGTCGCGAGCACCCTCGTCGCGCAGCCGACCCAGGCCCTCGCGGGCGCCGCCCTGCTCGCGCTCGGGCTGCCGGTGTACGCCGTGTGGTCACGACGCAGGACGAGGTCCGCGTCGTAGAGTGGGGGGCAGCTTGCGCCCAGCCCCCTACGCCGCCCGCTCCGTCAGCCACCGCGTGACGAGCGACCAGGTCATGAGCGGCGCGTCGCGCCCGACCAGCAGATCGATGTGCCCGAGCGGGAGCACGCGGTACGTCTTGTCCTCCGAGCGGCTCCGCGTGAAGCCAGGGCGCACGCTGGCGGGCGGGGCCAGGTCGTCGTTGGCGCCGGCGAGGATGAGCAGCGGGATGTTCATGCCCTCGAAGCGCTCCACGTAGTCGTACTCGTGGCCCCCGAACCGGCGCTGCATGGCCCAGCCGAACATCTCGACCGTCTCGGACATCGCCGCGCGGTCGAAGGCCAGGCGGAAGTGCTGCTCGAGGACCTCCGGCTCCATCGTCCCCGCGTGCCAGCCGCGGACGGGGAGCGGGTAGAACGGGCTCTCGGCGAACCGCCGCATGAGCCGCAGCGTGAGGGCCACCGGCGCCAGCGGCAGCGAAGCGTTGGGGACCTGCGCCAGCTGGAGCAGGTGGAAGAGGTACGTGAGCGCCCCGAGGGTGAAGGACCCGCGCGTGAAGTGGTACGGGCTGCCGATGGAGACGATGCCCGCCACCGCGCCGGGCAGCTCGGGAGCGGCGGCGTAGCCCACCAGCCCTCCCAGCGAGTGGCCCAGCACCCACACCGGCCTCTGCCCCGACAGCGCCTGGACCTCGGCCACGGCCGCAGGGAGGTCCTCTCGCACATAGTCCTCCACCCCGCGGCAGCGGGCCGCGCCGAAGTTCCTCGACCGCCCGTGCCCCCGCAGGTCGAGGTTGAAGACGTCGAACCCCTCGGCCGCGAGGTGATTCGCGAAGCTCCTCGCTGGAAGATGCCAGGCGTAGCGGTTTTGCCCGAACCCGTGGACGAGCAGCAGCGGCGCCCGTGTGGCGTCCTCGGCGCCTGCGAGGCGCTTGCGCACCATGGCCAGCGGCACCTTGCCGCCGGTCACGACGAGCTCCTTGCGGAACGAGCGCAGGTCGTCCCGGTCGACCCGCTGCTCGACGATGCGTCCGTGGAGGATCACGAGAAGGTCTCGAGCGCTCCCCCGTACGCCGGCAATTGCTATAGCATCGCTCGCGCTGGTTTTCCCGAGCATCGCCTCCTTTCCCTTCGGGGTCTCCCAAGATGAGAAGCCAACAGCTGGCCGCGAGCATCGTCCTCGTCGCCCTCGCCGCCGCCCCCTTCGCGCTCGCGCAGAGCTCCACCCCGCCCAAGAAGAAGAAGGGCGCCAAGCCCGCGGCCTCCGCGTCGGCCAGCGTCACCGCGGCCGCCGACACGACTCCGGCGCCGCCGCCGCCTCCACCCCCACCCCCCGCCGAGAGCGCCGAGCCCGCGCCCGCGAAGGAGCTCCCCGCCACGCCGCTCGAGAACGTGTGGGACACGAGCAACACCGCGGAGGACCCCACCAAGCCCTACTACTTCCTCGGCCTGCGCTATCGCGGCACCATCATCCCCAAGTTCCTGGAGAACCTCTTCGTCAACGACGGCGGGACGGTCTACTCCAACACGGTCGCGCTCGAGCTCGACATCCGCAAGGACGGCCACTCGACGATCCCGTGGATCGGCTACACGGGCTTCGGCTTCGGCGACACGCTGTTCTTCCAGAAGGGCAAGCCCGACGAGCCGAACAACTACTCGGACGTCAGCAGCAGCCTCTGGGCGCTCTTCCTCGGCCTCGACGAGCTGTGGAGCGTCCCCATGGACCAGAGCCACCACTGGGACTTCGAGTACGGCTTCGGCGTCGGGCTCGGGATCGTGTTCGGCAACCTCTACAACGACTGGGTCTACCAGACGAGCGACGGCACCGGCCTCCTCGGGAGCAACGGCAACCACTACGCCGTCTGTCCCACCACGACCCTCCCCGCCAACGCGGCCAACCCGAGCACGACTCCCGGCAACGACTGCAGCGCCGCCGGCCACTCGAACGCCACGGTCAACAAGGTCGGACACTACGCGGAGCCGAACTGGTTCGGAGGCGGCTCGGTCCCGGTCATCTTCCCGCAGATCACCTTCCCCAACCTCGGCATCCGCTACGAGCCGGTGAAAAACTTCGAGGCTCGCCTGGGCGTGGGCTTCTCGCTGACGGGCTTCTGGTTCGGCATCAGCGGCAACTACGGCTTCGAGCAGCCGCCGAAGGACACGAGCGCCCACCCCGCCGCCCCGGCTGCCCCCGCACCCCCGGCGGCGGACCCGGCCAAGAACGAAAGCGGGATCCCTGGCCTGCGAGGTACGCTCTGATCCATGCCCGAAGGGCGCGGGGACGATCTACCGCCGCGGTACGAGCCGCTGCGGCGCCTGGGTGCCGGTGGCGGGGGAGAGGTGTGGGCCGTCCGCGACCGGGTGAGCGGGCGCGTGCTGGCGCTGAAGGTGCTGTCGCCCAACGCGGGCGAGGCCGAGATCGACGCGCTGGTGCAGGAGGCGGTGGCGCTGAGCGGCCTGGAGGGGCTCGGCGTCCCGCGCGTCATCGCGTTCGGCGCCCTGCGCGACGGGCGGCGGTACCTGGTGCGCGAGCTGGTCGAGGGGCGGAGCCTGGACGACGTGCTCCACGGGGAGGGCGACGCTCCCTGGCTGCTGCCCATCGCGAGCGCCTGCGACCAGCTCACGGTCGTGCACCGCTCCGGCCTCCTGCACGGGGACGTGAAGCCCGCCAACATCATCGTGAGCGAGGGCGGGCGCGGCACCCTGGTCGACCTCGGCCTCGCCGCGCCGTGGCGCGAGGGAGGGACCACGGCGCGCGGGCTGACGCCGAAGTACGCCGCGCCCGAGCTCTTCTCGGGCGAGCCGCTCACCGTGCGCGCCGAGGTGTACGCGCTGGGGGCCACGCTCAGCGAGGCGCTGGCCCGGCGCGGCGACGACCTCGAGTACGACGCGCGCATCGCGCTGGCGAAGGTGGCGGCGCGAGCGACCGAGGAGTCGGCGGCGGCGCGGTGGCCCAGCGTCGACGAGCTGGGGAGCGCGCTGCGCAACGCCGCGGGCCTGGGCCCTGGCGCGACGACCGACGAGCCGCCGTGGCCGGTGCTCGGTCTGGAGGCGACCTCGCACGCCCTGCTCTCCCAGGTGCAGGCCCTCCCGGCGGGAGGGACGCTGGCCCTGCGAGGCGGGCGTGGCTCGGGGCGGACGACGCTGGCGCGCCGTCTGGCCTGGACGCTCGGCGTGGGAGGGCGCGCGGTGGCGCTGATCGACGAGCCCGCCTCCATCGAGCTCGAGCTGGCCCAGCAGGGTCCGGGTCCCCAGCTCACGGTCGTCGTCGACGACGGCGACGCGCTCGGCGACGAGGCGCGCGCTGCCCTGAGGCGCGCCGTCGCCGCGGGATCGAGGCTGGTCTGGGTGGGCGACGACGTGGCGTCGGTGTCGACGCCGGACAGCACGCCGGACGTCTTCGTCGTGCCGGCGCTCGAGGAGCAGGACGCGGCCGAGCTGGTGCAGCGGTCGGTGCCCTCGGTGCCCGACGCGCTGCGGGCCTACCTCGTGCGCCGCGTGGGCGGGCGGCCGGGGGCGCTGCGGGCCGCCGTGCGCCAGCTGGCAGGACGCGTGGTGGTATCGAAGGAGGACATCGACGCGGCCCTCGGGGCGACCAGCCGTCCCTCGCTGGCGCCCGCGCCGGCGTCGGGGGGACGGACCGAGACCCTGGAGGCGGCCGAGCGCGCGCTCGAGATGGGGCGCTTCGACGAGGCCGCACGCGGCCTCGACGGGCTGGGGCCCCCGAGAGGCGAGGCCGAGCGCGTACGCATGGCCATCGGGCGCGCGCGCATCGCGCTGGGCCGCGGCGACACCGCGCAGGCCGTGACCGAGCTCGCGGCGGTGGAGGCCCCCGCGCTGCAGGGGGCGTCGCGGCGCGCGTGGCAGGCCGTGCGGACCCGCGCCCACCTGCGCGCCGGGGAGTACGCCGAGGCCGCGCGGCTGGCCCAGGCCGTGGTCGACGCGGGCGCGACCGATGCGCTGGCGGCGGACGCGCTGAGCGCCAGGGGCGTGGCGCTGGCCTTCACCGGGGAGGACACCCTGGCGCGCGCCGCGCTCGAGCAGGCCGTACGCGTGGCGCACGCGACCGGTGAGCCGCGCATCGAGGCCGTGGCGCTCGGGTCCGCGGCCATCGCCCACCAGCGGGCGGGACGGGCAGGCGACGCGCGGGAGGCGTACGAGGCCTCCCTGTCCGCCGCGGAGCGGGCGCGCGACGCGGCCACGGTGGCCTCGACCCGGCTCAACCTCGCCGGGCTCGCCCAGGCCGAGGGCGACCTCGCGCAGGCGCTCGTGCACCTCGAGGCGGCCGTCGACATGGGCCGGCGCGCGGGCAGCGGCGCGGCGGTGACGCAGGCGCTGCTCAACCTGGCCAACCTGGATCTCTACCTCGGACGGTGGGCGCGCGCGCGCGGCTCCATCGACCAGCTCGCCGGGCGGCGCGACGAGCTCTCGCCGGCCGCGCTCGCCCAGCTGCTCGGCCTCGAGGCCGAGCACGCGGCCCGCACGGGAGACCTCGCGCGCGGCGCGCAGCTCTACGAGGAAACGGCGCGCTCGTGGGAGGCCCAGGGACGCACCCACGACGCGGCGGAGTCACGCCTGGAGGGGCTGCTCGTCCGGACGCGCGAGAGCGGCGCCGACGGGGTGGCCATGCGCAAGCAGCTGGAGGCCGTGCGGAGCGGGATGGGGCCCGCCGGCCTGGGGGAGCACGCGGCGCTGGCGGAGCTGGTGCGCGGCGCCGTGGCGCACGTCGCCGGCGACGAGGACGCGGCGCGCCGCGCGCTGGACGCGGCCATCGACCTGGCGCGCAAGGCCGGGCGTCGCGAGTGGGCGTGGCAGGCGCTCGACGCCCGCGCGCGCCTCGCGGCGGCGCAGGGCAGCGTGGCCACGGCGCGGCGCGACACCGAGGCCGCCCTCGCCATGCTGGAGGAGACCGCCGCGAAGCTGCCGCGCGACCTGCGGGAGGTCTTCTGGGACGACCCGCGCCGGCGCGCCCTGCGGGAGGCGCACACCGCGACCGTCGCCGCCCCCTCGGGCCTGCCCTCGGTCACCGGCCCCGCCACGTCCTCGCGACGCGCGAGCGCGAGCACGTCCATCTTCACGGGCCCTCGCCTCGCGGAGGACCGGCTCGCGCGCATCCTGGAGATCACCCGCGAGCTGGCGACCGAGCACGACGTGCCGCGGTTGCTCCAGCGGGTGACCGACCACGCCGTCGCGCTGCTCGGCGCCGAGCGGGGGTCGGTCGTCCTCATGGGCGACGCGGGCGAGCTCGAGGCGCACGCCGCGCGCATCCGCTCCGGCCTGGACGAGCCGCACGCGCGCTTCTCGCGCTCGGTCGCGGAGCGCGTCATCGAGACCGGCGAGCCGGTGGTCACCATGAGCGCCCGCGACGACGCGCGGCTGGCGGAGGCCGTGAGCGTCCACCAGCTGGCGATCCAGTCGATCGCGTGCGTCCCCATCCGGGGGGCTCCCCCGCTCGGCCGGACCATCGGCGCGCTCTACCTGGAGACCCGCATGCGCCCGGGCGTGCGCTTCGAGCAGGAGCTGCCCACGCTCGGCGCGTTCGCCGATCAGGCGGCGATCGCCATCGAGAACGCGCGGCTGCTGGCCGAGAACCGCGAGCGCGCGGACGCCCTGGCGCGCGCCAACGTGGAGCTCGCCGCGGCGCGCGACGAGCTGGCGGGGCGCCTCGGCAGGCGCACCGAGCAGCTCGCCGAGGCGCGGCGGGACCTGAAGCAGGTGCGCGCCGAGCTGCGCAGCCACTTCGGCTACGCCGGGCTGGTGGGGACGAGCGGCGCGATGAGGCGGCTCTACGCCCTCATCGACCGCGTGAAGGACACGGACATCCCGGTGCTGATCACCGGCGAGAGCGGCACCGGCAAGGAGATGGTCGCGCGCGCCGTGCACAACGCCGGCCCCCGGGCGAAGAAGCCCTTCACCGGCGTCAACTGCGGCGCCATCCCGGCGAACCTGCTCGAGTCGGAGCTGTTCGGGAGCGTGCGGGGCGCGTTCACCGGCGCCGACCGGGACCGCCGCGGCCTGTTCCAGGAGGCGGACGGCGGCACGCTGCTCCTCGACGAGATCGGCGAGATGCCTCAGAAGATGCAGTCCGGCCTCCTCCGGGTGCTCCAGGAGAAGACCGTCCGCCCGGTGGGCGGCACGCAGGAGGATCCCGTCGACGTGCGGGTCATCGCGGCGACCAACCGCGACCTGGCGCAGATGGTCGCCGAGGGGACGTTCCGCGAGGACCTCTTCTACCGGCTCCACGTGGTCGAGATGCACGTGCCCCCGCTGCGCGAGCGGGTGGACGACATCCCGCCGCTCATCGATCACTTCCTCTCCCTCTTCGCGGCGCGGTATCGCCGTGACCGCAAGACGATGTCGCGCGACGCCCTCCGCAAGCTGTGCGCCTACCCCTGGCCGGGCAACGTGCGTCAGCTCGAGCACGTGCTGCTCAGCGCCTGGCTCATGAGCGACACCAGCGAGATCCCCGCCGACGACGTCGAGCTGCCGACCCCGCTGCACGCGCCCGTGCATCCCGCGGCGGGCCCGCGCGCCGTGGCGCCTGCCGATTCGCGGATCCGCACCACGCCCTCGGCCGCCGCCCAGCCCGCCCCCGCCGGCGCGCGCGCCGCGAGCCAGGCCGAGTTCAAGGCCGCCGAGCGCGAGCGGATCCTGAGCGCGCTCACCGCGTGCAACTGGAACCGCCTCGCCGCGGCCAGGATGATCGGGGTGCCGCGGCGCACGTTCTACCGGAGGTTGAAGGAGTTCGGGATCCTGTAGGATGGTCGGCCGATGAAGCCGCTCGCCCTGCTCTCTTTCCTCTCTCTCCTCCCCCTCGCGGGCTGCACCCCCTCATCGACCCCCGCGCCCGAGCCCGCGGCCACGCCGGCGACGACCCCCTCGGCCACGCCCGCAGTCGCTGCGTCCGGCCAGGCCGCGGCACCTTCGACCGCGCCCGCCGACCCGCTCGTCGGTCAGACGGCGCCGGACTTCACCGCCACCGCGCAGGACGGCACCTCCGTCCACATCGCCGCCCTCACCGGCAAGCCGGTCGTCGTCTACTTCTACCCGAAGGACGAGACCCCCGGCTGCACCAAGGAGGCCTGCTCGTTTCGCGACGCGTGGACGCAGCTGGGCAAGACCGGCGCGGTCCTCGTGGGCGTCTCGGCCGACACGCTCGAGTCCCACAAGGCCTTCGTCGCCCACTACAAGCTGCCGTTCCTGCTCGTGAGCGATCCGGACAACGCGATCGGCAAGAAGTACGGCGTTCCCTTCGAGAGCTACCACCAGCGCCAGACCATCGTCATCGGCGCGGACGGCAAGGTCCGCAAGGTGTACCGCAAGGTCGACGTCGGCGTTCACGCCCAGGAAATCCTGGCAGACGTCACCCGCTCATGAGCCTCCTCCGCGTCCTCATCGACGGCGAGCCCCTCCCCGGCGAGGAGGCGATCGCCTTCTGGAAGCGCTTCAGCACGTGGATGGACGAGCACCCGTCGGACCTCGCAGGGTTCGCCAGGAGCGAGGGGCTCTCCAGCGTCACGCCCGAGATGCACTCCGGCGCACCCGTCCTCGTCGCCAGCCGGAGCACCCCGCAGAAGCCCTACACCTCCGCGCCGAAGAAGAAGCGCTGACGGGGGGACGCTGGGGCGCCGCCGTGGATCGCGTGGTCTCCATGAGACCCGAGCGTCGTGGAGAGTTTCGCGGAGATAGGGGGCCACGGGGAGCGGCGTGGGGATTGCTTCCGAGCACGCGGGGAGCTCCAAGTGCGCTTCGCGTACTCCGCCACGACCGAGGGTTGCACCTTCCTGCTCGACGACGACGGCGTCTGCCTGCGCGTCCTGCTGCGCAGCACGCGCCACCCGGCCGAGGCCGCGGACATCACCCTGGCGGGTCGCACGCGGGCGCAGGCCGCCCGCCGCTGCATCGGCGCGCAGTACGTGGCGTCGATCGATGCCCGGGTCGAGGGCAGCCTGGTCCCGATGCCTCGCGTCGGTGTGCCGATGCTCTTCGCCTACGTGGGGGAGGACGGGCGGCTCGCGGTGGTCCGGACGGGACCGCTGCTGCGCTTCGAGACGGTGGCCGCGGAGCAGGAGGACATCCCGGTCGACTGGGACGACAGCACCGGCGACGACGACTGCCAGACCGTCCCGCTGCACCAGTCCGGCGAGCGCCGCACCCCCGATCCCTTCGACGCCGACGCCACGGCCGAGGCCGACCCCTGGGTGCCGCCCCCCCGCCCGTCGTGGACCAGCCTCGCCTCCACCCCCCGGCTGCAGAAGGTGACCGTCCTCGGCGCGAGCGAGTCTGCCCCCACCCTGAGGCAGGTGACGCCCCCCTCCGGGAAGGGGATGCTGCCGAAGAAGGCCCGGCGTAGATAGTCAGTCCTTCCGGGGACTTCAGGTAGGGGTCCCCGCGACGCTTCCCCCCCGACCCGTCCGGCGCGGCGGCGCATGGACACTGGGGCCCCGTAATGGTACTGGCGCGGGCGACTTTTCCCCCCTATCGACCCTGCCGAGAGCAATGCTCCTTCTTGCCACCGTTGCTGCCGCGCCCCAGGCGATCAACGTCGATGTCGACGCCACGCTCTTCGTCCAGGTGGTGCTCTTCATCGGGCTGACGCTCATCCTCAAGCCCGTCCTGTTCGACCCCATGCTCAAGCTCTTCGAGGAGCGCGAGAAGCGGATCGACGGGGCCAAGCTCCAGGCGCGGAAGATCGACGAGAAGTCCGTGACTGCGCTCACGAAATACGACACCGAGATGGCCCGCGCCCGGGCAGCGGGAGGCGTCGAGCGCGACCGCATCCGGGCCGAGGCCATCAAGCGCGAACAGGAGATCCTCGCCGCCATCCGCGCGGACGCAGCCAAGACGCTGGAGGACGGCAAGCGCGCCGCCCTGGCCGAGACAGAGCGTGCCCGCAGCGCGCTGAAGGCCGATGCGACGGCCATGGCGCGCGACCTGGCGAGCCGCGTGCTCGGTCGTGAGGTGCAGTCGTGAGCGTGCTCAGGAAGCGCCGGCTGCTCCTCACGCTCATCGTGCTGGTGAGCGTCACGGGCTGGACGATCTGGGCGCTCGCCCAGAAGCCCCATCGCCCGCGTCCGCTGGTGCCGCCCCCCGGCTCGGCGGCAGGCATGCGGCCGGGCCGGCCCGCGCCCCCCCTCCCCCCCGAGACGAGGAGGGAGCAGCGCCGCGAGCAGGCCGAGGAAGCGGAGAACGAGCAGCCGGCGCCCATCAACTGGACGGAGTTCGGCGCGGCGACGCCGCCGTACCTGGCCATGGTCATCAACTTCGGGATCCTCATCGCGGGCTACTACCTGCTCGGCAAGAAACCCGTGGCCGAGGCCCTGAAGAGCCGCCGCGACACCATCGCCAAGGACATCGAGGAGGCGCACAAGATGCTGGGCGAGGCCCAGGCACGCGCCCAGACCTACCAGGCGAAGCTCGAGCGCCTGGAAGAGGAAGTTCAGATGGCGCGGGCCGCCCTGGCGCAGGCCGGCGAGGCCGAGCGCGACCGCATCGTGAGCGAGGCCGAGGCCAAGGCCGAGCGGATGCGCAAGGACGCCGAGTTCCAGGTGGAGCAGGAGCTGAAGCAGATCCGGCTGGACCTCTGGAAGGAGACCGTGGAGACCGCGGTCGGGGCCGCGGAGGAGCTGCTGAAGAAGCGCGTCACCATGGCCGATCAGGAGCGCATGGCGGAGGACTACCTGGCGGACCTCGGCGGCAAGAAGAGCCCCGGCGCGCCGGCCCTCGGCTCGCGGGAGACCGTGTCGTGAGCGTCTCCATCGTCGCGCGTCGCTACGCGCAGGCGCTGCTCGAGCTGGGGGTGGAGAGCCAGACGCTCGACCGGCTGGTGGACGAGCTCACCACCGTCGCGCAGGCGTGGGACGCGAGCGCCGAGCTGCGCAACGCGCTGGAGAATCCCCTCATCGCCCACGCCATGAAGAAGGCGGTGATGAACGAGCTGTCGGAGCAGATCGGCGCGACGCCGACGACCCGTCACGCGCTGCTCCTGCTGGTCGATCGCCGGCGGACCAAGACCCTGCCCTACGTCGCGCAGTTCCTGCGAGAGCTCGCCGACGCACGGAAGGGCATCGTGCGCGCCGAGGTGACGACGGCCACGCCGCTGAGCGAGACCTACTACGCGCGGCTGCAGGCGCAGCTGGAGAAGATGACGGGCAAGAAGGTGGTGGTCGAGCGCAAGACCGACCCCCTGCTCATCGCCGGGGTCGTCACCCGCATCGGCGACCGCATCCTCGACGGCTCGCTGCGCACGCGCCTGCAGTCCATCAAAGACTCCCTCATGCCTCAGGCCTGAGACACGCAAAGTCGAAAGAGAAGAGAACGCCATGCAGCTTCGCGCCGAAGAGATCTCCTCGATCATCAAGAAGCAGATCCAGAACTACGAGAAGGCCGCGCTCACGACCGAGACGGGGACGGTCCTCAGCGTGGGCGACGGCATCGCGCGTGTCTACGGCCTGGAGGGGGCGATGGCCGGCGAGCTCCTCGAGTTCCCGGGCAACCTGATGGCGCTGGTGCTCAACCTCGAGGCGGACAACGTCGGCGCGGCGTGCTTTGGCGACGTCTCGAACATCAAGGAGGGGTCGGTCGTCAAGCGCACGGGGCGCATCCTCGACGTTCCGGTGGGCGAGGCGCTGATCGGCCGCGTGGTCAACGCGCTGGGGCAGCCGATCGACGGCAAGGGCCCCATCGAGACGCCCCACCGCCGCCGCGTGGAGATCAAGGCGCCGGGCATCCTGGCGCGGCAGCCGGTCAAGGAGCCGCTCCAGACGGGCATCAAGGCCATCGACGCCCTCGTCCCCATCGGCCGCGGGCAGCGCGAGCTCATCATCGGCGACCGCCAGACCGGCAAGACGGCCGTCGCGATCGACGCCATCATCAACCAGAAGGGGCAGAACGTTCACTGCTTCTACATCGCCATCGGCCAGAAGCAGTCCACGGTGGCGAGCGTGGTCGACAAGCTCACGCAGTTCGGGGCGATGGAGTACACGACCGTCGTCTTCGCCGGCGCGAGCGAGATGGCGCCGCTGCAGTTCATCGCCCCGTACACGGGCGTGACCATGGCGGAGTACTTCCGCGACAGCGGGCGCCACGCGCTCTGCATCTACGACGACCTCTCCAAGCAGGCCGTCGCGTACCGCCAGCTCTCGCTGCTCCTCCGCCGCCCGCCGGGACGCGAGGCCTACCCCGGCGACGTCTTCTACATCCACTCGCGCCTCCTCGAGCGCGCCGCCAAGCTGGCCGACGAGTTCGCCGTGGTGAAGACGGAGGTCAAGGACTGGGACAAGCGCGGCGAGGCGAAGGTCCACAAGGGCGAGCTCGGCAAGCACGCCGCCGAGGCAGAGCTAAAGGAGAAGGGCGACGGCTTCGCGATCCTCCGCAACCCGAAGTCGGGCGGCTCGCTGACGGCCCTGCCCATCATCGAGACGCAGGCCGGCGACGTGTCCGCCTACATCCCGACGAACGTCATCTCCATCACCGACGGCCAGATCTTCCTCGAGACCGACCTCTTCTTCTCGGGCGTCCGCCCCGCCATCAACGTCGGCATCAGCGTGTCGCGCGTCGGCGGCAGCGCGCAGGTCAAGGGGATGAAGTCGGTCGCCGGGCGCATCAAGCTCGAGCTCGCGCAGTACCGCGAGATGGCGGCGTTCGCCCAGTTCGCCTCCGACCTCGACAAGGTGACCCGCGACCAGCTCGAGCGCGGCGCCCGCCTGGTGGAGATCCTCAAGCAGGGCCAGTACGTTCCCCTCGCCGTCGAGAAGCAGATCGTCATCATCTACGCGGCCACCAAGGGCTACGTCGACAAGCTCGAGATCGGCCAGATCGCGGCCTACGAGCGCGGCCTCTACGACTTCATCGAGAAGAAGTACGGGACGATCTACGAGACGCTGCGCGCCAAGAAGCAGCTCGACGACGCGACCGAGACCACCCTGAAGAAGGCGCTCGACGAGTTCTCCACGGCCTTCGCCAGCAAGAGCTAGGGGAGCCCGACCAGCCATGCCCTCGCTGAAGGCGATCCGCAAGCGAATCGCGAGCACCAAGGCCACGCAGAAGATCACCCGCGCCATGAAGATGGTGGCCGGGGCGCGGCTCACCCGGGCGCAGCAGCGCATCGTGGCCATGCGCCCGTACGCGGTGAAGACCGCCGAGGTGCTGCAGTCGGTCGCGAGCACGATGACCGCGAGCGCCGAGTCGAACGAGCAGCTGCACCCCCTGCTGGCGCTCCGCCCCGAGAAGAAGGCGCTGTTCCTGGTGCTCTCGGCCGACCGTGGTCTCTGCGGCGCGCTCAACACCAACGTCAACAAGACCACCGAGCGGGCGTGGCGGGAGAAGCAAGGCGCGCAGGTCGACGTGTCGTTCGCGACGCTCGGCCGCAAGGGCCGCGAGTACCTCGGGCGTCGCGGCGCCACGGTGGTGCAGGACTTCCCTCGCATCTACGACGGGCTCGACCTCGACAAGGCGCGCCTGGTGACACGGTGGCTGGTCCCCCGGTTCGAGAAGGGCGAGTTCGACGCGGTCTACGTGGTGTTCACCGAGTTCAAGAGCGCCATGACGCAGCTGGTGACGCTGGACCGCCTGCTGCCGCTCGGCACCCCCCCCTCTGCGAACAGCGCGCCTGCGACGGCGGCCGTCGTCGGCCCCAGCGAGTTCATCTACGAGCCGACGCAGAAGGCGCTCCTGGAGCGCCTCGTGCCGATGTACGTGGAGATCAGCGTGTACCGGGCGCTGCTGGAGAGCCAGGCGAGCTTCTTCGGCGCGCAGATGACGGCGATGGACGCCGCCACGCGCAACGCCAAGGAGATGATCGCCAGGCTGACGCTCTCCTACAACCGCGCGCGGCAGGCCGCGATCACCAAGGAGCTGATGGAGATCATCGGCGGCGCCGAGGCGCTGAAGGAGTAGCGGCCCCCGCTACTGCGCGTCGCGGGAAGACGGCTCCACCGTGGCGCTGACGTCGCGGGCGCCCGCAGCGATGGTCGACAGCAGCGGGACGGGCCACAGCCCGAGCAGCAGGGCGAGGAGGGTGAGCGGCAGGAGGGCCGCGAGCTCGTACCCCGTCGCGTCCGGCACGCGCCCGCCCAGGCCGTCGAGGAGCCCGGACTTTCGCCGCGCCGGATCCACTCGCCCCAGCAGCATCATGCGCCCTACCCGCAGGTGCGCCGCCGCGGACGTCACCAGCGCCATGGCCATCACCGCGGCCAGCACCGGGTGGCGCGTGAAACCGCCGAGAAGCGCCAGCAGGGGCCCCCAGAACCCCACCAGTGTCGGAACGCCGAGCGACACCGCCAGACCGATCCCCGTGACCATCGCCAGCGCGGGCGCCTCCTCGGCCAGGCCGCCCAGCTTCGCCAGCTCGCACGTTCGCAGGCGGCGCTCCAGGGCGCCGGCCACGCCCAGCAGCAGCGCCGCCGCCAGGCCGTGCGCGAAGAGACCCGCCTCGGCCCCCGCCAGTCCGTGCGAGGTGAACGCGCCGATGCCGAACAGGCACACCCCGCCGCTCGAGATGGACGCGTAGGCCACGAACCGCCTCAGATCGCGCTGCGCCATCGCGCACAGCCCGCCGTAGGTCACCGAGAGCACTCCCAGCGCCGCCATGGACGCCCCTGCCCACCGCGCCCCCTCGGACACCGCGCCGAGGCCGACACGGACGAGGAGGTACGGCCCCAGCGCGAGGACCACGCCCGAAAGCAGCATCGCCACGCCCGCCGGCGCCTCCTCGAGGGCCTCGGGCAACCAGCCGTGCAGCGGGACGATCGGGGTCGCGATGGCCACCGCCACGAAGAGCAGCACCCACGTCGCCTCCACGAAGGGCACGCCGAACAGCGGGCCCCGCGCCGCGAACGACGTGCGCGCCAGCTCCGGGATCGACAGCGTGTGAAGGACCGGCGCGCCGTCCACCAGGAACGTGCGCCCCGACGACCGCGAGAGGGCGACGAACGCGGCCAGCATCGCCGTCGAGCCGAGCGCGCCGTACGTCGCCAGCTTCGCCGCTGCGTGCTCGCCGCGGGTCCCACCCCAGCCTCCGACGAGCATGACCAGGGCGACCAGGACGAGCTGCCAGGCCGCGAAGAGCAAGACCAGATCGAGGCCGACCAGGACGCCCATCACGCTCGAGACGAGGAGCGCGTGCGCCGCGTAGTAGCCGTCGGCCCGCCGGACGACCGGCGGCACCGCCACGAGCGACACCAGCGTGAGCAGGGCCGCCAGGACCACCAGCGCGACGCTCACCCCGTCGACGCCCAGGTACCACTCCGCGCCGATGGATCGCACCCACACCGCGTGCTCGACGAGCTGGAAGCCGTCGTTGCCGTCCGCGCGACCCACGTCGGGGACGAACCGCATCCACACCCACACCGCGAGCAGCAGCTCGAGCACCCCCACGCCGGCTGCGACGTACCGGACCAGGGGCTCGTCACGACGTCGCGCCAGGCGCGCGGCAGCCGCGAGCAGGACCACGACCAGCGGTAGCCCCACCAGCAGCGACAGCGCGTGCGCGCCCACCCAGCCGAGCCCGGTGGGCAGCTCGGCACGGAAGCCCATGGCGACCTCTCCCGCCTGCTCGTCCGTCGACGTCACCACGACGTGCCCGAACGCCTGCCGCATGCGTGGGTCCCGGTCGGGCATCCACGAGACGACGACGTCCTTCGCCGAGCCGGGGGCCAGCGTCGCGCTCGTCGCTGCTCCGTCGACGAAGCGCACGCCGAGGCGGGCGGGGGAGCGTACGTCGTCCTCGTCGCCGCGGATGGCGATGCGGGAGACGATGAGCGGCTCCGCCCCCAGGTTCGTGATCGTCAGCTGACCCACCCATCCGCCCTGTCCCGGCGTCAGCACCAGCGGCCCCGCCGCCCCGCCGGGCAGCGACAGCGCGATGCGCCCGGCGGAGCGCGGCTGCCCCGCCGCGTGCGCTGTCCCGGGCACGGCCGCGAACGCCAGCGCCAGTACGAGGGCGACCAGCGCCCGCAGCAGCAGGGGGAGTCGCATCGATCAGCCCGGCCACACGGCGTGAAGAAGGGCCGCCAGCGCGAGCGCTGCCAGCAAGGCCCAGGACAGCGAAGCCAGTGACACTCCGACCCACGGCTCGACCGTGCTCGCGGCACGCTCCAGGCGGCTGGCCGCGAGGTCTGCCGGGGTGGTCACGATGTGCTCGTCGGCGCGCGCGACCATCCACGCCGCGATGCGCGCCGCCCCGCCCACCGCCGAGGCGACGGCCTCGACCACCCAGCGCTCCATGGCGGCCAGGAGCTCGCCCAGGCGGACGGGCACGCGCGCCAGCAGGGCGTCGTCGAGCGAGGGGCCGTCGAGCTGCCGCGAGGCGCTCGCCTCCTCCTCCGTCGCCCTCCGCGCCACCACCAGGTAGAAGCCGGCGGTCACCAGCCCCGTCGCGGCCATCACGCCCAGCGCCGCGCCGATGTCCTGGAGGCCGAGCGCGACCAGGGTGAGCCCCGTAGGTGCGCCCGCCGCGAAGACGAGCCAGCGCCGCACCCCTGAGTAGCCCAGCGCCTGCCAGAGGACAGCCAGCACGATGGCGGCGCCCACCGACGCGACCACCGTGCCCGTGTGCCGCGCGGACGGAAAGAGGAAGGCGAGGCGAACGAGCAGGAAGGGTCCCAGCGTGGAGGTGGTGGCCCCCGCTGCGACGCCGGCCAGGGCCCGGGGCGCCGCCATGGGCGGGGACCACCCGCTCATCGCGCCGGCGGCCCCGAGCAGCGCGAGGAGGGCACCGCCGATCACGGCGAACCCTCCCGGGCCGACGTGCTCCTCGGTCGCGCGCCGGATGGCGTCAGGACGGTGTGCGTCGCGCAGGGCCAGCTCGTCGGCCATGGTGTGGAACGAGAGCGTCGGCCCCAGCGGGACGAGGGCGATCTCCTCGCCCGGGGCGGCCTCCACCCGCGCGAGCACGACGTCGTCCGCGCCGCTTCCCGGGTGAACGCGTATCGCGTGCGGTCCGGCGGCGAGGGGTACGTTCACGAACGGCGCACGCAGCGACGAGGCCCGCGCCTCGTCCAGGTAGACCTGTGCGCCGGCCAGGCTGGTCATCGTGAGGGAGGGAGCCGCGCCTCCCGCGTCCGTGTGCACGGCGGCCAGCCGCGGCTGCACCTCGGACACGTACCCCTCGTCGTCCCACGAGCCCCCGAGACCCCAGAAGAGCAGCGCTGCGCCGACCAGCAGCGCCGCGAGGGCGGCCGCCCCCCTCGTGGCGACCACCACGCCTGCGCCCGGGTCCGCCCACCCCGCCAGCCACGCGCCAGCCGCGGCCGCCAGCGCCCAGCCGAACGCCACCGTGAGGAACCCATCCCCGAGGAACGACACCAGCGCCCCCGCGAGCGCGAGCTGCAGCCAGGCCCACGGGCGCCACCCGCGCTCGGGTGCGGGGCGCATCGCGAGGACCATCGCCCCGCCGAGGGCCACCGCGCAGGCCAGCCCGCAGGCCACCACGGTGCGCGTGTCGAGCAGGAGCTCGAACCCCGCGTCCAGCTCGCCGAACCGGGCCCCCCGCGCGACGGGCTCGAGGAGAGCGCGCGACCCCGCGGGCATGCGGGCCAGGAGCACCGCGTGCCCTATGGTCGCCGTCGCCGCCAGCGCGATGCACCCCAGGCCCGCCACCCGCGCAGAGCCGAGGGCCCGCAGCACGGCGCTGGCATCGCGTGCCCGCTCGATGCGGGGGCGGGCCACGGCGAGCTGCCACGCCAGGCCGGCCAGGGGCCAGGCGAGGATGAGCCACAGCGTCTGCGAGACGGCGAGACGCTCAAGCGGTCCTGCGTAGTCGGGCATCGGCGCGGGACTCAGATTACAGGCTACGCCCTCCACACCGCATCGGCTGCATTGGTGCGAAGAGCACTTCAGAGGAAGGGGCTGAGGTGTCCCTCGGCTCCCGGGGCGCCAAGCCCGTGGCGGACGCGCTGCGCCAGCGCGAGCGTCCCGAGGCCGACGGCTGCCACCAGCGTCCCGCTGACCAGCAGCTGCGCGGGCCCGACCGGGCTCCACCAGCTCCAGGCCGCCGATGCCAGCAGGACCCCCATCGACAGCGGCGCGAAGGCCATCGCCGTCCTGCGGGACCGCTCGCTCAGCCTGCGCCGCGGAAGGGCGGTGCGGGCGGCCGCGAGGAGGGCGACGAGTCCCCAGGTCTTCAGGAGGAGCCACGCCGCGCCCGCCAGCTCCAGCGCGGGTCGTCCGTCCTGGGCTGCCGGGGACAGCCCGGGCAGGACCCAGGCGCCCAGGAAGAGCGTGCTCGCGAGCCCGGCGATGATCAGGCGGTGAGCCCTGCCGGCGGCCTCCAGCCAGGGGCCGCGCGCTCCCCCGTCACTGCCGGGGACGTCGATCAACGCCCGCAGGCCCACCACACGGTCCGGCGCTCCGGGCTCGATCCGGGCGCAGGCAAGCAGCAGCACGAACCCCACGAGCGTTGCCGGGTTGCGAAAGGCCAGCCAGTCCCATGGCCATCCGCCCTGGGCGTGCTCGATCTCCTGCACGCGGAGCGAACCGGTCGTGAGCACGACGCTGGCGACCGCCGCGGCGCCCGGGAGGTGCTGCCACGCCACGTGCGCCGCGGCGCGCAGGCCGCTCCACGGCGAGCTTCCGGCCACGAGCGCGGCCGTCACGAGCGCCGTCGCCGCGGCGACGAACAGCAGACCCACGTCGAGCTGCGCCGCCACCAGGTACTGACCGAAGGGCATGGCCGCCAGGAGGGCACAGGCCAGCGCGTCGACCATCGCCGGAGCGCCCGCGGGTGGGAGGGCGTCGCGGACCGCAGCGGAGAGGGCCGCGGCGAGCTTCCAGCCGGGTGAAGCGCCCGGCAGCGCGACGCGAGGTCTCCCGGACGGTGCGCCCCGGACCCGCAGACGCGCGAAGACTCGCTGCAGGCCCGCGGTGGGCCCGGGAAGGATGGGCACGGCGAACAGCAGGACGATCACCAGCGCTGCGATCACGATGAGCGCCGGCGCCAGCAGCTCCGCCGGTGCGGCGCGCCGGAAGCCGTCCACGGACACCGTCTTCAGCGCCTGGGTTGCTCCCCCGTCGCGGAGGAGCCCCACGGTCGCCTCCCGTTCCCCGGGCGGAGGGACCACGTCGGCCTGCGAGGACACGCGCACGCCGTCGAAGCTCGCCAGCACGTCGCCGGGGGTCAGTCCTGCCAGATCGGCGCGGGACCCCGGCTTCACCGACGTTACCGCCAGCCCCGAGGGCTGCTCGTGCGCCTCGAGCCCCAGCCAGGCAAGGACCCGCTCCCCCTCGCGATCGCCCTCCGTGTCCGATGCGGCGGAGCCTGGGCGCACATCGAGCGTCACGTGGCGGAGCACTCCGGCGATGGGCGGGGCCCCGGGAGTGGCCGCCGCGAACGCCACCTCGACGTCCCCTTCGAACGTCGTGTGGGCCTGGCGCTCCCCGGTGCCGCAGAAGAGCGCCTGGGTCACCTCGGTGAAGGCGACGTCGACGTGCTCCGGTCCGGCGACAATCCCCGTGGCCACCACCTCTGCGCCGCGCTCGGGGCGTGTGCCGGGTCGCAGGAGCGCCCCCCGGAAGGTCACGCGCGCCGGCTTGCCGGGCGGAAACCCCTCCCCCGCCAGGTTGACGTGGTCGCCGATCTCGACCTCGTGGGGCGCCATGTCCAGCACCTGCACGAGCTGGGGCGACGACTCGCGACCGCACGCCCCCCCGCCGGCCACCAGCCAGGCGACGCCCAGGGCGAGCAGGACGGGCGCCAGCCACCGAAGGAATGCCATCGTAGCGGGCAACGGTAGAACGCCGACCCGGCCAGGGCGAAATTTCACGTGGTCCGGGAGGAAGGCCCGTACGATCGCGTACGAGAGGAGACTGCGATGGCCAACGGACCGTACGGCATGGGCCCTTCAGGCGGTGGCGGACCCCCGCCCCAGAACCCCTATGGACCGCCCCCGCAAAACCCGTATGCGCCGCCCGCGAACTACGGTCCGCCGCCGTACATGGGCCAGGGCGGTCCCGGGGCCGAGGCGCCCGGCGCCAAGCAGGCCCTCATCCTCGGGATCGTGTCGCTCTTCTGCTGCGGCATCCTGCTGGGTCCCTACGCCATCGTGCAGGCGAACAAGGCCAAGCAGGCCATCGCCATGGACCCCAGCCTCACGGGCGGCGGCATGGCCACGGCTGGGATGGTCCTCGGCATCATCGCCCTCGTGCTCAACATCATCGGGCTGGTGGTCCGCCTCGCGATGATCCGCTGACTGGCTAGACCGCGGCGGGCGGCTCGCTCCGCGCGAACTCGAACAGATGCCGCTCGGCGGCGATCCGCATGGCCTCCGTGAGATCGGTGCGCACCTCGATGGGGGACACGGCGCGCACCCGCTCCAGCGTGTTCTCGATGAAGATGCGGCCCCTTCCGGGGACGACGAGGAGCACGTTGGCGATGACGCTGCGCTTGATGCTCAGCTCGAACTCGTTGCCCTCGAGGACGACGTGCATGGAGTCGCACATAGCCAGGATGTCGCGGTAGAAGCCCACCAGCTCGTCGCGCACGGGACCCTCGGGCAGCGACTTGGCGCCGATGACCGAGAGGTAGAGGAGCTTGCGCCCCACCCGCTCGCTGGCCTGGCGCAGCTCGTCGGCGATGGCGACCAGGTCCTCGTGCTCGGCGGTGCGCCATGCCACGGCGAGGACGCGGCCGACGAGGAGCCTCCGGTGAGCCATGCGACGTCCAGAACATAGCTCGCTCGACGGGGCGAGTCCTGTCATCTGGCGAGGTCCCCCGAAAGGGAGGATGTTCACGGCGCCCCTCCACCCATATCCTCCTCGCCAGGTTTGTCCGTCGACCAACGCCCAGGAGAACGACACATGAGCGCGCTCACCGACTCGCCCGCCTGGAAGGCCCTCGCACGTCACCACGCTTCGATGGCCGGGGTGCACGTCCGCGACCTCTTCGCGCAGGACGGCCGGCGCTTCGAGAACCTCTCGCTCGAGGTGGAGGACGTCCTCGTCGACTTCTCGAAGCACCGGATCACCGAGGAGACGGTGAAGCTGCTCCTCGACCTGGCGCAGCAGGCGAAGGTCTTCGAGTGGCGCGACCGGATGTTCTCGGGCCAGAAGATCAACCGCACCGAGGACCGCGCGGTCCTGCACGTCGCCCTGCGCAACCGCTCCGGCCGGCCCATCGTCGTCGACGGCAAGGACGTGATGCCCGAGGTCAACGCCGTGCTGGCGAAGATGCGCGGCTTCACCGACCAGGTCCGCAGCGGCGCCTGGAAGGGGCACACCGGCAAGCGCATCACCGACGTGGTGAACATCGGCATCGGCGGCAGCGACCTCGGCCCGGTCATGGCCAGCCTCGCGCTCAAGCCCTACTGGCACCCGGAGATGCGCGCGCACTTCGTGTCGAACGTCGACGGGACGCACCTCGCCGAGACGCTGAAGGAGGTCCGCGCGGAGCAGACGCTGTTCGTGGTGGAGAGCAAGACCTTCACCACGCAGGAGACGCTCATGAACGCCAGGAGCGCCCGCGCCTGGCTGGTGGAGCAGCTGGGAAGCGATGCGGCGGTGCCGAAGCACTTCGTCGCCGTGTCGACCGCGACCGAGGAGGTGCGCAAGTTCGGCATCGACACCAACAACATGTTCGCGTTCTGGGACTGGGTCGGCGGGCGCTACTCGCTGTGGAGCGCGATCGGCCTGCCCATCGAGCTGGTGATCGGGGCGGACGCCTTCGAGGAGTTCCTGGCCGGCGGTCACGCCATGGACGAACACTTCCGCACGGCGCCGCCCGAGAAGAACGTCCCCCTCGTGCTCGGGATGCTCGGCGTCTGGTACATGAACTTCTTCGGCGCGCAGACGCACGCCATCCTCCCCTACGACCAGTACATGTCGCGCTTCGCGGCGTACTTCCAGCAGGGCGACATGGAGAGCAACGGCAAGCGCGTCGATCGCGAGGGCCGCTTCATCGAGGACTACACGACCGGCCCCATCGTCTGGGGCGAGCCCGGGACCAACGGGCAGCACGCGTTCTACCAGCTGATCCACCAGGGGACGCGCGTCATCCCGTGCGACTTCCTGGCGCCGCTGGAGACGCACAACAAGCTCGGGAAGCACCACGAGGTGCTGCTGGCGAACTACTTCGCGCAGACCGAGGCGCTCATGCGCGGCAAGACGCCGGACGAGGCGCGCGCGGAGCTCGAGGCGCAGAAGCTCTCTCCGGAGCGCGTGAAGGAGCTGGTGCCCCACAAGACGTTCCCGGGCAACCGGCCGACGACCTCCATCTTGTTCACGAAGCTCACGCCGCGCACGCTGGGCATGCTGGTGGCGATGTACGAGCACAAGATCTTCACCCAGGGCGTGGTCTGGGACATCTTCAGCTTCGACCAGTGGGGCGTCGAGCTGGGCAAGCAGCTGGCGAAGAAGATCGAGCCCGAGCTGGAGAGCAAGGGAGCCGTGTCGTCCCACGACGCGAGCACCAACGCGCTCATCAACCGGTACAAGAAGCACCACGGACGGCTCTGAGGGAGCACGTCGTCGGCGACGGCCAATTGTGCGGACTTCGGCTCAGAAGGAGCAGGAGGTCCCGAGCTGCGCGGCGGTGGCCGAGTTCTCCTGCGCACATTGAGTGTCACCGGCGCAGGCGCAGTCGCAGGCGGCTGCGCAGTAGCACGCCGCCTGGCAGGTCCCGCAGTTCGCGCAACTTGCCGTCCACTGGTCGCAGGAATTCTGCAGCGCCTGGCTGCAAGAACCACCGCCCCCACCGCTACTGCCGCCGCCGCCTCCTCCGCTACTGCCGCCGCCGCCTCCTCCGCTACTGCCGCCGCCGCCTCCTCCGCCTCCGCTTCCACTGTTGTTTGCGCAGCCGTTCTCACCGGACTTAGTCCAAGCGACGCTCCAAGTGTGTGTCCTCACAGCGCCCTCACGCTGGGCACCGACGTCGGCTCCGCCTCCATGCGAACGTCCGCCAGGACGCGGGCCGTCTCCTGCGCCGTCGGGCGGGCGCCCGGGTCGAGGGACAGGCACCGGTCCACGCACTCGGCGAAGCGCCGGTCGAGGCGCGGCCGCGCCACCGCGAGCGACGCGGGCGGCGGGAGCGAGCGCCCGTGCACGGAGCGCACGAACAGCGGGTCGCGAAAGGGGGGACGCCCGACGAGCAGCTCGTGGGCCATGACGCCGAACGCGTACATGTCGATCGACGCGTGGAGCGGCGTCCCTTCCTGCGCGAGCTCCGGCGCCATGTACGTCGGCGTCCCCATCACGCGCCCGGCGCGCGTCACCCGCGGGTCGCCCGTCTTCGACGGCTCGGTGGGGCCGGGGTGCACGGAGTCCCCCAGCAGCATGGACACGCCGAAGTCGGCGATCTTCGCGGTCGGCCCCCCGAGCGACTCCTCGATCAGCACGTTGGCCGGCTTGAGGTCCCGGTGGACGATGCCGCGCGCGTGGACCGCGGCGAGCCCCTCGGCGATCTGCCGCAGGACGGCCAGCGACCAGGCGAGGGGCGGATCGTCGTCGAGGTACTGCTCGAGGGATTTCCCGTCGACGAACTCCATCACCAGAAAGAGCACCCCCTCCTCGGTGATGTCCACGTCGACCACGCCGACGATGCTCGGGTGCGCGACCTCGGACGCGAGCTTCGCCTCGCGCGCGAAGCGGGCCAGCGCCCCGCCGCTCGAGCGCCCGTGGAGGACCTTCAGCGCCAGCCGCCGGCCGTCGGTCTCGCGGCTCACCTCGTAGACCCAGGCCATCCCGCCCGAGCCGAGAAATCGCACGACGCGGTAGCGCCCCTCGACCACGCTCCCCGGCGCGAGCTTGAGCACCGGCAGGTGGAGGCTCCCCACCCTGGCCAGCGTCTCGGCGAGCTGCTGCGACCGGTTGCCGATCTGCCGGCGCAGCTCCTCGTTGAGCTTCTGCACCTCGGCGTTGGTCTGCTGCAGCGCGGTCACGCGCCCCTCGAGCTCGGTGTTCAGGCCGTCCGAGCGCCGCAGCGATTCGAGCAGCTGCGAGCCGAGCGCCGCCGCCTGGAAGAGCGACATCAGCGCGGTGCCGAGGCTGGCCGCGCGGACGCCGTAGTAGAGCTCGCCCATTCCCAGCCACGAGGCGAAGTCGTCGCACGCCGCGACGCAGACCACGGGCCAGCCCATGCTCACCAGGACGTTGGCCAGCGGCGGCCGGCCGCCGCGCCGCAGCGCCTGCACCAGCAGGCCCACGCAGTACACTCCCCCGACGACGGTCGTGGCGATGGTGATCGGCGAGAGGACCCGCGTCGAGCGGAAGGGCCCGGCGTTCCACACCGCCACCAGCGCCCACGCCACGAAGATGCCCCACCAGGCGCGCGGGTAGCGGCGGCCGAAGACCTCCGACGTGAAGCGCATGGTGGCGATGGCCGACAGGAGCACGGCTCCACCCATGACCGTCGCGTCGTACGCCCCGAACAGCGGCTGGGTCAGCCCCAGGGAGTACGCCGCGTAGACCGATCCGGTGAACGACGCGAGGGTGAACCAGCCGTAGGCGCTGCGGCGGCGGTCGGCGAGGAAGACGATCCCGTTCGCGAAGCCCACCAGCAGCAGCATGGCCAGCCCGGCCGCCGCGCTCGACCGGTCGAACAGCTTGACGAGCACGAACCCGCGGTCGCCCTCGTGGCCCGCCGACAGTCGCGGGACCGTGTCCAGCCAGCCGCTCTGGGTCCAGCGGTGGTCGACCATCATCTCGAGGTCGAGCTGACCGTCGCGGGTCGCGGCTGCGGGGATGATGAAGCGGTGCGGTCCATCGCCGCGGTAGCGCTCCATGACGCCGGCCTCGAGGTCGAGCGACTCCGCGCCGTTGGCCCGCAGGGAGACGAGGGCTGCGAAGTAGGGGATGGTCAGCGCCAGGTCCCGGCCGCGCAGCTCTGCCGGCAGCTCGACGTGGGTCCGCAGCGCGTAGCGACCGGGGTGGTCCCCCAGCTGCGCATCGAAGTGCGCCGGCAAGGAGAGGGGGGTCGCCGCGCCCCCCGCGTCGAGCGTCCACGCCGGAAGCAGCAGCGAATGCCCGCTCCCGCCGCACCCCGCAAGGAGTACCAACCCCAGGAGGAGCAGGATGAGACGCCCGGCGCGCATGTTCCCGCTCATTGCAGTTTCGCCTGGTGGCCGCCAAACAGGAAGGGGCTCCCGTGGAGACGGCAGGGTGACACCGCGCCGCGTCCGGGCGGCCTTGACGCACATCCCACCCCCGCCAATACTTCGCACGCTAAAGAAACCCACGAGGACCCTCCCCCATGGCTGATCTGCGCTTCGAGAACCGCGTCGTCATCGTCACGGGAGCCGGCAACGGCCTCGGACGCTCCCATGCCCTCCTCTTTGCCTCACGTGGGGCGAAGGTCGTGGTCAACGACCTGGGCGGAGGGCACACGGGCGGGGGCAAGTCCTCCGCCGCCGCCGACAAAGTGGTCGAGGAGATCAAGGCCGCGGGAGGCGAGGCCGTCGCGAACTACGACTCGGTGGAGGACGGCACCAAGATCGTCCAGACCGCGCTCGACACCTGGAAGCGCGTCGACATCGTCGTGAACAACGCAGGCATCCTGCGCGACACCTCCTTCCAGAAGATGTCCCAGGAGGACTGGGACCTCATCTACAAGGTGCACGTCCTCGGCAGCTTCCGCGTCACCAAGGCGGCCTGGGACCACATGCGCGAGGCCGGCTACGGGCGCATCATCATGACGGCCAGCGCGGCGGGCATCTACGGCAACTTCGGCCAGGCCAACTACAGCATGGCCAAGCTCGGCCTCCACGGCTTCGCGCAGACGCTGGCCATCGAGGGCAAGAAGAAGGGCGTCCATGTCAACACCATCGCCCCCATCGCCGGCTCGCGCATGACCGAGACCGTGCTCCCGCCCGACCTCATCGCCGCGCTCAAGCCGGAGTACGTGTCGCCGCTCGTCGCCTGGCTGTGCCACGAGTCGTGCGAGGAGAACGGCTCGCTCTTCGAGGTGGGCGGCGGCTTCGTCGGCAAGCTGCGCTGGGAGCGCGCGGAGGGCACGCTGTTCCGTCTCTCGCGCCCGCTGACGCCCGAGCAGGTCAAGGGCAAGTGGAGCGTCATCTGCGACTTCGGCAAGTCGACCCATCCGGGCAACGTGACCGAGTCGATGCAGCCCATCCTGAACAACCTCGGGACGGCCAAGGGCAAGGGCGGCAACGACCTCATCGACGTCGACGAGGCGCTCGGCTACGAGCTCGGCCCGGTCAACGGGTCCTTCGACGAGCGCGACCTCGCGCTCTACGCCCTCGGCGTCGGCGCCGCCCGCGACCCGATGGACACCAAGGAGCTGCCGTACGTCTACGAGATGAGCGGCGACGGCTTCAAGATGGTGCCGACGTTCGCGGTCGCGCCGGCCCTCAAGGCGGTGTTCGACCTGGCCAGGGAAGGCAAGCAGGCGCCCGGGCTGCACTACGGGCTCGACCGCGTGCTGCACGGCGAGCAGTACACGGAGATCCGCTCGCCGTGGCCGACGCACGGGAAGATCCGCCACGACATCAAGATCAAGGACATCTTCGACAAGGGGAAGAACGCGCTCGTCATCACCGCCATCACCACCAAGGACGACCAGGGCAACGAGCTCGCCTACAACGAGCTGACCACCTTCGTCCGCGGCGCCGGCGGCTGGGGCGGCGACCGTGGCCCCAGCGCCGAGGTCAACGTCCCGCCGAACCGGGCTCCCGACGCCGTCGTGGAGGAGAAGACCAGCCCCAACCAGGCCCTCCTCTACCGGCTCTCGGGCGACTGGAACCCGCTCCACGCCGACCCCGCCTTCGCCAAGAACTTCGGCTTCGAGCGCCCCATCCTCCACGGGCTGTGCTCGTTCGGCTTCGCGGCCAGGCACGTCATCGGCAAGTTCTGCCCCGGCGGCGACCCGCGCTTCTTCAAGAGCATCAAGGTCCGCTTCGCCGACACCGTGTTCCCCGGCGAGACGCTGGTGACCGAGATGTGGAAGGAGGGCGACACGAAGATCGTCTTCCGCACCAAGGTCAAGGAGCGGGACAAGGTCGTCATCTCGAACGCCGCGGTGGAGCTCTTCAAGGAGCTGCCCAAGAAGGCCGAGAAGCCGAAAGCTGCGGCCCCCGCTGCGGCCGGTGGCGGCGCCCCGCTCGAGCTCACGAGCGCCGACGTCTTCACGAGCATCGAGGACCACGTGGCCAGGCACCCCGAGCTGGTCAACAACGTGGGCAAGTCCTACGTCTTCAAGCTGACGGGACCCGACAGCGCGTGGACGGTGGACCTCAAGACCGCCCCGGGCAGCGTCAAGTCCGGCGCCTCCGCGGCGGACTGCACGCTCGAGCTGGCGGACGCGGATTTCATGGCCATGACCAGCGGCAAGGCCGATCCGATGAAGCTCTACATGGGCGGCAAGCTGAAGATCAGCGGGGACCTGATGGCCTCGCAGAAGCTGTCCTTCCTCCAGAAGATCGACCCCAAGCTCGCGCTCGAGGCGGTCATGAAGAAGCGCGGCGGGGCCCCGGCCGCCACAGCACCGGCGGCCGCGGCAGCCGCCCCGGCGGCGTTCGGCTCGGGCGACGTGTTCATCGCCATCGAGGACCACATCGCGCGCAACCCGGACCTGGTCGGGCGCGTCGGGAAGGCCTTCGTCTTCAAGCTCACCAGCCCCGACAGCGCCTGGACAGTGGATGTCAAGAACGGCAAGGGCTCGGTCACGGCGGGCGCCATCGACAAGCCCGACACCACGCTCGAGCTCAGCGACGCCGACTTCCTCGACATGACCAGCGGCAAGGCCGACCCCATGAAGCTCTACATGGGCGGCAAGCTGAAGATCAGCGGCGACGTCATGGCCTCCCAGAAGCTCGACTTCCTCAAGAAGATCGACCCCAAGCAGGCCCAGGAAGCCGTGATGAAGAAGAAGGGCGGCGCCGCTCCGCAGGCGGCGGCTCAGCCGGCCGCGGCGGCGACCTCCGCGGCTCCGGCGGCGGCGAAGGCCCCTGCGATCCTCAAGGCCCTCGGCGAGCGCCTCGCGAAGACGCCCGGGCTGGCCAGGGAGGTGGGCGCCCTCATCCAGCTCAACGTGAAGAACCCCGACGGGAGCTGGGTCATCGATCTCACGGGCCCGGGCGCGGTGCGGGAGGGTACGGATGCAAAGGCGACGACCGTGCTACGGATCGACGATGCGGACCTCGTGGCCCTCAGCAAGGATCCGGGGCAGGCGCAGAGCCTCTATCAGCACGGCAAGCTCAGGGTGGACGGCGATGTGCGCCCGGCCACGAAGCTGAGCTTCCTCAAGGATCTGGTCTAGGGCAGGCAGGAGAAGGTGACCACCATGGGACGACGAGTGAACGTGATCGGCGTGGGGATGACGAAGTTCGCCAAGCCCGGCCAGAGCGAGGACTACCACGTGATGGCGAGCAAGGCGGCCCACGCCGCGTTGCAGGACGCCAAGATCCCCTACGCCGAGGTCGAGCAGGCCTACGCGGGCTACGTCTACGGCGACAGCACGTGCGGGCAGCGGGCGCTCTACGAGGTGGGGCTCACCGGCATCCCGGTGTTCAACGTGAACAACAACTGCTCCACCGGCTCGACCGCGCTCATGCTCGGCAAGCAGGCGGTCGAGGGCGGCCTGGTCGAGTGCGTGCTGGTCGTCGGCTTCGAGAAGATGGAGAAGGGCGCCCTGGGGTCGAAGTACACCGACCGCGAGAGCCCCGTCAGCAAGCACGCGCAGACGATGATGGACGTGCAGGGCTTCTCCAACTCGGTCCCCACCGCCCAGATGTTCGGCGGCGCCGGCCGCGAGTACCGGTGGAAGTACGGCGCCAAGAAGGAGACGTTCGGGCAGGTGAGCGTCAAGGCCCGCAAGCACGCCGCCAACAACCCCTACGCCATCTTCAACCAGCTCCTGTCGCTCGAGGAGGTCATGGCCAGCGAGGAGGTCTTCGACCCCCTGACGCGCTACCAGTGCTGCCCGCCCACCTGCGGGGCGGCGGCGGCCGTCCTCTGCTCCGACGACTTCGCCAAGAAGCACGGCATCTCGAGCCCCGTGTGGATCGCCGCGCAGGCGATGACGACGGATTACCCGTCGAGCTTCGAGAAGAGCATGATCAAGATGGTCGGCTACGACATGACGGTCAACGCCGGCAAGAAGGTCTACGAGCAGTCCGGCCTCGGACCGCAGGACGTCCAGGTCTGCGAACTGCACGACTGCTTCTCCGCCAACGAGATCCTCACCTACGAAGGGCTCGGCCTCTGCAAGGAGGGTGAGGCGGAGAAGTTCATCTGGGAGGGCGGAAACACCTACGGTGGCAAGGTCGTCACCAACCCGTCGGGCGGGCTGCTCTCCAAGGGTCACCCGCTCGGGGCGACGGGCCTCGCGCAGTGCACGGAGCTGGTCTGGCAGCTCCGGGGCCAGGCCGACAAGCGGCAGGTGCCGAACGCGAAGGTCGCGCTGCAGCACAACCTCGGCCTGGGCGGGGCGTGCGTCGTGACCATGTACCGCAGGGACTAGTTTCCCCCGCGACCGTGACTCCGGCAGGCGCGCCATCGCTTGCCGGAGGCGCGTAGATCTCGAAGAAAGCCGCTCCGATCGCCACGAAAGTCGCTCGGGGATGGGGCGTTTCCCGTCCCCCTTCACGTCGGTCGACATTCGCTTCGATCGCTTCCTGTCCTTCTTCACGTCGGTCGACCCCCGGTTCGATCGCTTCCCGTTCCCCTCCTCGACAAGCGGCGCTTGACGACCCCTGCGCATTCGAGGGAGGAGCAGGACATGCGTCTCGCCCCCCTCCTGGTGCTTCCCCTGCTGGTGGCTTGCCAGCCCGCCCAGCCTCCCGCCGCCCCGCCCCCGCCCCCGCCTCCCGCGGCGGCCCCCGCCCCTGCCCCCGTAGCCTCCGCGGCTTCCGGTCCCTACACCGGTCACGGCGCCGACAGCATCCCGCCCGAGGTGCTCGAGAAGTACCGGCCGCGTCCCGTGCCGGCGGACCTGGGACGGCGCATCCAGTCGCTCATCGACATCCGGGCGCCCGGCATCGGCATGCTCGGGCCCGACGGCAAGTCGATGTACTTCGGCTGGAACATCACCGGCATCGGCCAGGTGTGGAAGCTCGACGGCCCGCACTCCTTCCCGCGGCAGCTGACGGCGGGGGAGGACTCGACCCGCGTCGTGGCCGTCACGCCCGACAACGCGTGGCTCGTCCTGCAGCGCGACCGCAAGGGCGAGGAGAACCCGGGCCTCTACCTGGCGCCGACCGCCGGCGGACCGCTGACGTTCCTGCAGCACATCCCCAAGGTCCAGACGCTCTTCGAGAAGGTCTCGCCCGACTCGAAGTACATCTACTTCACCTCGAACGACCGGAAGCCAGACTCCTACGTCATCTACCGCTGGGACGTGAAGAAGGGGGAGCGCGAGGTGGTCTTCGATCAGGACGGGCTCTGGCACGTCAGCGACATGCGCCCCGACGGGCGCCTCCTTTTGCGCAAGGAGACGGGCTCGCTCTCCGCCGAGTACTCCGAGTGGAACCCCGCGAAGAAGGAGCTCACGCCGCTCTTCGGGCAGGGCGAGAAGGACGAGTACGAGGCGCGCTACGGGGCCAAGGAGGGCGAGCTCATCGTCCTCACGAACAAGGCCGGCGAGTACCGCAGGCTCTACTCGTGGACCGGCCCGGGGGAGCACAAGGTGCTGGGCGAGGAGGTGCAGGCCGACGTCAGCGAGTTCGACATCGACGAGAAGCGCACGCGCATCCTCTACACGCTGAACGAGGCCGGCTACCACCGCCCCCACGCGATGGATGCGCGCACGTACAAGCCCATCGCCCTGCCCAAGCTCCCCGAGGCGGACCAGGTGTTCTTCGGGGCGACGACGCCGGACGGGCGCTTCACGACGCTGGGCGTCGACGACGGGCGCCACCCGACGCAGGGGTACGTGATGGACTGGGCGACGGACAAGCTCGCCTCGTGGCACGTCCCGAGCACGCCCGAGGTGGACACGACGAAGTTCGCGCGCGCAACGCTCGAGTCGTACAAGGCCAAGGACGGCACCAGCATCCCCGTGTTCGTGCGGCGCCCGCAGAAGTGCTCGAGCGACCCGTGCGCGGTCATCGTCGCGTTCCACGGGGGCCCCGAGGGCCAGACCCTGCCGGGCTTCAACGTGAGCGCGCAGATGTTCGTCGACGCGGGCTTCGTGTACGCGGAGCCGAACGTCCGCGGCAGCGAGGGCTACGGCAAGACGTGGTCGCACGCGGACGACGGGCCTAAGCGGCTGTCGATCATCACCGACATCGACGACGCCGCGAAGTGGGCGAAGGCCACGTTCGCCTCGAACGGAAAGGAGCCCCGGCTCGGCGTCTTCGGCGGGAGCTACGGCGGGTACTCGGTGCTCATGGCGATGACCATGTTCGCCGGCGACTACGACGCGGGCGTCGACATCGTGGGCATCAGCGATCTGCGCACGTTCCTCCGCAACACCGCGCCCTACCGGCGCATCCTGCGCATCTCCGAGTACGGCGATCCCGACAAGGACGCCGAGGCGCTGGAGAAGCTCTCGCCCATGACGTACCTCGACCGGGTGAAGTCCCCGCTGATGGTCATCCAGGGCGCGAGCGATCCTCGCGTGCCCGCCGGCGAATCCATCCAGATCCACGACGCGCTCGAGCGGAAGGGAGTCCCCTGCGAGCTGACCATCTTCCCGGACGAGGGCCACGGCGCGCAGAAGCGGGAGAACCGCGTCTACACGCTGGCCCAGTCGATCGCCTTCTTCCAGAAGCACCTGCTCTAGGAGCGCTCGACGCGTGCGGTGGTGAGGATGAGGCCTTCGCGCCTCATCCACCGCACCTCGAAGGCGAACGGGCCCTCCCCGTTCCGCAGGTCGGGCGTCACCTCTCCGGCGCCCTCGCCGTCCAGCCGCAGCGCCACCTCCAGAAAGCCGACGTAGCGCCGCACGTAGGGGTCGAGCGCCTTGTACACGGCCTCCTTGGCCGAGAAGCGCAGCAGCACCTCCCGCTTCCTCTGCTCCTCGGTCATCCCTTCGAGCTCCGCCAGCTCCTCGGGGCGCAGGACCTTCGCCGCGATGTCGTGCCTGCGAGGCGCATCGAGCTCCACGTCGACGCCGATCCTCGCGGTCGCCTCGCGCGCGAGCAGCGCGACGGCCACGCGCTGCTTGTGGCTGATCGACCCCGCGAGCCCCGGCGGCAGGACGGGCGCGCCGCGATCGTCGGGCAGGATGGGCGGCGCCCTCTCGCCGAGCCGGGCGAGCGCCTGGCGCATCGCCACCCTCCCCGCCACCCACGTCTCCCTCCGCAGCGTCCCGAGCGACTCCGCGAACGCGCGCTCCTCCGGGAGCAGGCCCTCGGGCGAGAGCGCCTCCGTCGTCACCGCCACGCACCGCCCGTGGTGGAGCTCGAGATCGAACAGCGGTTCCGCCATGGCGTGCGCCGCCCCATCCTGCCACGTGCCCGGCAGGCGTGGTACGAGGGTGAGCACGATGCCGGACGTCCACGCAGTCATCCTCGCCGGCGGCTCGGGCACCCGCTTCTGGCCCGCCTCGCGCCGCTCCCGGCCCAAGCAGCTGCTGGCCCTCGCGGGCTCCAGCGGCGAGTCGCTGATCGCCGCGACGGTGCGCCGCCTGCACCCGCTCATCGAGCCGCGGGACGTCTGGGTCGCGACCAGCACGGGCCTCCTCGAGGCGACCGCGCTCGCCTTGCCGCAGGTGCCCCGCGCTCACCTGCTGGCCGAGCCGGTGGCCCGCAACACGGCGGCGCCCATCGGCTGGGCGGCGGCGGTCATCGCGCGGCAGAACCCCGACGCCATCCTCGTCGTGCTCCCCGCCGACCACTTCATCGCCGACGAGGGCGCCTTTCGCGCCGTCCTCACCCGCGCCATCCACACCGCCGAGCAGGGCTGGCTCACCACCATCGGCGTGTCCCCCACCCGCCCCGAGACGGGGTACGGCTACATCGAGCTCGGCAACCTGCTCGGCGAGGGCGCGCACGGCGTCACGCACTTCGTCGAGAAGCCCGACCGGGCGCGGGCCGAGGGGTTCCTCAGCGGCGGCCGGCACCTCTGGAACGCGGGGATGTTCGTGTTCCGGGCGCGGGTCATGCTCGAGTCGATCGGCCGCCACCTCCCGCCACTGGCCGCCGGTCTCGCCGCCCTCGACGCCGCAGCCGAGCGCGGGGAGGAGGGGAGGGCGCTGGCAGAGGTCTTCCCGACCCTGCCGAGCATCTCCATCGATCACGGCGTCATGGAGAAAGCCGACCGGGTCGCGGTGGTGCCCGGGACCTTCGGGTGGAACGACGTGGGGAGCTGGGAGGTCGCGTGGGAGCTGGCGCGCCACGACGTCGACGGCAACGCGCTGCCGGAGGGGACGGTCGCGGTCGACTCGGCGAACAACCTCGTGAAGGACCTCACCACGGGCCGCAAGCGCCGGATCGCCCTCCTCGGTGTGAGCGACCTGGTGGTGGTGGAGACGGACGACGCCGTGCTCGTCATGCCGCGGAGCCGCGCGCAAGACGTGCGCGCGGTCGTCGAGGAGCTGAGCCGTCGCGGCGCGAACGAGGAGCTGTGACACGACAGGGAGCCTCGGCCCTGACAGACGGGTGGCCCCGCGTTATTCTTCGAGCCTTCTCTTGAGCGAGCCTCAGCCCCCCACCGCGCCCGTCTCCGCACGCGTCGTCGGGCCCTTTGCCCTGGGGGAGCGCATCGGCGACCTGGTGCTGCGCGCCGTGCTGGGCGAGGGCGGCATGGGGACGGTGTTCGAGGCGCTCGACACCCGGCTCCAGCGCTCGGTGGCGGTCAAGGTCCCGCGCGACGCCGGCATGGCGGCCGAGAAGCTGCTGAGCGAGGCGCGGGCGCTGGCGTCCATGCGCCACCCCGGCGTGGTCACCATCTACGGCGTCGGCGAGCACGCCGGCGTGCCCTACGTCATCATGGAGCGGCTGACCGGGACCACGCTCGGCGACCAGATCGACGCCCGCACACTCCATCGCGATCCCTTCACGGTCACCGAGGTGCTCGACCTCGTGCTCCCCATCGCCGACGCGCTCGCCGCCGTGCACCGCGGCGGGCTCGTGCACCGCGACGTGAAGCCCGCCAACGTCATGGTCTGCCCCGGCGGGCGCATGGTGCTCATGGACTTCGGCCTGTTCGAGACCGAGGCCATCGCACCCGACCGCCGCGTGGCCGGGACGCTTCCGTACATGGCGCCCGAGACCTTCACCAACACGGTGGAGACCCGCTTCGGGCACCTGGTCGACGTGTACGCGCTCGGCGTCGTCATCTTCGAGCTCCTCACGGGCCAGCCTCCCTTCGCCGGCGAGGAGGTCATGGACTTCTACCGCGCGCACACCACCTTCCTCGCGCCACCGGTCGGCTCGCTGCGGCCCGACGCGCCGGAGAGCCTGGCCCAGCTGGTCGACCGCATGCTCGCCAAGGACCCCATGGCGCGTCCGGCGGACATGGAGTCGGTGGTGTGGTCGCTTCGCCGCGCCCGGACGGACGTGGCGGCCGTGGTGCGCGAGCCGCCCCCCCTGGGCGTCCTCGTGGTCGAGGACGACGACGCCATCGCGAAGCTCGTGGAGCTTCGGGTGAAGAAGACGGCGCCGTCGGCGCGCGTGGAGCGTTCGCCCGACGCCATCGACGCGATGAAGCGGCTCTCGGGGTGGACGCCCGACCTGCTGGTGCTCGATCTGCACATGCCCCACATGAGCGGCGTCGAGCTGGCGATGCACCTGCAGGGCACGCCCGTGCTCGATCGCTGCGTCACCATCGCGGTGAGCGCCGGGGCGAGCGCGACGGACCGCGCGCTGCTGAGCCAGCTGGGCATCACCCGCTACGTGGAGAAGGGCAAGGGGTTCTCGGAGGCCATCGCCGAGCACGTGCGGCACCTGGTCGAGGGCAAGATGCCCCCCAGCAGCAAGACCATGCGGCGCGGCGCATCCGACGGCGCGTTCCTCAACGCCCTGGGCGAGGCCGTGCTGGTGACGGACGCGAAGGGCGACCCCATGCAGTGGAACTCCGAGGCCGACCGCCTGCTCAACCTGGAGGGCTTCACGCCCGGGAGTACGGAGAGCGGGTGGCTGGAGCGGGCGGGGGTCTTCGCACCCGACGGGGCCACGCCCTTGGCGCGCGAGGCGCGTCCCATCGGACGGGCGCTCGCGGGGGAACGGATCGAGGGTCAGGAGATGGTGGTCGGGACGCGCCGCGTGGTGGTCTCAGCGCGCCCCCTGCGCCGCGCCGCGGGCGAGGTGGTGGGCGCGGTGGCCGTCTTCCGCGAGGTCACGGGCAAGACGTAGACGTCTCAGTGCGTGCAGTGGCTGCTGCTGCACTTGCCGCCGGCGCACTCGCTGTCGAAGTTGCACTTGCCGTCCGGCGCGGTGGAGCACTTGCCGCTGTTGCACTTGGCCCCGTTGCCGCCGCAGTCCGAGTCGAAGTTGCAGCTCGAGCCTGCGCTGTCGGCGCACTTGCCGCTGTTGCACTTGACGCCGGCGTGGCAGTCCGAGGCGAAGCTGCACTTGCCGTAGTCCCCCGCGTCCGCAGAGGGGGCGCTGGCCGCGAGCGCCACGAGGACGCCGAGGCTCGCCAGAACCGAGAGGATGGTCTTCTTGAGCATGGCTGTGGCTACGGTCGCCCGGGCCAGGACCTTCCCCGCCTACCGGCTCTTGTAGCGACGCCCGTTCTTGGACGCGCCCGCCTTGACCGTCCCCTTGCCCTGCCGCTTCTTGCCGCCCGCGTAGGGATCGAACGCGGCCCCGTCCGTCCCCGTTCCGGCCTCGACGCCGGCGAGGGCCTCCAGCTTCTTCAGCTCGTCGCGCAGGCGCGCGGCCTTCTCGAAGTCCAGGTTCTCGGCCGCCGAGAACATCTCGAGGCGCATGGCCGCGAGGCGCTCCTGCACGTCCACCTCGCCGGAGCCGCCGCCGGCGGCGCCCTTGGCGAGCCTGGGGACGTTCAGGTAGTCGATGGTGCCGCTCGCCGGGTTGATGTTCATGACCGCGCGCACGACGGTGGTCGGGACGATGCCGTGGTCGAGGTTGTACTGGCGCTGCACCTTCCGGCGCCGCGTGGTCTCGTCCATCGCGTGCTTCATGGCCGGCGTGACGTGGTCGGCGTACATGATGACCCGCCCGTTCACGTTGCGCGCCGCGCGCCCCATGGTCTGGATGAGCGAGCGCGGGCTGCGGAGGAAGCCCTCCTTGTCGGCGTCGAAGATGGCGACCAGCGAAACCTCGGGCAGGTCGAGGCCCTCGCGGAGGAGGTTGATGCCCACCAGCACGTCGAACTCGCCAAGGCGGAGGTCCCGCAGGATGTCGATGCGCTCGAGCGTGTCGATGTCCGAGTGCAGGTACCGCACACGCACGCCGAGCTCGCGGTAGTAGTCGGTCAGGTCCTCGGACATGCGCTTGGTCAGCGTCGTCACCAGGACGCGCTCGTTCTTCTTGCAGCGGTCGCGGATCTCGCCGAGCAGATCGTCGACCTGCCCCGACACCGGGCGCACCTCGACCTCGGGGTCCATCAGCCCCGTCGGTCGGATCAGCTGCTCCACCACCACCCCCTGCGACTTCGTCAGCTCGTACTCGCCGGGGGTGGCCGAGACGTAGATGGCCTGCCGCACGTGGTCCTCGAACTCCTCGAAGCGGAGCGGCCGGTTGTCGAGGGCGCTCGGCAGGCGGAACCCGTAGTCGACCAGCGTCTCCTTGCGCGCCCGGTCGCCACGGTACATCGCCTGGAGCTGCGGCACGGTCTGGTGCGACTCGTCGACCACGATGAGGAAGTCCTGCGGGAAGTAGTCGATGAGCGTGGGCGGGGCCTCCCCCGCCTTTCGCCCCGACAGGTGCCGCGAGTAGTTCTCGATGCCCGAGCAGAACCCCATCTGCTCCATCATCTCCAGGTCGTACTGCGTCCGCTGCTCGAGCCGCTGCTTCTCGAGGAAGCGGCCCTCCTTGTCGTAGAAGTCGAGCCGCTCGCGCAGCTCCTCGCGGATGCTCTCGATGGCGCGGCGCATCTGCAGCTGCGGGGTGACGTAGTGCGACCCGGGGTAGATGGCGTAACGCTCGAGCGTCGACTTCACGCGACCGCGGAGCGGGTCCACCTCCTTGATGGACTCGATGTCGTCGCCGAAGAATTCGATGCGGATCGCGGTCTCCTGCTCGTAGGTGGGGAATATCTCCACCACGTCGCCGCGCACGCGGAACGTCCCGCGGTGGAAGTCGACGTCGTTCCTCTCGTACTGGATGTCGACCAGCTGCCGCAGCAGCGTGTCCCGCCGCAGCTCCTCGCCCCGGGTGAGCTGGATGACCAGGCCGTGGTAGCTCTCGGCGCTGCCGATGCCGTAGATGCACGAGACGCTGGCGACGATGATGACGTCACGGCGCGAGAGCAGCGCGACCGTCGCGGAGTGCCGCATGCGATCGATCTGGTCGTTGATGATGGCGTCCTTGTCGATGAAGGTGTCGGTCGACGGGATGTACGCCTCGGGCTGGTAGTAGTCGTAGTAGCTGACGAAGTACTCGACCGCGTTCTCCGGGAAGAGCTCGCGCATCTCGCCGTAGAGCTGGGCGGCCAGCGTCTTGTTGGGCGCGAGTATGAGCGTGGGCTTGCCCGAGCGCTGGATGACGTTGGCGATGGTGAACGTCTTGCCGGAGCCCGTGATCCCGAGCAGCACCTGGTGCTTGTCCCCGGCGTCGAGCGCCTGCATCAGCTGCTCGATGGCGCGCGGCTGGTCCCCCTTCGGCTCGAAGTTCGTTCGCAGGCGGAATTCGGACGGCATCGAACACAGAACTGTCGCTCCGCCGCCGGCCTTTCGCAAGCCCACCCCCGTGCTAAACGTCCTCGTCGGCCGACCGATGTCCGAGAAGCCCACCATCGCGTTCTTCGGCCTCGGCAGGATGGGGATGCCGATGGCCCGGCGCATCGCGGCCTCCTTTCCGCTGACGGTGTGGAGTCGCACCGCCGGTGCGCGTGCCGACGAGCTGCCCGGCGTACGCGTCGCCGCGACACCGGCCGACGCCGCGCGCGACGCGCAGATCCTCGTGACGTGCCTGGCCGACGGCATGGCGCTCCAGGAGGTCCTGGGCCGCGCCGACGGGCTGCTCGCGGGCATCGGGGCCGACGCGGTGCTCGTGGACATGTCGACCATCGGCCGGGCGGCCGCGCGAGAGGCTGCGCGGGCGGTGGAGGCGCAGGGCGCGCGCTTCGTCGACGCGCCGGTGAGCGGGAGCCTGGGGCCGGCCGAGCGGGGCGAGCTGCTGGCGCTGGTCGGCGGGGCGGACGCGGACGTCGACCGCGTGATGCCGGTCCTGCGGACGATGTGCAACCGCATCCTGCGGGCCGGCGGCGTGGGGCAGGGACAGGCGCTGAAGGTGGTGCTCAACGGCGTGGGGGCGCACCACTTCGTGGCCTTCGCCAGCATGCTCGCCCTGGGCGAGCGGGCAGGGCTCTCGCGGGAGACGCTCGTCCAGGCGTTCACTTCGGGCGCCTTCGCCACGCCGAGCTACGTGAGCAAGCGCGACAAGGTGCTGGCGCGCGACTACGGCGCGGCGGAGTTCACGCTGGCGCTCGCGCTGAAGGACGGCGCGCTGAACCTGGCCCTGCAGCAGGAGGTGGGCCTCACGCTCCCCGTGCAGCGCGAGATCACGCGGGAGGTGGCGCAGGCGGTCGCCGACGGTCTCGGCGACGAGGACCTCTTCGGCATGGAGCGCTACTTCAGCCGGCGCGGCTAGGCGGGCGGGCCGTCGAGGACGCCGGGGCCGGCGCCGAAGACGACCGCGTCGAGCAGGAGCTCGTCCTCCACCAGCGCGAGCGCGGGGTGGTCCCGCCGGACGACGACGTGGCCCCCCGCGTCCTCGAAGCCGCAGGCGGCGGCGCCCTCCAGCGAGCCCTCGCGCCACAGCTGCTCGGCCGGGGTCCCCGCGGCCGGCCGGAAGGTGACCCGGCTGCGCGTGCGGAGGCGCTCGTGGGTCTCCAGCGCGCGCAGGTCCTCGATGGGGTCGACGATGACGTGGCTGTCGACGCCGGTGCAGAGCCGCGCTCCCGCCGCGCGGAGGGCGGTGAGGTCCGGCAGACCGTCGCCGAGGTCGCGCTCGGTCGTCGCGCAGACGCAGGCGAAGGAGCGCGCCGCGCCCAGGAGGCGGGCCTCGTGCGCCAGCAGGTGGGTGGCGTGGACCGCGACGAAGCGTCCGGACAGCATCCCCTGGTCGGCGAGGAGCTCGACCGGGCGCCGACCGGTCTCGGCCACGCACTCGTCGATCTCCCGCGTCTGCTCGGCGACGTGCATGTGGCAGGGGAGCGCGTGACGCTCGGCGTGCTCGCGCAGCGGGCGGAGCCAGGAGGGCGGCACGGCGCGCACCGAGTGGGGCGCGAGGCCGATGACGACGTCGCGGTCGGCCTGCCAGCGCGCGCGGAGGGTGTCGACGTCGCGCAGGACGTCGTCCACCGCGGGATCGCAGAAGCGCCGCTGCCCGGCCTCGGCGACGCGCCCCGCGCCGGCCCGGTGGTACGCGACGCGGAGCAGGGCGATGCGCAGGCCGGCCTCGCGGGCGGCGCGGATGACGGCGTCGGCCAGGACCGTGCGGTCCTCGTAGGGCGTCCCGTCCGGCTGGTGGTGCACGTAGTGGAACTCGCCCACCGTGCGGACGCCGGCGCGGGCGAGCTCCCGGTAGGCGACGAGGCTGATCGCGTGGATCGACTCGGGGGTCAGCGCGCCCGCGATGGCGTACATGGCGCCGCGCCACGTCCAGAAGTCGTCGCCCGCCACCTCGGCGGGGCGCTGCGCCCGTCCGCGCATCGCGCGCTGGAAGGCGTGGGAGTGCGCCGTGGCCAGCGCCGGCAGGCGCAGCGTTCCGTCAGGGGCGCGGATCAGCATGCCCGGCGCTCACGGGCGCGTGTCCCGCGCGCTCGCACGGGCCACGTAGAAGTACACCGGCCAGTGACGGTAGAAGCTGGTGTGGAGGATGGGGGCGCCGTCGGTGGGGGAGACGTCCTGCCCCAGGCTGCCGACGATGCGCAGCAGCGACCGCTGCCCGACCGAGCGGGGCCCCACGTCGTCGTCCCCGCGGAGCTGGACCAGCGCGTAGACCGAGCCGAAGTCCTTGTCGCTCACGGTGACGCGGCAGCTGTCCTCGTCCTGCTGGTTCTGGCACGTGTTGTACTGCTCGAGGCGGCGCACCGAGAGCTTGAGCATGGCCTGCCCGCCGGGGCCCGGAGTGCGGCTGTCGACCACGCCGAACAGCGTCACCTTCCCCTTGCGCCACTCGTCGGGCTGCCGCTCGACCATGACCGGGTCGTACTCGCGGGCGCCGGCCGCGGCCGTGGTCTCCTCGCTCAGCTCGACGTAGCGAGGGGCGTGGCCGTAGGGGCCGGCGCTGTGACAGCCGGTGGCCGCCGTGGCGAGCACGGCGAGGGTGCCGAGGGTGGCGATTCTCATCGACCAGAGATTAGGTCAAACCGCCTCGACTTTGCGCCGGGACCACGCGCGCAGCGCGATCTCCGCCGCCACGAGCGCGAGGAGCGCTAGCGCGACCTGCCCGCTGATGTCCACCGCGGCCCGGCGCTCGCCCATCCCCTCGCCCCCCGTGCCGGCGGCGGCGGCGCGCGGGCGCAGGTCCAGCTCGCGCGCGACGGGGGCCGCGACGCGGGCCTCGGCCTTGCCGTCCACCGTGATGCGGTAGAGGCCCACCAGCGGGGGCACCAGGCGCGGCACGCCCTCGTCGCGCGACGCCGCGAGGGGGCCCTTCGGCCCCACGGCGTCCACCACGTGCGCCCCCGGGAAGCGCCAGGGCGTCCCCACGTCGGTCCGCTTGGGGGCGGCGCGCGCGCGCGCAGCGCCGACCCACGCGTCGAGCAGCGCGAGGAAGGCAGGGCGCAGGGCCAGATCGCTCTCGTCGACGGAGAAGGGCAGCGTGACGAGCCAGGCCTCTCCCCGCCCGATCGCCCGCCGCGCCACGAGCGGCGCGCCGTCGGTCCACTTCACCAGCACCTCGGTGGCGCTCGCGTCCTCGGGGTCGAGCGTGACGCGGCGGCTCGCGCCGAGGTCTGCCAGGCTGCGCGCGGGCTCGGCCAGCGCACCGACCGCGCTGGCGGGATCGCCCCCGGTCGCCTTGGTCCCCCCCCAGACCACGCCGTGACCGAGGACTGGCTCGAGCGACGCCCCCAGCGGCGCGGCCGCCGCGTGCGGGCCCAGCGCGACGAGGACCACCCCGCCTCCGTCGAGGAACGCGCCGAGGGCGTGGCGCTGCTCGGGCGTCAGCCCCGGCGGATCGTCGAGCAGCACGCCCACGTCGCCCGCGAGGTCCTCGGCCCGGTCGGGGAAGGCGGGGATGGGGCGCATGTCGACGTCGAGCTTCAGCGCCGAGAGGGCCTGCTCCACGATCGGCGCGCCGCCCGTCGCGACGGTCTCGTCGGCCGCGTCGGCGACGACGGCGATGGCCCCCCGGCTCATCTCGGGCAGGACCGGCGCCACGTCGTCGCTCGCCACCGCGTCGCTGCCGAGCAGGCGCGCGCGGACCGGGGCGGCGTCCTCCGAGGGGAGCAGCACCGTGGTCTCTCCGGTCACCCCGGCCGGGGCGGCCGCCCGACCCAGCGTCTTGCCCTCCGCGTCCTCGACCACGACCTCGCGGCCCGTCGCCACGGCCCCGGGTCCGCACGCGACGCCCACGCGCACGCGGGCTCCGTTGCGGTCGGCGCGCATGACCCCGCAGTCGACGGCCGCGACGCGCAGCTCGGGCAGGGCGACCCACACCGGCACGGCGCTGCCCTCTCCCAGGGGCGGCGCGTCGGGGTGACCGTCGGCCAGATCGCTCAGCACGACGATGCGCCGGTCGACCTGGGGGAGCGACGACACGAGACCGCGCGCGAGGGTGACGGCGCCGTCGAGGTCGGTGGCCCGGTCGCTGGCGGCGAGCGCGTCGATGGCGTCGCGCGCGGCGCCCAGGTCCGTCGTCGCGGCGAGCGCGACCCGCGCCGGGGCCCCTGCGAGCACCACCGCGACCGCGTCGCCCTCGCGCGCCGACGCGAGCAGCTCGCGGGCCCCGTCGCGAGCGCGCACGAAGCGCGACCGGTCCCCCGCCGCCGCGCCCATGCTCATCGAGTCGTCGACCACGATGGCCATCGCCACCGACGCGCCGCCCGAGCGCTGGAGCGAGAGCCGCGAGCAGCGCACGAAGGGCGTCGCGCCCAGCAGGGCCAGGAGCAGCACGGCCGCCGCGCGCGTCGCGAGCAGCGCGCGGTCCTCGATGCGGGAGCGGCGCCGCGACTGGGGCGGCGCCGGCTGCACGAGGCGCGCCGGGGGGAACAGCTGCTCCTCCGCGCGACGGCGCCGCAGACGGTGGGCGACGTAGGGAGCGACGACCAGCAGCGCGACGGCCAGGGCGAGCGTGCTGAGGAAGGTCACCGGACGGCCTCGAGGATGGTGCGCACGACCCGCACGGGGTCGTCGGTGGTCGTGGCCCGGGTGAAGCGGCCCCCGCGACGGACGGTGGCCTCCTGCCAGGAGCCCGTGAGCGCGGCCAGCGCGGCGAGGTAGCGCTCGCGCGTGGTCTCGGCGTCGGTCTCGACCACGGCGCCGCCCTCCAGCGCCCGCAGGCGCACCGTCCCGGTGAACGGGAACTCCACCTCGGCGGGGTCGAGGGTCTGCGTGACTGCGAGCACACGCCCGGTCGAGGCGATGGCAGCGATGCGCTCCGCCGAGTCGTCGGGCAGGTCGATGAGGTCGCTCAGGAAGACGACGATGGCCCCCCTGCGCGTCGCGCGGGCCAGCCCCTGCAGGGCGCGGTCCACCATGCTCCCGTCGACCCGGGCGTCGCCCCCCACCTCGACCGACTCCAGCGCGGCCACGACGCGCTCGAACTGGTCGCGGCCCGCCGAGCGCGGGACGTGCGGCGCGCGCTCGCCGCCGCCGAGGAAGGTGAGGCTCACGGGATCGCCCCCGGTCAGGGCCACGCGCGCGAGCGCCGCCGCGATCACGGCCGCGAACGCGATCTTCGCCCCCGGCGCCCCCTTGCCGCGGTAGCCCATCGAGGCCGAGGCGTCGACCAGCAGGCACAGCACGCGATCGGTCTCGGTCTCGAACTGGCGCACCACCAGGCGGTCGTGGCGCAGCAGCGAGCGGCGGTCGAGCCAGCGCAGATCGTCGCCCGGGACGTACTCGCGGTAGCCGCCGAACTCGACGCCGGCGCCGCGCCGGTTGCTGCGATGCGCCCCGGCGTACACGCCGTCGGCGACCTGCCGGGCGCGGATGTGGAGCGGCGCGAGCTCGCCCCAGTCGATGGCCCGGCGGATGGCCTGGCGCCCGCTCAAGGGATCGACACGTCGGGCGGCAGCGGACCGCCGACCTGCGACTTGCCCGGGTCGAGCATGTCTCGCGCGAGGGCGACCTCGCTCAGCTCGAGCCCCGTGCCGGCGACCACCTGGCGCAGCAGCTCGTCGCCGCCCTTGGTGTCGCCCGAGGCGCGGTGATCCATCGCCGAGTAGAAGAGGGCCTCGTACTTCTGGATGGGGTTCTTCGCGCGCGCCGGCAGCTCGTCGCCCTTCAGCTTGCCCTCGCCGAAGCGGGCCAGCGTGGCCACCCAGCGGCCGTCGTCGCTCACCGAGGAGAAGACCCGGTCGGGCGTGCCGTCGGTCGCGACGTGCAGCTGCCGCTCCAGCAGCCGCACCCACAGCGCGAAGTAGACCAGGTCGTCGTCCGACAGGTCCGCGGCCAGGGCGCGCTGCAGGCCGTCGCGCGCGCTGGGCAGATCGGCCCGCACGAAGGCCCGCCCGATGAGCAGCTCGATGGTCTCGGTGGCCTGGTGCTTGTCGCCCGGCGCCGCCGCGTACGCGCGCTCCAGCGCCCGCTGCGCAGGCTGCGCCGCCCCGAAGCGATCGAGCACCCGCGCCAGCACCCGCTCCACCCGGGCCCGCGCGTCGGCGTCGGCCACGTTGCGCGACTGCACCAGCTCCTTGAGCGCCTCGGTGAGCGGCGTGCGGGCGGCGGCCGCGTCGCCCTTGTCGTGGGTCACGTCGCTGATGGTGAGCAGCAGCTCGCCCCGCAGCGCGGGATCGTGGGCGGTGTCGTGCGCCTCGAGGGCGTCGCGCAGGTGATCGAGCGCCACCTGCGTCTGCCCGTCGCGCCAGTCGATGCGCGCGAGCGACAGCAGCACGGCCCCCGACCTCTCCTCGCTGACCGACTGCCGCAGGAGCGTCCGCGCGTCGTCGATGCGCCCCTCGCGCAGCTCGATCTCCCCCATCACCGCGCGCACACGGGCGGCGCCCGGGTGCACCTTGCCGGCCAGCGCCTTGTCGGACGCGGCCGTGAGCAGCGGCAGGGCCGCGTGGTACGTGCGCCGCGCGGCGTCGGGGTCCCCGGCGGTCGCCTCGGAGGACATCGCGTCGAGCGACAGGGCCAGCGCCTCGCTCACCACGCGCGCCTCGGGGTGGGCGCGCACGGCCTCGGCCAGCACCGCCGGGGTGGCCTCGGCCATGCCCAGCTCCTCGAGCGCCACGCCCAGCGTCAGCGCCACCTCGGGCACGGTGGGATCGAGCCGGTAGCACTCGCTGGCGACGCCGAACGCCGCCGCGCCGAAGAGCTCGCGGTCGTCCTGGAAGTCCTCGTCCTCGTGGGTGGGCTCGCGGCCCGCCAGGGGCCGCAGCTGGTGGAGCAGATCGATGCAGCGGTCGACGCTCCCCTCCTGGGCCGCGGCCTCGAGGGCCTGGGCGAACTGCGGGCGCTCGGCCTGGAGCAGCTCGCGGGTCTGGGAGCGCTCGAGCGCCGCCACCGCGCCCTGCATGTCGGCGTCGCGCAGGAAGAGCGACGACAGCACGACCGGCCCGGTCTCCAGCGCCCGCCACGCCTCGGCCCCCTCCTCGCGCGGCGGCTGCATGCGCGTCTTGCGGAAGCTGTCGCGCAGCACCAGCGCGCGCTTGACCCACTCGCCGGTGGTGCTCGCGGCGTCGGCCAGGGCCTCCTGGCTGGGCTCGAGGAGCCTGCGGTGCACGGCCACGCGCTCGAGGCCGCCCGCGCTCGCCACCGGGCCGCCGGTCGCGATGGCGTTGCGCGTCCAGAGGTCGAGCGCGTCGATGTGGGCGCGCACCTCGGCGCGGTCCGCCGCCGGGCCCACCTGGAAGAGCAGATCGTAGATGGCGCGGGCCCGCCCCTCGTCGCCCCGGGCGGCGAGCTCGTGCACGGCGCTCTTCAGCGCGTCCGGCCCGTCCGGCCCCAGGATGCCCTGGACCGGCTCGCCCACGCGGACGAGCAAGAGCCCGCCGCTCACCGCCGCCAGCCCGCGCTCGGGCTTGTGCCCCCGGAACCGCGCGGCGGCCCGCGTCATCTGCCGGGACTCCACCGCGCCGAGGCGGACCGCGCGCTCCGACGTCTTCGGATCGCTGACCAGCAGGTCGTGCACCGCGGCGGCGAACGCGTCGTCGCCCACCTCGGACACGGGCGGCGCGGCGCGCTCGGCGTGCATCGCCGGGCTGTGAACGCCGCCGTGGGCCCCGCAGCCGACGAGGACCGGCGAGGCGAGGGCGAGCGCGAGGGCGACAGAGGGCCCCACAGTAGAGCCGTGCAGCAGCCTGAACATGCGGTGGCGCTTCATCTCCGTCGTTGGAGTCTACACGGGGCGGCGCCTTGGGCGAGCCGTGCGCTCCGGGTGCGTTCAGAACGAGCTGGCGACGCCCACCCTTACACCGACGAAGCCGTTGTCGCTGGGCGGGCCCGCCAGCGGGATGATGACCCCGGCGTAGGGCCTCACGGGGCCGAAGCGGAGCACCAGCTGGGGCTCGAGCGCGCCCGCCGTGGTCTTGTCGTCCGACGTGCCGGCGAACCCGACGTTGACCCAGGCCTTCACCGCGAGCTCGAACTCCTTGCGCACCCAGTAGCCGACGCGCAGGGCGCCCACGAGCTCGCCCACGTAGGAGGCGTCGAGCGCGCTCGACGTGCCGATGAGGTTCTCGAGCTTCACGTAGGGCTCGATGCTCAGCCCGCGAAAGCGATAGACCAGGGCCACCTTGGGCACCAGGCCGAAGCGCTGCGGCTCGAAGAGCGCGTTGTCCTCGTAGCCTCGGGCGAAGGAGGCGGCGCGGCTGAGCGACCAGCGGTCGTAGTTGCCCTTGTCGACGTCGAGCGCGTTCTGGTTGGTGAGGCCCGGCGGGATCTCGATTCCCTGGGCGAACGGGAGCGCCACGCCCAGCGCGCCGATGAGGCGCAGGCCCGGCGCGACGGCGGCGGAGTACTCGCCCTCGAGCTCGAGGTTGCCCACGCCGAACGTGGACCTCCCCTGCGCGCCGTCCGGCGAGAAGGTGGCGAAGGTGAAGGGGAAGCGCAGGCCGATGCCCACGTGCTCGGCCACCTCGACGCTCCCGGTCGCCAGGAAGGACTGCACGTTGGACTCGGTCTGGTCCGCCCGCGAGTAGGTGATGGCGGGGTTGCTGGGCGTGGTCTGGTTCTGGACGGCGAAGGGGACCTTGCCCCAGCCGAGGACCAGGTCGAGGCCCAGCGCGTGGATGGGGCCCTCGGCGTGCTCCTCTCCGGCCGCCCTCTCCCCTCCCTCGTCGGCGCTCGCGCTGCGCCCGGTCGTCACCACCAGCGCCGACGCCAGCGCGATCAGCCACCCCTGCCGTGCATTCATCCGCCCCTTTTCGCGCGAGCGGTGGCGCTTGTCCAGATCGCTTCGTGCGGCGCGTTTCGCGACTACACTCGTCCCGATGCCGCGCGCCCACCTCCTCGTCGTCGACGACGAGCCCTCCATCCTCACTACGCTCCAGAAGGCGCTGACCCTCGAGGGGTACGGCGTGGACGTGGCCGGCGGCATCAAGGTCGCCGAGGAGAAGCTGAAGAAGCGCACCTACGACCTGTGCCTGTTCGACGTGATGCTCCCCGACGGCGACGGCGTGGAGCTGCTGCAGCGCATGCGCGCCGGCAAGGGCGACACGCCGGTCATCATGATGAGCGGGCACGCCACCATCGACACCGCCGTGCGCGCCGTCCGCGTGGGCGCCCTCAACTTCCTCGAGAAGCCGCTGAACACCGACGCGCTGCTCATCGCGGTGGAGACCGCCCTGCGCCTGACGCGCGCCGAGGCCGAGGCGCGCGACCTGCGGCGGGCGGCGGGGACCACCGGGGAGCTGGTGGGCGAGAGCCCGGCGATGAAGAAGCTGGTCGAGCAGATCGGGCGCGCGGCCAAGAGCGCGGCCAGCGTTCTTGTGACCGGCGAGCGCGGCACGGGCAAGGAGCTCGTGGCCCGCGCCATCCACACCATGAGCCCCCGCGCCAGGGGGCCGCTGGAGAAGCTCAACTGCGCGGCGCTGCCCTCGGAGCTCATCGAGTCGGAGCTCTTCGGGCACGAGGCCGGCGCCTTCACCGGGGCCACCAAGCAGCGGCGCGGCAAGTTCGAGCGCGCCTCGGGCGGGACGCTGTTCCTCGACGAGGTGGGGGACATGCCCCTGCCCATGCAGGCCAAGCTGCTGCGCGTGCTGCAGGAGCGCGAGATCGAGCGCGTGGGCGGCAGCGAGACCATCGCCATCGACGTGCGCGTGGTGGCCGCCACCAACCGCGATCTGGTCGCGGCCCAGGGCAGCGGCGGCTTCCGGCCCGACCTCTACGACCGCCTCAACGTCCTGCCCCTGGCCATCCCGCCGCTGCGCGCGCACCGCGAGGACGTCCCGCTGCTGGCGCGGCACTTCCTCGAGCTGGCCGCGCAGAGCAACGACCGCCGCGACATGCGCCTGGAGGACGACGCGATGGCCGTGCTGGCGAGCTACTCGTGGCCCGGCAACGTGCGCGAGCTGAAGAACCTCATCGAGCGCCTGGTCATCCTCACGCCCGACGACGCCATCCACGCCGAGGACGTCCGCAACTGCCTGCCCGGCGTGACGGCCGCGAAGGCGGCCGGCCTCTATCGCCCCGGCGTCCCCTTCCGCGTGCTGGTGGAGGAGGCGGAGCGTGTGATCTTGCAGGAGTCGCTCGCCCACCATGGCGGACAGATGGCGGCGACCGCCCGCGCGCTCGATCTGGAGCGCAGCCACCTCTACAAGAAGGCCCGGGCGCTGGGCCTGCGCGGCGACGCGAAGGACGAGGGCGACAAGGCGGACGACGAGAGCTGACCGCCCGAGGTGCTATCCTGAGCGGTGGTGCTGCGGTCGACCGGGACGTCCACACAGCGCACGCGGCCGGTCCGCCGGCCGTCTCGCAGCCCCTCGTCCACGGGGCCGCACAACACGTGGAACGACCGCGGCGAGGCGGCGGACGCCGAGGAGCGGCGCCACGCGCTGCCCAAGCTGTTCGCCTTCCTGCTGGTGGGGTGGCTGGCCTTCGGGCTGCTCGACCTCTATATCGGCCTGGTCGCGTCGCCCGGGACGTCGATGCTGTGGATGCTGGGGTGGCGCTTCGCGGGCGCGCTGCCGCCGCTCGCGGGCTGGCTGCTCTACCGCAAGGGCGCGCAGATCGACGCGCTGAGCACCGCCGTCGAGCGTGCGACCTTCGTGGGGATGGCGGTGTGCCTGGCGATGCGCGCCGTACGCTTCGGGGGGCTCGACAGCCACCTCGTGTCCGGCGTCTCGCTGCTGCTCATGGTGCAGACCCTGGCCGTGCCGGTGCGCTGGCAGCGCTCGGTGCTGCCCGCGCTCGTGACCTACGCCATCTACCCGCTGGTCATGGGGCTGGCCGCGTACTTCGACCCGACCATCGCCGCGCAGTGGGCGTCGCACGACCGCTCGGGCTTCGTCGTCGACTACTCCATCGTCGCCGCGGTGGCCTTCGGCGGCGTCATCGGCGGCGACATCATCTGGGGCATGCGGCGGCAGCTCTACTACGCGCGCCGCCTGGGGCGGTACCGGCTGAAGGCGCGCATCGGCCACGGCGGGTCGAGCGAGGTGTGGCTCGCGTGGGACGACGCGCTCCGCCGCGACGTGGCGCTGAAGATCCTCGACCGCAGCGTGTCGAGCGACTCGGCGGCCATCGCCCGCTTCGAGCGCGAGGCCATGGCCGCCAGCGGGCTGCAGAGCCCCAACACCATCCGCGTCTTCGACTTCGGCGCCAGCGACGACGGCGTGTGGTTCATGGCCATGGAGCACCTCGAGGGCGTCGACCTGGCGACCCTGGTGGAGGAGGTGGGCCCCCTGCCGCCGGCGCGCGCGGTGCGCTTCGCGCGGCAGGCCTGCGCGGCGCTGACCGAGGCCCACGACGCCGGGATCGTCCACCGCGACGTCAAGCCCGACAACCTGTTCGTCTGCCGCATGGGCGACGAGGCCGACTTCCTCAAGGTGCTCGACTTCGGCATCGCGAAGATCGAGGGGGTCGAGGAGGACGCCGGCGTGACGCGCGCGGGGTGGGTGCACGGGACCCCCGCGTACATGAGCCCCGAGGTCTGCAACGGCGAGCGGGCCGACGCGCGCAGCGACGTGTACTCGCTGGGCGCCGTCCTCTACTTCCTGCTGACGGGGACGCCGCCCTTCACGGCCACGACCGCGACGGCGGTGATGGTGGCGCACGTGAACGAGGAGCCGGAGCGACCGAGCCTGCGGGCGGCCGTCCCCGAGGACCTCGAGAAGGTCATCCTGCGCGCCCTCGAGAAGGAGCCTGCGGCCCGCTACCAGAGCGCGCGCGAGCTCGACGCCGCGCTGGCCCGCTGCAGGGACGCGACGGGCTGGACCACGGCGCAGGCGGCGTCGTTCTGGACCACCTTCGACCACAAGCCCCGCTCGGGCATCGTCGGGCGCTCCCCGGTGGACGACGAGGCGGACACGCAGGCGCGCCCGTCGATCCCGAGGGGGATGAAGGCGGGCTGAGGGACGGTCGCCGGGCGCACGGGGAAGGTCGCCGGACGCCCGGGGACCATCTCTGGCCGCCCGGGGACCATCTCTGGCCGCCCGGGGATCGTCTCTGGCCGCCCGGCGACCGTCTCTGGCCGCCCGGCGACCGTCTCTGGCCGCCCGGCGACCATCTCTGGCCGCCCGGCGACCATCTCTGGCCGCCCGGCGACCATCTCTGGCCGCCCGGCGACCATCTCTGGCCGCCCGGCGACCATCTCCGGACGCCCGGCGGACGTCGCTTCCATTCCAACCCGCGACCGGAGCTGGCATCATGGCCATCACCGCATGGGCCTGAGCGAAACCATCCGCTTCTATGCGGCCACCGATGTGGGCAAGGTCCGCGACCACAACGAGGACAACTTCCTCGTCGACAAGAAGCTCTCCCTCTTCATCGTCGCCGACGGCATGGGCGGCCACGCGGCGGGCGAGGTGGCCAGCGCGATCGCCGTGCGCACCGTGCACGAGGAGGTCAAGCGCGAGAAGGAGCTGCTCGACGACTACACGAACGGCGCGACCGGCGCGAGCAAGGTCACCCCCAAGGACGTCGTGGCCCTGCTCGAGCACGCCGTGCAGCGCGCCTGCTCGAAGATCCACGACGAGGCCCGGGCCGACGCCGCCAAGCGCGGCATGGGGACCACGCTGAGCGCGTTGCTCATCGTCGGGCACCAGGGGTTCATCGCCCACGTCGGCGACAGCCGCATCTACCTGGCGCGGGGCGGCAAGGTCCAGCAGGTGACCGAGGACCACACCGTCTACAACGAGCTCATCAAGCGGGGGAAGCTCACCCGCGAGCAGATCGAGAAGGTCCAGCAGAAGAACGCCATCACGCGCGCCGTGGGCGTCTACGAGCGGGTCGAGGTCGACACGCTGGTCATCGAGCTCATCGCCGGCGACGTGCTGATGCTGGCCTCCGACGGCCTGCACGGCTACCTGGAGTCGCCCGACGAGCTGCGCGAGCCCCTGGCGGCGGAGGGCGACGAGGGGGTCAAGAGCCTCATCACGCTGGCCAACGACCGCGGCGGGAAGGACAACATCACCGCGCTGATCGTGAAGATCGGCGAGGAGGGCGCGACCGACGCCGACCGCGCGCGGCGCCTCGCCCTCAAGCGCGACGTGCTCGCGCACATGCCCCTGTTCGAGCGGCTGACCGAGCGCGAGCTGCTGCGCGTCATGCAGGCCGTCGAGGTGCGCACCTACGGCGACGGCGAGGTGGTCATCCGCGAGGGGGACAAGGGCGACGAGCTCTTCATCGTGCTGGACGGCAAGGTGAAGGTCTCGCGCGGCGACCAGACGCTGACCCACCTCGGCCAGGGCGAGCACGTGGGGGAGATGGCCCTCATCCGGAGCGTCCCGCGCTCGGCCACGGTGACCGCCGTGGGCCCGGCGGAGCTCATCGCCATCCGCAGGGCCGACTTCTTCGAGATCCTGCGCAAGGAGCACGAGGTCGCGGTGAAGATGCTCTGGCAGTTCCTCGGCGTCCTGGCCGACCGCCTCGACCAGACTAACAGCCAGCTGCACAACGCCAAGCGCGAGCTCGCGGCCGAGGACATCACGGCCGACATCTTCCCCGTGGAGGTCGAGGAAGCTCCCTCCGCGCCTCCCAGCCTGCGCTGACGCATGCGACCCCTCCGCCTGCTCGCGGTGCTCGGCCTGACGCTGCCGGTGACGGCGTGCGGGACGTGCGAGCCGCAGAAGACCGCGCCCGTCGAGGCCGGCGCCCCCTCGACGACGAACGCCCCCTCGACGTCGTCGTCGGTGCACATCACGCCCATCCTGCCGCACAGGGCGCCCCAGCCCAAGCTCGCCTGCCGCATCGTGGCGCTCGACGGCGAGGCGCACATCGAGACGCCGGGCGTGGACGCCGGGACGACGCCGCTGCTGCTCCAGGGGCTCGCCCCCACGGACGCGTGGATGGCGCTGGGCAAGGGCAGCCGCGTCATCGCGCGCGACCCCCGCACCACCCGGGAGACCACGTTCCGCGGCCCGGGGCGCGCGAGGGCGTGCGTGGACTTCAGCGAGGAGTCGTGGCTGACGGCGGGCGCCTTCGAGAGCTCGGTGGGCGCGGGCGAGTCGCCGGGTGCGGAGGAGTGGGTGATCACCCCCATCGCGGTGGTGCGGTACGCCGCGGCGAAGCTGACCCTGACCGTCGGCAAGGCGGTGGACGCCACGCTGGAGAGCGGGAGCGCGTTCGTCTGGCAGCCCGGCGCGGGCGACGCGGCGCTGGAGGACGGGTGGCTGCGGCTGCCCGACGGCAAGACCCACCTGGCGGCGGCGCACGAGGACCCGCCCTCCGCCTCCGTGGACCGGTGTACGACCCTGGCGGGCGCGGCGCGCGCCCTCGCCGCGCAGGTGATGGCCCCCGGAGGCGCGGTCGAAGCAGGCCTCATCACGCAGCAGGTCACGGCGCGGCGCATGGCGCGCGCGGCCTGCGCCCTGGCCACCATGCGGGTGAGCGCGCTGCCTCCCGCGGAGGCCGCGCCGCTGCTCCGGGGGGTGGCCGAGGCCAACAGCGCCTGGAGCGGCGTCCCCCTGTCGGCGCCCTCGTCCGCGCCCTCTTCCACCCCCTGACCGAGAGGCCGTTGTTGACACGCTTCGCCGGGCGCCGTTAGCGTCTCGCCTAGGATGCGCGTCTCGCGTCGGCTGGGCCTCTGCTTCGTCGCAGTGCTCGCGCTGTCGGGCGCCGCGGGCACGGCAGGCGCCGACGAGCCCGTGGCCGCCCGCGAGCCGGGGATGATGAGCGAGACCGCGGAGATCACCTCCGTGGCCGACGCGTTCGACGGGAACGACCCGTTCGACCTGAACCTGGTCATCGGCGTCTCCCAGTCGTGGAAGCAGGCGAAGATCCGGCGCGAGTCGCAGCTCCCGCAGAACGGCCTCGAGGGGGCGCCGGGCTCGCAGGCGGGCTTCATCCCGGCCACGGAGAACATCGCCTCCTACTCGTCGTCCATGTCGGTCCTCAACCTGGGCGCCGACGTGGGCATCTACCACGACCTCGCGCTCATCCTGCGGGTGCCGGTCATCCTGTCGTGGTCGCAGAAGCTGGGGGACCTCAACGGGTCCTCGGCGGTCGCCCCGCAGATCCTGGCGGACCCCTCCGGCGGGCAGCTCTTCAGCGTCCCCTCGCAGAGCCCGACGCGCAGCGGCGTGGACTACATCGCGGGCGGCCTCGACTGGGCCATCTTCAACCAGCAGCGCGACCTCACCAAGCCGACGTGGGTCATCGGCATCGAGGGGCGCCTCGCCGTGGGCGCGCCGCTGCACGCGTGCCAGGTGGTGAACGGCTCGAACTTCTGCCCCAACCCCGACGGGACGCCGGGCAACCGCGACCCCGGCATCAGCAAGGGGTTCAACTCGGTCATCGGCAAGACGGTGTGGTCGCGCCGCTTCGGCTACGTCGAGCCCTACAGCGGCTTCTGGGTCCAGGCCGACTTCGCCAACGGCAACAGCAGCGACTTCGCCAAGTGGAACGTGACCCAGGACCTCGACCGGCTGCCGCCGCTGCAGGGCAGCTTCGTCATGGGCATCGAGGCCATCCCCTACGAGTCGCGGGAGGACTTCCAGCGCCTCAGCGCCGACTTCCGGTTCAAGGGGACGTACCACTCGCCCGGCCGCGACTACTCCGAGCTGTTCGACGCCCTCGGCGCCTCGCAGGCCACCTCGCTGCGCACGCCCAACCCGTCGAGCTACACCATGGGGCCGGCCGGCAAGAGCATCGTCGACCCCAACGCCGAGAACGTGTTCTTCACCGGCGTCACCGAGGTGGCGGCGTACGGCAGCTTCACCCTCTCGGCCTCGGCCACCTACCAGATCGGCGAGTACATCAAGCTCAGCGTCGGGGGCGGCTTCACCTACGCCCAGTCGCACCTCATCACCGCGTCCGACGTGTGCACGCCGAACAACAGCGCGACCCTCGGCACGGCCGGCCCGTGCGTCACCAACGGCGTCATCCAGGGCGTCCCCAACCCCGACCACCGCGACATCCTCGACCTGCCAGGCCACCGCTTCTCGGTGGACGACACCACCATCGTGGACCTCTACGCGATGGGCATCGTCATGTTTTAGGCGGCGCGACCCATGGCGCGCCGGTGCTGGGGGTTGGTCCTGACGGCCGCCGTGGCCGCGGGCCTCGTCGTACCCCACCTCGCCCTGGCCGACACGCCTCCCCCGCCTCCGCCCCCGAGCAGCGCGGCCAAGCTCCCCGTCGTCATCTGGCCCACGCTCGCGCCCGCGGGCGACGCCCCGGCGGCCAGCGCGCTGCACCGGCCCACGCCGACCGAGAAGGCCCTCTACGAGCGGGCGCAGGAGCTCGACGCGACCCTGCGCGACGCCGTGCAGGACCTGGGCTTCACGCTGTACGTGGCCGACCCGGGCCCCGCGCAGGGCCACACGCGCGACCAGGACCTCATCGAGCGCGCGGCCGGGGCCGCCGCGGGGAGCGCGCGCGACGAGAGCGACACCGGCACCTGGGTGGTCAGCCCGCGGGTGGAGAGCGCCGGCAGCAACGAGTTCGTGGTGCGCGTCGTGGCCGTGGCGCCGCGAGGCCGGGAGCTGCGCGTGCGCGTGGAGACGGTGCCCGGGGAGCTCGTGGGCGTGCGCGGCCTGGTGATGCTGCGCGACCTGCTGACCCCGGAGACGGCGGCGCAGGCCGCGCTGGAGCAGGAGCGCCGCGAGGCGGGGCGCGGCACGACGCAGGGGGTGATGGCGCCGCTGCGCTCGCAGGGGCGCGCCGTGCTGGCGGTCAACGGGGGCCTCTTCGGGGTGTTCACGGGCTTCTCGCTGCAGAGCGCCGCGGGCGCGCAGAGCGATCCCGAGGTGCTGTACCCCGTGCTGGCGCTCGGCACGGGCATCGGCATCGGGGCGGCGCTGCTCGTGGCCGAGGAGTGGGACGTGACCACGGGCGACGCCTGGTACCTCGGCGCGGGCGCGGGCTGGGCGGCGACCTCGGGCTTCCTCATCGCGGCCGGGCGCGACGTGCAGCCGCTCACCAACCGCTACTCGTGGGGCGTGGGCGGGGGGTTCATCGGCGTGGGGCTGGCGACGGTGGCGCTGACGCGCACGCAGATGGACGACGGCGACGCGACGCTGGCCCACTCCGGGGGAGCCCTCGGCCTGGTGCTGGGCGGGACGCTGGACTGGATCGGGCGCGGCGCGACCACGACCACGCCGTACAGCGGCATGGGCTACGGCTCGGCCATCGGCCTGGTCGGCGCGGGGCTGCTCGCCACGCAGGTCACCGTCTCGCCCTCGCGCATCCTGCTCATCGACCTGGGCGTCGGCGGCGGGGCGCTGGTGGGGGCGGCGGCGGCGAGCCCGCTCATCTTCCAGGACCCGACCATCTTCGTGAACCCCAACACGAGCCAGACCAAGACGCGCGTGTGGCTGTCGACCACCCTGGGGACGAGCGTCGTGGGGGGCGGGCTCGCCTGGTGGCTCACGCGCAACATCGACAAGGGCCGCGCGTGGGTGCCCCCGGGCATGCCCTCGGCGGGCGTCATCGGCTCGAGCGCGACCCGGACGGGCGAGACGCCGGTCTTCGGCCTCGCGTGGTCGGGGGACCTGTAGCTCCGCCGACGTCAGAGGGCGTCGCGCACGAAGGGCACGAGGACGTCGTTCACGGCGCGCGGCTGCTCCAGGGCGCTGAGGTGGGCGGCGCCCTCGATCCAGGCGAGGCGCGCGCCCGGGATGGCGGCGGCGATGCGCTCGGAGTGCACGGGCTCGGTGGCGCGGTCGTCGCGGCCGCAGACGACCAGCGTGGGGATCCGGATGGCGCCGATGCGCGACGAGATGTCCTTGCGGTGGACCACGACGGCCAGCGCCGCCCGCGCCGTGCCCTCGCGGGGGAAGCCGTTGGCGGCGCGGACGAACCGCGTGACCAGATCGGGCCGCTCGCGGCGGGTCCGCTCGGTGAAGAAGAGCGGGGTGATCTCGGTGTCGAGCAGGCGCGGCGGCAGCCCGACGCGCCGGGCCACCGACACGAAGACCCGGTACTTGATGGCCCGCAGGCGGTCCTCCGCCTCGGCGCTGGTGTCCAGCAGCGCCAGCGCCCTCACCCGCCGCTCGTGCTTCAGCGCCATGCGCATGCCCAGCATGCCGCCCCAGGAGAGGCCGACCAGGACCGCCCGGTCGATGCGGAGCGCGTCGAACGCGTCGAGCAGCGCGTCGGCGTTGTCCTCCAGCGTGAAGTGCGGCGGGACCTCGCTCTTGCCGTGGCCGGGCGGGTCGAACACCACGACCCGCCCGAGCGCCGCCAGGGGCTCGAGCTGCTCGCGCCACATGCCTCCGTCGCACAGGAGGCTCGGCCACATTACGATGGCGGCGTCACCGGACTTCCGTGACGCGCCCCGTTCCTCGTAGAACCAGCGACCGAGCCTCGTGCGGACGTAGGGCATGGCCGGCGATCAGGGGAAGATCTCGCGCTCCTTGTAGACGGCCTCGATGCGCTGCAGGGCGATGGCGTAGGCGGCGACGCGCATGTCGCACTTCTTCAGCCGGGCGAAGTCGCTCACCTCGCGGTACGCGCGCTTCATGGCGACCTCGAGGCGGGCGTCGACCTCCTCCTCCGTCCACATCTCGCTGCGCTTGTTCTGCACCCACTCGTAGTAGCTGACCGTCACGCCGCCCGAGTTGGCGAGCACGTCGGGCAGGATGTCGATGCCGCGGTCGAGCAGCACCCTCTCGCCGGCCGGGTTGCAGGGGCCGTTGGCGCCCTCGGCCACGAGCTTCACGTCCAGGGCCTTGGCCTCGGCCTCGCCGATCTGATTCTCCAGCGCGCAGGGCGCGAAGATGTCGGCCTTGGTGGCGAAGAACTCGTCGCGCGTGATGGGCTTGCCGCCCGGGTACCCGGCGATGCTGCCGTGCGCCTCGACCCAGTCCTGCAGCTTGTGCGCGTTGAACCCCTCGGGGTTGTACATGTACCCGGTGTGGTCGCCGACCGAGACGGTCGACACGCCGAGCTTCGACAGGATGACCGCGGTGTGCGAGCCCACGTTGCCGAAGCCCTGCACGCTCATGGTCGACCCCTCGAGCGAGAAGCTGCGCTCCTTGGCCCACTCCAGGATGCAGAACACGACGCCCTGGCCGGTGGCCTTGGTGCGCCCCAGCGTGCCGCCGCTCGCCACCGGCTTGCCGGTGACCACACCCTTGACCATCTGCTTCTGCGCCGAGCCGACCATGTTGGAGAACGTGTCCATCATCCACGCCATGGTCTGGCTGTTGGTGCCGACGTCGGGCGCGGGGATGTCGTACTCGGGGCCGATGTTCTCGCCGAGCGCGTGGGTGAAGCGCCGGGTGATGCGCTGGAGCTCCTGCTTGGAGACCGAGTGCGGGTCGAACTTGATGCCGCCCTTGCCGCCGCCGAAGGGCAGGCGCATGAGCGACGACTTCCACGTCATCATCGCCGCGAGGGCCTTCACGTCGTCGAGCGAGACCTGGGGGTGGAAGCGCATGCCGCCCTTGAAGGGCCCGAGCAGGTTGTTGTGCTGCACGCGGTAGCCCTTGAAGAGCCGCACCTCGCCGCTGTCCATGCGCACGGGGAAGTTGATGATCAGCTCGTTCTTCGGCTGGCTGAGGATGGTCGTGACGTAGGGCTCGATCTTGGCCACCTTCGCGGCCCGCTCGAGGTAGTCCTGGACGACCTTGTAGAAGTCGTACTCCTTGCCTGAAAGGAGGGACTTGGAGGATGGGGGGGGAGGGATGGGCATCGCCATTGGGGCGGGGTTTTGTCGCTTCGTGGCCCCGAGTGCAAGCTCTCCGTTCCAGACGCAGGGCGTCATGCGGGAAAGCAGCCTTCAGCGTACCCACACGCCGTAAAGATACACGGCGATGGACGTCACGATGAGCGCGTCCACCCGGTCGAGGATGCCGCCGTGACCCGGGACGATGGCGCCCGAGTCCTTGACGCCCGTGGAACGTTTCAGCAGCGATTCTGCGAGGTCGCCCGCCTGCCCGAACACGCCCGCCCCCAGGGCGAGGGGGATGGCGTGGCTGATGGGCAGCATCCCGCGCAGGAAGAAGAAGGTGCCGAGCAGCGCCCACACCACGCTGGCGACCAGCCCGCCGATCGCGCCCTCCACCGTCTTCTTCGGTGACACCGCCTCGTAGAGCTTGTGCTTTCCCAGGAACCGCCCGGCGAAGTACGCCCCCGTGTCGGCGAACCAGGCCAGGCCGAGCGCGAGCAGGACCAGGCCGGAGCCCGCGGCGCCCAGGTTCACGCGCATGAGCGCGAGCATGGTGAGCGGGGGCGCGATGAACAGGGGACCGAAGCCCAGCGCGCACGCCCGCAGGGCGGCGGTCTCGATGGCCCCGAGGCGGGCCAGCGTGAAGAGTGGTCCGAACACGGGGATGACGACCATCACCGTGAGCAGCACACGTGGATCGCCGCTCCAGCAGTACATGGCGGCCGACGCCGCGGCCGACACCAGGACGCCCACGGCCTGCGAGATGCGGTCGCCCGGGTGGGTCATCGCGAAGAGCTCCTGCGAGCCCACCAGCACGGCCCCGAGGACAAGCAGGTAGAACGCCCAGGGCGGCGCCACGAAGACCAGCGCGAGGATGACCGGCACGCCGACGGCGGCCGTCGCGAGGCGCAAAGCCAGGTTCGAGGCCGCGGCCATGATCGTGGGCGCTCAGATCGCGATGCGCCGCACGGGCGCCAGCTGCTCCGTCGTCTGCCCGAAGCGACGCTCGCGCCGCTGGAAGGACGCGACCGCGGCGTAGAGATCGGCCTCGGCGAAGTCGGGCCACAGAACGTCGGCGAAGTAGAGCTCGGCGTAGGCCAGGCCGTAGAGCAGGAAGTTGGAGATGCGCCGCTCGCCGCCGGTGCGGATGACCAGATCGGGATCCCCGACGCGGAGGCTGGGCATCTGCGCGCGCAGGGCGTCGGGGGTCACCTCGTCGAGGCGGATGCGCCCCGCCTTGACCGCCTTGGCCAGCTCGCGCGCGGCGTCGGCGATCTCCTCGCGGCCGCCGTAGGAGAGGGCCAGGGTCAGCGTCATCTGCCCGTTCGTCTCCGTCTCCCGGCGCAGGGGATCGAGGACGGCGCGGACCAGCGCGGGCAGGCGGCCCAGGTTGCCCACGGCGTTGAGGCGGATGCCGTTGTCGAGGATCTCCTCGCGCTCGTTGAGCAGGAAGTCGCGCAGCAGCATCATCAGCGCGTCGACCTCCTCCTCCGGGCGCGACCAGTTCTGCTCGCTGAAGGCGTAGAGCGTGAGCGCCTTTAGGCCGAGGCGGCGGGCGGCCCGCACGACGCGGCGCACGGCCGCGGCGCCCTCGCGGTGACCGGCGGCGCGGGGATGGCCGCGAAGCTGCGCCCAGCGCCCGTTGCCGTCCATGATGATGCCGACGTGCCCGGGGAGATTGCGGGCTTCGACGAGAGACATGTCTGGGTGGGCAGGTAACATGCGACGCCGGGGTCCGGCAATTGCGACGTCGCCGTCGCCTACAACTGCTGGAACGCGCGATGCCCTGGCCGCGTATCGACGGCGTCACCCGGCGCGGGCGAGGCGGGCGGGCGCGAGCTCGCGGATGTCGCTCTGCAGCGGGTGCGCGCCGCAGACGCCGATCTCGGCCCGCTCCGCGTCGAAGGCCGTCACCCCGCAGGTGGCGCAGGTGAAGAGCTGCGTCTCGTAGTCCTCGCTGCGGAGCAAGTAGTCCGCCGCGACCAGCGAGAGCACCCGGTCGGCCAGGCGCATGCGCGGCTGCGCGACCGGGACCCAGCCCGCGGTCCCGGTCTGGTCCTGGCAGCGGTAGACGAACCCCGACGCGAGCGCGCTGTACCCGAAGCCCACGCCGTCCTCGACGTCGCGCGCCCGCAGCAGCCCCACGCTCACCTCGAGGCGTGTCTCGGCGAGGAGCTTCTCCAGCGCTCCGGGCACCACGTGCGCTGCCCCCATGCGGCGCGAGCGCGAGCGCGCCAGCATCACCACGTGCTCCTGGTAGGGCCCGCGCAGCCACTCGGCGAGCACCTCCTTGTCACGCGAGACGGCGACGCGGTTGACGAAGTCGAGCGCGGCGGCGCGGCAGCCGTCGGCGAAGGAGGCGACGAGGGAGCGCGAGGGCAGCGCGAGCACGAGGGGGGTCTGGAGGGACATCGTGTCCCGCCCGCGTTGCACGGCTGAGGCCACACGGATGTTCACGGTGAACACGCACGCGTCCGTGCGATCACGGCACGTTCTGCGGCCGCTTGCCTGCAGCCTGGCGGTCTCGCGGATCGCGATCGATCCAGATGAGCCCGCGACGCACGCCGTTTCCGCAATGATTTCGCGCCGCGACCCCTGGCCGAGGGTGGGGGTCGTGGTAGCTTCTGCGATCGGCGCCCCCCTGGCTCGACGGCGCGCCTCCGGGTACGTAACTTGAAACGACGGACGGTCCCGGGGGACTCTTCAGCGCCCCGTCGAACGGCAACAGATGCGGTCTCGCGACGCCACCATCCCGCTCGTGCTCTGGATCTGCGCGGCGATCTGCGCGCATTTCCTGTTCGGCACGGGCGGCGTCGTGGTGGGCAAGGTCCAGAACGACCGCAGCGAGCTGTGGAAGCTCTCGCACGACGCCACGAACCTGGCGCAGCAGGACGGGCAGACCTTCGAGATCTCGCTGGGTGAGCCCAGCGAGGAGACGAAGGACGAAGCGCAGCCTCCGCCGCCCCCTCCCCCGCCGCCACCGCCGCCCCCGAAGCCGGAGGAGCAGGCCAAGCCGGTCCCCACGGTGCCCAAGCCGCCCGAGAAGGCGCCGACGAAGCCCGACGCGAAGAAGGCTCCGGAGCAGAAGAAGGTCGTCATCCTCCAGAAGGACGAGGAGGAGAAGAAGCCCGTCGTCCTGCCGGAGGATCCCCTGAAGGACCGGCGCATCGCCGTGCGACAGCACGTCAAGCCCAACCAGGAGGACAACCCCAGCGCGCACTTCATCGCCGACGACGCGAACAAGGTCGACAAGGAGACCGTCGCGACCCAGACCTCGCACGATCGGGACGACGAGAAGCCGACCCCGGGGGGCAATCACCAGAACCCCGAGAAGCAGCCGGGCGACTCGGAGAAGACGCGCATTGCAGAGAGCGAGGAGCACAAGGGCGAGAAGAACCGGGCGCCCGGCGAGAAGGGGACCGACTTCGACGTCGTCCACGAGCCGAAGATCCCGAAGCCCGCGCCCGCCGCGCCCGCCGCCGTGACGCCGCCGCAGGCGCAGCCCCAGCGGCAGGCTGGCGCCGACAAGAACCCCGCAGGTGCTCCGCAGGCGCCGGGGCAGTCGCAGCCGCAGCCCACGCCGGGAGGCGAGGCGGCTGCGTCGCCGGACGTGCAGAGCTCCCCGCAGGGGACGTGGAGCTTCAACCCCGCGCGCCCCGGAGGCGCTCCGAACCCCACGCCATCGCCCTCCGCGGGCGCGGCCACGACGCCGCTGCCGGGCGGCAAGATGTGGTCGCTACCGGGGCTCGGCGCGCGGTCGGCGCCCGGGACGATCAACACGAACATCGAGCAGGGACAGATCGCGAGCATCGTCGGGCAGGACAACCTGCGCAAGCTGCGGGAGGCCGACGGGGAGCGCAGGAAGAGCGAGCACCGCGGCTCGTGGGTGGCGTCGAACTTCGACCGGTGGCGGAGCGCCATCGAGAACTACGTGTCCAGCGTGAAGCCGGGCAACCAGACCGCGCTCAACACGGCCGCCGTTCCCTTCGCTTCGTACCTCAACGGGATGCACAACCGGATCCACCCCATCTTCGCCGACGCCTTCCTCGGGTCGCTGGACGGCCTGCCCGCCAATCACCCGATGAACGACCAGCACCTGCTCACGCGGCTGGAGATCGTCCTCACCAAGGACGGCCACCTGAAGAAGATGGGCATCGTGAAGACGAGCGGCATCACCGCCTTCGACATCGCCGCGCTCGACGCGGTCGACCGCGCCCAGCCCTTCGGCCCCGCGCCAGCCGCCATCGTCTCGGGCGACGGGAACGTGTACCTGCACTGGGAGTTTCACCGGGACGAGGTCTACGCGTGCTCGACGATGGGCGCGCGCCCCTTCATCCTGAACAACGGCGCCCCCAAGCCGGAGGAGCCCACGCAGCCTCCCGCGCAGCCGGGCCCGGGCAACCCGCACGAGCGAAGCCTGCCGCCCGCGAACCCGAACGATGCCCGCGAGGGACTGCTGCTCCCTCTCCCCGCGCCCCAGCCCGCCGTGGCGCGAAGCGGCACATGATCGGCTAGGCTGCCCGACTCCATGAGCACGGCGGAAGCGATGCGCGATGTGCTGCCCGGCGACGAAGGCGCAGCGGGTCCGCGACTGCGGCCGTCGTCTCCCGTCATGCGCGCCGGCTGGCTCCTGCGAGCCGCCGGGTTCACGGCCGTCGCAGCGGGGGTGACCGGGGTGATCGTCGCGCCGGGCCTGCGCGGCAACGCCAGCGAGTCGGTGGTGGTCTGGGCGGAGTGGGCGGCAGGGGCGCTGGGGTACTTCCTCGTCTCGCTCCTCGTGGCGCTGGTGGTGTGGGGCACGCTCGAGCTCGTCCGCACTCAGGGCCTCGGCGTGCTCTCGCGCGGGGCGCTCATCGGGGGCAGCGCGGTGGTGACGGGCTCCGCCATGATGGTGGCCTTCTTCCCCTACGGCATGCGGGAGCGGGTGTACCCGGCGCTGGCCGTCCTGGTCGCGGCCGCGGCCATCGTCACGGCGATCGCAGGGGCTTACGTGTCCGCCCGCGCACCCCACACGCGGGCGGTCGCGGGGATGCTGTTCGCGCTGGCGTTCGCGGCCATCGCGCGCCTCGCAGCGTGGGAGCTGGCCATGGCAGCGAACGACCGGGCGAGCGTGCAGCTCTACGCAATCAGCCGCGGCCTGGCCACGGCGGGCGTGATGTTCGAGGCCTTCGGTCAGCTCGTCGCGGTGACCTGGCTCGGCACGCGCAGCAAGCTCGCCGGACAGCTGGGCTCGTCGGCCGCGCTGGTGGGGGCCTTCGTGCTGACCTGGGGCGTGGCCAAGGGCGTCCACGGGGACGCCGCGCCGTGGCAAGGGGTCCTCCACACCGCCCTCGCCGACGCGCCGGGAATGCCCCCTCCGTTCGGCCTGGACGCGGTGGCGACGTTCCTCGTGCCGGCGTCGCTCCTGCTCGCGCTGGTCGTCGTGGCTCAGCCACAGCAGGTCATCGCCCTCCTCGCGGCCACCGCGCTGGGCCTGGTCTCGCGCGGCGCGTTCGACGCCCCCCTGCGCGCGCTCTGCGTCGTCGCCGCCGCGCAGTGGGCCGCCCTGGCCTGCATCGACGAGCGGGCGATGTGGCGCACCCTCATCGACGACCGCAAGCGCCGCCTCGCCGAGGACGACCTTCACGAAGCGCCGCCGCGTGACCGCGGGTGACCCGGCAAGTGCCCGGAATGGCTCGAGACATCGGGGACCTGCCTTGACATTGCCGCGCGCGGGCTGCTACGCGGGCAGGGCCTTTCGCGCATCTCCGGCCTGGCTTGCCATCACGCGAGCCGCGCCCTAAAGGCAAGCGTCTCCCCGAGCCGAGGTCCTGCGAGCGTGGCCAACACGGACATCTTCATCGAAGCGCAGGCCGACACCCAGCCGCGCTCCCGTGGGCTGGACCTCGTGCGTGACCTGGTAGCCCTCACCAAGCCGCGCATCACGTCTATCGTCCTGGTCACCGGAGCGGCAGGCGCCTGCCTGGCGCCGGGGAAGGTCGCCGCCGGGACGCTCCTGCTCTCGCTGATGGGGACCGCGCTCATCGTCGGCTCCGCGAACGCGCTCAACATGTGGTGGGAGCGAGACGTCGATGCGCACATGGCGCGCACGCGCAACCGCCCGCTCCCCGCGGGGCGGATGTCGCCCGACGTCGCGCTGGCGTTCGGTCTGGCGCTGGCGGTCCTCTCGGCGCCGATGCTCTTCCTGGTGAACACGATGACCGGGCTGCTCGGCTTGGTCGCGCTGGTCAGCTACGTCGCGGTGTACACGCCGCTCAAGCGTCACACGCACTTCGCGCTCCTCGTCGGCGCGGTGCCGGGGGCGATGCCGCCGCTGCTCGGGTGGACGACGGCGACGGGCCAGCTGGGCCTGGGCGGGCTGCTGCTCTTCGCCGTGCTGTTTCTCTGGCAGGTCCCTCACTTCGCGGCCATCAGCATCTTCCGTGCGCGGGACTACGCGCGCGCGGGCCTCAAGGTGGTGAGCATGGAGCGAGGCGAGCGCGGCGCACGGCGGACCGTGGCGGGGTGGACCGTGCTGCTCGTGGCGGCGTCGCTCTCCTTCGTGCCGGCCGGCCTCGCGGGCAGGACGTACCTCGACGTGGCCACGGCCCTCGGGGTCGGCTTCCTGGCGCTGGCCTTCCGCGGTGTGCTGGCGACCGGTCGCTTCGACTGCTCGCGGTGGGCCAGGCGCGTCTTCGCGTACTCCATCCCCTACCTCTGCATCCTGCTCGTCGCGCTCCTGCTCGACCGCACCGCGTAACCCATGCGCCGCACCGCCGTCTTCCTGGGCGGGCTCGCACTCGCGCTGGCGTTGGCGCTGGTGGCCCGCGCGATGCGCCCGCGGCCGCCGCTGCCCGTGCTGGGGACCGTGCCGGCGTTTCACCTGCTCGACGAGCATGGCGCGGCGTACACCAACGACGCCATGCTGGGGCACGTCAGCGTCATCGACTTCGTCTTCACGCGCTGCCCCTCGTCCTGCCCGCGGTTGACCGCCCGCATGGGCGAGCTGCAGGCGCGGCTCGTCCGTGACGGCAGCTCGGTGCGGCTCGTGTCCTTCTCGGTCGACCCGGAGAACGACACTCCGCCCGTGCTGGCCGTCTACGCCGCGAAGGCCGGCGCCGACCCGCACCGGTGGACGTTCGTCACCGGCCCGCTCGACGACGTGACGCGCGCGGTGGTGCTGGGCTTCAAGGTGTCCGCGGTGAAGGTGGCGAAGGGGGCCAGCGACTACGACGTGACGCATGGCGACTGGTTCGTGCTCACCGACGGGGCAGGCGCCATCCGCGGCTACTACCCGACGGAGGAGAACGCCGACTTCGAGCGGCTGGTGGGCGACGCCGAGCGTCTCGAGAAGCAGGGGCGCTAGAGGTTCGTGCGCACGGTTCGGTCGGCGCGCCACGCGTCCTCGACCACCCGGCGAATGGACGCGATGCCGGCCGCGATTCGCTCCTCGCTCGTCGCGTAGCTGAACCGCACGTACCCGGGAGCGCCGAAGCCCCCTCCCGGGACGGCGGCGACGTGCGCGCGGTCGAGCAGCCAGAACGCGACGTCCTCGTCGCTCTGGATGATCTTGTCGCCCCACTCCAGCCCGTAGAGCCCGCGCACGTCGGCGAAGGCGTAGAACGCCCCCTCGGGCGTGCGGCAGCGGACCCCCGGGATGGACTCCAGCCCCGAGACCATGGCGTTCCGGCGCTTCTCGAACGTGGCCACGGTGTGGGCGAAGTCGTCCATGGGCAGGCGCAGGGCTGCAGCCGCCGCGTACTGCGCCACCGCGCTGGCGTTCGACGTGCTCTGGCCCTGCACCATGTCCAGCGTCTTGATGAGCGCCGCCGGGGCGAGCGCCCACCCGATGCGCCACCCCGTCATCGCGAAGGTCTTCGACACGCCGTCGACGACGACCATGCGCTCGCGCAGATCCGGCGCGATCTTCGCGGCCGAGACGAAGCGGAACCCCTCGTACACCAGCTCGGCGTAGATCTCGTCGACGATGAGCCAGCAGTCGTGCTTGCGCAGGACGTCGCACAGAGCGCGCGTCTCGTCCTCGGTGTAGGCCGCGCCGGTGGGGTTGGACGGCGTGCACAGGATGACCGCCTTGGTGCGGGGGGTCAGCGCCCGCGCCAGCTGGTCGGCCGACACCTTCCACCCCTCGTCCTCGCGCGTGTCGACCAGCACGGGCGTCGCGCCGAAGATGCGCACTTGCTCCGGGTAGGTGACCCAGTAGGGCTTGGGGATGATCACCTCGTCGCCGGGCTCGTAGAGGGCGAGCGCGAGGTTGAAGAGGACGTGCTTGGCGCCGACGCTGACGCAGACGTTCTTGGGCTCGGGACGCCAGCCGCGCGTCTTCGCGGTCGCCTCGCAGATGGCCTCCTTGAGCAGCGGGATGCCCGTGACGGCCGTGTACTTGGAGCAGCCCTCGTCGATGGCCTTCTTTGCCGCCTCGAGCACGGCCGGAGGCGGCTCGAAGTCCGGTTCGCCGACGCCGAAGCCGAACACGTCGACCCCGCGTGCCCGGAGCTCCATCGCGCGCGCGTTCATGGCGAGGGTGATGCTCGGAGCGACAGCGCTCAGCCGTGATGCGAGTGATTGGCCCACGCGATTTCCTGTAGCACGCTCGCCTTGCGCAGGTCAGCCAGGCTCGCCCGCGCGAGCGCAAACGAAACACTGCGGAAACATGGGTGCGCGAAGGACGCGCCGCGGGTTGGTCAGGCCTGCTTGGGGGGAGCGTCGTCGCCCTTGCCGACCGGCTTGTCCTTCTTGTCGCCGTCCAGCTCGTCCGCTTCCTTGATGCCCTGCTTGAAGTTCTTGATGCCCTGACCGAGCCCCTTGCCGATGTCGGCGATGCGGCCGGCGCCGAACAGGAGCAATGCGACGAGCGCGATGAGGAGGATCTCCGTGACGCCGATATTGCCCATGCTTCACACCCTACTAGACGTGCTAGCAGCGCGTCTCCTCTGTCGCAAGCGCGAGAACTGCGCTGGCAGCTCGACGGCACAGCCGAGGACGGCGCAGGCAGCGAGGGGCAGCGCAGCGTAGAGCGACGGCCGCGCGTCGGCGCGCTCGAGCAGCCGGAGCAAGCCGAGCGCGGTCACGGGACCGACGGCGCCCAGCAGGATGGCCGCCGCGCGCGTCCGCACGCGGAGGCGCAGGACGGCGTGCACCGCGAGCCAGGCGACGGACCACGCCGTGACCGCGAGGAGCAACGCCCTCAGCGCTGCCGGGAGCGTGGAGGCGCGCGCCCATGGCGCCATGCCTCGCATCGAGAACGAGGTGACGTGGACGGCGACGGTGTTCTCCGCGGGCCTGCCGTCGTCCGGAGAAGAAGTCCCGGCCGCGGGGCGCCCGGTGGCGGCGTACGAGACGAGGAGGCGGGCGTCGTCGAGCTCGATGGCGCGGAAGTCGCCGGCGATGCGCGCGTCCGACGCGGTCAGGACCGCGCCCCGCATGGCCGCCGGAGCGTTGCCGACCAGGCGCGGGGCGCGGTCGGGGGCACACAGCCAGGTGAGATCGGTGAAGGGGATCGCGTAGGTGGTGGGGAGGGCGGCGTGCGCGCATGCGACGCGCGCCTCGGCGACCAGCTCGGTGGCCACACGCCCCGGCGCGCTCGCGTCGCTGCCGTAGATCAGCGCCACGGCTGCCAGCGCCAGCGCCATCATGGCCCCCTGAGGGATCAGCCCCGCTGCCGTGCGCGCCGGGCGCTCTCCGAGCGTGAGCGCGACACGTGCCTCGCCGCTCTCGACGAGCCGGCAGGCCGCGAGCGCCCACCCCACGGGCCACCCGACGAGCAGCGCGGCCTCGAGCGCGACAGCTGCCAGCCCGCGGGCGAAGGGCGCCGCGACGCGCCAGGGCACTGCCGGGTCGAGGAGCCACGGCATGAGCCGCACCGCACCCGCCAGGATTCCGACCAGGGCGATCGCCCCCGACGCCACCAGCGCCGAGGTGCGCGCGCCGCGCTGCAGGGAGAGCACGGCGCCACTCTACAACGTCCGCTACGCTCCACGCGTGAGCGACCAGCCTGCGCGCGGCACGCGCGACGCCTACGAGCGATACCTCGCGGGGATGGACGCCTCGATGCGGCAGAAGGTCGCACTCACCGCCGCCCACCTGCTCTGTCGGGGGCGCGTCGCGGACATGGGCATGGGGTCCGGGGCGGGGAGCCGGGCGCTGGCCGCGCTGTACCCGCAGCTCGAGGTGGTCGGCGTGGACGTGGACCCGACGATGGTGGTCCTCGCCCGCGAGCACCATGCGCTCCCCAATCTGTCGTTCGTGGTGGGCGACATCGCCACTCCGGTCTTCGAGGACGGGACCCTGGACGGCGTCCTCGACTCGTCCGTGCTGCACCACGTGACCACCTTCGGCGGCTACGACCACGAGAACGCCGCGCGCGCGCTGGCCGTACAGGCCCGCGCGCTCAAGGCGCACGGCGTGCTGATCGTGCGCGACTTCGTCGATCCCGGGCCGGGCGAGGTGCTGCTGGACCTGCCCGCCGACGACGGCGACGACTCGGACGACCCGCGGAGCTGCTCCACCGCGGCGCTCATGGAGCGCTTCGCGCGCGAGTTCCGCAGCCTGGCCGCGACGCCGGGCTTTGCCCTCGAGGCCTGCCCCGCGCCGCGTCCGGGCTGGAGGCGCTACCGCTGCAGCCACAAGCTCGCTGCCGAGCTCCTGCTCCGCAAGGACTACCGCGCCGACTGGGAGGCGGAGGTGAAGGAGGAGTACACGTACTTCACCCAGGAGCGCTTCGAGGAGGTGTTCGCCCGCCTGGGCCTGCGCGTGCTCGCCTCGACGCCCATACGCAACCCCTGGATCGTCCGGCATCGTTTCGAGGGCAGGTACGCCCTGCACGACCTGGAAGGACACTTGCTGGAGCACCCGCCGACGAACATCGTGGTGGTGGGCGAGCGCGTCCCGGCGGGCGAGGGGGTGCGCTTCCGCGAGGCGGGTGAGGTGCCCCTGCTCGGGTACCTGGAGCCCACCGTCTGGCTCGACGTGCGCGAAGGCGGCGAGGGGCATGCCCGCGATCTCGTGCGCCGGCCCTACCTCACGGTGGACGTCGTACCGCACTTCGACGCGTACGGAGAGACGTTCGTCGTCGCGCGCACCAGCTACCCGCGGCCCATCCTCTGCGCCGACACGCGCGGGGCTTCGGCGCTCGACGGCTCGCGCGCGGCCGAGTACGTGGCCGAGCCCCTGGTGGTCGTGACGTCCGACAAACCGGTGGCCCAGACGGCGGAGGAGTTCCTGCGCGACGTCGTGAAGGTCCCCCCGCGCGCGCTCCGCCGCTTCCGCCCCGGGGGGACGTACTACCCCTCGCCGGGTGGCCTGCAGGAAGAGGTGCGCGCGATGCTGGTGGAGGTGGACGCGCTCTTCGTGGAGGAGCGCGCCGCGAACGTCACCGGATGGAGCACCTCGGGGCGCGTGCGCGCCATCGAGGCGCAGCAGGTGCTCCGCGCAGCGCAGGTGGGCGGTCTGCCCGACGCGCGGCTCGAGCTCAACGTCTACGAGCTGCTGCTCCAGCTCGGGCGCGCGGCGGGCCCCTGGATCGGCGAGTCCATCGTGCTCCAGGAGGGGAGCGCGCCGCCGCGGCCGACGACCCTGCAGGAGCTCGACGCGCGCCCGCGCCGGCGCGCGTTCGTGCCCGCGCCGCCGGAGACCCGCGCGCGGTTCCTCGAGCTGCGCTGCTCGATGTTCGAGGAGGTGGACGCCAACGGCGCGGTGGTGGCGCGCCAGCCGCTGGAGCTGGTGGTGCCGCGGCCGCTGGGTACGTGCACGGTGGTGGCGGCGCCGCTCCGCCTGCACGCCGGGGAGCCATGGCTGGGCGTCGACGACGACGATCTGCCGGCTGCGCAGTGCTTCGATGGCCACAGCGAGCTGCTGGTGGCGCCGGCCTGGCGGCTGCCCCGAGAGGTGAAGACCACGACCCCGGCGCGGGCGTGGATGCTGGAGCGCCTCGCCGCGGACTACGGCGTGGAGGCGGGGAGCACGTGGGAGCTCGGAGGACGCTGGCACCCGTCGCCGGGCGCCACGCCGGAGGTCGTACACGCCGTGGCGGTCGAGGTGAAGGCGGAGCGCGAGGGGGCGCAGCGGCTCCGTTGGGTCCGGCTGGCGGACGCGGTGACCTCCCGCGGGAGCCTGCGGGACGGGCACCTGCGTGTCGCGGCCCTGCGGTGCGCGCACGCGCTGGGGGTGATCGCGTAGCCTCAGTCCACCTCGAGCACGACCTTGCCGAACACGCTCCGGCTCTCCAGTAGCCGGTGGGCCTCGGCGGCGTCCCACAGGGGGAGCACGCGGTCGACCACCGGCTTCAGCCGGCCCGCCTTCACGTGCTCGAGGATGACGAAGAGCGACCCCTTGCTTCCCATCGTCGAGCCCAGGATCTCGATCTGGCGGAAGAACACATGGCGCAGATCGATCCTCGGCTCGTGGCCCGCCGTGGCGCCGCACGTCACGATGCGCCCGCCCGAGGTCGTCGCGAGCACGCTCTTGGCCATGACCTCACCCCCCACGTGCTCGATCACCACGTCGGCCCCGCGCTTGCCCGTCAGCTGCTTCACCTCGGCCACGAAGTCCTGCGTCGTGTAGTTGACGACGTGATCCGCCCCGAGAGCCCTGGCGCGCTCGGCCTTGACGTCGCTGCTGGTCGTGGCGATGACGCGCGCGCCGTGGAGCTTCGCAATCTGGATGGCCGCGCTGGAGACACCGCTGCCGGCGGCCTGCACGAGGACCGTCTGCCCGGGCCGTACGCGCGCCTTCTCCACCACCATCTGCCAGGCCGTGAGGAAGACCAGCGGGACGGAGGCGACCTGCGGCGCCGGGAGGTCCCCCGGGTAGGGCAGGATGTTCGCGTCGGGGACGACGACGTGCCGCGAGTAGCCGCCCTGCGTGTGCTCGCCCAGGATGGCGTAGTGACGGCACAGGTTGTCCTGCCCGGAGAGGCACCGCTCGCACACGCCGCACGAGGCGCCCGGGCTGACGACCACCTTCTGCCCTACCTGGACCCCGCGCGCGCCCGGGCCCACGGCCTCGACCTCGCCCACGATGTCGGCCCCGAGCCGGTGCGGGTACTGGTGCTTGAGGTTGGGGAGCCCGCGCCGGACCCACAGGTCGAGGTGATTGAGGGCGACGGCGCGCACGCGCACGAGCACCTCCCGCGCCCCCGGGTCGGGCAGCTCGATGGTCTCGCGGACCAGCACCTCGGGTCCGCCGTGCGTGCGCAGGACGATGGCTTCCGTCTTCATGGGGCGCGGAGTCTAGCCCGCCCCAGAAGCCTCAGGCCATGAGCTCGTCGCGGCCACGCGCCGCGCCGTCGACCGGGATGACGGCGTGGGAGAGACACAGCGTCAACAGGACCACGGCCCGGTAGACACCATGCACGTCGTCGACGTCGACCTCGTGTGGCTCGGCGCCCTCGGCGTCGGTGGCGACCTCGCCCGAGCCCGGCTCGAGCGCCGCGTCGACGTGCTCGTGAACGAAGGAGAGGACGTGTGGCTGCTCGATGGAGACCACGTCGTCGAGGTCGAGCGGCTCGTCTCCGTGCGCCGCGCGAAGCTCCTCCTCCAGGGCGATGGCCTGCTCGGTCGCCTCCAGCGAGTCGGCAGAGACCTGGCGCAGGCGCGCCTCCCCGAAGCTGCGTTCGAAGGCCAGGAAGATGGAGATGGAGAGGAAGTACCCGAGCGCCAGCGCGGTCTCGTCGAGCGGCCGCGAGAGCACCTGCGAGACGCAGTCGGCCAGGTGTGGCTGCGACGACTCGAAGCGAGCGAAGGCGCCGTCGAGCTCCTCCCGGGAGCGCGGCGAGTCGTCGGCCAGCTCACGCTCGATGTCCTCGAGCATCGACGCCGGGACGATCGCGTAGCGCGGCACCGGACGGATGGCCGCCCCTCTCACCCACATGACGTCGATGCTAGCAGAGGCCGGCGGCCGGAAAACCGCCCCTTCTGCGCTGCCCATGCCTCAGCTGCGGTCCTCGGCGGACATGAGGAGCAGCGCGCGCACGGTCCAGGCGACCGCGAGCACGAGGACGACCCCCATGAGCACCACGCCCTTGCCCAGCGCGCTCGTGCCGATGGGCTCCGTACCGAAGTCGCCGTGGAACTGCGCATAGGTCCCGCTCACCGCGAGCCGGTGCGCCGCGATCGTCAGCCCAACGACCGCGACCGTGCCGGGCGCCACCACCAGCGCCGCGATGGGGCCCGAGCGCCTCTTCCGCACGAACGGCACGGCCAGCGAGAAGCCCCCCACCACCGCCGCCGCTGCCAGGAGCACCAGGCCCAGGTCGACGGCGCTGGGGACGTGCTGCCAGGACACGGCGTAGAGGTACGACCAGTCCCCGTGGAAGACGACGAAGTAGCCCACCACCGGGAGCCACACGAGCGAGGCGAACGCGGCGACCACCGCGAACGGCCGTGAGGCGACGACCGGTCCCTCCGCGCGGACGAGCTCGGGCGCCGCGAGCCACGCCAGCAAGGCGCCGAGCGCCAGACCGAACAGCGGCGCGAAGGGGATGGGCACGAGCTACCTGGAGTACGCCTGCCCGATGACGACGCCGCTGCCGCGCAGGGCCTTGATGACCCACTTGGCGGGGACACCGATGGGGATGAGGGCAAGCTTGATGCAGCCGGTACCCTTGCCGAGCACCACCTTGCCGGCCTGGCCCTTCTGCTCCCCCATCATCATCGCCGGTGCCGGGAGGTTTGGGATGGGTGACTGCGCCACGAGCTGGATCTCGAGCTCCTGCGGCCCCGCCCCGCCCGTGCTGGCCGCGATGAAGGTGTAGCAGCGGCCGGGCATGATGGTGACGGGCTGCTCGAGGACCTGCCCCTCCTGGAAGTTGCCGGCCAGGATGGCTCCCTCCTGGTTCATCTTGGGCGCGTCGACCGCGGCGTCGGCGTTGAGCGCGACGACCGCGGCGCTCAGGGTGCCTGGATCGATGGGCATCGCGCTCGGCCCCTCGGGCGTCGGCGGCGGCGTCGTGGCCGTCGGCGGCGCGGTGGGCATGGGCGGCGGCGCGGTCATCGGCGGAGGGGCGGTCCAGCTCGGCGTGGGACCTGGCGGCGGAGGATAGGACGCGCTGTTCTGCGGCTGGCAGCCGGCGAAGAAACCGGTGGCGAAGAGGCCGAGGACGATGACTGGGGCGGCGATGCTCTTGCGCATTGGTCCGCACGTTACAAGCCCGCGGGGTGCGCGTCGACGGCGCCGGAGGCGATGCTAGGCTCCGCCCCGTTCCCCATGGATCCCAAGCGGGTGCGCGATCTGCTCGAGAGCGTGCAGCACGGCGCCACGAGCATCGACGACGCCGTGACCGAGCTGAAGGACCTGCCCTTCGCGGACCTCGGCTACGCGGCGGTCGACCACCACCGCGCGCTCCGCCAGGGGGCCCCCGAGGTCATCTTCGGGCACGGCAAGACCGCGGCGCAGATCACGGGCATCGCACGCGAGCTCGCGCGCACGGGGCAGAACGTGCTGGTGACACGGCTGGAAAAGGACAAGGCGTCGGCGGTGTGCGCGACCCTCCCCGAGCTGAGGTACGCCGAGATGGCGCGCGTAGGGACCATCGAGCAGAGCCCCATCCCGGCCCTCGGTACGCGTCCGGTGGCGCTGGTGAGCGCGGGGACGGGTGACCTCCCCGTCGCGGAGGAGTGCGCCGAGACGCTGCGCATGCTCGGGGTCCAGGTCGAGCGCGTGTACGACGTGGGCGTCGCCGGGATCCACCGCCTGCTCACCCGGCGTGACGTCTTCGAGCGGACGAGCGTGGTCATCGTGGTCGCCGGCATGGAGGGCGCGCTCCCCAGCGTGGTGGGTGGCCTGGTCGCGGGGCCCGTCATCGCGGTGCCGACGTCCATCGGCTACGGGGTGAGCTTCGGCGGATTGACCGCGCTGGGTGGCATGCTGTCGAGCTGCGCCTCGGGCGTCGTCGTCTGCAACATCGACAACGGCTTCGGCGCGGCCTACGCGGCCGCGAGGATCCTCCGGCTGCGGGAGAGGTACTAGATGGGGCACGAGGGGGAGCACGACGAGTACGGGGACGGGCACGGGCACGTTCATGACCACGTCCACCACCCTCGCCGCGACCGCGAGCCGCTGGCTCGAGGGGCGGGAGCAGGCAAGGTCCTCTTCCTCGACGCGCCCAGCGGGCTCGCGGGGGACATGATCATCGCCGCGCTGCTCGACCTCGGCGTCCCCGAGACCGTCGTCGGCGACGCGCTGGCTGCCCTGCCCGTGACGGGCTTCCACGTGCACTTCGGGACGCGCGTGCACAGCGGCATCGTGGCCACCTACTTCGACGTCCACGTCGACACCGGCCAGCCGACGCGCACCTACGCCGCAGTCCGCGCCATCCTCGAGGAGGCCAGGCTCCCCGACGGCGTCAAGGAGCGGGCGCAGCGCACCTTCCACCGCCTCGCGCTCGCGGAGTCCCGGGTGCACCGCGCGCCCCTCGACGAGGTGCACTTCCACGAGGTCGGCGCGGTGGATGCCATCGTCGACGTCGTGGGGAGCGCGGCCGCCCTCGAGTGGCTGGGCGCAGAGCTCGTCGTGTCGCCGCTGCCGATGGGGCGCGGCTTCGTGAAGGCCGCGCACGGCACGCTCCCCTTGCCGGCGCCCGCCACCGTGGACTGCCTCGCCGGCCTGGTGACGTACGACGGGGGCCTCGACTTCGAGTTCGTGACGCCGACGGGCGCCGCGATCGTCGGGGCGCACGCGAGCGGCTCGGCGCGGTGGCCGGCGATGGCGCCCGAGCGCGTCGGGTGGGGCGCGGGGACGGCGACGCTGTCCGACCGTCCGAACGTGCTCCGCGCCATCCTCGGCGCACCGGCGACAGCGCGTGGCGAAAACAGCGAGCACACTCACGTGGTGCTGGAGGCAAACGTGGACGATGGGACGGGGGAGCTCGCCGCAAGCTGGATCGACGCCCTGCTCGGGGCCGGCGCCCTCGACGCCTGGGCCACCCCGATGATCATGAAAAAGGGACGCCCGGCGCTGACGATCTCGGCGCTCGCCCGCGTCGAGAACGCCGACGCCGTGGCGCACGCGATGCTACGCGAGACCACGAGCCTGGGGCTACGCCGCTACGAGGTGAGCCGGGCAGAGCGCCCTCGCCGGACGATCGAGGTAGAGACGTCCTACGGCCGCATCCCGGTCAAGGTCGCCGGAGGGCCCTTCGGCCCTCCCCAGGTCAAGCCCGAGTTCGATGCGTGCCTGGCAGCGGCCCGAGCCCATGGCGTGCCCGTCCGCGAGGTCGTGCGGGCGGCGACTGCCGCCGTCCAGCCCCTCCAGGGCATCTGAAAGCCGCATCGTCGCTCGCACTTTTCCGCGCGACTTCGATATGCTCCTCCCTGCGCGCCACGCACCCAGTGGACCGGCGCGCAGAAGGCGACAAAAGGGCGAACCATGAGCGCATGCCCGCAATGCGGCACCGTGGCCAAACCGAGCGACAAGTTCTGCAATGTGTGCGGCACCCCCGTCACCCGCACGAGCGGTGCTCCCCCTGCAGGCCCCGGTCCTGCACCCGCGTTCGGCGCACCCCCACAGCCTCCCTTCCCCGCGCCTGCGGCTGGTGGCTTCGGCGGGCCGCCGGCGCCCGCGTTCGGTGCAGGACCCGGCCCCGCCCGGTGCCAGATGGGGCACGAGATCGCTCCCGGAGCGAGCTACTGCGCCCAGGGTCACCCCATTGCGCTCGACCAGATGCAGTTTGGCGGACAGCCGGACGCCTACGGTGGTGGCCAGCAGGGCTACGCTCCTCCACCCCCTGCCCAGCAGGGCGGCTTCGGGGGGCCCCCTCCCCAGCAGGGCTTCGGCGGTGCTCCGCCCGCCCCTGCCTACGGTGCTCCTCCCGCCTTTGGCCAGCCTCCGATGCAGGGTGGGTTTGGACAGCCACCCCAGGGAGGGTTCGCCCCTCCGCCTCCCCCGGCCCCGGCGTTCGGCGCCCCTCCGCAGCAGGCCTTCCCGCCGCCTGTTCAGCCGGGCGGCTTCGCTCCCCCTCCGCAGCCTGCCCCGGGCTTCGGCCCTCCCCCTGGCCCTGGCTTCGCGCCGCCTGCAGCGGAGGCTGCCACACCGGCCAAGATCGTGCGCGGCTTCCTCGTCGCCTATGGCAGCAACCCGGCCGGTGACTTCTGGCCGCTCACCGGCGGGCGCCTGCAGGTGGGGCGCCTCGGCGCTGCCGAGGGAATCGACATCTCTTTGCAGGATCCGACCATCTCCTCGCGGCATGCCGCCATCGTCGTCGATGGCCCGAGCGGCGCGGTCTCCGTGGAGGACACCGGGTCGACCAACGGCACCTTCGTCAACGACGAGCACATCGGCTTCAATGGGCGACGCGAGCTTCGCGACGGTGATCGCCTGCGCTTCGGAGGCTTCACGACGGTGGTGAAGGTGGTCGGCCGGGTCTAGTCGAAACCTGGCCTGGGTGCGCGGCCGATGGCGGGCCACGCGTTCTCGCATGGAACCGAGCAACCAAGAGGTCCGGTCGAGATGACCCGACGACTTTGCTTTCTGCTGGTGGTGCTGTTCAGCGCGCTCTTCTTCTCGCTCGGGTTCGCCCGGACGGCGAGCGCGGCCCCACAGGCTCACATCCTGCGGATTGACCCTCGTGCGGGGTTGACCAACGGCAAACCGACCCTGACCACCGTCATCGAGGTCGTCCAGTTCAAGGCCCTGTCGGAGGTGCTGGCCCCGTGCGCCAGCGCAGCCGGGAACAGCGTGCTGTCCTGCTACAGCAGCCAGGTCGAGAAGCCCGGCGCGCTGTGGGATCCCTTCCCTTTCCCCGACAACTACGCCCACCTGCTGGTCAAGGTGGGGGGGGAGGACGTCCCCACCAAGTTCATCGACAAGGTTCAGTGGGGCAAGGCGCAGGGCCAGCCGAACGTCGGGACGGCGTGGCTGGTGGCGGTGGACGCCTCGAGCGGCATGGGCGGCCGCTTCAACGACGCGCGCGCCATCGCGCACGAGTTCATCGAGGCCATGCAGCCGAACGATCTGTTCGATCTCATGTTCTTCGACGACTTCCAGATGGTGAAGGACACCCACTGGATGACCTACGGGCAGCGGGCTGCCCTCGCCGGTGCGCTGAACGACTTCCGGTCCACGACGCCGTCGCACGGCCGTGACCGCCCCCTCTTCAAACAGATCAAGGAGATGACGCAGACCGCGTTCGGCTCCCTCGGCAACTCCGACTCGCCGGACCAGGTGCCTTTGCACCAGGCGATGGTGGTGCTGTCGAACGGCGCCGGCCGTGGGGACGCCGAAAGCGCATCGCCCAGCGCGGACGTCTTCCACCAGTACCTCGACAGCGGCCGCTTTCCCGCCGAGAACACCTCGCTGCCGAAGACGCCCCTGCCGGTCATCTCCATCCTGCTCCCCAACCCCGCCGGGAGCCTGACGGAGAGCGTCTACCACAACAACGAAGTGCAGTTCATGGAGGCGCTCTCCAACCCGGAGATCGGCGGCTTCTTCGACATCGTCAACCAGGGCGAGGGCACGGCCAAGGGCAAGACCATCATCAGCCTGGTGAAGGCCCGCTTCAACGCGATGTGGCTCGTTCACTGGGAGCTGGCCTGCATCAACCCCAGCGTGGAGCAGACCTTCAACCTCGTGTTCGACACCCACCCTCTCATCGCGCCCGACGGGACGTTCAAGGAGGTGCCGCTCGGGATCGATCCGACCCAGTGGCCGCTCGACATCGACGTGAAGAAGACGACGGAGGCGGCCCTGCAGAACCCCGTCTACCCTGGGGGCACCGTCAACGTGTACGGCAACTTCTGCTGGGGAGGCGACAAGTCGCGCGCAGAGGCCTACTTCATTCCCGCGGGGAAGAAGCCCAACGGCAACACCGGTAGCCGCGACCCGCACGTCGCGCTCCAGGCGATGCAGGAGCTGCAGGCCGAGCACATGCTCGGGACGGCGGTGAACGCGGGCGACGGCTACGTCACGTTCAACGTCCCCGACGACGACAAGTTGCTCGACGGAACCGGCGACAACGCCGTCGCGCGGCTGGTCGTCTACGACAACAAGGCCCACCGCGCCTCGGCCATCGACGAGAAGTCGGTGCTCTCCCTCAAGGCCACCCGCAAGCCGCTGTCCTGGATGCTCATCGTGCCCATCGCGGGGCTCGCGGTGGTCATCGTGCTGCTGGTCATGGTGCTCCTGCGCGGCGGCGGCGGCCGCAAGCGAGGCGGGGGAGCACCGCCGCCTCAGGCGCCGCCGGGCTACGGCGCTCCTCCGGGCGGCATGTACGGCGCTCCGCCGCCGCCCGGCGGAGGGGGCGGCTACGGGATGCAGCAGCAGGCGATGGCCCCGCTCCTCGCCGGGGCCAACGCCGGCGCCGGGATGTTCGCGCCCGCGCCGCAGCCGCTCTTCGCCGGGATCGCGCAGGCGCCCCCGCAACCGCCACCACCCGAGGTCGCCATTCCATTATCCCCGGCCCAGGACAGCCTGGGGGCTCCGGGAAGCTACGGCGGTGTCGGAGCCGCCGTCGTGCAGGTTCGGTGTCCCGCTTGCGGGATGAACACGATGGCCACTCCCGGGCAGCCGTCGGTCTGCTTCTCGTGCGGGCAACCGCTGCCCGCCGAGATGACGAAGGGAGGTGGGGGCGTTGCTGCTCCCGGGTTTCCTCCTACCGGCGCCCTGACCGCGCAGCCACTGGTGCCGCCACCGAACCCCTACGGCGCCTCCGCCGGGGTCTCGGCGGCCTCGCTGCGGGGCACGGCGGGGCAGTTCACCGTGCGCGCAGGATCCGAGGTGCGGGTGGGGCGTGATCCGGCGCAGTGCCCGATTTTCCTGAGCGAGCCGCGCGTCAGCGGCGTCCACGCAACGCTCAAGCTCGAGGGCGGACAGCTGCTGGTCCGCGACGAGACCTCGAACAACGGCACGTGGATCTCGGGGACCCGCCTCGCGCCTGGGGCCTGGACTCCCGTGCCGCAGGGTGCTCCCCTCCGCTTCGGCCCCATCGAGTTCGAAGTCCAGCTCGAGGCTTGATGGAGATGGAGCCGGCGCCCGGGCTTCCGGCGATCGAGTACGCCGAGCGGTCGGACCCCGGCCGCGATCCCGAGAAGCAGGTCAACGAGGACGCCTGCGGTCATCGCGAGACCCGCTTCGGTCACCTGTGCGTGGTGTGCGATGGCATGGGGGGCCACGCGGCGGGACGCGAGGCAGCCGAGCTGGCGGTCGCGACGATCTTCGAGGTGTTCGACGGCGCGGCCCAGGGGACGCCGCCGGGCAAGCTCCTGGCCGAGGCCGTCGAGGAGGCCAGCCGGCGCGTGCACACGATGCGCACGAGCGAGATCGCCATGGGCCGCCCCGGCTCCACAGCGGTGGCGATCCTGATGCACGGTGGTGGGACCGAGGTCGTGCACGTCGGCGACAGTCGCGTGTACATGGTCCACGAGGGTCAGATCGTCCGTGTCACCCGCGACCACTCCGTCGTGCAGGAGCTGGTGGATCGCGGCCTCTTGACGCTGGAGCAGGCTGCGCATCATCCGGACGCCAACCGCATCACCCGCGCCCTCGGTATGTCCGCGACCGTGGAGGCCGAGCTGCGACCGCAGCCCGTTCACCACGTGGCCGGCGACGCGTTCGTCCTCTGCTCCGACGGGCTTTGCGACCTGGTGGAAGACCGCGAGATCCTCGCCATCGTGGGCTCGGAGCCCGCCGCGCAGGCCGTGGGGAAGCTGGTCGATCTGGCCAACGCACGGGGGGGCCACGACAACATCACGGTCATCGTCGTCCGCGCTCGGGAGACGGCGGTCGCCAGCGGTGGCGTCACACAGACGGTCGCCCAGACCACCGTCACGCAGCCGCTGACCGTCCCCATCCCCCCGACTCCAACGCTCATCGAGCCGACGCCTCGGGAGCGCATCACCGAGCCTTCGCTGCCGGCGGTGGTGCCCCCTGCCCCGCCGGTCAGCGCGCCGCCTTCCTCCTCCTCCGTGCGAACGAGCCCGGGCATCAGCCCGGCCGTCATCGTCGGCATCGTCCTCGCGGCGCTGGCGCTGGCGCTGCTCGGACTCTGGCTGCTGGTGTACATGACCGAGCGCGGCGGCAAGCGGAACACTCCAGCGCTGCTCCCTGCCGACGCGCAGACCACCGCGCCGGTCGTGCGCTGAGTCATGTAGGATGCTCCGATGCTGCGGATGGCCGCCCTCGCCGTCGCCGTCCTCGCGCTCTTGGCGCCCGCAGGCTGCAAGCGCTCGAAGCACGCGCACGTCTCCTCCTACACCCCACCTCCCCTGCCTGCGGGCTTCACCGAGCAGACCGGCGCCGGCTGGCGCATCGCCGTTCCGGCCACGTGGAAGGATCAGAAGACCCCGGCGGCGGCCTGGGCGGTCTCGGATCCGCAGGCCGTGGACGATTTCCACGCCAACGTGAACGTGGTGACCGAACCATTCACGGACGACTCCTACAACTACGCGCGCGCCAACGAGACCGCGCTACGCCACGAGGCCAGGACCACGGTCGAGGTCGTCCGGGAGGATGTGGTGGACGGAGACCCCACGCTGATCATCGAGTCTCAGTGGATGCCGACGCCGCCCTCGACGGTCGCGTACCGCACCATGCAGACCGCCCTCTCCTCCCGCGGACGGGGCTACGTCGTCACCTGTTCCGTGTCGGCCAGCGCCTTCGAGCGCTACCGCTCCACGTGCGAGTCCATCGTCCACTCGTTCGCCGTGGAGCGCTGAGTTGATAGACTCCCGGCCCGTGAAGCCTGCACTTTTCCACCTCGCTGCCGTGCTCCTGCTTCTGGCCGGCACCGGCTGCGCGGGGCTCCAGCTGACGTCCATCAAGATGACGCAGCAGAAGCCCAGCAACGTCGCCGTCTACTTCAAGGTGCAGACCCAGGGCGGCGAGCCGGTGGCCGGGCTCACGGCGGATCAGTTCCGCATCTACGAGGACGGGCAGCTCGTCTCCCAGTACGAGAGCAAGCAGACCATCCTCAACCCCGAGGTGGCGGCGGTGCACTACACGCTGCTGCTCGTCGACATGAGCGGCAGCGTGAGCGAGAGCGGCAGCGCCGAGTCCGTGGTGGCGGCCGTGGGGACGTTCACCGAGCGGGTCGAGAAGCAGCAGAAGGTCGCCATCTACGCCTTCGATGGAAGCGCCGACCTGCACCCCATCGTCGCCTTCACCGACCAGCCCGGGAGCGCCAAGGCCGGCGTGCAGCAGCTGGCCACCTTCAAGCCGAAGGACCCCAGTACGAACCTGAACGGCGCGGTGGTGAAGGCGCTCGACGAGCTGGACAACGCGCTCGGCAAGGCGACGCAGCCGCTCAAGTTCGGCACGCTGGTCATCTTCACCGACGGGACGGACCGGGCCAACCGGGTCCCCGAGGCGACGATGGAGCAGCACATCCGCGAGAAGCCCTTCGACGTCTACGCCATCGGCCTGGGCGCCGAGATCAAGGAGCCTCAGCTCGAGGCCATCGGCAAGAGCGGCACGGCCATGGCGGCGGACAAGAGCGCCATCATCAAGGCCTTCGACGACGTGGGCACGCGGGTCGAAGCCCGCACGCGCAGCTACTACCTCCTCTCCTACTGCTCTCCGTCACGCGCCGGAAGGCACGAGGTCCGCATCGAGGCGGTCTTCAAGGAGGGACAGGGCAAGACCGAGGCGACGGGGAGCCTGAAGAGCGAGTTCGACGCGACCGGCTTCCTGCCTGGCTGCGACCCCAACACACCTCCCACGTTCGACGTGACCCGGGGCGAGGCGCTGTCAGCTTCCCCGCCGCCGAACGAAGAGAAGAAGAAAGAAGAGAAAAAAGAGGAGAAGAAGGAGGACAAGAAGCCCGCCCGGCCGACCCCGCAACCTCCCGCTGCGCAGCCGGCGCCCTCGCCGAGGCCAGCGCCGCCTCCCGCGCCTCCCCCCGCCGCGCCACCTCCCGCGCCGCCTCCCGCTCCTCCACCGGCGCCGGACTTCAACCCGTAGCCGAGAGGACCGCGCCGGCCACGGCCTGGGCAGTGCTGCGCGCCAGCAGGATCCCGTTCCGGTAGTGTCCCGTGGCCAGGAAGAGCCCCTCGAGGGGAGACCTGCCGACCAGCGTGCCGCTCTCCGCATGCGGCCGGAAGTTGCTCCAGGTCTCCGCGAGCTGGGCGGTCGCGAGGGAGGGCACGCAGGCCAGGGCGCTGGCGAGGATGGCCTGGACGCCTCCCGCGGTGACCCCCTTCTGGAACCCAACCCCCTCGGTCGTCGAGCCGCACAGCACCCGGCCATCCCCGCGCGGCACGACATAGCCGCTCGCTCCGAAGACGATCGTCCGTACACGTGGTGGCCGCTCGTCGAGCAGCACCATCTGCCCGCGCACGGGCCGCACCTTGGGCATCTCCGCCGGGAGCCCCTTCACGAGGGACGACCAGCTGCCTGCCGCCAGCACCGTCGCGTCTGCACGCACCTCGCCGTCGTCCAGCTTCACCCCGACGCAGCGATCGTGCTCCACGAGGAGCTGCTCCACCGTCGCTCCCGTCCGGATGGTCACCTGCCGGTCGCGCCCGATGGCCACCACCAGCGCCCGCAGCAGGGCGCGCGGGTCCACCTGCGCGTCGTCGGGGAAGTGAGCCGCCGCGATCACGGTGCCGGCCAGCTCCGGCTCGACCTCGCGCGCCCTCGGCCCGTCGAGCAGCTCCGCCCGCAGCCCCTTCTCCCGCTGCCAGAGCACCTCGCGCTCGAGCTCCGCCCGCTGCTCCTCGCTCTGGGCCACCCGCAGGACTCCCGAGCGGCGCCAGCCCACGTCGATGCCGCTCGCCTCGCGCAGGGCGATCGCCCAGGGCGCCCACCCCTCACGGGCCTTCACGTAGCGCGCGAGCTCTTCTTCCCGCCGGTGAAGCTCCACCTGGGCCCCCAGGATGCCCGCCGCGGCGCTCGAGGCCTCTGCCCCGGGGATGGCCCGCTCGAGCAACACGACGTCGACACCTTGCTCCGTGAGCGCAAGTGCCGTCGCGCACCCCATCACCCCCGCCCCGACGATCGCGACCCTCACGGACCCATGTCTAGCCCACCCTCCTGGACGTCGCCCGTCTGGGAACCATGACCTTTTCCCGTTTCGGTGCTTCCATGCCCTTGTCGATGAAGAACCTCATCGTTCTCCTGGGCGTGGCCACCCTCCTCATCACCGGTTGCCACAACAGACCGCCGCCGCCACCGCCGCCGCCTCCCGTGGTCGCGCCGCCGCCTCCCCCACCACCGCCGCCTCCCCCGCCGAAGTGCGAGGCCGTCAGCGAGGGATGCACGGGGCAGAACGGGACGCTCGCCCGCGTGCAGAGGTCCGGGTTCAGCATCGCCGTCCCCAACGGATGGACCTACGCGCAGATGGAGGATGCGACGGTCATGTCGTCGAACGACGCCATGCTCGTCGTCAGCACCTTCGAGATCGGCGCGTCCGAGGCCAATCGCGAGGGGGCCCTGACGGCGCTCGTGAACCTGCTCGGCGTGTCCCCCCCCAAGCACAAGGTGCTCTGGTCGCATCCCTTGAAGAAGTCCAAGCTGGGCGCGCTCGACCTCGTGTTCTGGCAGGCCGACGACGTCACCAAGGGCCTCAAGAAGGGCCCGGTGCTGCTCTTCGGCGTCGAGCTGCCGGACAAGAAGTGGCTCCTCGGCGCGGGCTTCGTGCCCGACGACGACAAGAGCGACTCCGACAAGGCGATCATGGCGTCGGTGCAGTCCATCGGTCCGACCCCGCCGCCGCCACCTCCCCCCCCGCCGGCAGCGTCTCCGTGACCGCGCCTCGCCTCGCTCCGGGTCAGGTCGTCGCCGGCAAGTACTCCATCCGTGCCTTGCTCGGGTACGGCGGCGCCACGGCGACGTACACGGCCGTCCTCCCTCCCGGGCGCGACGTCGTGGTCAAGCTGTTCTCCCCGCAGCTGTCCCAGCGCCCCGACGTGCTGGGAGCCCTCCAGCAGGTCGCGGCGATCACGAACACGATGCCCGAGTCGACCGCGCCCATCCTCGAGAGCGGCTTCGATCCCCAGACGGGCGCTCCCTTCATGGTGATCGACCTGTCGCCCCTCCCCTCTCTCGCGCAGGAGGTCGAGCGGGGCCCGTTTCCGCCGGCGGACGTCGTGCTGCTCCTTCGTGGCATCGCGCGCGCGGTCGACGCCGCCCACGCGCAGCGCCTCGTGCACGGCGCCCTGAAGCCGCAGAACGTCTTCGTCGGCCCGGCGCCCGATCGTGCCGTACGCGTCGTCGACTTCGGCGTGGCCGTGGCGCGGGCAGCCCTGCCCACGAACGAGGGCTACGCCATCGCCGCCCCGTGGATGGCTCCCGAGCAGATGCAGGGCACCCCGGGCAGCGCACCGGCGGACGTCTTCTCGGCGGCCCTCGTCGCCTTCTACGCGGCGACCGGGCACTCCTACTGGCGCTCGTGCCAGGGAGCCTCGCCGGACCTCGCCGCGTGGCAGCAGGAGATCGCGGGACCGCGCGTGGCCCCGTCGGCGCGAGCGAGAGAGCTCGGGGCGACGATCAACCCCGCGTTCGACGGGGCGCTCGTCCGCGCGCTGTCCCTCAACCCCGGCGAACGTTTCGCGACCATCGGCGAGCTGGCCGACACGCTCGCGAAGGCCGGCGGAGCGGGCCCCCAGAAGATGGCCCAGACGATGCCGCTCTCGGCGATGCCGCAGGCGGCGCAGGATCTGATCCGTCAGGCCGGGGCCGCCGCTGCCCAGCAGCAGCAGTTTGGCGGGGGAGCCACGACCCTGGCGGTGAACTCGCCGGCGGAGCAGTGGCTGGCAGCCCCGCAACAGGCTCCTCTACCCCAGCAGGCGCCCGTCCCGATGCAGCAAGTGCCGATGCAGCAGGCGCCGATGCCGCAGCAGGCGATGCCGCCCGGTCCGCAGCCCGGGGCGATGCTGCCCACGCCCTACGGCGGTTTCCAGGCTCCGCCCCAGCCTCCGCCACCCCAGGCGCCACCCATGCAGGGCGCCCCTGCTCAGCCGGGATACTCGATGGCGCCACCGCCCGAGTCGTCGGTGGTGGTGCCCAAGTCGAAGACCGGGCTGATCATCGTGCTGGCCCTCGTCGGGCTGGTCGTGGTCGGCGGAGGCGTCGGTGCGTTCCTCATGCTCGGTCACCGGGGAGAGGTGGCCACGACCCCCGAGACCAAGCCGGAGACCACGCAGTCGACGCCGGCAGCGGCCACGACTCCGCCGCCGGTCACCGTCGCCACGACCGCCGCGGCGACCACCCCTCCACCTCCCGTCGAGACTCCGGACGCCGCGCCGGCCGCCCAGGCTGCCGCCGACGCCGGTGCACCTGCCGCCGCCGAGACACCCGACGCCGGCGCTGCTCCGACCCTCGCCGAGCTGGTCATCGTCTGTGTTCCCGACTGCGACTCCGTGAAGGTCGACGACAAGGCGCTGGACACCACCGACGCCGGCATCGTCCCGCAGGATCCGATGCAGGTCGCGGCGGGACCGCACACCGTCGTGGCGGGCCGCGCCTCCTACGTCACGCAGACCAAGAAGTTCACCCTGAAGGCCGGTCAGAAGGCCAAGGAGACCTTCTTCCTCACCAAGCCGGGCGCTGCGGTCGCCGTACCCAAGCCGTGCGGCAAGTTCCTCGAGCGGTGTCCGAACTGATCCGACACCAGCGACGAGTCAGGAGACCTTCCGCACGATGCGGGCGATCGCCATCACGTTCCACACGGCGAAGCCGAGGAACAGGATGCCGAGGAGGGTGGTCCAGCGGGCGCTCTCCGGGTACTCCCCGTCGACGATGAGCCACGCCCCCGCTGGCACCTTGTGGCCCGTGGCCCGCTCGATGGCGCTCGCGAGCCCGCGGTGACGCGGGCCCCCTGCGCCGAAGCGCACGAGACGACCCGTGAAGGTACGCGGGGGCTCCCACCGCCCGCTCTCCTGGCCGGCGGGTACGCGGACGTCCACCCAGACATCCTCCCGGCCAGCGACGGGCAGGGTGCGGAAGGTGTCGTCGAGGAAGGGCCGCTCGTAGCGGATCCCTCCCGCCGCCCCCACCAGGCCCTCCGCGCGCACGAGGTGATTCTCGCTGGCCGCCAGCGTCTCTGCGCTCACGGTCTGGAGCTCCCATGCGCCCGCCGGGGTCGAGGACGTCAGGGCGTAGACGACGTCCCTGCGCAGCGCGAACACCATGGCGAGCGACAGGAGCGCTGCCAGCGCGAGGACGACCACCGTCAGCGTCCGCTCGCGTCGCGGCGGATCGGGCAGCGCGAGCAGCTCCGGGTCGAGCTCGTCCTTCGGCTCCCCCGCGAGCTCCAGCGCAGACGGTACGGAAGGGACCTCTCGCGACACGCCGCTCACATCATAGCTCGACACCGGCCCCGCGGGATTGTTCCGGTTCTTCCTGCTTGGCGGCTCCCTGGCTTGGGCGGTACCGTGTAGCCGATGGCCGCCGCCAAGCCCGTGATCTGTGCGTCCTGTGGGTTCACGAAGAACCCTCCTGGCTCGGTCCGATGCGCCTCCTGCGGCGCCAAGATCGAAGACGCCTCGAAGTCCCGACGCGTCCAGGGCGACGACCTGGCCCGGCGCTACCAGCAGGAGGGCGTGAGCATTCAGTGGCTCCTCATCGCCTTCCTGGTGCAGGGCGTGCTCACGGCCGCGCTCATCTTCGGGCTCCCCATGGTCCTGCCCATGCTCGACTTCGAAGGGCAGAACGGGATGCTGGTGTGCATCCCCGTCTGGTTCCTCGGAGGCCTGCTGGTGGGGATGATCTCGCCGGGGCGCACCTTCATCGAGCCGGCCGTGGCGAGCCTGCTGGTGGCCATCCCGACGACGTTCCTGCTCATCCAGAGCCAGACCGTGCGGACGATGCCGCTCTTTCTCTACCTCATCTTCGCGGCCATCGGCATCCTGCTGACTCTCATCGGCGCGTACATCGGCGAGCGCATCCAGCTCGGACCCCCGCCCAAGCCCGCGGGGTGACGCTCGACGTCGTCGTCATCGGCGGAGGGCCCGCCGGCTCGGTGTGCGCCGCTCGCCTCGCGGCCAGGGGTCGCAGCGTCGCCCTGCTCGAGCGTGACCATCACCCGCGCTTTCACCTGGGTGAATCGCTCCTGCCCCACAGCGTGGGCGTGCTCGAGGCCGTGGGCGTGCTCGACGCGGTCCGCGCGGACTTCCTCGTGAAGCGCGGGGCGCGGTTCGTCGACGGCGCCGACCCGGCGCGCTCGTCCCGCTACGGCTTTGCCGACGCCTTCCACGCGCGCTGGGACCATGCCTTCCAGGTCCCGCGCGACACCTTCGACGACCTCCTGTTCCGCAACGCCGGCCGCTGCGGCGCCGAGCTGCGCGAGGGCTGGGAGGTGACGCGGACGCTGCGGGAGGGGGAGCGGATGGCGGGGGTACAGGCGCGCGCCCCGGACGGCTCGCTCCACGAGCTGGCTGCCCGGATGGTCATCGACGCCACGGGCCGGGACGCGATGGTGGCCCGCGCCGCCGGCGACGTCGAGCGCATCTCCGGCCTCGATCGCACCGCCGTCTACACCCAGGTGCGCGGCGCCTGGCGCGACGAGGGAGAGCGCGAGGGCGACATCCAGATCGTGGTGCTGGGCGACGGCTGGATGTGGTTCATCCCGTTCGCCGACGGACGCACCAGCGTGGGCGCCGTCGTCTCGCGCGGCTGGGTGCGTGCCTGCCACGAGCGCGGCGCCTCGAGCCCCCCCGAGCTCTTCGACGCAGCGGTGGCCGGAGCTCCGACGGCGGCGCGGATGCTGGCGCACGCGGAGCGGCTGTTTCCCCCCCGCGCCACCGGCGACTTCAGCTTCCGCGTAGGGCGCGTGAGGGGCGACGGATGGCTCGCGATCGGCGATGCCGGCGGCTTCATCGATCCCCTCTTCTCGACCGGCGCTCACCTGGCCATGTACGGCGGGCTCCACGCCGCCGACGCCCTCGACCGGGCCCTCGCCGCGGGCGATCTGTCGGAGGCGCGGTTCGCTGCCTGGGAGGCGACCATGCGCTCGGGCGCCGAGGTCTTCCTCGGCGTCGTCCAGGCCTTCTACCGGGGCGAGCTCACCCCGTACCTCTTCGCCGAGCCCCAGCACCCGTTCCTGCGCCGCGCCATCACCACGCTGCTCGCGGGCGACGTCTTCGACCCCGGAGCCCGCTGGGCTCGCGAGATGCGCGCCCGCTTTCCGGCGCGTCAGTGAGGCAGGCTAGGCTGTCAGACGTCCTTCTGATCGCGGACGCGCGCGGCCTTGCCGGCCAGGTCGCGCAAGTAGAAGAGGCGAGCGCGGCGAACGACGCCCTTGCTCACGACCTCGACCTTCTCGATGCGGGGCGAGTGCGACAGGAAGATGCGCTCGACGCCGACGTTGAAGCTCACCTTGCGCACGGTGAACGTGCTGCGGGCCCCGGCGCGGTGGCGCTTGATGACGACACCCTGGAACACCTGGGTGCGCTCCTTGTCGCCCTCGACGATGCGGTAGTGGACACGCACCGTGTCGCCGACGCGGAAGTCCGGAAGGTCCGAACGGAGGAGCTTGGACTCAATCTCGGCGAGCTTGGGGACGGTGAGCATGGGGGTACCCTGGGAGGGAGCGGGCTTAAAGCATGGGGGTCGGCCTCTGTCAACGCGCCGCGGCCCTTCCTTGACGGCCGCGTGAAGGAAGGTAGAGTGCGCGCCCCTCGCCTGAAAGTGCCGTGGTGAATCACCACTCGTCCCTGGCTGACGGACGACGCGCGCCGACGGGCTCACAGGAGAATCTCCCCATGAATACCCAACCTGGTGTCTACGGCCGCAAGCTCGGCTGCACGCAGATCTTCGAAGCGGACGGCTCGGTCAAGCGCGTCACGGTCATCGAGGCCGGCCCCGTCGTGGTGCTCGGCAAGCGCACCCCGGAGAAGGACGGCTACACGGCCCTCATCCTGGGCTTCGAGGACCGCAAGGAGAAGCACACGAGCAAGTCGCTCGCGGGCTACTTCAAGAAGGCGGGCTCCACCGCCAAGCGCCTCATCAAGGAGCTCCGCTGCGACGCGGAGTTCGCCGCCAAGTGGGAGGTCGGTCAGACGCTGAAGCTCGACGAGATCTTCCAGCCCGGACAGCTGGTGGACGCCCGCGGCACGACCCGCGGTCGTGGCTTCACCGGCGTCATGCGCCGCTGGAACTTCGCCGGCAACGTCACCACCCACGGTACGCACGAGTACCGCCGTCACGGCGGCTCCATCGGTACCAACATGACCCCCGGTCGCACCCTGCCCAACCTGAAGATGGGCGGTCAGTACGGCAACGAGACCCTCTCGGTCCTCAACGTGAAGCTCGCGCGCGTCGACGCGGAGAAGCACCTCCTCATGCTGGAGGGCGGCATCCCCGGCGCCAAGAACGGCATCGTCCTCATCCGCAACGCGGTGAAGACGAAGAAGCGCTCGACCAAGCGCTAGTCGAGCTTGCCCGGAGCCAGGGCGTCCGCGCAGCACCGGAAGCCCGTCGAGTAGTCGTGGTAGGTCGGCTCGTGGGCGCTGGTGACGTAGAAGCACCCCGGGCCGTTGTTCTCGGCGTCGCCGTACCAGCCGCCGCGGAAGCGCCCGTGGCCGTTCCCGTCCGGGCCCTCGTCCACCCACTCGTGCAGGTTGCCCACCATGTCGAAGACCCCGTCGGGTGACACGCAGCGACGGTAGGAGCCCGTCCGTGCGAGGCCGTTGGGGAGCTGGTCGAGCCGGGGATCATTGAAGTTCTCGTAGGTGAGCTTGAAGAAGTCGTCGCCGTACACGAGGGCGACGAAGCTCCCCTTGCCCTCGTTGCAGGCCCCCGGCCGCCGCTGCTGCCCACCGTACGGGTAGAGGTCGTTCTTGCCCGGCCCGCGGCAGGCGCGGATGAACTCGTCGGGCTTGCAGAGGCGCTTGCCCGCGTTCTCGCACGCCTGCCTGGCCTCGACCTGCGAGATGTAAGCCTGCGGGACGACGTCACGCGCCGTCTTCGCCCGCACGCGCCGGCCGTCGATGCGCTCGTACGGAGAGTGCGGGTGCTCGCGTCCGTCGGCGTCGAGCTCGACGAGATAGGCCTCGTACCGGTCGATGCAGAAGCTCTGCTGGGAGTCGGCGAGGATGTGTACCTGCTCCTCGAAGCACGGCGAGTGAGGGGGTCGGACCGGAGGGCCGGTGCGGGCCTGCGGGTGCACGCACGACGAGGCGGCGGCCAGGACGACGGTGAACGCCGCGGTGGCGGCCGGCCTTCTCACGCCACCAGCATACCTGGCACCCCGACTGACGCCGTGCGGAGGAAGCGAACCGGAGCCCCTGGCGTTAGGATGCCGGACGGATGAGGCGAGCCCTCCACCGGTCGATCGGCTGTGCTCTCGCCGCCGCCATCATCCCCGTCGGCTGCGCCCGCCGGACGCCGTCAGGCCCCGACCTGGCGTCATCGCCCGCGCATGTCGACGCCCCCGTCGACGCGGCTGCTTCCGGGGTCCTCCCCGTCCCCGTGCCCTCCGTTCCGGCCGGTCCGGCGCGATGGACGCCCGGGGGGGACGCGGGCCAGACCTGGACGCGCAGCGCCGGTGAGCACGCCCCCGCCCTCGTCGTGCGCGGGACCTTGCTCCCCACCGCCCCCGACGACCTGGCGACCTGCGAGGGCATGCAGGGCGCACGCTTCGGCGCGCCGCGCCTGGTGTTGAGGCTCGAGCACGAGCTCCGTGCCCTCCACGTCTGGGGTCGCGCCCGGGGCCCGCTCGGGCTCCGCGAGCGAGACTCCGGTGCGTGTGCGGTCGTGGCGCCGGGCGGCTGGGCGAAGCTCGACCTGGGGCCGGCCCAGGGCGAGGTCTCCATCGACGTCGCCGACGTCGACTACCGCGGCCAGCGGCGCGGCCAGACGTCCCCCTACGTGATCGTCGTCACCGACGACGACTCCACGCCCGCCGCCGAGCCCGACGAACGCTCCCCGCTCGGTCCTCGGGACGTCACCGTTCGATGGGCGCTGGCTACGGCGCCTTGCCCTCCGGGGCTCGACGGGTGGCGGTGCGCGCGGCCCACCCTCCAGCTGGGCGGCGCCGTCACGCGCACCGTCCCCCTGGGCCACCTCCTGCTCGGTCAGTCCGGTTGCTGGCCGGACGGCACGGGCGTCACGTGCGCAGGAGCGTCCGGGGGGTCCCACGTCGTGCTCACGACGAGCGCGGCCGGCGTCGTCGAGGTCGGCGAGGTGCGCATGTCCGATGGCTACTGCGAGCCCGGCCAGGCCGACCAGTGCCAGTCGGTCGAGGCCTGGACGAAGCTCGCTCTCCCACCAGGCGTCCACCTGGTGCCGGATCCCGGCGGGACGTTCCCGCCTGCGCCCTGAGGCGCGGGACCGCTCAGACCCACGAGATGCGCATGACGAACCCGTTCGGGTGCGAGCTGCGCGGCAGCTCCCGCACGTGAATGGCGGACGCGAAGAACCCGACCAGCGTGTGGTGTGCGCCGCGGCAGGCGCCGCGAAAGTAGGCGTAGCGCGCGAAGGGCACGGACAGGATCTCGATCGTCGCGTCCTTCGGTCCCAGCTCGCGCACGACGAAGCCACCGCCGTCGATCGTCCGGCCGAAGATGCGGTCGTACGACCGCAGGGCGATCCAAGGGTCGGCCCCGGCTGCCTTCGCGACCCGGACGAGCGTCCCCCACAGCGTCGCCCCGAAGCGCTTGCCCGATGCCGCGCCGATGTCGAACGCCTCCTCCGAGGTGAGCCCGAGCGCGTCGATCGCCGCGAAGTGCTCCATGACGACGGCGGCCGGCAGCCAGGTGCCGGCGATCGCTTCCAGGATCAGCGGGCGCGCGGTCGGCGCGAGGTGGGCGGCGTAGCGGTCGAAGAAGCCGAGGCCGCGCACCACCGAGATGCCGGAGATGACCACCGTGCTCCGCATGTGGAGCACGGGCGTGGGGGCGCGCTGGCACACGACGACGCTCACGGGGTCGATTGTCCAACGTTTCGGCGAGCGGTGTCGAACGGACCACCGCACGCCGCGCCGCTGCCCCTTGAACCAACTGCTTCGGTGACGGACAATTTGGCCACCGGATGGACGAAGCCAGGAGGGGTGCACGCGTCGCGGCGCGGTTCAGGGTCGCCATCGAAGGCCTCGAGAACACGCCGGTGCTGCGCAAGGGCGACATCAGCGCCAGCGGGACCTACTTCGAGACCGAGCACGACGTGGGCAACGTCGGGACCATCCATGCGCTGCAGCTGGTCTCGCTCGACGGAGCCTCCAGCGTGCGCGTGCTCGCCCACGTCGTGCGCACGGTGCGGATGTCCGACGTCGACGGGCGGCGCATCGCCGGGGCTGCGTTCGAGTTCCTCCCGGACAGCGACGCCGCCGCCGCCAGCGTGCAGGACTTCGTCCGGCGCGTGCTCGCCTACAGGCGCCCGGGGGACGAGCCGACCCTCTCCTCTCACCTCGCCGCCCGGGTCGGGCGCGTGTCGGGACCGGACGACGCGCTGCTGCAGAAGCTGAGCGTCCGGTCGCTCGTGCTGGAGACGAGCTGGCCCATCGAGCCGGGAGAATCGGTGCGGGTCGACGTCGTCGCCCCCGGCATGACCAGGCGGCTGCGCCTGGACGGACGCGCGGTGCGGGTGGTCGCCAAGGCCGGCCCCACGCCGCGGTACGACATCGAGGTCGCCGTGCAGCACGAGACCAAGCGCCCCCTGCGCGCCGACTCGTCGATGGCCATCGCCGCCGTGCGCCTGGACCCCAGGGACGTGGAGGACATCGTCGAGCCCGTCCCCGAGGGGGACACGACCCAGGTCCTCGACGAGCTGCTCGGTGCGCTCATCCTCCCGCCGGAGGACGGGCCCCGGCGCAACCGCAGGACGCACCTCTCCGGGGAGCTGTCGCGCATCCACCTCGGCACCCTCTTCGGCCTCTTCGAGATGGAGCGCATGACCGGGCGGCTCGTGCTGAGGACGCGCGGAGCCGAGTCGCGGCTGTACTTCTCCGATGGCCACATCCTCGACGTCGAGCCTCTCGGGCGGGGCGAGGACCGGCGCGCGCGCATCGGCAAGCTGCTCGCGGCCAGGGAGGGCACCTTCGAGTTCTCCGTCGAGAAGGTGGACCGGCCCGATCGGCTCGGCGTGGGGACCACCGCGCTGCTGCTCGATCTCGCGCGGGAAGAGGACGAGACGTCGCGCTGAGGCTCTCTGCGGCGCTCCACGCGGACCGCTGGGCTAGGCTGCTCGGATGGACCTGGGCCTCTACACGTTCGGCGATCTCGTCGCCGATCCACGCACGAAGAAGGCGGTCACCGGGCAGGAGCGCATGCGCCAGCTGCTCGAGATCGCGCGCCTCGCCGACGACGCGGGCCTGGACATCCTCGGCGTCGGCGAGCACCACGGCCTCCGGTACGTGAACTCGGCGACCGCGACGATGATCGCGGCGATGGCGGCGATCACCAGGCGTCTGCGCCTGACCAGCGCGTCCACGTCGATCAGCACGGCCGACCCCGTGCGCACGTTCCAGGAGTTCGCCACGGCCGATCTCGTGTCCGGCGGGCGCGTCGAGCTCATCTTCGGGCGGGGCGCCTTCACCGACAACTTCCCGCTCTTCGGCTACGATCTCGAGGCCTACGACGCGCTGTTCGTCGAGAAGGTTGCGCTCTTCGCCGAGCTGAACGCCGCGGAGCGCGTCACCTGGACGGGCCGCTTCCGGCCGCCCCTGCACGACGCCGAGATCGCGCCGCGCCCGGCGCAGGCCCGGCTCCCGGTGTGGATCGGCGCCGGCTCGCCGGGGAGCGTCACGCGGGCCGCCGCGCTGGGTTACCCGCTGGCGGTACCGCTGCTCGGAGGGACGCTCGGCCGTTACGCGGAGACGGCCGCCCTGTACCGGCGCGCCTGGGAGGCGAGCGGGCGGGCGAAGGGCGACGTGCAGCTCGCGGCGTTCTCCCACCTCCACGTGACCGAGACGTCGCGCGAGACGCGCGAGGACTTCTATCCGTACTACTCGGCGTACCTGTCGCCGCTGTTCAAGGGCCCCGTGCCGCAGCCGGTGTACGCGCAGATGCTGTCGCCGGAGGGCGTCCTCGTGGGGGGCAGCGTGCAGGAGGTCATCGACAAGCTGCTCGCCCTCCACGAGGCGATGGGCATCACGCGGTACCTGGGGCAGATCGACATCGGCGGGCAGCCCTTCGCCGACGTGGTGAAGGGGATCGAGCTCTTTGCCACGAAGGTGGCGCCGGTGGTGCGGAAGGAGACGGCGAAGACGGCGTGAGATGTGGACGGATGCCTCCGACGCGACACGGGGAAAGGTGAAGTCTTCTGTCGTGATCTTCGCCTTGTCGCGGTGAAAACCGACTTTCTCTCCCGAGAACGGTGCTTTTTCAGTCGTCGCCTTCGAGATCATCCCGTTCGAAGCGACGATCATGACGGAGATCGTCACTTTCATCGCGACGATCGTCGCTTTCTCGACGACGATCGTCACTTTCATCGCGAAGATCGTCGCTTTCTCGACGACGATCGTCGCTTTCACCGCGAAGATCGTCGCTTTCTCGACGACGATCGTCACTTTCACCGCGAAGACGGTCACTTTCACCGCGAAGACCGTCGCTTTCTCGACGACGATCGTCGCTTTCATCGCGAAGATCGTCGCTTTCTCGACGACGATCGTCGCTTTCATCGCGAAGATCGTCGCTTTCTCGACGATGATCGTCGCTTTCTCGGCGGAGAAATCGGCTTTTCGACGAGAAAGCAGAGATCTAGTAGGCGAAGTACGGCCCCTTGCCGCCCGGGGTCGTCTTGCCATCGAGCGCCACGAAGACGTTGCGACCGAGGAAGAAGGGGAACCCCCAGTCGAACGAGGTGTTGTCGACCCCCGGCGTGGCCAGATCGTCGAAGACGGAGAAGGACGACTCGGCGAAGAGCGTGTCGGCGCTCTCGACGGTGAACGAGACGGTCGAGGTCACGCCGTTCAGCCCCTTGTTCTGCGCCGAGAGGCTCACGGGGGTCGTCGGACAGAAGAAGCCGCTGGTCTCGGCGGACGTGCACTGGGTGATGGAGGTGTCGTTGAAGGACAGCGTGTTCGTCCCCGAGTCGATGAAGCTCGTGTTCAGCGTCTGACCGTCGAAGAGGGTCGTGAAGTTCCCCTCCGAGTCGACGGTGAGGACCTGCGCGCTGCCGAGGCCGTTGTTCGACGCCGTCCCGATGCCGAAGATGAGCGTGCCGGCGACGGTCGCCGCGCCCCCCGCGGGGACAGCCGGGAACTGGAGGATGGCGCCGTTGTTGTCCTTCGGGAAGGCGGCGATGGGGTTCGCGATCTGGGCGGAGGTGGCCACGGCCACGGCGGTGCAGGTGCTGCCGCTGCAGGAGTAGTAGGCGCCCTCCTGGGCGGGGCTGCCGGCGCAGAAGGTGCCGCAGTCGGGGATGATCTGGTTGATGCCGATCAGCCCGTTCGCTCCGAAGGTCTGGAGGGTGTCCTCCGACGTGCCGCTGCTCGAGCATCCGGCCGGCACCGTGGCGAAGGCGGGATCCCCGATGAGCTCGAGGGGGATCTTGGACGCGACCTCGCCGGCGATCTTGACGTCGGCCTGCCTCACGGAGCCCCAGGTGTAGCCATCGTCGAACTGGAAGCACTCGGCCAGCGCGTCGCCGGTCGTCGCGTTCACCTGCGGGAGCTTCATGTCGCTCGAGAGCACCGACGCGAGGACGCGCAGTCCGCTCGATCCGGTGTCGACGGTCACGTGATCGATGGTCTGGCAGGTCGTCGTGCCGGGAATGCAGAGCGTGACGGAGACGAAGGGCACGTCGACCGAGCCACCGGCCCCCTTGGGTCCCTGGTCGACGATCAGCGGCGCCGAGTTGGCTCCGGTGGCAGAACCGCCCTCACCGGTCGTCGTGCCGCCCTCGTCGTCGCCGACCGCGCCGCCTTCCTCGGTGGAGCCGCCGTCACCGGTGAATAAGCCGTTGTTGTTCTTGGCGCTGCTGCCGCACCCGAACGCGATGAGCGGGAGGAACATGAGCCACGAGGTTCGATTGCGCGTCATGTCACACCCTCAATCCAGCGCCGTGTCGACGTTGACGCCGGCGGGCACGAGGGAGGGCACCCAGGCGCGCCCCGTGAAAGAGCTCCGGTGACCGCTCGACCGGAGGACCAGATCCTCGCCGTCCAGGTCGAGCCGGTGGTGGCCGCCGCCCGCTCGACGGAGCTCGCGCCGGCTCAGCTGGGCGAAGTAGGAGCCGAGGAGCTCGCGCAGATCGGGCTTGCGGGGGCCGCGCCAGGTGATCGCGTACACGGCGCCCTGGGGCGATACGTACTCGTGCACCACGATACCCGAGGGCAGCTGCAGGTCGTGCCGCTCGCCTGCTGCGAGCTTCTGGACCTGCCGTGCGGCGCCGAGGTGCTGCTGGTTGGCGGCGACCGATGCAGCGTCGCCCCCGAGCGTCGCGTGCGCGTCCTGCCGTGCGCCGAGACCGCAAAGGATGACGCTCGCCGCGAGGAAGACTCGGCCGAGCTTGAGTTTCATGGCGCTCACGGTGGCGCACGGTAGCAACGCGCAGGCCCTTGGCAAGGACATCACCTCGCCGCCGCGCGTTATCCATCCCTGACGACTCGACCGGACAGGCGTGAAGGTCTTCCGACGCGGGCCCTCCAGAAGAGGAGAGACACGTGGACCATCGCGTCGCGCTGCGATGGGGCTCGTGGAGTCTCAGCGCGGGGGCGGCGGGCGTCCGCGCCACTCGTAGCTGTTCCAGTAGCCTGGCGGCGGGGGAGCGTGGCCATAGTAGCCAGGGGGCGGCGGCGGACCGGCGTCGACGTAGCAGCCGCCGATGGGCAGGGCCGTCGCGAGCACGAGCAGGAAGAGGAGACGGGTGCGCGTCATGAATGGATTGACGCACGAGGAGCCGGATCGGTGCAAGCGGCGCGGGCGTCGGAGCTGGCGCCCCGGGAACCGGTGCTTAGTGTCCAAGCGAGACCGTCCGTCGTGCACGACCCCGACCCCACCCCCGCCATCATGCTGGCCTTCGCCGACCGCACGGGGCTCACCGGCCGGCGGCCCGACCGGCGGTACCTGTGGACGGACGCCTTCGCGGTCTGCAACTACCTCGGCCTCGCGCGCGCCACGGGCGAGCCGCAGTACTCGGAGCTGGCCCTGAAGCTCGTCGATCGCGTCCATCACACGCTCGGCCGTCACCGCCCCGATGATCCGCGCACCGGCTGGATCAGCGGGCTCGATGCCGAGCAGGGCGAGGCACATCCGACGCGGGGAGGGCTGCGCATCGGCAAGGACCTCCCCGAGCGCCTGGCCACCGAGCCCGTCGATGCCCGGCTCGAATGGGACCGGGACGGGCAGTACTTCCACTACCTGACGCGGTGGATGCACGCCCTCGACCAGACCGCGCGGGCGACCGGGCAACCCTTCTTCAACGTGTGGGGGCGGGAGCTGGCGGAGGCGGCGCATCGCGCCTTCGTGTACCCGGTCGGGGGGGGACACCGGCGCATGCACTGGAAGATGAGCATCGACCTCTCGCGTCCGCTCGTGCGCTCGATGGGCCAGCACGATCCACTCGACGGCTACGTCACCTGCTTGCAGCTGAGCGCGACCGTACCCGCACGCCCCGTGCTCGACGCGGTGACCGCCGACTTCGCCTCGATGGTCGATCTCGCAGGCCTCGAGACGACCGATCCGCTCGGCCTGGGCGGGCTGATGATGGACGCCTGCCGCCTCGACCAGCTCGCCCGCCAGGGCGCGCCGGTGGAGCCCCGGCTGCGGGACGAGATGCTGGAGGCAGCGCTGGGCGGACTGGAGCGGTACGCGCGGCAGGGCGAGCTCGACGAGGGCGCGGAGCACCGCCTGGCATTTCGCGAGCTCGGGCTGGCCACGGGCCTTCATGCGGTCGCTCTCATGCGCCAGCAGGGCACCGGGGATCCCGTGCTGGAGAGGCTCGGCGCCTACGATCCTCTGCGCGCGGAGATCCTCGCGTTCTGGCTGCGCGCGGAGCACCAGAGGGCGAGCTCCTGGACCGGGCACCGTGACATCAACGAGGTGATGCTGGCCACGGCGCTCGCGCCCGATGGCTTGCTCGCGCTGCGCGCGATGACGCACCCGCAGCCGTGACGGTCAGGGCTCCCGCAGCTCGACTGCACCGAGGCGCACGAGCTCGCGGAGGATCTCGAGGGTCTCGTCCTCGGGCAGGCCGCTGAGATCGAGGAGCATCTCGACGGTGCACCGGCCGTCGAGCAGCGACACGACGAAGCCAGCCCGCGCGTCGAGCGGCAGCCTCCGCAGGTCGTCGTGGGTGACGACCAGCCAGGGTACTGCGGATGGCAGGATGAGTGGTCCGACGCCGCTCGCTGCCGGGGGGAGCTTCTTGACGATGGCGGGGGCCGCTCGATTGCGCCCGGCGGGGATGGTGATTCGGTCTCGACGGCTCACGGACGGAGAGACTCTACGAGACGAGGAGGCGCCTTTCCATGCGGGCACCCTTCGTTTCTCGACACTCGAGGCGTCGCGAGTCGTCGACGTACGAATGGCGACATTCTCCACGTAGAGAAAATGATTTCAGATGTCGTTCGACGAGCCTCGTGACAATAGAGAGGTCGCACGCTGCCGCAGGCGAGCGTTGACACGGTAACCCCACCGCCGTCCCTGAACCTGCGGCAGCGTCTTTTTTCTCCGGTGAACACCCGTCACGACAGCAAGCTGGAGCTCGACGTGCCGAGGAAGGCATCGTTCAGCAGCGCGGACTCGGCCAGCGGTCCGGGTGAGGGGTGGATCGAGCGCCTGTCCGTGGCCGGGCTCGAGATCGCGTCGCTCGACACGCTGCCGCCCGCAGGGGCGAGCGTCACCGTGTGGGCCGAGCTGTTCGACGGCGAGGGCGTCGTGACGATGGCCGGGCGCGTGCAGTGGTGCGCGACCGGGCGCTTCGCGGTGCAGTTCAGCCCCCTCGGCGCCCGGGAGACCAGCGCCATCGTGCGTGCGTCGCGCCGCCCGCCGCCGCCGTAGCTCGTAGCTCGTCCGTCACCCGTTCAGCAGGCGTCGCACCCGGCCGAGCAGATCGTTGCGGGTGAAGGGCTTCTGCAGCAAGGCGCGCGTGGCCAGCTCGGAGCCCTCCGGGAGCGAGTCCGGAGCGTAGCCGCTCACGAAGAGCACCTTCGCTGGCAGCTGGAGCGCGGCCAGGCGGCGCTCCAGCTCTGCGCCGCTCATCTCGGGCATGCTCAGATCCAGGATGACGAGCGCCACCTCGTGCTCCTTCGACTGGATGAGCCGGAGCGCATCGGTGGAGCCGGACGCGGTCATCACCTGGTATCCGCCCTCCTGGAGGAGCATGCGGGTCAGCTCGCGAATGTTGGGATCGTCGTCGACGACGAGGATCATCTGGGGGACGGCGCTGGGTGCTGGCAGGGAGGACTTGCGCATCCGCCGGTCGATCTGGACCGGCTCCCCCCGCCGCAGGTACAGCCGGAACGTCGTGCCGTGGCCGACCTCGCTCGTGACGTCGATGAAGCCTCCGCACTGCTGCACGAAGGCGTAGACCATCGTGAGCCCCAGGCCGGTGCCCTTGCCTACCTCCTTGGTCGTGAAGAAGGGATCGAAGATGCGCGAGAGCACCTCGGGAGGCATCCCTTGCCCGGTGTCTGCGACCTCGACCAGCACGTAGTCGCCTTCGGACGGCGCCCCGCGTCGCACGGCGTCCGCGCCGAGCACGGCGTTGCGGGTGGAGATGGTCAGCACCCCACCGCCGGACATCGCGTCGCGGGCGTTGATGACGAGGTTCATGATGGCCTGGTCGAGCGACGACTCGTCGGTGAGCACGGGGTGCGCCGCGGCGTCGAGATCGAGCACGACGTCGATCGTGTGCGTCTTGCCGGTCAGGCGCCGGATCATCGGCTCGAGGCCCTTGATCGACTGGTTGAGGTCGCTGCTCGCGAGGTTCAGGGGTTGCTGGCGAGAGAAGGACAGCAGCTTGTGCGTGAGGCGCATGGCCCGCGCGAGGCCGTCCTCGATGAGCTGCGTGTTGTCGCGGGCGTCGGCGTCGAGGGAGGCGTTCTCCTGCAGCCCCTGCAGCCCGGTCAGGATCCCCTGGAGCATGTTGTTGACGTCGTGCGCCACGCCCCCCGCCAGCTGCCCGACGACCTCCATCTTCTGGCTCTGCTGCAGGGCACCCTGCAGCTGGTCGCGCTCCTCGAGCAGACGCGAGAGCTCCAGCCCGAGCGGCAGCTGGTGCGCGAGCAGCATGAGCAGCTCCTGATCCTCGGCGTCGAACGCGGGATCCGAGGGGGCCCGCTCCACCGAGACCGCGCCGACCGTGCGCTCGTTGAGGAAGAGCGGCACCACGAGCACGCGCTTGCGATCGGTGCCGTCGGTCGGCAGCTCCACGCGCCCGTCGCTCGAACCGGGATCTCCGCGCCCCATCACGGCACGCATGAGCGCCCTGCGCGATCCCTCGGGCGCGGGGAGCGTCTCGCCCAGCCGGCTGCGGCCGACGGCGACGTGGAAACGGGCGTCCCGGAGCGGCTCGAAGAGGAGGAAGGCGCGCTCGGCGGCGAGCTCGCGCACCAGATCGTCGACGATGGCAGCGCTCTGCTGCGAGCGGCGGAGCTGGCCATACGGGGCGCGCACGATGTGGAGCAGCGAGGTGAGCTGGCGGCGGGCGCGCTGCGAGGACCGGTGGCTCGAGGCCATCGACCCGCTGTGACGTGCGACCTGCGGCGGCGGCAGGGAGAACTCCTCGCGCACCCAGCGGGCGCGCGGCTCGGCGCCGTTCTCGCGGGCGAGGACCTCGGCGATGCGCGCCTGGTCGCGCGCGGCGTCGGGCTTCCCCTGCTCGCGGAGCATGTGGGCCCGGACGCGGGCGACGCCCCAGAGGACCCAGGGGCAGGTCTCCTGCCGCGCGAGCGACTCGGCACGGGCGAGGAGGCGATCGGCCTGACCGGGGTGACCCTCGAACCAGGCGACGCACGCGTCGGCGAGGGCGCTGTGGGAAAGGGACAGAGGGTGCTTGCTGGCGCTACGCAGGTCCGCGGCGGCTGCTCGAAGCGCCGCGGCGCGCCGAGGGCGCTCGTCGGGCGAGCCACGGAAGCAATGGTGCATCCGAGCGTGGGCGACTGCGATGTAATACTCCAGCAGCGCAGGATGGGACGCCGTCGGGTCGTGTCCCTCCGACTGGAAGCCGAGGACAAGCTCCTCGAACGCCACCCCCAGGTTCCCGGTGTCCAGGAGATGGCGAGCACGAGGACCCCAGCAGACCATCCGGTAGTAGGCCTTCTCGGGCTTCGAGGCTGCGGCCTCGAGCTGTGAAGAGAGCCACGGTCCTTCCTGACCGCTTCTGCCCAGACTCGCGAGAGCGGCGCGGGCGCGATAGAGCACGTGGTTCGCGAGGACCTCGGACGTACGCGCGCGCCGCCGGAGCCGATCGATTGCGCGGGAGGTCCACGACCACGACTCCGTCGCACGCCCTCTCACCGACTCGATGATGTCGCCGGTCGCGACGATGTCGCAGAACTCGCTGACCTCGATCCACGGGCCGTAGCCGTCCGCGCACTCTCGAAGGTGCGCCAGCGCGGCGTCGAACTGTCCCGCGAACGCGAACGCGACGAAGCGCCTGATGAGGTAGTAGGCCATGGTCGAGGGATCACCGACCTTCTGCGCCATCTCCCGTGCGGTTCCCAGGTGGCGGCGTGCCGCCGCGCGGCGGCCCGCGAAGAAGAGGACCGCCCCGTACGTCGCGTGAGCCCGGACCAGCGGGACGGAAGGACCCTTGCCCCCTGCCAGCGCCAGGAGCGCCATGGTGCTCTGCAGGGTCCTCGAGGGCTTTCCGCACTCCAGGCCGAGTCGTGCGTGGTGCTGGTAGAGCTCGTACAGGGCCTCGAAGGCCTCGGGCGTCCCGCCGGCAGGGACGATCTTGCTCCCCTCCTTGCCCGGCGCGCTCGCCTCGGTGGGCATGACCACGCCGAGCTCGCCGAAGGCCCGCTCGAGGGCCGCCCAGGCCTGGTCGGGCTCGGAGCGCGTGCGCCGCACCCACGTGATGCGCCCCAGCACGCTCGCGCGCGTGACGGGATCGACCGCGAGCTCGAGCGCCGCCTCGAAGGCTCGCAGGCTCTCGTCGAGCGCGCCCACCCGGAGGCTGGCCTCGCCCACCTTCCGGTGAAAGGCCACGTCGAGGCGCACTCCCGCGGCCTCCGCCCGTGCGCGGGCCATGTCGAAGAAGCGAAGGGCTGTCTCGTTGTCGAAGCGCTCGAGCGCGCCCTCCCCTGCCCGCCGCGCCGCTCCGTAGGCCGCGACCGGGTTCGCGTCGACCGGACCGGCGGCGAAGTGGTTCGCACACGCGTAGAGGAGCTCAGGGTGAGCGTCGACGCGCTCCGCGATGCGCTCGGCTGCCCGCTGGTGCCACTTCCGGCGCGTACTGTCGTCGAGGCCCTCGGTCAGCAGCTCCCGCACGCTGTCGTGGCTGAACGTGTGGCTGTGGCCGTCGGTGGGCTCGAGCAGTCCGGCGCGCCGTCCGTCGGCCAGGGCGTAGCCGACGTCCCGGACCTCGAGCTCCAGCACCTCGGCCAGCAGCGCATCCTCGAAGCGTGTGCCGAGGATGGCCGCGACCTCGAACACGCGGCGGGTGGCGGCGGGGAGCTCCTGCAGGCGGGTGCCGAGGTAGGCGAGGGCTCCGGAGGGGAGCGCGACGCGCTCGACGCTCGCCGCATCGAGCTCCCAGACGTTGCTCCGCAAGCGGAGGGCGCCCGCGTCGAGGAAGGCTCCCAGCACCTCGAGGATCCCGACCGGCGTGTCGTCCGCGGTCGCGACGATCCGCCGCACGAGGGCAGGCTCGGGCGTCGCCACCCCGAGGTAGGCGGCGATGAGGGCGGCGCTCTGACGGAGCTCGAAGGGGCCGAGGTTGATCCGGCTCGAGCGCCGCGGGCCCACGGCGTCGAAGCGCTCGAAGGCGCCCCCCCTCTGCGCGGGGCGCGCGGCCAGCACCAGCAGCAGCGGCGCCTCGTGAGCCCGGTCGGCGATGGCGGCCAGGACCTCGAGGCTGAGGGGATCGATCCACTGGAGATCGTCGATGCAGAGGAGCAGCGGACCCGAGAGCCGCGCGAGGCGTACGACGATCTCGGCGGCGCCCTCGGCGAACGCCTCCGGGACGACGGCGGCTGGTGACTCCTCGACGCCGAGGACCTCCGAGAAGCCCGGCGCGAGCACGCACGCGAGGGAGGCCAGGGGACCGCTGGCCGCGGTCGACAGCGCGTTGCGGGCCGCCGCCCTCTCCTGGGGAGGGAGCCGGGCCAGCGAGGCGAAGTACGCCTCGAAGAGGCTCTGGAGCACCGAGAGCGGCCCGTCCTGCTCGCGGCAGACACTCTCGAGGCACCTGCCCCGGCCCTCCTCGCGGACCTTGGCCACGCAGGTCCGCAGGAAGCGCGTCTTGCCCGCCCCGCGGATGCCCTCGACCTGAAGCACGCTCCCGCCGGAGGCCTCGACGCCCCTCCACGCGCGGGTGAAGCGCTCGACCTCGGCGTCACGCCCCACGAGCGCGCTGGCGAGTCGCGTCGGCTCGCAGGCGGCGGGACCGCGCGGTGCGCTTCCCGCGCGTACGCGATGGAGGTCACCGAGCAGGGCCACGGAGTCCGGGTACCGGTCCTCCGGAGCGTCGGGGACGAGCCCGCCGACGATGCGCGCCACGGACGGTGGGATGCCCGCGGCGACGAGGTCGACGACGACGCGCGTGACGTCGGCGTCGCCGCAGGGCCTCCCCGTGAGGCACTCGAAGAGGACCCGCCCCAGCGCGTACAGATCGGCTCTGGCGTCGACGCGGTCGGGGGACCGGAACTGCTCGGGTGCCGAGTAGCGACGCGTGCCCGCCGTGTCCCGCACGCCGAGCGAGCCCACCGGAGCGGCGAACCCGAAGTCGACGAGCCGCGCGCGATGCCCCGTCTCGAGGATGACGTTGCGTGGCTTCACGTCCCGGTGCACGAGCCCCACCTCGTGGACCGCCCGCAGCGCGTCCGCGAGCTGGCACGCCAGGTCGAGCGTCAGGTCGCAGGGCAGCGGCCCGCGCTGGAGCCGGTCGGCCAGCGTGTCGCCCTCGACCAGCTCCATCAGCATGTACGGCAGCCCGTCGGCTTCGCCGACCTCGAGCACGCGCGGCAGCCCGGGGTGCTTCACGCGCGCGAGGGCCACCGCCTCGCGGTAGACCCAGCGGGTCCACCGTCCCCTCGTGTGCGGGACCTTGAGGGCGCAGCGCGTCTCGCCCTGCTGCGCGCGGTAGACGATCGAGTAGGTGCCGTGCCCGAGCTCCTCGCCGATCTCCACGCCGGGGATGCGGACGAGAGCGTTCACGGAGTCGAAGAGCATACCGCAGCCGGGACGACGCCGGTCTCAGGGGATCGGGTGGATGCGGAGCTCTGGGGGTAGATGTGCGAAGATCGGAGATGACCCGAAGGTCATCGGAATCGCGGAGCCACCGATGGCCCTGACGACCTTCAGCCCTCCCCCCAGCCATGCCGGGGTGAGATCGACGAAGCGAACGGGGGTGCTCGCGGCGCGGGCACCCGGCACTGCACGGACGTGGCGGGCGTGGTCCCCATCGAGCCAGCGACGGAGGACGCGGTGCATCTCCGGAAACTGGAAGCGCTCGAGGTGCGCCAGCGGTGTGGGCTCCGGCTCGGGAAGGCGCTCCGGGATGGGCTCGCCCCACACGAAGGCGAGCAGCTGCGCCGCCTCCCTCGTCGCGGCGGCGAGCGCGTCGTGCAGGGTGGGTCGGGCGCCATACCCGAAGGCGAGCGGCACACCCTTCGTCCGCGGGAAGCCGAAGAGGCCGACGACCTGCAGCTCGGGCTGTGCCACTCCGGGTGCCGGGGGGAACGCGTGGGCTGACCAGGTGTACGACCGGGTCCTCGCCAGCGGAGACGATGCGAGATCGACCGCGAGCGCGCGAGGGATGGTCTCCCCCAGCCAGGCCCTCAGCACACGATCGCGCTCGACGAGCTCCTGGACGGCGCTCTCGCACGCGCTCCTCCAGTCGGCATGGAGGGCGACACCGCTCGACCGCACGTAGCTCCAGCGCGCGGGCGCGTCACTCGGAGGGAAGACCTCGTCCCGGGTGAGCTGGCCTGTCCGTTCGCCCCAGGTGCTACGGATGGCAAAGGTCGCGCCCTCCGAGCGTGACGCCTCGAGAAGCGCGATGCGCTCCAGGAGCTCGTAGCGAGCGCGCGGCATGGGCGAGCTCTCCCAGTCCGCCGCCGAGCCGACGGCCTGGTCCTTCCCGGACGAGGAGGCCAGGCCGGCGCGGTGCAGCACGAGCCCGTCGGCGTCGATGGTGTCCTCGACGCGCTCGGGGTCGGACCAGCCGTCAGGCAGCGGAGACGTGGAGAGCGGGCTGCCGTCGAGGGGCACGGGACGACTCCTGAAAGAGCTGCTCGATGTGCTCGATGAAGCTCCGGAGCTGGGCGCGCAGCGACGGCAGCTGGGCAGGGTCTTCCACGAGCTCGTCGAGCGCGTCGAGCATCGCCTCGAAGCCGTCGAGGCTCCTGCCTTCGCCGTCCGCGACCAGGAACTCGCACAGCGCCTGGCAGGCGAGGAACGTCGCCGGGGTGAGGTCACGGTCTCGCTCCCGGAGCGCGCCGAGGGCGAGACGAGCGAGGTCTCCTCGGATCCGCCGGTCGGGGTCGGTCAGAAGGAACTGTTGAATCTCGGCGCGCAGGGCGCTGGCAATCATGGGCGGCTCCGTGAACACCAATCCAGAGGAGGGACGCAGGACGGTGTGACTCTCGCGAATCACACCGTCCGTTCCGTTTCAGACGCACAAAGCTGCGAACTTCTTCATGGCGTTCTCCTCTCGGTGTTGGGGGTGTTTTCCTGCCGTCGCTTGCTGAAAGGCATCGCCGTGTACTGGCGCATGAACGCGGCGCTGGCGTCCTCGCTCAGGAACTTCGTGTAGCGGAGAACCACGCCCCACCGCTCCGAGGTGACACTGCCGGTCACGAGGTATCCCTGCCCGGTGAGCAGGCGCGCCATCGGGACGTTCGCGGGCGAGCACTCGGCCTCGATCCGCTCGACTCCAGCCGCGCGGAGGGGCTCGCAGATCCGCAAGCCGAACTGCGTGAGGAGATGCCGATCGCGAAACGCCGGGAGTAGCGCAGCCGAGCGTACGTAGTAGGAGGTCCAGTCCGATGGGTGTCCCATGAGGATCCCGGCATCGCGGTCGCCAACGCGCAGGATGAAGTAGTCCATCTCTTGGAAGAACCGCCGCTTGGCTTCGGTCGTCGGGCTCGGAAGGAAGCGACCTTCCAGCTCGTTCTGTCCGAAGATCGCCGCGTAGTGCTCCTGGATGAACGGCAGTGCTTCTTCTGGGGTCGCGAAGTCTGCGCGCCCGTCGTCGAAGTGCCAGGGCAGCACGGAGCGCCAGTCGAGGTTCCAGAGGCGCTGCGACATCGGCAGAGCCTCGCGCTCGGCGCGCCGTGCGGGTACGATTCGAGTCGTACTCTGTGGCCAGATGTTCGGCTGAGCCATGGCTGCTCCCGCGTCCGACCGGGGTGCTTCCCGGTGCTGGCGAGATACTGCGTTCGACGAGCTGATCCGACAATCACCCCTGTGGGGTGATGTTCGCGTTCAGGCTGCGCCGGCCACCGAGCGGAGCACGCGATCGCGGAGCTCGCCCAGCGAGAGCGTGCGCGTCTTGCGGAGGATGCTGCGCACCTGCGTCTTGTGGGTGTTCTCCGAGACGTGCCGGGAGGCGACGATCGACGCGCGATCGATACCGCGCACCGCGGAGAGCAAGATCTCGGTCTGCGCCGGCGTGAGCGCGTGCCTCGACGCCAGGTCGCGTACCGCCTTCCGGATGCGGCTGGGGACCTCGCGCTCGGCCAGCAGAGCCTCCAGCGCGAACTGGCGCAGGTGCTCGGTGGGGCAGGGCTTGCAAAGACACCGGGCGTCGAGCGCGAAGGCCGCGTTGACGGCCTCCGGGTCCATGTCCCCGCTGAGCAGGACGGCGGGCGCGAGCGGCACGTGCTGTCTCACGCAGGTGAGCACGTCGAGCCCCGACCCGTCGGGGAGCCAGAGGTCGATGACCAGCCCGGACCAGGTGGGGCGTGCCTCCACGAAGCCGCGCGCCTCGGCCGCCGAGGACGCTGTGGTGACGGCTCCGAACCGCCCCAGGACGCGCGCGATGGACCGTGTTGCGATGGGATCATCGTCGATGACAAGAAAGCAGCCTGGCTGCACCGGTGACTCTCTTTGCTTGCGGACGGCGAGAACCTCAGACATGGATGCGGCGGCGTCAATACCGGGACAGCGCCTCTCCGGTAGAGCTTCCGGTCCTGGCAAGCTTTCTGGGGCAAGCGGCCCCCACATCCATTCGACCTTCCGGTCGCACTGGACCTCTGCCTTCTCGAAAGCCCCGCGCGCAGCTACACTCGATCCGGGGTAGACCGCGTGCGTTTCCTGGTGGTCGAGGACGACGAGATTGCAGGGCGTGCCATGCGCGCTCTGCTGACGCCGTACGGGGAGATGGTCCTCGCGCCGACGGCGCGCGAGGCCGAGCGGTTCCTCGAGGCCGACGACGGATGGAGCGCGTTCTTCATCGACGTCGCGCTGCCCGACGGCTCGGGCCTGGATTTCCTGGCCCACGCGCGCATCGACTACCCGACGACGCCGGCCATGGTCCTGACGGGCTGCCTCGAGGCGACCGCCGTCAACACGACCTTCGACCTCGACGCCGAGTATGTCGCCAAGCCGGTGCACAAGGCTCGCATCACGCGCTTCCTCTCCGCACGCCCGGAGTTCTCGCTGCGCCTGCAGGGGGCGGTCCAGCTCTGGCGCAACCGGTACGGGCTCTCGGAGGCCGAGGCAGACGTGCTTGCCCGCTCCGCCGCCGGCGAGACGCGGGAGGCGATCGCAGCGGCACGGCACTGCTCACCACTGACCCTCAAGTCGCACATCGCGAATCTGCTCGGGAAGACGGATGACGACTCGCTGTTCGTCGCCGTGGGGCGGCTGCTGCGGATGGTGGCCGGCGAGTCCTGAGAGGCAGGGCTCCGCCTACTCCAAACGGAGTAGGCGATTACTCCTCCCGGCCGATGGTGAGGACAGACGGCTCGATGGACACTCGAGCCGGATGGGCAGCCATGACTTCCGGAGGACTCTGATGGCGAAGGGGGTGGGTATCGAGGGCCTGAACCCAGGGCTGCGACCGGTCTACGAGTCCATCCGCAAGCTCCTGGCCGGCGCGACGCGCGACGAGGCGCGCAGCCGTCATCAGGTGGGCACGCTCATCGCCGAGGTGAAGAAGGCGCGGGACAAGTATGGCGCGCGCGCGGTCGAGCAGCTCGCGAGCGCCCTCGGCACCAACGTTCACACACTCTACCGGTGCGCTGCAGTGGCCGAGTGCTGGTCGCCGGGACAGCTCGAGTCCCTGCTGCGGCGGACGACCGCGCAGGGGCAGCCGCTCTCGTGGTCGCACCTGGTGGTGCTGGCGGGCGTCTCGTCACCCCGGCAGCGGACGGAGCTCCTCGACAGGGCGCTGCAGGATGCGCTGTCGGTGCGCGAGCTGATGGTGCAGGTCGAAGCGGCGGACCAGAGCGCTGGCACGCGAGCGAGCCTGGTCGTCCTTCACCGCGTCGTGCGCGCGAGCGAGCGCTGGTCGCACGCGGCCGCCACGATGCACGAGGAGCTCATGGCGGAGCTCGAGGGCGCCCCGAGCGAAGAGGGCGAGCCCACGGAGCTCATCGAGCGCGCGATCGCCGCGCAGGAGCAGCTGGAGGGCATCGTGCAGAAGCAGCTGGCGCGCCTGCGCGCGGAGCGGAGGCGCTTCGACCGCAAGGGCGCGAAGGCCACCGACCGGAGCAGCGGGCTGATGCTGACGGGGATGCGGGCGGCGAGGTAGAGCTCGCCGCCTGCCCCTGCCTCGGCTACTTCGCCTTCTGCTCGGCCGCGAGCTTCTCCCGGTACTTCTTGGTCATCTCTTCCTGCTCCTGCTTCGGCACGACGGCGTACCTGGCGAACTCCATCGTGAAGGTGCCCTTGCCCTGCGTCGATGACCGCAGGTCCGTCGAGTACCCGAACATCGCGTTCAGCGGGACCTCGCAGGTGATGTTGACGCTGTCGCCGGCGACCGTCTCCAGGATGACGCCGCGCCGCTGGTTCACCAGACCGGTGACCGCCCCCTGGAACTCGGTGGGGGCGTCGATCTCCACCTTCATGATGGGCTCGAGGATGGTCGGCGCCGCCTTCGCGTAGGCCTCGCGGAAGCCCATGAGCGCGGCGGTCTTGAACGCCATCTCGGACGAGTCCACCGCGTGGGCGGCGCCGTCGTTGACCGCGCAGCGGATGCCCACGATGGGGAACCCGATCATGGTGCCCTTGCGCACGCCTTCCCTGAAGCCCTTGTCGCACGACGAGATGAACTCGCGGGGGATGGACCCGCCGGTCACGTCGTCGACGAACTCGTAGGGCTCGACCGCGTCCGCCGGGAGCGGCTCGATGTACCCGAGGACCTTGGCGTACTGGCCCGAGCCGCCGGTCTGCTTCTTGTGCGTGTAGTTGATCTCTGCGCGGCGGGTGATGGCCTCGCGGTACGCGACCTGCGGCTTGCCCGCGACGACCTCGCAGTTGTACTCGCGCTTCATGCGCTCCATGTAGATGTCGAGGTGCAGCTCGCCCATGCCGCTGATGATGGTCTGCTGCGACTCCTCGTCCTGGTGCACGCGGAACGTCGGGTCCTCCTTCGTGAAGCGGTTGAGCGCCTTCGAGAAGTTGACCTCCGTCGAGCGATCCTTGGGCGCGATCGCGAGCGAGATGACGGCGGCGGGCACGTGCATCGACGTGAGCGTCACGTTGATCTTGCCGTCGGTGAAGGTCTCGCCCGAGCTGGCCTCGACGCCGTAGAAGGCGACGATGTCGCCGGCCTCCGCCGAGGTGACCTCCTCGCGGTCCTCCGAGTGCATGCGGAACATGCGGGGGACGCGCACCTTTCGCATCTCGTTGCTCGTGTTGTAGATGGTGTCGCCGGCGGTCACCGTCCCCTGGTAGATGCGGAAGTAGGTGAGCTGCCCGTACTTGTCCTGCTGCAGCTTGAACGCCAGCCCGACGAACGGCTGCGTCGGGTTGGAGTGGATCTCGATCTTCTCCTCCCCCTTGCTCTGATCGTGCGCCTCGTTGACGACCTCCGTCGGGTTCGGGAGGTAGTTGATGACACCGTCGAGCAGGAGCTGCACGCCCTTGTTCTTGATGGCCGAGCCACACATCACGGGGGTCATCTTGAGGGCCAGCGTCGCGCGGCGGATCGCGGCGCGGATGTCCTCCACGGTGATCGGCTCCTCGTTGATGAACTTGTCGCCCAGCAGGTCGTCGACGTCGGCGACGTCGTGGATGATCTTCTCGCGAGCCTCGGCGGTGGCCTTCACGTACTCGGCGGGGACGTCCACCTCGCGGATGTTCTCGCCGTCGTTGCCTTCGAAGTAGTAGGCCTTGCCGACGATCGGGTCGATGATCCCCTGGAAGGAGGACTCCGCGCCGATCGGGACCTGGATCTTGACCGGGTGATGCCCGAGCTTCTCCTTGAGCATCTCGGCCACGCGCTCGTAGTTGGCGCCCGGGTTGTCCATCTTGTTGACGAAGGCGATGCGGGGCACGCGGTAGCGCTTCATCTGCTTGTCGACGGTGATCGACTGGCTCTGCACGCCCTTGCCCGAGTCGAGCACCAGGATCGCGCCGTCGAGCACCCGCAGCGCGCGCTCCACCTCGATGGTGAAGTCCACGTGGCCTGGGGTGTCGATGATGTTGATGTTGTGGTCCTGGAACTGGTCCATCGACCCATCCCAGACGCAGTACGTCGCGGCCGACTGGATGGTGATGCCCTTCTCGCGTTCGAGGTCCATCGAGTCCATCTTGGCGCCGACGCCGTCCTTGCCGCGCACCTCGTGGATCTTGTGGATCCGACCCGTGTAAAACAGGATGCGCTCGGTCAACGTCGTCTTGCCCGAGTCGATGTGCGCCGAGATGCCGATGTTGCGGATGCGGTCGAGGGGGATTCGAACGGCCAAGGGAGTCTCTCTTGCTGGGGGGTTGAGGGCGCCCCAGATACCACGTCGGCGGGCTTTTGCTGCAACGGGGACGTGAAAGCGTCGCTCGAGCTCGATGGAAGCGCGACCGTGCTCTGGTCATTGCTGGTCTCCCTCACGACCTGCCGCCCGACGTCTGGCAGGGGGTCGACTGGACAGCGAAAGGAACCTGGCCCTTGACAGCAGGGCAAATCGAATGAACATTCAGTCGCGTGACGGCCCACGAGACAGACCGCGCAGAGCGGATCCTGACGGCGGCCCTCGACCTCTTCGTCGAGCGAGGTTTTCACGGCACGTCCGTCCCCTCGGTCGCCGAGCGAGCCGGGGTCGCGGCGGGTACCATCTACCACTACTTCGAGAGCAAGGAGGCCCTCGTCAACGCCCTCTACAAGCAGTGGAAGGCGGAGATCAGCACGCGAGTCATCACGAATTTCCCCATCGATCGGCCGGTGCGAGAGCAGTTCCGGGTGATCTGGGAGCGCATGGCCGACTTCGCCCTGGCCCACCCCAAGGAGCTCGCCTTCCTCGAGCTCCACCACCACGGCTCCTACCTCGACAACGAGAGCAGGCGAATCGAGAATCAAGTCATTGACTTCGGCACGGAGATGCTCGGGCGGGCACAGGTCGCCGAGGCCATCAAGCCCCTTCCCCCGGCCCTGCTCATCGAGCTCGTCAACGGTGCCTTTCTGGGGGTCTTCCGGGGAGCTCTGGAGGGGCGAGTCCCGTTCACCAAAGCCACCCTGATGGACGCCGAGCGGTGCTGCTGGGAGGCCGTCCGGGCTTAGACCTTTGCCCTCAAATCGAATGAAAGTTCAGTCACTCTCACTCCCCACCCCTCCTCGAAAGGAGAGCTTCCATGATGGATCATCGTAGCCGCAAGACCGTGCTCGTGACCGGTGCGACCGCTGGCATCGGACGCTTCGTGGCCCTCGACCTCGCAAAGTGCGGGCACCGCGTCTTTGCCACGGGTCGCAACGCACAGGCCCTGGCATCGCTCGAGGCAGAAGCCACCTCGCGCGGTCTGCCGCTGTCGACGGTCGCGCTCGACGTGACCTCCACCTCGAGCATCGAGCAGGCGCTGGCCTCGGTCCGCGCGCAGAGCGCCGGCTACGGCGTGGACGTCATCGTCAACAACGCGGGCTACGGTCAGGGCGGCCCGCTGCTCGAGCTGAGCGACGAGAAGCTGCGCGGCCAGTTCGACACCAACGTCTTCGGCCTCATGGCGGTCACCCGGGCGTTCGTGCAGGACATGATCGGGCGAGGGCGCGGGTGGATCGTCAACATCGGCAGCGTCGGCGGGCGCGTGACCTTCCCCTTCTTCGGCGCCTACCACGCCTCGAAGTACGCCCTCGAGGCCCTGTCCGACGCCCTCCGTGCCGAGCTGCGACCGCTGGGGGTGCACGTGGCCATCGTGGAGCCCGGGCCGATCCACTCGCAGTTTTCCGAGACCGCGTTCGGCTCCCTCCCTGCGGGCGGAGGCTCTCCGTACTCGGCGTCGTATGCGCGCGCCGGGGGCATCCGGACGCTCACCGACCGTGCGTCGTTCGGGCCGCAGCACGTGGCCCGCGCAGTCCACAAGGCAACGGGCTCACGCTGGCCACGCGCACGCTACGTCGCGCCGCGGTTTCTGGGGATCATGCTGGCCCTCCTGCCCTTCGTGCCGACGAGCCTCCTCGATGCGGTCTTCCGTCGCGCGTTCGGGCTCGGAGCAAAGCCCTCGCCCCGTCGGACCACACCGGCCATCGCTGCGGCGGCGCTCCTCGCGTTCGTCATGATCGGACCCGGCGTGGCAGCGGCCGATCCGGGCCCGCGATGGGAGACCATCCGCACGGAGGATGGCATCGTCGTCTCCCGCAAGGAGGTCCCGGGCAGCCCCTTCGTCGCGTTCCGGGGCGAGGGGGACGTGGACGCCCCGCTGCTGAGGGTGGGGAGCGTGCTGGTCGACGTGGCGCGCGAGAAGGAGTGGATCGACAGCGTGGTCGACGCGCGCGTCCTTCGCCGCATCAACAGCACCGACTACGTCATCTACTCGCACCTCGCGACCCCTCCCACGATGACCGATCGCGACTTCGTGGCCGACGTGACCCTCACCGTCGACGCCGTGCGCCGGGGCCTCGTGGTCCGCATGCACTCCGTGGACGATCCGGCGGCTCCCTCGACCGGCTACGTGCGCGGGGCGCTCGAAGAGAGCTCCTTCACGCTGACCTCGCTGGGCGATGGCTCGCGCACTCATGTCGTGGCCGAGATCCACTGTGATCCGCGGGGCAGCGTGGCGAGCTTCATCGTCAACTTCTTCCAGCGAAACTGGGGCTACAAGACGCTCACCAGCCTGCGCAGGCAAGTGGGGAGACAGGACGTGGTTGCCAACACCGAGCTCCAGACGCTTCTCGACGCCGCGGGCGTCAAGTGACGGGGGCGGTGCGCCCGGGGAGCGGGTCGTGAGCTTCGAGCTGTCGGAGGCTCGGCACGTCCTGGTGACCGGCGCCGCGGGCGCCATCGGCGGCGCGCTCGCGCGTGCCCTCTCGGCGCAGACCGCCCGGGCGCGCCTCACCCTGGTCGACCAGGACGCGCGTGGCGTGCAGACGCTGGCCCGCGAGCTGGGCGCCGCCGCGCGGGCAGCGAGCTGGGACCTCGCATGTCCGGAAGAGCTCCCCGCTGCGTACGCCGCGGCGACCGAGGACTGTCCGGTGGACGTCCTGGTCAACTGCGCGGGCATCATGGAGCTTCGCACCTTCGCCGGCACGCCATGGGCGCTCGGGAGCCGCCTCCTCAACGTCGATCTCGTCAGCCCGGCGCGCCTGATGAGCCTCGCCGTTCCCGGGATGTGCGCTCGCGGCTCGGGCCTCGTGGTCAACGTCGCCAGCCTGGCCGGAGTCCTGCCCATCCGCGGTGCGAGCTTCTACGCGGCCGCCAAGGCAGGGATCGCCGCGCTGTCCGAGATCGCGCACCTCGAGCTCGCAACGGACGGCGTTCACGTGGTCACGGTGTACCCGGGCCCGGTCTCCTCGGGGCTGGAGCGCCGCGCCCGCGCCCAGGTGCGGAGCACACCGGTCGCACGCTGGCTTCCGGTGGGCAGCGCGGAACGCCTGGCGGCTCGCATCGTGGACGCGGCGCAGGCGCGCGAAGCACGCGTCGTGTTTCCCCCCGTCTACGTCGTCGCAGCGCACGCGCTGGGACTCGCGCGGGCGGTCACCCGCCGGTGGAGCCCGCAGCCATTCGAGTAGATGCCCGCCCCTCGAGGGCGCGCGGATTCATCGACCAGGCGCGATTCCCAGACGGTACCCTGCCCGCGCGACGATGAGGATCTCGCCAAGCCTCCTCGCCGGTCTCTGGGCCGGAGCCGCCACGCTCGCCTCGGCGAGTCAGGCTCACGGCTGGTATTTCCCCGAGCACGTGGTCATCGCCCACGACGGGATCATGCAGCTCCCGCCGGAGCTGCGCGACGTCCTGAGGGACGCCGTCTCCCGTGCGCGTGGCGACGGGCTCAAGCTCTGCGTGCCGGTGGACGTGCCGATCGAGGGCATTGCCCGGAAGCGGCCGCTCGAGACGCGCATGATCCTCTCCGAGCTCAACGCGGAGTGCGTGCCCTACTCCGCGCTCCCTGCCCTCGCCGGGGACCACGCCAGCAGCGTCAGCGAGCTGAGGACCGTGCTCACGACCCAGAAAGGCATCGAGATCACGTCCGCAGCGGCCTACGAGTGGAGCCGGTTCCAGGCGGCCCTCGAGCGCCTCCCGAACTCCTCGCTCGAGCGCATGTCGTTCGTTCATTCGCTCGATGTGGCGTTCTACTTCATCGACCCCGGTTACGAGCTCCGCGCCCAGGCGACGCAGGCGCACTTCGCCGACGCGGGACGACCCATCGACGAAGTGGTGCGGATCGCAGCCACCGGCAGGGTCGACTCCTCGCTCGGTCAGTTCCTCGCCCACCACCTGCGCTCGCTCCAGCTCGCCGCGCTCGGCGCCGTCAGCGATGCCCTCCTGGAGCACGCGTTCGCCCTGCACTTCCTCCAGGACGCCTTCGCCGCAGGTCACCTGGTCATGACCGAGCAGACATGGAAGAGCGGCAACGCCAACGCCCGCCGACGGCATGACTTCTTCAACGCGAAGGGTCTCGCCGTCGGGCGGGCGATGAGCGCGGAGCCGTGCCCGATGCTGGAGGCTGGCTCGCTCGAGCTCAGCGGCCTGACGCCGTGCTGGGTCACGAGCGGCGACGGCTACCTCGGCACGTCGCCCGATGCCTCGGACCGCATGCACGCCGCGCGCGCGGTCACCAAGGTCCAGCTCGAGCTCGCGCTGGCGCTCGATCCGCGTCGTACCCTCGCGATGGTCGAGGCGCTCGGCGAGCGGCAGCAGCTTGCCCTGGGGCAGCTCGTAGAGCCCGGTCCGTGGTGGACGGTGAAGGCGAGCGAGCGCCACAAGCTGCAGGCGAGCGCGGCGCGCACCCTGCGGCTCGTTCGAGCCGCGGCTGGCGCCGTTGCCCGGCTGCGGGCCAGCGCTGCGCTGCCGGAGATCGAGGTCGGCACGCACCTGCGTCCGGAGCTCTTCGACCCCAACGTGCTCGCGGAAGCGCTGGATCCGTGCAGGCCGCGCGAGCAGGTCGCTCCGGAGTTCCTGGACGACGCAGACATCGGCACCTGCGGGCCGTCCCGCGCGCTAGGCCTCGGCGGGGTAGGCGTGAGCCTGCTGCGTCCGGTGCTCGTCGTGTGGCCAGCGTCCCAGGTGGATCCGTCCAGCCTCAAGGGTGAGTCCAAGGAGGATCTCGGCTGGGCCGCGCAGCTGCTCACGGCGGCGAGCGCCGGCGCGCTCTTTCCCCCGCGCGCTCCGGTCGACTTCTTCGCGCCTGCCCTCAGCGTCTCGGCCGGCATCTCGTACCGGTGGGGCACGTATCTGCCCGGGCGCCTGAATCGGTCGATGGCCGAGCTCAACGTCGGGATCTCCGAGGCCCTCCAGGTGAACAGCCGCGGGGGCTCGGGAGGCAACCCGCACGTCACGATGCTCGACCAGGAGCTCCGGTGGCCTCTGCTCTGGGAGCTTCTCACTTCGTACACACTCCCGCTCGACATCGCCAAGGGCCACGAGGCTGGCCAGCTCCTCTTCTTCAGCGGCGTGCGCGTCCACGAGCTCGTGACCAATCCCACCCCGGTCTTCTGGGGTATCGAGCTCGAGTCGATCGCCCTCGCGCTCTCGCGAGGGGGCGGCGCCTATCCGCTCTACACCGCATCTCCGGAGCTGCGCCTCTACGTGGGCGTCGCCAACCCCAGCGTGGCGCAGCCCTCGTACCCTGCCACGTGGGGGCCGACGGTGGGGCTCGAGCTGACCGGGGGGTACGCGACGTTCTTCTGAGGCACCTAGCGCTCGGGGTGCCAGCGCACGATACGCATGGGTGGCTCGCCGTCGGGTTCGATCGCCCGACCGCAGGCGGTACGCACCATCGTGGCGACGTTTAGCGCCATGCGCGACGGTGCCCCCTCCCCGACCTCGACGCGGACCGCCCCGTTCTCCTCGACGACGGCGGCGATGCCGTACTCGCAGCGTGGCGTCACGACGACGCCCTCGTATCGCCAGGGCGGCCCATCGTCGTGACCATCCCGCGCCACCTCGATGCGGAACCCGCTCTCCGGCGGACTCGACACGTGGACCATCGACCACCTCCCCCTCGACAACGTCGTGACAGGTCGAATGTAGCACCACTTCAGCCCGCCACGCGCACCCCCCCAGAAGTGGTATGTTCCCGGACAGATGCGCGTCGTGGTGACGCGCTCGTCCTTGGAAGAGGCGGGTGAATGAGCGTCACCAGTGACCACGCAGGTCGTCAAGCCGCCGCGCGTGCGCAGTCCATCGTCAACGATGTCGTCATCACGGTCGCGACGTCCAACGGCACGGGGAGCCAGTCGGCGAACCTGATCCTGATGCGGGCGATCTTCGACATGGGTGTCCCGGTCGGGGCCAAGAACATGTTCCCGTCCAACATCCAGGGCCTGCCGACCTGGTTCACCGTACGGGCGAACGAGGACGGATGGATGGCGCGCAAGCGTGATGCCGACGTGTTCGTGGCCATGAACGACGAGTCGATCGCCGAGGACGTGGCGGGGCTGCAGCCCGGGGCGACGCTGGTCGTGACCAAGGCCCTCGCGGGGCACGTGAAACGCGACGACTTGGTGGTGCACGTCGTGCCGTTCGACGACCTCGTCTCCCAGGTCTGCAAGGACGCCCGGCTCCGCAAGATGGTCGTGAACATCATGTACGTCGGCGTGCTCGCGCATCTGCTCGACATCGAGATGTCGGCGGTCAAGGGCGCGATCCATCGCCAGTTCTCCCGCAAGGCGACCGCGGCGGCGACGAACACGGAGGCCGCCGTCGTGGCCTACGAGTGGGCCAAGGCCAACCTCACGCCCTCTGGCGCTCGCGTGCTGCGCCGCTCGAACAAGACGCAGGGCAAGATCATCATCGAGGGCAACGAGGCCACGGCGCTCGGCCTCGTGTTCGGTGGCATCACGGTGCTCGCGTGGTACCCGATCACGCCGAGCTCCAGCGTGTGCGAGTCGTGCATCGATTACCTGGACGAGCTGCGGCGAGATCCCGAGTCGGGCAAGCCGACCTACGCCGTCGTCCAGGCGGAGGACGAGCTGGCGTCGATCGGGATCGTGGTCGGCGCGGGCTGGGCCGGAGCGCGGGCGGCGACGTCCACGGCGGGACCAGGCATCTCGCTCATGAGTGAGTTCGCGGGGCTCTCGTACTTCGCGGAGATCCCCGCGGTCATCGTCGACGTCCAGCGCGTCGGCCCCAGCACCGGTCTGCCCACACGCGTCTCGCAGGGGGACGTGTGGAAGGCCTATCACCTGTCTCACGGCGACTGCAAACACCCGGTCCTTTTGCCGGGCAACCCGCAGGAGTGCTTCGAGTTCGCAGCAGAGTCTCTGAACCTGGCGGAGCGGCTGCAGACGCTGGTCTTCGTGCTGACCGATCTCGACCTGGGCATGAACAGCTGGATGAGCGACCCCTTCCAGCCGATCACCAAGCCCATCGACCGCGGGAAGGTGCTCTCGGCCGAGGACCTCGAGCGCGTCGGCCAGTTCGCGCGCTACCGCGACGTCGACGGCGACGGCATCCCCTACCGCACCTTGCCGGGAACGGATCACCCGCTCGCCCCCTACTTCACCCGCGGCACGGGCCACAGCGAAGCAGCCACGTACTCGGAGAAGCCGAAGGACTGGAAGAACAACCTCGACCGGCTCGTCCGGAAGTTCGACACCGCGCGCAAGCTCATGCCGCGACCGGTGATCGAGACCGCACCGGGAGCGTCCATCGGAGTGATTGCCTACGGGTCGAGCGACATGGCCGTGAAGGAGGCGCGGGCGATGCTCGCGGCGCGCGGCGTGCCCGTGGACTATCTGCGGCTCCGGGCGCTGCCGATCGACACCGAGGTGCGCGACTTCGTGCGCGACCACAGGGTCACCTACCTCGTCGAGCAGAACCGCGACGCCCAGGCTGCCTCGATCCTCAGGCTCGAGATGCCCGAGCGAGCCACGGCCGTCCGCAGCGTGCTGCACTACAGCGGCCTGCCCATCGACGCCCAGTCCATCGTGGATGGAATCACCGAGCAGGAGGCGATGTCATGACCGCACAATCCCCGTCCACGCCGAAGCCCGCGGCCAAGGTGACCAAGACCAACCGCCTCGGTCTCGAGCTGAAGGTCTACAAGGGGGCCGACTCGACCCTCTGCAACGGGTGCGGGCACGACGCCATCACCAACGCCATCATCAAGTCGTTCTTCGAGTACGGCGTCCAGCCGCATCGCGTCGCGAAGCTCAGCGGCATCGGATGCTCGAGCAAGACCACGGCCTACTTCCTCGGGCGCTCGCACGGCTTCAACGCCGTCCACGGGCGCATGTCCGCCATCGCGACGGGGAGCAACCTCGCCAACCGGACGCTGCTCAACATCGGCGTGAGCGGCGACGGTGATACCGCGTCGATCGGGCTCGGGAACTTCTTGCACATGGTCCGGCGCAACGCGCAGATCGTGTACGTCATCGAGAACAACGGCTGCTACGGCCTGACCAAGGGGCAGTTCTCTGCGACGGCCGACAAGGGCGCCGTCCAGAAGGGCGGCGACGTCAACCAGATGACGGCAATCGACTGCTGCGCGCTCGCCATCGAGCTGGGGTGCGGCTTCGTCGCGCGTTCGTTCTCCGGAGACGCCAAGCAGCTCGGTGCACTCCTCAAGGCCGCCATCGCACACCCCGGGACGGCGCTGCTCGACGTGGTCTCGCCCTGCGTGACCTTCAACAACCACGAGGGCTCGACCAAGAGCTACCCGTACTCCAAGGAGCACGAGGACCCGCTGCACGAGATCGGCTTCGTGCCCTTCTTCGAGCCCATCGACGTCGACTATCCGGCCGGCACGACCAAGTTCCTGGAGCTGCAGGACGGGTCGAAGATCACGCTGCAGAAGCTCGAGCACGACTACGACCCGACCGACCGCACGCGAGCGCTCGACCTCTTGCACAAGGCCAACCGCGATCGCCACTTCCTCACGGGCCTGCTCTACTACGATCCCTCGGCGCCGCCGATGGCCGAGCAGCTGAACCTCATGGACGAGCCGCTCGCCACGCTCCCGGCATCCAAGCTACGTCCGGCGCCCGAGGCGCTCGCCAAGGTGATGGAGCGGTTTCGCTGACCGTCCTTCTCAGGCCAGGTCGGCGGGCGTGTGGCTCGCCATCCACGCCGCGTAGTCCTGCTCGTAGCCCACGGCGCGCTGCCGCTCTCGCACGCGCTCCAGCAGCGCCCTGACCTGCTCGGCCGCGAGCGGTGCCCGCGCAAGGGGGCCCTCCATCACGTGGCGGGCGATGGACTCGCCGTGCTCGAAGGACTCGCGGATGTTCCCCTTGCCGGTGACGACGTTGCCGATGCCGAAGACGTTGGGCAGGCCCTCGTACTCGCCGGTCTCCCAGCTCTTGAACGCGTACGTCTCGCCCCTCATCGCGACACCGGGGATCCTGGCCGGAACCGAGCCGATCGACGAGACCACGAGCGGTGCGCGGAGCTCGTGCTCGGAGCCGGGTACGGGCTCGACCTTGCGCCCCTCGACCCGGGTCTCGAGGACCGTCAGCCCGGCCAGGCGATCTCCCTCGACCAGGACGCTCTTCGGCACCCGGCGCTCCTGGAAGCGGAAGAGGAACTTGCGCTGCGCCACCTCGAGGAGCTTCCTGCGCGTGAGCTCGACCTTCCTGAGCTGATCGGGCGTCGCGTCGGTCGGCGCTTCCGCGAGGGGCATGTCCTCCACGCGACGCCGGTAGACGAGCAGGCCGTCGGTCACACCGAGCGACTTCGGGTCCACGCCCTTCTTCTGGCAGAGCTTCGGGATCCCCTCGTGCTCGAGCTCGAGCATGTTCGTTTCGATCCCGCTCTTGCCCAGCGCGCGCTCGTAGATCTCCAGCTGGACGATCTTGATGACGTCGATGGAGGCGAGCCCACCGCCGACGCAGAGCGCCCCATCGGGGACCTCGTAGCGCGGGCCGGCGTAGCCACGCTCGTTCTTGTGATTGAACCAGTGCACCAGGGCGTTCTGGTAGACGAGGCCCCGGTCCACGTAGGCGTCCACTCCGGGGATCTCGAGGGGCCGGTCGCGCCAGGCGCCGTTGGCGAGGAGGACCGCCGAGAAGCCCCAGGTCGTGGCCAGGCTCTCGAAGTCGACGTCCCGTCCCAGGCGGGTGCGCGGCACGAAGTGGATCCGCGGGTGCGAGAGCCGCTGGTCGATCTCGCGGTACTCCTGCTGCCGCAGCTTGGTGTGCCACCGGGGCAGCCCGTCCTCTATCTTGCCGTACGGTCGGTCGTTTTGCTCGAAGACGACGACCTCGCAGCCTCGCTCGGCGAGGTACCTGGCGGCGACCGAGCCGGATACGGCCGCGCCGATGATGGCCACCACGTGCCCGGGGCTCTCGACTTCGGACATGGCTCCCCCCGCGTGACTCTAGCGCGCCTTGTCGGACGGAACCGCGTAAGCTCGTTGCGAGTGAGCAAGAGCGCCATCTCGGGAGCCGCGCTGCGAGCGGTCGGCTGGCGCTTCGAGGGCCCCGTTCCGGCCGCGAAGAAGTACGTCGGGCTGGCCGTCCCGCACACGAGCAACTGGGACGGGGTCCTGCTGCTCGTGCTCGCACGGTCGATCGGCCTGCGCATGCGCTGGATGGTCAAGGAGTCTGCCCTGAAGGGGCCGCTCGGCGCGCCGCTCCGTGCCCTCGGTGCCGTGCCCATCGATCGATCGCGCGCGACCAACATGGTCGAGCAGATGGTGGAGCAGTTCCGGACGCACGACGAGTTCGTCCTCTTCATTCCGCCCGAAGGGACGCGCGGCCGTGCGGAGTACTGGAAGTCGGGCTTCTATCACATCGCCCTCGGCGCCGGCGTTCCGGTGGCGCCGGGCTACCTCGACTACGGACGGAAGCGCGCCGGCGTCGGTGAGCCGATCACGATGACCGGTGACGTGCACGCGGACATGGACAAGATCCGCGCCTTCTACCTCGCCAAGCACCCGGAGCCGTTCGACCGAGAGAAGTACGGGCCGATCCGGCTGCGAGAAGAGGGGTAGCGGGTCAGCTCGTGAACGGGGCGTCGGGGGGCACGTGCCTGCGATCCGGCGTCGGCTTTGCGCTCTGCTTCCTCAGTCTGCCCCGGGGCCCGACGTGCAGGCGGACGGATCGTCCTGGCGAGGGACCCAGTAGCCGTTGTCACACTGCAGCGTCGCCGTGCAGTATCCCCCGCCCACGCTGCAGGGCTCCTGGACGTCCTCGACGGTCGTGCACGCCGCGGGGTCGTCCTGCCTGACGATCCAGTGACCGCCGTCACACTGCAGGGTCGCGGTGCAGAAGCCGGAGCCCTCGCTGCAGGCGTCGGGCGCGGCACCACCGCCGCTGCTGCTCCCCCCTCCGCTGCTTCCTCCGCCTGCGCTGGTGCCGTTGTAGCGGATGGCGTAGAACGTCGCGCCCTCGTAGTCGACGTACACCTAGGTCCCGCTGATGGACACGTTCGAGGTGAACTCGTGCGCGTAGGGCTCCGAGGCGGAGCACCCTGGCTCCTCCATGAAGACGGCGGACTGGCCGACGGTGATCCACTTCTCGAAGAGGATGATGTGCTCGTCGGGTGTCTTGTTGAGCGCGTCCCCCGGCTGCAAATCGCTGCCGTCGATGGTGTGCGAGAACGACGTGCCGTACGGCGCGAAGTCGGACGTGACGTATCCGCCGTCGCCCACCGCGGGGAGCCCCCACGCCCAGGTCACGAAGCCGGAGCAGTCGGACCGGTAAGCATTCCAAGCCGCGTCGCTCTGCCGATCGCAGCGGTGGCTCGAGCCCTCCCACGCCCAGCACGACGAGTCGTAGTCCACGTCGTCATAGGCTGCCTGGCAGTAATGGAGCTTGGCGTTCACCCACTCCATGCCTCGCGACACGATCGACGACCCCGTGATGGCCGCGGCGCTGGAGGCGGTGACCTCGGCGCCCGTGCCCGACGAGCAGGCGGCGGCGAGGAGGACAGGGACGACTGCGGCGACGCGGAGGGTTGCGGTGTTCATGGTGAGCACCCTTCGCAACCGGCGTGCCCCGAGGCGGCGGCGCGTGTTTCGGCGGTCCCGCCGGGTCAGCGACCCGCCGCTCGGCGTCCGCAAGCAATCGTCATCCAAGGGTTTTCCGGGCGTCCCCTGGGCCCGTGGTTTGTGCACTGTCCTGGATCTGTCAGTGCCCACCCGCTCGTCCGTATTCGCGAGCCACGCCGCGTGCGTTCGCGTGAAGGCCGCGCGAGGCAACGCGAGCCGTCCTCCGGGCCATGCGCCGGCCGAGCAGCAGCGCGAGCACTCCCGCGATGGCCGCGAACCCGGCCTCTCCCCGCGCGGGCGAGGTTGTGCACCGACAGCCGCCTGCGCGCGGAGGCGAGCCGGAGCCGGGCGTGGACGCGGTCGATGCGGGCTGCGACGAAGGCGCGGTCGTTCCGCCACCCGCCTGCGGTGGCGACCACGACCCACGCGCATCGGGCCGACAGTAGACCGAGGTCCCGTAATAGTTGCCGTCCCGGTGGCAGCGGTAGGCGAGGCTCTTGCCCTTCGCGGCGTCCATGCACGCCTGGACGACGCTGGCATCCTGGCGCGCGCCTGCAGGGCACTCGACGCCGTCGGGGCACTGCTCGGCCAGCGTGCAGTGAGCGTCTGCGGAGTCGGGATCGGGAGCAATGTCGGCGTGCGCCGTGCTCGCGAGGAACATGACGGTGAGGAGGGGTGCGATCCGGCGCATGACGGCAGTCTCGAACACCGACGTCCGTACGTCACCTAGCTCGGCGGCGACGCGCCAGGCCTCGAGCTAGCGCGGCAGCTCGTTCGCCCGCGCGGTCGGCAGGCTCAGGACGACGGCGGTCCACGTCGGGAACATGTCGAGCCCGGGGACCAGCTCGGCCGCCAGCGCGATGAGGAGCCGCCACTGAAAGCCGACCACCGCGAGGATGGTCAGCGCAGTGAGCGCGTCGAGCGCGACCTCGAAAGGTGAGAGCGCCCCCTCGGACAGCACGGGAAAGAACAACCACTGCGTCAGATCGGACAGCGCCGCGATGCCGAGCGCCACGCGCTTTCGTGCGGGGCTGATCGCGCCCGGCTGGACGCCGGCGAGCGCGACGTGGATCTGGGCGGGCAAGGCTCTCGCGGATGTGCTCATCCGGAGAGAACGTAACCACGGATTTCCGCCCCGCCACGGTCGGCGCGTGCAAGCACTGCGCAAGGGCGCGTGCCGTGCGCTGCCGTCCTTCACATCCAGGCCAGGGAGAGTTGGGAACGGGCTGCGGCACGCAATATGAAGGCTCCGAGGGCATGGCTCCCAAGCAGGTCCTCTTCCAGTCCGCGGCTCGAGAGAAGATCCTCCGGGGCGCCACCGCGCTGACCGACGCCCTGCGCGTGACGCTGGGCCCGAAGTCCAAGAGTGTCCTCATCGGCAAGAAGTGGGGCAGCCCCGTCGTCTGCAACGACGGCGTGACCATCGCCAAGGAGTTCGAGCTGAAGGACCCCGAGGAGAACCTCGGCGCCCAGGTCCTCCGGCAGGCCGCCGAGCGCACGGGCGACGCGGTCGGTGACGGCACGACGACGTCGACCGTCCTCGCCCACGCCATCTTCGCCGACGGCCTGCGCAACGTGACGGCGGGCGCGAGCGCCATCGACATCAAGCGTGGCCTCGACCAGGGGCTGCGCGTCGCGGTCGACACGATCAAGTCCCTGTCGCGCCCCATCACGACCCGCAACGAGAAGGTCCAGATCGCGACCATCTCGGCCCACAACGATCCGGCCATCGGCACGCTGATCGGAGACGCCGTCGAGAAGGTCGGCGGGGAGGGAGTCATCACGGTCGAGGAAGCGAAGGCCACCGAGACCGCGATCGAGGTCGTGCAGGGGATGCAGTTCGACCGCGGCTACCTGTCGCCGTACTTCGTGACCGATCCGGAGCGGATGGAGTGCGTGCTCCAGGACCCGGTCATCCTGATCCACGAGAAGCGCATCGCCGTGATGAAGGACATGCTGCCCATCCTCGAGTACGTGGCGAAGGAGGGCCGAAGCCTGCTCATCATCGCCGAGGACATCGAGGGAGACGCCCTCGCGACGCTCGTCGTCAACAAGCTCCGCGGCACGCTGCAGTGCGTGGCCGTCAAGGCGCCTGGCTTCGGCGACCGGCGCAAGGCGATGCTGGACGACATCGCCGTGCTGACGGGCGGGCAGGTCATCTCGGAGGAGACGGGGGTGAAGCTCGAGCACGCCGAGCCGAAGCAGCTCGGCAGAGCCTCGCGCGTGGTCGTCAAGCAGGAGGACACGACCATCATCGGCGGCGCCGGCGACAGGCGCGCGATCACGGGCCGCGTCGAGCAGCTCCGCCGGCAGATCAAGGAGACCAAGAGCGACTACGACCGCGAGAAGCTCGAGGAGCGCCTGGCGAAGCTCGTCGGTGGCGTCGCGGTGGTCCGCGTCGGGGCGCCCTCGGAGGCAGAGCTCAAGTCGAGGAAAGAGGCCTTCGAGGACGCCATCAGCGCGACCAAGGCGGCCGTGGCCGAGGGGATCGTGCCGGGGGCCGGGCTGACGCTGCTGCGCGCCGCGGACGCGCTGGTGCAGGCGGAGACCAAGTGCGACGGGGACGAGCGCAGCGGGATGCGCATCCTGCGCCGCGCGCTGGAGGCACCGGTGCGGCAGATCGCCGCCAACTCGGGCGTCGACGGCGGCGTGGTCGTCGAGCGCATGCGAAGCGGCAAGGGCAACTACGGGTTCGACGCGGCGCGGGGGACCTACGTCGATCTGGTCGAGGCGGGCATCATCGATCCGACCAAGGTGGTCCGGATCGCGCTGGAGAACGCGGTCTCGGTGGCGGGCGTGCTCCTGCTCACCGAGGCCACGATGACCGAGATCCCCGAACCGCCGGGGAAGGACGAACACGCCGTTCCGATGGAGTGAGGCTGGAGGCCAATCATGAGAACCGAGACGAGAGGCCACCGTGTGACGAAGGGCGAGGGCCTGTCTGCTGCGCAGCGCGAGCAGCTACGACGTGCGCTGGAGACGAAGAAGGCGCAGCTCCTTCTGGCCTGCGAGGAGCGCGAGGAGGAAGTGACCGGCGGGGAGGTCGACGCGGGCGACGAGGCGGACGTGGCCGAGGGTGTGATCGAAGACCGCCAGCGGGCCGCGCTCGACGAGCACGATCGCGCGCTGCTCGGCGAGATCGAGCACGCGCTGGCCCGCATCGACGCGGGAAACTACGGCGTCAGCGAGAAGAGCGGGCGCCCGATCCGCTTCGAGCGCCTGCTGGCGGTGCCCTGGGCCCGCTACGACACGGACGAGGCGGAGCGCGCCGAGCACGGGTGAAAGCCCGGGCCGGGCCATGGCTCGAATGCAGGAGGAACCCATGCAGATCCCCATCCAGATCACCTTCCACGACGTGCCCCACTCGGACGGGGTGGAGCAGTACGTGCGCACCCGCGCAGCGAAGCTGGATACCCTGGCGACCCGGGTGACGGGCTGCCGTGTCGTGCTCGAGGCGCCCCACCGGCATGCGCGGCACGGCGAGCACTACCACGTGCACGTCGACGTGACGCTGCCGGGTGGAGAGGTCGTCGCGGCGCGCTCGCCCGACGGCGCCAAGACCTACGAGGATCTCCACGCAGCGGTCGATGCGACGTTCGACGACGTCGAGCGGCGGCTGCAGGACTTCGTCCGCCGCCAGCGCGGCGACGTGAAGCCCCACGAGCGGGCCCGTCACGGCAACGTCGCCAAGCTCTTCCCGTACGAAGGGTACGGCTTCTTGACGACCGCCGAGGGTGACGAGCTCTACTTCCATCGCAACAGCGTGCTCGAGGCCGCCTTCGACCGGCTCAAGGTCGGCGATCGCGTGAGGTTCGTGGAGGACGCGGGCGAGGCTGGACCCCACGCGAGCACGGTGGTCCTGGTCTAGATCAGCGCGACGATGCGGGGACCATGGGGACGAAGGCCACCGGCCCCAGGTCCTCGACGCGCAGGCCGCCGTCGAGCTTGCGGTAGCGGAGGAGCTGCTGGTCGAGGGCGCGCGGCCCGACGGGCACCACCAGGACGCCACCGAGCGCGAGCTGGTCGACGAGGGCCTGCGGCAGCGCCGGTGGCGCGGCGGTCACGATGATGCGGTCGAACGGCGCGTGCTCGGGCCAGCCCTGGTACCCGTCGCCCGCGCGCACGTGGACGTTGGAGTATCCCAGGTCGGCGAGGCGCCGCCGGGAGCGCTCGGCGAGCTCGGGCACGAGCTCGACGGTGAACACCTCGCGGGAGAGCACACCGAGGATCGCGGCCTGATAGCCGGAGCCCGTCCCGATCTCCAGGACGCGGTGGTGCGGGGACAGCTCGAGCGCCTCGGTCATCATCGCGACCACCGCCGGCTGCGAGATCGTCTGCTCGAAGCCGATCGGGAGAGGGCGGTTGGCGTACGCCTCGTCGAGCGAGACGTCCGGGACGAACGCATGGCGCGGGACGCGCCGCAACACCTCTGCGACCCGGCCCTCCGGCAGGTCTCCCTCGACGATGAGCGTGGAGACGAGCCGCTCGCGCAGCGCCCGGGCCCGGGGCGAGTCGACCGGCGGCGGGTCGGCAGCGGCGTCGCCCGACAGCGTCGGCGCGCCGGGGTTGCACGTGGAGACGAGCAGCAGGAGGACGAACGCGCGGCTGAGTCTGTTCATCGGGATCGCGTCCCCAGGTCGAAGCATCACCCGCGCCAACCCCCGGGCGGCATTCTGCTAGCGTCGTCGCCATGCGTCCGCCCACCCCCCTCGCGATCGCCCTTCTCGCCTGCGCATGCGGCTCCGCCTCTCTGCCACCGGCACCGCCTCCGGCGCCGACCCCGATGGCAGCCGAGTGCCCCAGGCCGGCGCCAGCCCCTCCCGCTGCCGCCGTCGACCCGGGGGCCGTGCGCGCCGAGGGGATCTCCAGCCGGATCCGCTTTCTCTCCGACGACCTGCTCGAGGGGCGCTTCACCGGGTCCCGCGGCCATGCGATCGCCGAGCGTTACGTCGCGAGCGAGCTGCAGGCGCTGGGCGCCGAGCCGGCGGGCGACGCGGGCTCGTTCCTCCAGGCGGTGCCGTTGCGCGGGGCGATGAAAGACCCGGCCCGGACGTCGCTCGTGGTCCGCTCGCCGGGCAAGGCGGACACGGCGCTCAAGCTCGACCAGGACTTCGTCCTGTCCTCGGATCTGCGGACCGCGAAGGTCGACGTCGAGGCCAGGCTGGTCTTCGTCGGATACGGCGTCACCGCGCCCGAGTACGGCTACGACGATCTGGCGGGTGTCGACCTGAAGGGGAAGATCGCGGTCGTCCTCTACGGCGCGCCGCTCTCCGACAGGGACGACTTCTTTCCGCCCATCGCGCACGCCGTCTACACCAACACCCGCGAGAAGGTCGCCCGGCTGGTGGAGCGGGGCGCCGTCGGCGTCGTCTCGGTCTTCCGGCCGGAGGACGAGGAGCGGCTCCCCTGGGTACGCTCGGCGCAGCAGTCGCACATCGAGCAGATGACCTGGCTGAAGAACAGTGAGCCGGGGACCTCGGCTGCGGGCGCCCCGCTGCGTGGCGTCCTGCACTGGAAGGCGTTCGACGCCATCCTGGCGCGCGCCGGCATCGCGAACAGCACCGCCTCGCTGGTGGAGGCGGCGAACAAGCGCGCGCTCAAGCCCTTCGACATCCCGGTGTCGCTTCACGGCAAGCTGACGACGAAGCTGCGGGAGCTCACGTCGCACAACGTCGTCGGCGTCCTTCGCGGCAGCGATCCGAAGCTCGCGGGCGAGTACGTGGTCTACAGCGCGCACCTCGACCACCTCGGCGTCGGAGCGGCGGTGGACGGCGACGTCATCTACAACGGCGCGCTCGACAACGCCTCCGGCACCGCCGCCATCCTCGAGATTGCCCGCGCCTACAGCCTCTTGCCGAAGCGCCCGGCGCGGTCGATCCTGTTTCTCTCGTGCACCGGGGAGGAGCGCGGCCTCCTGGGCTCGGATTACTTCGCGCACTTTCCGACCGTGCCCGCGGGCTCGATCGTCGCCGACTTCAACGACGACATGTCCCTCGCGCTCGGGCCGGTGCACGACGTCGTGGTGCTGGGCGGCGAGCACTCGACGCTCGGTCCGCTCGCCGCGGCGGCCGCGAAGTCGCTCGGGCTCGAGACCAGCCCCGATCCCGAGCCGAAGCAGGTGCACTTCGTCCGGTCCGATCAGTTCTCGTTCATCCGGCAGGGCATCCCGTCGCTCATCGTGGAGCCCGGTCTGAAGGACGAGCAGGGGCACTCCGAGACCAACGCGGCCAGGCGGAAGGCGTGGATCGCCACGCGCTACCACGGGCCCAAAGACGAGTGGGACCCCGCGTACGATTACGAGGGCATGGCGAAGATCGCGCGCGTCGAGCTGCTGGCCGGGTTCGCCGTCGCCAGCGCGCCCGAGCGCCCTTCGTGGGGGAAGGGAGACTTCCTCGCGGCGAAGTTCGCGAGCGGGAAGTAGTCGTCAGCGCGGACGGTCCGCCCACGTCGGCTCGAGGCCGAAGCTCTCGATCTTCCCCGACGGATCCAGGGTGACCCGGATCTCCGACTTGCCCGCGTCGAGCTTGCTGTAGACGCTCCGGAACCGGTAGAGGCGCTTGCCGTCGGCCTGCTTCCAGGCCTCGGCGAACTCCTTCGACTTCAGTTCGCCGACCTGGAACGTCCAGGTCATGCAGAGCTTGCCCTGCACGTCGGGGTTGAACGCCCTGCGCAGGTCCGGCGTGACCTCGCTGCCCAGCTCCTCGAACTTCCCGCTCTTGCACCGGGCGAAGAAGTCGGTCGCGAACTTGTCGGCGAGCGCCCTCTCCTTCGCGTCGACGACGTCGAGCTTCGTCGGCGGCGCGGTGGACGCGGTCGGGGCAGGCGGCGTGCTCGAGGCCGGAGGAGGCGTGCTGGCGGCCGCCGCCGGGGTCGAGGCCGGGGGAGGCGCCGTCGTCGACGTCGTGGAGGCCGCGGTGGACTTGCTGCTCTCCTCCTTGCATCCGGCGAGCGCGCCGGCGGCGCAGGCGAGGGCGGCGAGGGTCAGGATGGTGGTGGGGGATGGCTTCATGGCGGCGCCAACCTAGATCGATCCCGCGGGGAGGGGATCCCTCTTTCCACGACGGCTCGCCACGCAGTCATGGCGTCGCCGCGCGGCGGTCGGGCGGATCGGACCGGCACTCGGGCCGGGGCACGTCGTCGAGCCACTGCAGCATCCGCGGGGTGCCGGCGCGACGGAGCCACGGCTGGTCGTGCGGACCTGGCAGCTCGACGAAGGTGCTGGAGGCGCCGGCGCGCGCGAGCGCCTGCGACAGCGCCTCGTTGCCGGCGCGAAAGGGATCGCCGCTGCTCGTCTCCACGAGCAGAGGGCGCTTCGCTCCCGTCGCGGCGAGCCGCGCGCCGTAGCGCCCGGCCGCGTCCGCGCTGAGCGCCGTCTGCACGCCGGCCCACGCGGAGAACGCCTCGGGCCTCCGCAGGAGCACCTCGATCGAGAAGTGCCCCCCCAGCGAGCACCCGCCGAGGTACGTGTAGGCGGCGCTGTCGAAGGCCGCGGACGCCTCGCGGCGGGCGCGCGGGACGACGGTGTCGGCCAGCCAGCGGGCGTACTCGTCGAAGGCGCCCGGGCTGGCCACGGGGAGATCGGGCATGTACGGACAGGCCAGCACCAGCCCGCGCATCGAGCCCGCGGCGCGGAGGCGATCGTACGAGGTGCCCAGGCCGTACCGCTCCATCCACGCCCAGGCGCCCATGCGCGGGTCCCCGGTCTCGCCGAGGCCGTGGAGGAGCACGACCAGCGGCACGCGCTCGTAGCTCTCCAGGTGACGAGGCGTCGCCAGCACGAAGAGCTGGCTCAGCCTGCCCTCGACGCGGATCTCGCGCACGTCGAGCTCGCGGGGTCGCCAGTCGGGCTCCACGTCTGCCCGCGCGCGGCGCATGGGCGAAGACGCCACCATCCCCGCCGACGCCGCTGCGCCTGCGAGGAGCGCGCGACGGCCGATCACCCGGTGCATCGCGCCCGGATCAGCGAGAGATCGCCCGCGCCGCCTTCTTCGCGTACGAGGCGAGCGTGTCCGCACCGCGAGCGATCTCGCGCGCGGCCTCGCGCTTGGCGACGCCGATGGACTCTTCGAGGGCCCCGGCGACGACGTCGGCGTTCCCCTCCGCCGTGAGCTCCTGATCGCCCACCAGCTCACCCCACGCGCGCTTGCAGCGTCCCCGGAACTGGTGCCATCGCCCCGTCTGGATGTCTCGGCTCATGACGGCCTCCTGTCGCGTGATACATGAGTCGCGATGTATCACACGTCAAGCTCATTTCATTCAACTGCTCGATAATGCATCGTTATCTCCGTGATACATTTGGTCGAGACTGTGTTTCACCGTTTGCGAACGATCTGCAAGCGAACGCAGGCCTTGCAGGTCTGGCGAGCCGCGCGGACCCGGTGCTTTGCGGTCGCGGCCGATGCCGGCGACTGGTGCGAACAATGCAAATCGGACAGGTCCGCGAGGCCCATCGCAATGCACGAGAAGCGGACCATTCTTCAGGCGCTCGATCGCCGCGAGATCCTGCTGCCGGCGCTCGTCCATGACGCCATCGATGCCAACGCGCGGATCAAGTACTACCTGTCGCTGCTCCAGATGGCGGCCGCCCACGCGGAGGCGCCCGATGCGCCGGCGGCGAGCCTGACCGCGGACCGCGAGCGCTGCGGGATCACCGACCAGGACCTCGACGCGATCGTCGCCGGCGGGCAGCGTGGGCTGCACGACGACGCCTACCGCATCCCCCGGCTGCACGAGGTGGTCGGGCGGATCGAGTCGGACCTCGGTCGCATGATCGAGCCCGTCTCGCTGCTCGAGGGGAGCGAAGCAGCAGACAGGTGGCTCGTGCGCCTTCGCGCGCTCCACGACCGCCACGAGACCACCTGCGGGGCGGACCGCATCTCGCCGCAGGACCTGAGCTGGCTGACCTCCGCCGACCCGTCCCGCGATGGCGCGCATCGTCTGTGTCTCGACCTCCACAAGGAGCTCGAGGAGGTCGAGACGCGCATCGCCGAGACCACCATCGACGGGGCTCGCGCCTTCGCGCTGGCCGAGGTGGATCGACCCCTGGTCGAGGCGTTCATGAGGGGCGTCGGGCGGACGGCCAGGCTGAAGTTCGACCACCCGGGCCTCGGGACGACCGCGACGCGCCGGGGCGCTCGCCTCATCCTCGAGAACGACATCGGCACCACCGACGCCCACGTGCTGGTGGTCGAGATCGAGGGGCTGGAGGTCGTCGTCACGAGCGCCGACGTTCACGTGCAGCGCCTGGCCTTCTTTCAGCGAATGGTGTCGCGGGGCTTCGAGGTCGCCTGGGAGGACACGCGCTCGCGGCGCGCCCGGGGGCTGCAGGACGACATGTTCTTCGTGTGCACCGCGAGGTTCCGCGCGGCCGACGCCGTCGAGCTCGCGAGGTTCCTCGAGCACCTGGGCTCGCGCATCGTGTTCCTCATCGACTGGAACAAGGCGCGGAAGATGCTCCAGGCGTTCGTGCCCAGGGCGGAGGTGGTGTCCGCGCTCGACTGGGCCGCCGAGGCCGAGCTCGGGCACCGCGCGCTGCTCCAGCTGGGGGGCGAGCGGCTGCTCTACGACGCGATGGCGGCCGTCATGCGTACGCCGCTGCACTTCGGCGAGCGGCTCGATGACGCCATCGGCGGCGGGCCGGCGGTCGACTTCGTTCGAAGCGCCCTTCGCGAGACCGCCGAGGGGCTCCTGGAGGGACGCTCGCGGTCGCTCATCCGCGAGCGCGTGCGCGCCGAGCTGGCGAGCGCGTTCCTCACGGCGGGCGATCGCCTGGTCGAGCCCGCACGCCGGCACGCCCTGGTCGTCCGCGAGCTGGCGAACGCGATCCGGGAGGGACTCGGCGCGCTGGGGAGCCCTGGCCGGGAGGCCGCTCACCGTCAGGCGGCGCTCGCCAAGGAGCGGGAGCACGCGGCCGACGAGATCGTCGAAGAGGTGCACGGTCTGGTGCGCCGGGTGCCGGGCGCTCCCGCGTTCGAGCGCGTCGTGGAGTCGGCCGACGACGCCGCCGACGAGCTCGAGGAGGCGATCTTCTCGGCGACGCTCCTCCCGGAGTCGTTCGCCCCGGGCGGTTCGCTGGCCGACAGCCTGCGGCACCTCGGCGCGGTCGTGGTGCAGGCCAGCGAGGCATGGGTGGCGTGCGTCGAGGCGGCGCACCACGCGGGGCGGGGAGCGGGGGGCTCCGAGATGCGCCTCATGCTCGACGAGGTCGACCGCATCGTGACCGCCGAGCGGGAGGCCGACGACGTGGAGCGGCGCGTGCTGGTCGAGCTGATGGCCTGGGACGGGCTCGACGGTCGCGCGCTGCTCGTCATGACCCGGCTCGCCCACCACGTCGAGTCGGCGACGGACGCGCTCCTCCACGCCGCCCTCGAGCTGCGCGACTACGTCACGGCGTCGTAGAGGGCGCCGCGTGTCCGCGGTCCGGCTCCGCGTAGAGCGCCCACGCGCTCGCCAGGTCCTGGACCACGTGCCCGAGGGACTTGTAGGCCGTGATCTCGCCCGCCGTGCGACGGCCCGGGACGTCTCCCGCGAGCACCTGGCCGATCTCGGCGACGATGTGGTCGTCGCCGATGAGCCCGGCCTCCTTCGCCTTCAGGAACTCGGCGCCCTGGTGCAGCACGCCCTCCCGGCTGTCGACGACGAAGCGGGAGCGGACGACGAGGTCGTGGTCCACCTCGACCGGCCCGGCGAAGCTCGAGCCGACGATGTTCACGTGCGCGCCCGCCGCGACCCAGGCGCCCTCGAGGACGGGCGTGGACGACGCGGTGACGGTGCAGACGATGTCCGCGTCCCGGACGGCTTCCTCGGCCCCGGCGAAGGCGACGACCGGGAGCCCGAGCTCCGCGCGCATCCGCCCGGCGAACGCGCACGCCCGCTCGAACGAGCGCCCCCAGACGGCGATCGACTCGAGGCGGCGGACCTTGCCGATCGCCCGCGCGTGGGTCGCGGCCTGCTCGCCGTAGCCGAGGATGGCCAGGCGGCGCGCCTCGGGGCGCGCGAGGGCGTCGGTGGCCACCGCGCTCGCGGCCGCCGTGCGGATGGCCGTGATCTCGCCGGCGTGCACGACGCAGACCGGCGCGCCCGTGTCCGGATCGAAGAGCACCACCAGGCCCTGGTGCGATTGCCGTCCCCTGGCGAAGTCGCCGTGGAACACGCTGATGAGCTTCGCGCCGAAGGGGGCGTTGGCGCCCAGCCCCCCCGGCATGACGCCGAACAGGCGCCCCTCCGAGAGCGGCAGGATCGACCGCAGGAGCTGCCGGGTCTCGCCCCGGGAGAAGGCGATCATCGCGTCCCGCACGAGGGGGATGCAGACGTCGTAGGTGAGACGCCGGGCGACCTCGTCGCGGTCGATGACGCGCATCGGGCGATGCTATCGTCAGGGCGTTCTTCGCAAAGAGGCAGAGCGAGCCGTCGGCGATCTTCGTCGAGACGTTTGCCGAGAGGTCCGCGCGACGAATCGACGTGTCGGAGGCGCCCGCGAGGATGCCCTCCCCGCTCTTCGTCGATGCGTCTCGCTCGAGAAACCTCAGTGATTCCACGGCGAAGGAAGCAGCGCCGCTCTCTGGAAGTCGTGAAAAGACAGCCGAGAATCGTGAGCGAGCCATTTTGAATCGTCAGGGAGACATTCTCGATGGCTGGCGCGCAAATCCGGCTCGACGATCGCGCTTTTTGAGTCGTGAAAGGGGGGCGAGGAATCGATGACTGCTCGTGGAGAATCGTCCGCGAGACATTTTCCATCGTTTGCCGCTCGTGAAGGACTCCAGGTCGTTCTTTCTGCTCCAGAAAGAGCAGCCAGGAAGTCGTCGCGGGCGATTCTGGATCGTTCGCCGTACTTTCACGAGCCATCCCGGGCGGCGATGAATCCAGGAAGTGGAGCCGACGATCCAGAAAGGGCGGCGAGGATCTCCCGGAGTCACTTTCTGGAGTCAAATTCGTTCGCGAGGGAACGTCAGCGATCGGCTGACGATTCACAGCTGTCTCTTGTCGATTCTTCGCGAGCGGCGCACGATTCTTCGCGAGCGGCGCACGATCGTCCGCGGGCAGAGCAGGAATCGCCGCCGGCGATGGAGGCTTCGCGGCGAGCGGCGCAGAGCTCTCGAAGTGCGGCCCCGGGCTCATCGTGTCGTGGCGGCTACTCCCGGTACATCTCCTCGATCTGCGCCTCGAACTTCTCGGCCACCACGCGGCGCTTCACCTTCAGCGTCGGGGTCAGCTCGCCGGTGTCGACGCCGAGCGGACGGGGCAGGATGCGGAACTTCTTCACCTGCTCGACGCGCGCCAGATCGACGTTGGTGGCGTCCACCGCGCGCTGGACCTCGGCGATGATCTCGGGGCGCTCGTGATCCGGCGCGTCGCCCGTGAGGCCGCGGTCGCGCCGGAAGCGGGCCACGCCCTCGGCGTCGAGCGTCACCAGCGCCGTGAGGAACTTCCGCCGGTCGCCGATGACCACGGCCTCGGCCACCAGCGGGTGGTTCTTGAGCGACGCCTCGATGTTCTTGGGCGCGATGTTCTTGCCCCCCGCGGTGATGATGATCTCCTTCTTGCGGCCGGTGATGCTCAGGAACCCGTCCTGGTCGAAGGCTCCGAGGTCGCCGGAGTGGAGCCACCCGTCGACCAGCACCTCGGCCGTGGCCTCGGGCTCCCGGTAGTAGCCGAGGAAGACGTTCGGCCCCCGCACGAGGATCTCGCCGTCCTCGGCGATCTTCAGGTCGAGCCCGGGGAACGCGGGACCGACGGTCCCCAGCTTGACGCGCCCGCGGCGGTTGTACGACGTCGGCCCGGTGTCCTCCGACTGGCCATAGACCTCGTTCACGATGAGGTCGAGGGACGCCAGGAGCTCGAGCACCTCCTTCGCGATGGGCGCCGCCCCGCTCACGCAGGTCCGCGCGTGGTCGAGGCCGATGGCCTGCTTGACCTTCCTGAAGAACAGCCTGTCCGCCACGCGGTACTGCGCCTCGAGCGCAGGGGGCAGCGGCTCGCCGCGCATCCGGTGCTTGCTCACCCGGCGACCGACCGACATGCCCCACGCCGCGATCTTCCGTCTGGCACCCGTGGCCTCCGCGAGCTTGCCCGAGATGCCCGCGTGGAGCTTCTCCCAGATGCGCGGGACACCGAAGAACAGCGTGGGCCGGACCTCCTTCAGGTTGTCGGGGACCTTCTCGATCGACTCGGCGTAGTAGACGGCGGCGCCCCCCGTGATCGCGCCGTGGATGGAGAACATCTGCTCCGCGATGTGCGACAGCGGCAGGTACGACAGGCAGCGGTCGGGCTCCTCGCCGCGGCCGATCATCTCGTCGGCCGTCTTCGAGGTCCAGGCCAGGTTGCGGTGCGAGAGCATCACGCCCTTGGGGGGGCCGGTCGTGCCGGAGGTGTAGATGAGCGTGGCCAGGCCGTCGGGCTCGAGGGCGTGCATGCGCGCGAAGAACTCCTGGTCCGAGATCCCCTCTCCGCGCGCGTCCAGGTCGTCCCACGCGATGACGCCCGGCTCGTCCACCCTGGCGCCGCGCATGGTCACGACCCAGCGCAGGTCGGGCAGCGTCGCGCGCTCCTGGGCGATCTTGCGCCACTGCGCCTCGTTCTCGACCAGCACGACGGGCGAGCGGGCGTGGCGCACGATGTACGCGACCTCCGAGGGCGAGCAGGTCGTGTAGATGCCGGCGGGCGCTCCGCCGATGGCCATGCACGCGACGTCGAAGATGACCCACTCGGGACGGTTGAACCCCAGGATGGAGACGGTGCTGCCGGGGGCGCAGCCGAGCGCCATGAGCGCCTTGCCGACGCGCATGACCTGGCGAGAGAAGGTGCGGTATTCGGTGGGCACCCAGACGCCGCCGTATCGCTTCTCGTAGTAGGCGGGCCTGACGGGGGTCGACGCAGCGCGGGCGAAGAGGCGGTGGGGGATGGTGTCGGCGGGCATCGGGTCGCTCGAAGAATAGGCGACCACGGCGACCCGTGGAGAGAGTTGAATCGGTCGAGCCAGGAGCCCGTGACGGGCTCAGTTCACGTCGTCCTCTATCTCCTCCTCGATCTCCCCCACGTCACCGTCGTCGGTCGTCAGCTCGACGCCTCCCACCACCACCGACGTGTCGAACGACGCGCCTTCCATCCGGAGCGGCCATCGCAGGAGCACGGAGCGCGCGAAGTCGCGGCGCGGAACGACGAATCGTCGGGTCGTGTCGTCGGGCGCGTCCTCCTCGACCGGCTCCGGCTCGACGATGCTGTCGCCGGCCGACAGGCGAGCGCCCGGTACGCCCGGGGTGAAGACGATCGTCACGCCGTCGAGAGACGTCTCCCCCTCCCCCGCCTGCGGCGCCTGCTCCGTGTTGTCCGGGCTGGAGAGAATCTCGGGGGTGAGCGACACCAGCACCTCCTTCGTGACATGCCCCCTGCCCGTCCGGACCCGGGCACGGACCACCAGATCGCACGCGAGCGCATCGGCCAGCTCGCCTTCTCCGAGCGTCCACACGAGGGTGGAGAGCGTCGAGACGCCACCCCCGACCTCGCGTCGCTCGCACGCGTCCCCCAGGGTCACGGAGACGTCCGCGGCGCCATCGACCATCGTCGCGGTCAGCCGGAGGGCGCCGTGCGAGATGTCGACCCCGTCCACGGAGAGCTCCAGCGGGAGGATCTCCTCCGGCTCCGGGGGCGGATCGTCCGTTGCATCGGTGGGCGTGGCGCAGCCCGTCGCTGCGGCCAGCAGCACGAGCGTCACCCCGGCTCTCGCGCGGAGGGCACGCGCAACCATCTCGAGCACCCGCTCCTTCGGCGCGACAGGTCGCGCACCTCGGTCCGACACGCAATCGCCTCGGCAAGTTCCAACGCCGGGGACCTCCTCTGCGATTCCGGTCTCCCGGCCCCCTCGCGGCGTGTCAGCCTGAACGTGCCGACCAACCAGTGGACGGCTGACCGTCCAGGAGGGAAATCGCGGGATGGCAGCGCCGGGCCGGGGAAAACGGCTGCGCACGCGTCTTGCTGCTTGCTCGAAACGGAGGGACTTGGTGCGACGTTCAATCCTGATCGGTGCCGTGGCGCTGACCGCCGGGGCGGCCGCTTCCTTCGCCTACGGCTGCGGCTCGGGCCACGGCGGGGCCCAGCCAGGCGATGGCGGCGCCGGCGACTCCACCCAGGCCGACTCGACGCCGCCGACCGGCGACGGCGGACCGGACGAGGACGCGGGCGTCGTCGCGGCGAGGGCGAAGATCCAGCACGTCATCCTCATCAACCAGGAGAACCGCTCGTTCGACCACTACTTCGGCACGTTCCCGGGCGCCGAGGGCATCCCGATGGACGGGGGAACGCCGACGGTCTGCTCCATCGTGCCGGACGGAGGTGGGTGCCTCGCGCCGTACCACGACGCCACGGACAAGAACGGCGGCGGGCCGCACGGCGCGTCCTCGTTCACCGCGTGCTTCAACGACGGCGGCATGAACGGCTTCATCATCAGCGCCGAGACCGGCTCGAAGAACGCCTGCAAGGTCCCGGGCGATCCCAACTGCCTGCTCGGCGGGCCGCTGACGGTGATGGGCTACCACGACGACCGGGAGATCCCGAACTACTGGGCCTACGCGAAGACCTTCACGCTGCTCGATCACATGTTCGAGCCGGTCGCGTCCTACAGCCTGCCCGACCACCTCTACATGGTCTCGGCCTGGGCCGCGACCTGCACGCCGGCCAGCGATCCGACGGGCTGCGTGAGCGATCTCGACAACCCCGGGAACGGCGAGCACGTGGGCACCGCGTGCGACAAGCCCGAGCCGCCGAACCCCGAGTTCGCGTGGACCGACGTCACCTACCTGCTCCACAAGGCGGGCGTCAGCTGGAGGTACTTCCTGGCCTCCGGGACGGAGCCGGACTGCGAGGACGGGCAGATGACGTGCGACGCCGGCGTCCAGCACTACCTGAACCCGGGCTACTGGAACGTCCTTCCGTGGTTCGACGACGTGCAGAGCGACGACGAGGTCGGCAACGTGGCCGACACGACCACGTTCTTCTCGGATCTCGCCGCCGGCAAGCTGGCCTCGGTCAACTGGATCATCCCGAGCGACGAGCTGAGCGAGCACCCCACGAACCTGGTCTCGACCGGCCAGGCGTACGTGACGACCATCATCAACGCCGTCATGCAGAGCCCCTTCTGGAACAGCACCGTCATCTTCGTGACCTGGGACGACTGGGGCGGCTTCTACGATCACCTGCCGCCGCCGTCCGTCGACAAGAACGGCTACGGCCTGCGCGTGCCGGCGCTCACGATCAGCCCCTGGGTCAAGCCGGGCACGATCGACCACACGGTGTACAGCCACGACGCCTACCTGAGGTTCATCGAGGACATCTTCGTCGAGGGCCAGCGGCTCGATCCGGCGAGCGATGGACGCCCCGACAACCGGCCGACGGTGCGCGAGACGGTGCCGCAGCTCGGCGACCTGCTCGACGAGTTCGACTTCACCCAGACGCCCAACCCGCCGCTGGTCCTGCAGCCGTGCCCGGGCGGGGTCGACACCATCTTCCCCGACGGCGGCAACAAGAGCCCGTGCCAGTAGCACCGCAGGATGGGCGCGACGCTCAGGGGTGTGGTCTGCGCTCGTCCGGCAGGTCGGCCACGTCCGGCGCGACCGTCCAGCGGTCCTCGGCGGCGTCGTAGACCCCTCCTCGCCGGACGGCGCACTCGAAGCACAGGACCTCGTCGTCGCTCACGGTGAAGGGGCGCTCGGCCTCGGCCTCGATGACCGCGCCGCAGTCGCAGCAGTCGGTCAGCTCGCGAAATTCCTGGGTGTGCATGGCGTGTCCCTCCAGAGCGAATCCCATGAGCCCGTGCGTTCGTGCGAACCTGGGACGAACGCCTAGAGCTTGTACCCGATGCGTCGCAGCAGAGCCCTGCGGGCCTCGACGTCCGCGCCGGTCTCGACCCCGAGCGGACCCTCCCCGTCGATGACGCCGACGATGCCTCGGCCGAGCTCCGTGCTGACGATCACGACCTGCACACTGTTCGCGCTGGCGCAGAACACGCGGCAGACCTCCGGCACCATCTTCACGGCGTTGAGCACGCTGACGGGAAAGACGTCCCGCAGGAACACGACGAAGGAGTGACCTGCGCCGATGGCCTGCGCGTTGCGCTCGGCGAGCCGGACCATCTCCTCGTCGTTGCCGCTCCGGCGCACGAGCCGCGGCCCGGAGGCCTCGCAGAAGGCGAGCCCGAAGCGCGAGGTGGGCGCGGCCTGTGCGAGGATCTCGTGCAGGTCCTCCACGGTCTTGATGAAGTGCGCCTGGCCCAGGATCACGTTGACGTCTCCGGGCTTCTCGATCGCGACGACGTCGAGCTCGAGCTTCATGACGGCGAGCGAGAGCGTGCACGGCGCGGGCCACGCCGCGTTTTCCGGGCGCGAAGATCGTGCGTGCGGGCGCAGGATTTCGCCGGAGCGAGACCGGCATGTTCGCTGCACCAGCCAGACGGGTCGTGCTCGGGATCCTCCGCATCGCCTACAAGCTCCTCGTCAACGACAAGGGCAAGTTCATCGCGCTGCTCATGGGGCTCACCTTCTCGGTGTTCCTCATGATCCAGATGACCTCCATGTTCGCGGGGATCATGAAGAAGGCCTCGTCCACCGTGACGAACACCGGCGCCAAGATCTGGGTCATGGACCCGGCGGTGACCAACATGAGCGCCGCCATTCCGATGCCCGACTACATGCTCGACGTCGTCCGCAGCATCGAGGGGGTCAAGTACGCCGTCCCCCTCTACTCGGGCGCGGCGCTCGTCAAGCTGCGTGACGGCACGTACCAGCCCGTCACGGTCCTCGGGCTCGACGACACCAGCCTGTACGGCCGCCCCGAGCTCATCGAGGGACACATCGAGGACATCTACGCCGAGAACGGCTTCATCGTGGTCAAGGACGCAGAGTTCTCGAAGCTCGAGAACCCCACGATGGGGACGGAGTTCGAGCTGAACGACAACCGCGGCGTCATCGTGGGCATCGCGAAGGTCCCGGCCAGCGGCCTGTTCGGAATGCCCACGCTCTACACGACGTACAACCGCGCCATCCAGTACATCCCGTCGATGCGCTACACGATCTCCTTCATCCTCGTCGAGCCGCAGTCGCCGGCCGACGTCCCGCACATCGAGGAGGAGGTGCGGCGCCTCGGCTATCACCTGCACACCGAGCAGGGGCTCATCGACTGGATCGCCCACTGGTACATCGCGCACACCGGGATGGGCACGAACCTTCTGATGATGACGGCCATCAGCTTCATCGTCGGGCTGTCGATCTCGGGGCAGACCTTCTACACGTTCGTGCTGGAGAACCTGGAGAAGTTCGGCGCGCTCAAGGCCATCGGCGCCAAGCGCGGCGAGCTCGTCGCGATGATCTTCTTCCAGGCAGGGCTCACCGGGCTGGGTGGCTACGGGCTCGGCGTCGGCCTGTGCACGGCGCTCATTGCCATCGCGAAGCTGCGCATGCCCGACTACGCCTCGATCATCACCTACGGCAACCTCGCGCTCGCGCTCGGCATGGTGCTCGTGATCTCCGCCTTCTCCGGGTACATCGCGGTCCGCAAGGTCCTGCGCATCGACCCGTACGACATCTTCCGCGCGTGACCGTCCTCATCGAGCTGGCGAAGTTCTCGCACCGGACCAACAATGGGCCGGGAGAGCGATGAACCGACGCGCGATGCTTCAGCTGCTCGGCGCCCTCCCGCTGGCAGCGTGCGCACGCACGAGGAAGGGCACCATGGAATCCGCGGGCTCGAGCGAACCGGTCGTGAGCAGGTCGGCGTCGAGGATGCCGGTCATCTTCGCTGCGCACGGAGCGCCCGTGCTGCTCGACGACGAGGTCTGGATGGGCGAGCTGGCGCGCTGGGCCAGGGCGATGCCGCGGCCGAAGAGCATCCTGATGGTGTCGGCCCACTGGGAGGAGCGGCCGGCCACGCTCGGGGCGACGCATCCCGTCCCTCTCGTCTACGACTTCTACGGGTTCCCCGAGCGCTACTACCTCACGAAGTACGCCTCTCCAGGTGCGCCCGATCTCGCCGCACGGGTCCGCGAGCTCCTCCGCCAGAAGAACATGGACGTGGCCGACGAGCCCGACCGCGGGCTCGACCACGGGGCGTACGTGCCGCTCGTCGCCATGTACCCGGAGGCAGACGTACCCGTCCTCCAGGTGTCGATGCCCGGGCTCGACGCGCAGGCGCTGTTCGAGCTGGGGAGGGCCCTGGCGCCCCTGCGCGACGAGGGGGTGCTCGTCTTCGGCAGCGGGTTCCTCACGCACAACATGCGGTACGCGTTTCGCCCGGGGATCCCCCAGTGGGCGCGGGACTTCGACGCCTGGGCCGAGAACGCCATCGCACACCTCGACCTGGACGCGCTGCTCGACTTCCAGACGCGCGCACCCGCAGCCCGGATGGCGCTGCCCACATGGGAACACTACGCGCCGCTGCTCGTCGCGGCCGGCGCCCTGGGCGACGAGCGGCCAGCCGTGTCGTTTCCCATCACCGGCTGGTGGATGGATGGCGCGTTCACCAGGCGCTCGGTGCAGTTCGGGTGAGCGGCGCGACACCCCAGGGCCGAGTCGTCGGATACTCTGGCGGTCGTGCGCGCGCTTCTGCCGGTCCTCGCCGCAGCTTGCCTCCCGGTGCTCGTCGGGTGCGGGGCAATCGAGCTCCCGCGCGCGCAGGCTCCCACCGTCCCCGACGCGACGCGCAAGGATCCCGAGGACATCTCGAAGTGCGCCGCCGCCGCCCGCCAGGCCGAGCCGCTGGTCACGGAGTGGTCCGCTGCCGAGAAGGCCGACCTCGAGGGACGCGCGCGCGAGGGCGGCGTCGCGGTCGAGTACTACGGCTGCACGATGCGCATCGTCCCCGACTGCCACGTGGGCGGTTCGTACCGGTGGCAGCGGACGACGCCGTCGAGCGACGTGCTCGAGATCACGAGCGAGGACGAGCTCTATGCAAAGCTCCCGCTCGGCGCGGTCTCGCTCGCGGGCGAGCTCGGGCGCGCGGGCAAGCTGAGTGTGCACACGACGGTGAGCGGGCAGCTCCGCCTCGACGGGGTCGTGGCCGCCAGCGTGCCGCTCGAGGGCGCGTGCGCGAGCGCGACGCACATCGTCGGGAGCCTGTCGGTGGGCGCATTCGAGCTGCACGCGGGGGGGACGCTCCACGCGAAGGCCGATGTCTCGGTGACGGTCGCAGCGGCGGGCGGGTCGACCCAGAGCGCCGAGACCATCGTGCGCAGGTCGGGGGACGCCGAGAAGTGCGCCGCGTCGACCGACGAGCGCGCAGATCCGGCGTGCGGGGCCCCCATCCAGGTGTTCCTGGTGGCGCTGCCCCGCGCCGCCGAGCGCGCGGCGCCGCCGGGCACGGTCCGCGTCACCTTCGTGTCGAGCGAGCCGGCGCGCTCGTGGAAGGTCCTCATGAACGAGCGGAGCGTGTGCTCGACGCCGTGCACGCGCTTCCAGGATCCGGAGGTGCCGGTGGTGATGAAGCTCGAGGAGGGCTTCCTGGGGCGTGACCACGTCGTCAGCGCCGACCTTCGCCCTTACGGCCCGGGCCCCCTCACCGTCGCCGCCCACCCGCGCTCGGACGGAGAGCTGGTGGGCGGGATGACGGCCACGGTCTTCGGTGGGCTGGGCCTCGCCGCGGGCATCTCGCTGATGAGCGTGGGGTGCGCGACGGGGGATGGCGGACTGTGCAGGGCAGGCGCCATCACCACGCCGCTCACCGCCTTGCTCCTCGCCGGCGGCATCTGGCTCATGCTCGACGCCGGCGCCCGCGCCGAGGTGAGGCGCTCGATCGGCGCGACGTTCTGAGCGCCTTCACTGCGCCGAGCCGGGCGCCGCCGGCGGATCGCCGCCGTAGTAGAAGTAGTTGATCCACGGCCCGGCTGCCTGGGACACCGGCTTCGGAGTGGCGGAGTAGGTGTAGTCCGGCTGGTCGGTGGCGCAGACGAAGGCGCTGTCGATCAGCGGCGCGCCGCCCTCGGTCGGACCGGTGACCAGCGCGGCGTAGTTGCGGTGGTAGGCGGCGTAGCCCTGGCCCTTCGCGGGCGGCTGTCCGCTCCCCATCTCGATGCCGGAGCCCGGGAAGGGATCGACGTTCTCGTAACCGCCGTCGGCGCCGATCGGCGGGTTCGTGGCCACCTCGCCGCCGACCTCGTAGTAGGTCATCGACTTGCTCACGTCGAACGACTTGCCCGGGTAGAAGCCGAGGGCGGTCGCCGGTCCCCCGCTGACCTGGATGAAGATCCACCAGTCGCCGGCGATCTGGATCGTGCTGAGCGAGAGCTCCTTGGGCAAGGTCGACGGCTTGTGCGGATCGACGGCCCCGATGGCGCTGGCCGGCAGCGCCATGCCCGGGGTGTACTGGCGCGAGAGCTGGACCCAGGGCACGCAGGTCCCGGGTACGAGGTTGCCAGCGTCGTCGACCTCGTACTCGCCCGCGTCGTTGACGGCGTACCCGGTGATGGCCGAGTCCCAGTCGTTGTAGCAGCCCGTGCTGACGTAATCGTCGGTGGTGGAGAAGATGAACAGGTGCGGGACGTGGGTGTCGCCGTCGTACACCCAGTTGTCGACGTTCCAGCCGGTCTCCACCGTCTGCACGTCCGAGTAGTCGGCGCTGTAGCCGACCATCCACGTCTGGGCGATGCTGTGGCCGTAGTTCACCGCGGGGGCGGGGATGGTCGGGCCGTAGATGCTCATGACGCTCGAGCCCGCCACGATGGGCTGGTTGTCCGGCGTGAGCAGCGTTCCGACGACGTGCGCGTAGCCCTCGTAGTCACCCTCGCAGTCGCCGTACTGGTCCGGCCCGTGCTTGATGGCCTTGGGAGGGGCGCTCTTGGTGTGTACTGCCTTGCGGAAGGCCTCGAGGCCACCCGCGCGCTGGATCTGCTCGGCGGTGATGCGCACCTCGGGCACGGTGCCCTCGGGGCAGGAGCGCACGCTGCCGGTGTCGTCGAGCGAGCCGTCGAAGGCCACGCCGGGCTCGAGAGCCGAGGCGGCCGGCTCCGCGGCGCGGAAGCCTGCCGGCACGTCGGGCAGCCTGGGAATGGAAGAGACGCCCTGGCCACGCGCGGCGAGGGCCTTCACCCCGGGCTGCGCGAAGAAGTCGATGCAGTCGATGTCCTGGCCGAGGGCGGTGCGGAACGAGTGCCGCACGTCCCGAGCGGTGTACCGGGCATCGAGGAATCGGCGAATCTCGGAGGCCGAGTCCGCCGATCCGGTGGAGACCGGAGCGCTGGAGGCGCCCGCGCCTCCGCCCGGGGCGGGGTGGTCGTTCCCGGAGCAAGCTGCCGTTGCCAGCAACATGCCGCTGAAGCACATGACGATCTTGCGCATCGCTAGGTCCTCTCTCACGTGAAGTCCGTGTTTCGCGAGGGACTCTGGCAGGCGCCTGCAAGAGCGCTGTCGTCCGAAAGGAGGACGGGCGGGCGGATTCAGACGGCTCGCCCTCGTCGTCAACTTGGTAGCCCCTCCCCTGATCCGCGGGTCGCAGTCCAGGTTGCCGTGCGGCACACCCCGTCTGGAGATCGCGGTGGCGTATGCGTCTCTTGCCGCGAGAAGCGCCCTTCCCCACTGGCATCAAAGATGTAACCGCCCGGGACATGCTTCGGCACGTCGCGCTCGCGGTCACGGGTCTGTCTTTCACGCTCGCGTGCGGGGGGCAGACGCTCCCGGCGGCCGGGGGCGATGGTGGTGGTGGCGGAGGCAGCAGCAGCGGCGAATCCGACCCCACGTGGGACGGAGGTCTCCTGCCGCCGTCGGGCCCCGGGTATGTCCGCTGCGGCTCCGCGACGTGTGGCCCTGGCGATCAGTGCTGCCTCGCGGCGGACGGTGATCCGGCAACCAATGGGTGCGACTCCCTCTCGCTCCCCACCTGCAACGGCACCCAGGACGTACGCGACTGCGACGAACAGGCGGACTGCAATCCCGATGAAGACTGCTGCTACGCCGTCTTCACCAGCCCACCGGCGACCATCGGCAGCCGCTGCGGACCGAGGGGCTCGTGCGACCTCGCGATCGCGTGTGCGAGCAGCGCCGACTGCGCCCACACCGACGCCGGCGCCTGTGTCGCGCAGCGCTGTCGCGGCGACATCCTGCAGACCTGCGGCGAGCTGCCCACGGAGGTGTGCCCGCCGTGAGAGCCAGCCGACCTGGGTCGTAAGCCCCGGAGTTGCACCGGACCGGATCATCACGCGCCGTTGACGACGCCGCACCTCGCGGCTTTCTCGGTGATGCTTACGACGCACGATTCCAGGTGCATCCCACGTGCCGCTCCTCGAGGTCCATCGTCGACAAACCTTCTCTGACTTTGGCTCGTCCATGCCCCGCAGACCTTGCGCCCGCGTGCACGCACGCGCGACGCGGCCCACCTGGTCTCCCGCGTTCCAGGGTAACGTCGCGCACCTTGCGATCCCTGCTCGTCACCGCCGCGCTCGCCATTCTCTCGGGCTGCCCGTCCACACCCGAGGGCCAGGCGCGCCCCGACGCGCAGGCCCAGATGCCCGCGTGCACGCGGGTGGGACAGACGTGCGAGTACGCGCCGAACAAGCTCGGCTCCTGCGTGCAGCGCGACAACTGCGCCGCAGACTGCCTGGTGTGCCAGTCGCAGCACTGAGGACAGTGGTCGTCGTCCCGGAGTCCGTCCTCACGGGGTCGGACGCCCAGGCGCCTTCGACCACGGCTGCATGCTCACGATCTCACCCGTCGTCCACGTCGCGGCGAAGATGAGGAGAAGAGGTAGCCACGAGCCGGCGACGCTCCCGAACAGGGCGAGGCTGCGCTGGATCAACCCGGCGACGACGACGAGATCGAGCAGCGCGACAACCCCCACGAAGGCGAACGCGGTTGGTTGCGGCTCGCGCGCCCCGGGCACCCGGAAGTAGTGCCTCGAGACAGCGATGAAGATGAGCGGGGCGGCGAGCGCGTGGAGAGCCAGCGCGATCCCCGGGTGACCTGCCGCGAGGAGGAGCCCCATCGTCAGCGCGCAGGCCGCCCAGCCGGCGACCCCGTGGAGCACGAGTCGCGACACGGCCCGTCCCGGCGGAGTCGTCGCGACGCCCGGCCGCGCCGTCGGGAGGGCGCGGGCGATACCGGACGCCCAGGCGCGGATGCTCTCCGGCTGGCGCCAGTCGCCCGAGTGCTTCCTCGCCATGGCGCTCGCGGGGAATCCGCGCGCATCGGGTGCGAGCCGGCCGCCGAAGGTGGCGTGTCCCTGGGCTCCGACGCGCCCCATGAGGACGCTCACCTGTCTGGTGGGAGCGATCGGCGTGCGCGCGGCAGAGTCGTCGAGCGGGCCGCTGGAGAAGAACCACACGGGCACGCCGCGCAGCCTCTTCTCCTGGCGGTTCACGAAGCGTCGGGCTGCCGGGTGCCACCGGTTCGCATAGAGGGCTCCGCCCACGATCGCGGCGTCAAAGCTCGCCGTCTTCGCCGCCGTGCGCGCGGGGAGCAGCTCGACCTCGAGCCCCTCCTGGCGCAGCGCATCTCCTACGATCCGGGCGATGCCCTCGGTGCCTCCCCGCTTCGAGCCCCAGGTCACGAGAACACGCATGACGACGCCCTTCGACGGGTGTCGGTGCATCGGCCGCGCCACCTCGACAGCGCCGCGTGCGGGTGCTCTCCCATCGCAGCCGCTCGAGGTCGGTGCGTTCACCTGCACATCTTGCAGACGCTCTTTCTTCTTCGGACGCTCTTCTTGCGATGGACGGGCCTGCCGCCCCGAATCCGCTTGCTCGGTCCGGCGTCTCCGGTTCCCATCCACCGGGATGCGCTCGAACTACCTCCCGCTTCCCTCGGACCTGAAGTGGAGGCGGGTCGTCGCCGTGGTGCTCTTCGTGGGCATCCTGTACGGCCTGCGCGAGCTCGCGCCCGTCTTCATCTGCTTCGTCGTCCTGGTGCGAGCCCTGACGCTGGCGGCCGACTTCCTCCACGACCGTACGGGGCTCGAGCGTCGCGGCGGCGTCGCGTCCATCTTGCTGGCCGCGGTGGCCGCGCTGGGCACGGGCATCTTCCTGGGCGTGCGCGCGCTGCTCCCCTGGGTCCACGAGATCCGGAGCGACGGAAGGGAGTACGCCGAGCATCTGCTCGAGCACCCCATGGTCGGTCGCCTGCGCCACCTCGCGGGCAGCGAGGATGGCGGAGGCGGCGCGGCGGAGACCATCAAGGCGCACGCCATGCAGGCGCTCCACTACGCGACGTCCTTCGCCCACCTCGCGCTCTACCTCCTCATCGGGTTCGTGCTGTCGGTCATCTACCTCTTCGAGCGCGACGAGATCGACCACTGGCTCCGCGGCCTGGCGCCCGAGTCCGTCTCCGGCACCATGACGCGGTGGCTCGGCTACGTGGGCGACGCCATCGCCATCACCGTGAAGATGCAGGGGGTCACCGCCCTGGTGAACGCCGTGATCACGTTCCCCGTGCTGCTCGCGCTCGGGCTGCCGCACAAGGGGATGCTCTTCGTGCTCATCCTCGTGTCGGGCCTCCTGCCGGTGGTGGGCAACTTCATCGCGGGGGCCGTGCTCTGCGTGGTCGCGTACGAGACCCGCGGCGCCTGGGCGGTCGGCGTCATGCTCGCGGTCACCTTCGTCCTCCACAAGATCGAGAGCTACTACCTCACCCCTCGCCTCGCCGCGCAGCACGTGAAGCTGCCCGGGCTCGTCCTCGTGCTCAGCCTCCTGGCCTTCGAGGAGATCTTCGGCTTCGTCGGCCTGTTTCTCTCGTTCCCCGCGCTCTACATCGCGACGCGCATTCACCGGGAGTGGGCGAAGGAGGACGACGAGACCGCGGCCGCGGCTGCGCCGGTGAAGAGCTGAAGCTCAGCCCACGGGCTGGGAGGTGGTCTTCGTTCACACGGCGCCGAGGGCGGCGATGTCGGCGGTCTCGAGCAGACGCTTCTGTGCGCCCTCTCGGGCGACACGCAGCATCGCGCGACCGACCTCCTCGGTGGTCGTGACGTACCTCGGCGCGAGCGTCTTCCACACGGGGTAGAGGGGGCCCATCACGGCGTACATGACGCGCGTGCCCCGGCCGCTCGCCTTGATGCCGTGCATCGGCTGGATGTACGCGGGCCGGAACATGTACGACGCCTTGAAGGGCATCGCGAGGAGCGCGTTCTCCGTCGCGCCCTTGACCCGGGCCCACATCGTGCGCCCCTTCTCCGTGCTGTCGGTGCCCGTTCCGGAGACGTAGACGAACGTCAGCCCGGGGCTGCGCTTCACGATGGCGCGCGCCGCCGCCAGCGTGACGTCGTACGTGACGCGCCGGTAGTCCGCCTCGCTCATGCCCGCCGACGACGTGCCCAGGCAGAAGAAGCACGCGTCGTAGCCCGCGAGCTCCCCTTCGATGTCGGAGAGGTCGGTGAGATCCGCCACCACGAGCTCGCGCAGCTTCGCGTCCGTCACGCCCGACCCTCGCCGCCCGATGGAGAGGACGGTCTCCACGCCGGGATCGAGGAGGCACTCGCGCAGGACCCCTTGCCCGATCATCCCGGTCGCTCCGAAGAGGATCACTCGCATCTCGGGTTCTCCGCTCGCTCAGAGGCCGCAGCCGCCGCAGGATGCGATGACGGCGGGCCCGCCGTCGAGGAGCTCGGCCGTGCAGTAGCCGGAGACGGGAGCTCCGGGGGGTGCGGCGGAGGCACACCAGCCCGTGCAGGGCGGGCTGGTCGTCCCCGCGTCGATGGGCGGCTGTCCGGTGCCCATGCACGGCACCTCCACCGTCCAGCTGCAAGGGCTGCCCTGGCAGGACGTCGTGGTGGCGAGCTGCGGGGTGCACACGTTCGTGGCGACCGGCGAAGGCGTCGTCGTGAAGCCGCCCGGGCAGCCGAAGCCGGAGCCCGACGAGCTGCCCGAGCTGCTCGACCCCGAGCTGCTCGACCCCGAGCTGCTCGACCCGGAGCTGCTCGAGCCCGAGCCCGAGCTCGACCCCGAGCCCGAGTCTCCGGAGCCGGGCGAGGGAGAGGTCTGCCCTCCGCAGGCCATCACGACCGCGAGCATCGACGCGCCGACGATGGCCTTCTTCATGCCGTCCAGTCTACGTCAGGGTTTCCTGCCCGGAATCGCGAGCGACGGGGGCAGGTCCGGATAAACGTCGAGCACGCGGCGCGTCACGCCCGCGCCGATACGTCAGATCGTCGCGCCCTCGAGGAGTCGCACGCTGGAGAAGTCCCGGCGCTCCAGGTCCCGCTTCGCGACGTAATAGTAGGCGCAGGCTGCCTCGACGAAGTCGTACGGGACCCCTCCCGCGTCGAGGCGGAGCAGCATCTCCTCGTCCTCCCGCTGCTCGCCCTCTCCGTGCTCCAGGGGACGCTCGAAGCCGAAGAGGCCGTGGAAGCGCAGATCGCCGTCGTAGAGCTCGTGATAACGCGCGTCGTAGAGCGTTACGTAGGGATCGTCCGGCCCCTCGCGCGGGACGAGGTGAGACGAGTGGGGCGGGAGCAGCGCGAGCGGCGCGAGCTCGACCCCGACAGGTCTCGGCTGTCCCCTGCGCTTGCGGTGTGGGTCGAAGACCGGCGCCAGCCCACGCGGGGCGTCGGGGAAGTAGAAGACGTGTCCCTCGACCCCGTACTCGCCGCCGGTGAGAAAGCCGTGGAAGAACGACAGCAGCCCGGTTGGCGGGAGTCGGTGGTGGATGTCGAACGGAGCGAGCTCCTCGAGCCTCAGCTGGCCGACGAACTCGACGCGACCGTCCTCCTGCGATGGCCAGGCTTGGCCCTCCGGCAGATCGGGAGAGCCGCCGAGCCGTGTGGCCCCGACAGCAGAGTCGGCCTTCCTCGGCTCGCGGGGCGTGATGGCGATGGTGTCGCGGATCTGCGACTCGATGCGTGCGGCGCGGTTGGCCGGCAGCCCTGACCGCAGCAGCGCGACGAGCTCGCGGCGCTGTTCCTGGTAGTCCTGCACGGCCCGAGGATACGGGAGGAGCGAAGAGGCAGAAATGGTGGGACCATGATTGGCGCATGCTGATCACCCGCCGGCAGTTCGACGAGGAGCTCGAGCGCGTGCGCGCCGAGGTGCGCGACCCGGCGGAGGGCCTGTTCGGCCCCGACAGCGTCACCTGGCGCATCAGCCGCGACCAGCTCGTCTTCCTCGGCGCCGGCCGCGCCGCGCTGCTCCAGCTCGCGCATCCCTACGTGGCGCACGCCATCGCGCAGCACTCCCGGACGCAGCAGGATCCCATCGGGCGCTTCAACCGCACCTTCCTCCACGTCTACGGCATGATCTTCGGCGACCTCGACGCCGCCCTCGGGGCCGCCCGGCGCGTCCGCGGGATCCACGACGGCGTGCACGGCGCCATCGACGAGCAGGTCGGAAGGTTCGCGCGCGGGCATCGCTACAGCGCGCACGACGCGGGGGCCCTGCGCTGGGTCTTTGCCACGCTGGTCGAGACCAGCGTGATGGCCTTCGAGATGGGGTTCGGCGAGCTCTCGGCGGCCGACAAGGAGAGCTACTACCGGGAGGTCCGCCGGTTCGCGCGGCTCTTCGGCCTCGGTGACGAGCTGCTGCCGGCGGACTGGGCGGCGTTCACCGCCTACTGCGCGCGCATGCTCGCGGGCGACGAGCTCGCCGTGGGGCAGCCGGCGCGCGAGACCGCGGCGTTCCTGCTCTCGGTCCCCGGAGCGCCGCTCGCGCCGGTGATGCCCCTTTACGCGAGGATCACCGCCGGCATGCTCCCGCCGCGCCTGCGCGAGGAGTACGACCTGCCGTCGTCGCGCGCCGACGAGCTCGTCTACCAGGGGTCGTTGAGCGCGGTGCGCCGCGGCTGGCGACACATCCCGGTGCGGCTCCGCCTCCGGCCCGAGTACGTGGAGGCGAGGCGACGGCTCGCCGGCCGGCCCCGACCCGACCGGGTGGGCCGTGCGCTGCAGGTCGCGCTGCTGCGCGGGGTACGGCCGCGGAACGGGAAGTGAGAGTCGTCCTCGCGCCGCGCTCACCCCGTCAGCGCGAGGCTCACGATGGCCGCCGGCCACAGGAGCGCGAGCGCGAGGTACACGAGCCCGAGCGGCACGCTCTCGCCCTTGAGCTGGACGACGGGGCAGGACACGGCGGACCCGTTGATCTCGCCCAGGTTGCCGCCGACGAGCCCGCCGAAGCGCTTGAAGGCGGTGACCAGGCACATGATCTGGCCGACCACCGGCATGACGAAGCCGAAGATGGCGTAAAACCAGACGATGAAGACCATCGCGTCCCCGCTGAAGCCCGTCCGCCGCTTGATGGGCATGCCGGCGAAGGCGAGGGCCACGATCAGCGAGACGACGCTCGCCGCCGCGAGCCCGATGCCGACGGGCGTGTGGAGCTCGTCGAGCTCGCTCCACGGGCCCGACGCGAGCCCCCAGACACCCGTCGTGACCAGGACGAAGCAGGCGACGCCGGCCACGACGTAGGCTCGCGACACCAGCCGCGCCACGTCCGCGTCGCGCCGGCGCGCCTCCTCGGCGGCTTCGATCTCCCTTCGCTCCTGCTCCTCCCCTCGCCGCCGCGCTTCGTCCCTCTCGCGGGCTTCGCGCGCGACCTGCGCCCGCGCCGCCGCCTCCGCCTCGAGGTTCCAGCGCGTCTTGCCCTCGAAGCGCACGTACCAGAGGCGCGCGACCTTGGCCGGGTGCAGCCTGCGCCACAGCTCGTCGGGCAGGTAGACCTCGGCGTGGCAGTGCTGGCAGGGGACCAGGCGCGCCATCTCGTCGGTGACGTGCAGCGGCCCCCCGCACTGCGGGCACGCCATCACCACCGGCGCCGCCGCCTGACGGGGCGCCGCCACGACGCCGGCCGGTGAGGCGAGTCCGGCCTGCGCTGCCCCGCCAGGATCGGTGGAGGTGATCTGCACGGCGGTCGGCACGAGGCTCCTCAGCCAGCCGGGCGCGGGGTACGTGCTGGCGGGATCGCCGCACCCGACGCAGAAGAGATCGCGCAGGGTGCCGTCGGCGGTGGCCTCGACCGGGAACGGCTGGCCACACTTCTCGCACCGGGGCACGGCGCGCCGGTACTCGAAGGTGAGCGGGAAGCCGTCGATCGTGGCGGTCTGGGTCCGGGGCGCGTCCTCGAGGAGCCGGTCGTAGTTCTTCTCGAGCTCGTCGAAGGCGCAGCGCCAGAGCCCGTCGGGGAGCGCGACGTCCCCCGAGCAGGCGGCGCACGTCGCCGTGCGCACCGGCGCGTTGAGCGGCAAGGGCTGGCCGCACCGGTTGCAGGTGGTGCGCAGCGTGAAGCCGCCGGAGCGTGCGTCGACCATACGGGGCCATCGTACAACGGCGGCCATGGCCCCGGGACGGCGAGACTACTCGACGGAACCGCTTCTTGCCGCGCGCGGAGGCGAGGTCCAGTCTTCTCAGCTGACGCGCGCCCGGACCTCCGTGCGCGCCTGGTAGAGCTCCCAGAACTTGCTCGCGATCGTCGAGCCGTCGAGGTTCGCGTTCCCCTGGTCCCAGGCCGTGCCCTTGATCGCACCTGCGACCATGACCTCGCAGACGTACACGCCCTCGGCCTTCAGTCGCGGCGCGAGCAGGCCGACGAGCTTGTGCTTGGCCGTGTTCGCCAGGGCCAGGCCCATCGCCTTCAGGTTGACCGCGTACTCGTCGGCCTGCGGAGTGAGGTCGCCGAACGCGCCGTTCGTGACGAGGACGGCGCCCTGCTTCGTCTGCTTCAGATCGGGGAGGGACTCCTGGATCGCGGCGAGCAGGCCGACGACGGCGACGTCGAAGACGCCACGGATCGCCGCGACGTCCGCGGTCACGAAGTCTCCTGCGGCGGCGCCCCCGTAGGCGTTCCAGTGCAGGACGGTGATGGGTCCGAGCGCGGCGCGGGCCTTTCCGATCGCCGCCCGGATGGCAGCGGGATCGCCGGCGTCGGCCGCGAAGGCTGCGGCCTGGATCCCCTTCGCTTTCAGAGCTTCGACGCCGGTGGCGAGCTTCGCTTCGCTCCGCGCGATCAGCGCGACGGAGAAGCCGGAAGACCCGAACTTCTCCGCGACCGCAGTCGAGATGCCAGGCCCGAATCCGACGACGACGATGGTCTTTCCCATGAGGCCCTCCGATGACGCGAGCGGGGCGATGGTCGCGACCCGTGCCGTCGGGCCGCCGAGCTTACTTCTCCGGGTCGATGATGGCTTCGATCTTCGTGACAGCCTCGTCGAGCACGACGCGGAGCTTCTTCATGGTGGACGGGGTCAGGCGCCCGCGACGGGCTGCGCGCCCGATCGACTTGAACATCCGGCCGACGCGCCGGGTCAGGTCGTGGAGCTCGTCGGCGAAGTCGTCCCACGAGCCTTCGCCCGCGCTCTCGTAGAAGTCCCGGACGTCTTCGGAGTGCTCGGCCAGATCCCGCTTGCCCTCCGGGGTGATGGCGTAGACCCTGCGCGCCTCGAGCTCCTCGACGCGGGTGTGCCCGAGCTCCTCGAGCATCTGCAGGGTCGGGTAGATGACGCCCGGGCTCGGGCGATAGGTGCCCGCGCTGCGCTCCTCGATGGCCTGGATGATCTCGTAGCCGTGCCGCGGTTGCTGCGCGATGGCGTCCAGGATGAGGTAGCGAACGACGCCGCGGTCCGGGCGTGGGGTCGACCCGCCGAACATCTCCGAGAAGTCCGGCCGTCCCCGGCCGAAGGGGCGGCCGTGGTGGCCTCCGCGGCCTGCGAAGTGATCTGCGACCCAGTGGGGTGCTCCGTGCATGTGTTCCTCCGTTCCAAGTTGACGACGCATCGTGTCGACACGTCGTTTCGATATATCTATTAGATAGCTCTCGAACGGAGGACGTCAAGGCGCCACGGGTTCTGCTATCTCCGGCCACGGTGAGCGAGCGGACGGTGACCTGCATCAGGAGCGAGGACGTCACCTTCGACTCGATCTACCCGCGCCCCATCCGGGCCATCTCCCGTCGCTTCTGGACGCCCGTCGGCGTCGCCCGGCGCGCTGCGCAGCTCTTCCGGCAGGCCGGCGCGCGGAGCGTCGCCGACGTGGGCTCGGGCGTGGGCAAGTTCGTGCTGATCGCGGCGGCGTCGGCACCGGAGATCTGCTTCGTCGGCATCGAGCACCGTCCGCACCTCGTCGCGGCGGCGCGGCAGGTGCAGGCCCGGCTGAAGGTGCCGAACGCCTTCTTCCTGGTCGGCGAGGCCACGCGCGTGCCCGAGCTGGGCTTCGACGGCCTCTACTTCTTCAATCCCTTCGCCGAGAACCTCTTCAACGGCGACGACGCGATCGACGACGCGGTCGAGCTGACCGAGTCACGCTTCTTCCGTGACACCCGCCGGATGGAGGACGCTCTGCGCGCTGCGCCGCTCGGGACGGCGATCGTGACCTACCACGGGATGAGCGGCCGGATGCCGGCCTGCTACGAGCCTGTCGTGAGCGAGCCCGCCGGGTCGGACTGGCTTCGCCTGTGGGTGAAGAAGCGCGACGCGGCCGCGGGGTTCTTCCTCGAGCTCGATGACGGGGTCGTGCTGCACCGCCCGGATGGGCCAATGGCCTGACGGCCACACGCACTCCGAGCGCCGTGCTCGAAGCCACGGTATGTTCTGGCGGCACGACCGAGCCTCACGCGAGGCAGGGAGGCCCCCATGCAACGCTGGTTCTTCACGATGATAGCCACGCTCGTTCTCGCGGCGTGCGGAGCCTCCACGCCCGGTCCGGCCCCGGTCTCTGCAGCGGCGTCCCTCACGGCTTGCAAGTCGGTCGCGAGCTTCACCGCCAGCGCCGCCCCCCAGCTTCAGAAGGAGGTCTGCGCCAGCTGCCATGGGGGAACGGCGTCTGCCGCGACCGCTGCGCTCGACCTCACGAACATCGGCAAGGACAACGCGACTGCGTGCTCGCAGGCGCTTCGCACCGTGAACCTCGCGAACAGGTCGCAGAGCGCGCTCATCCAGGCGGTCACGGGCGCGCAGGCGCACACCGGTGGCAGGGTGCCAGACCCCCAGGCGTTCACGGATGCCCTGCTCGCCTGGATCAACAACGAGTAGGCGAGAGCGGCTGCAGACCTGTCGAACAGCATCGAGGTGTCGTCATGAGCGGTACGAACGGCCACGACCGAGAGTCGCTGCTGATGGGCTTCGATCGCGCCGCTGTGGAGCGGGATCCCAGCGTCTCGTTCATCATCTCGAAGGACTTCGAGCTGCTCTACTTCAACCGCGCCTACTTCGAGTTCGCACGCCAGAACGGCGGCGAGCCGGCCCTGAGCAGGAATTTCCCGGTGGGCTCGAACCTGCTGGACGCCATCAGCGGCGAGCTCAAGGACTTCCACGAGGTGCGGCTCGCCCGGGCACTGGCCGCGCGGACTGCGTCGCACCACGACTACTACTGCCACACCGTGGACCGGTACCGGGAGTTCCACGAGACGGCCTATCCGCTGGCAGACTCCGGTGGGCTGCTGCTCGTCCACAGCCTGAAGATCAACGAGCCGATGCCATCCCACGCAGACGCTCGCGAGCCCACCGAGAGCACCTACCGCGAACCGACGGGCCTCTTCACGCAGTGCAGCAACTGCCGGCGCATACGCCGCAGCGACGGCTCGGGGGTCTGGGACTGGGTGCCTGCCTGGGTCGCTCGTGCCCCCGAGATCACCAGTCACTCGATCTGCGCTCCCTGTTACGAGTACTACTGGAAAGGCGCTTGAGAGAGTCAGGTCGGCGAGTCTTGGCACTGGATGAATGCTGATAGTATGTTCAGTTCATGTCCAGTGCCATCCCAGCCCCCATCCAGACCCTGCTCGACCTGTTCACCACGTCCCTCGCTGACGTGCGCTTCGCCGATGTCGACGGCCAGACCCTCGGGCGCTGCGCCGCCGAGGTGGAGTCGGCCGCGGAGGCCGTCGCCGTGGCCCAGGCGGCGCTCGACGCCGCGCGCGAGCTTCTGCAGCAGAAGCACGAGGTCCTGCTGCAGCGGTCGCAGTGCGCCCTCGCCTACGCACGCGTCTACGCCGAGGGTGACGACGCGCTGAGCAGCCAGCTCGACGGGGTCAGCTTGCCTCGATCGACGCGCAGGCCGCGCGCGGTGGAGGGACTGGTGCTCTCCCCGGAGCCGCAACCGACGCCGCGCCCGCGTGGCCGACCGAGGAAGGCACGGGTCGCCGAGCCCATCGTCGAGGCGCTGGTCCTGCCCGGGGAGTAGCGGGGAGTCCGTGGCGCTGCAGCTCATCGAGGCCGCGCACGTCCGTGTCACCTGCGACGCCTGTCGCACGGCGAGCGCCGAGGTCTGCGGCAAGCGCGACCTGCCCGTCATGGCGCGGATCGCGGCCGTGAGGAAGTTCAAGGCGGCGGGCTGGCACAACGATCCCGGCGAGCACACGCGCACGAAGACGCTCGAGCAGACAGAGCGCGAGGGCGGCGGGCGGTGGTATTGCCCGGAGTGCGCGCGGAGAACGCACCTGTGATCGAAACGAGCGTCGAGACCTGGGACTTCGTCCTGCCGGATGGGCGCGACTTCGTCGGGAGCAGTGTGTGGTCACTGGCTCGTGACGTGCCGACCCAGCGCAGCCTCGAGCACAGCCATTTCTGACTGATAGGCTGAAAGGCATGAGGGATCGGCTCCACGAGCTGAAGGAGGCGACCGCCGCCGCGTTGCTGCGGGGGCCGGGCGCGGCGCCTGCGGAGCTGCGCCAGGCCTGCGCCCGGGGCGAGGCGCCAGACGAGCTTCGCGCGCTCGTCGAGAAGATCGACCTCCGTGCATACGAGGTCACGGACGAGGACCTCGCGGCGCTGCGCGCGAAGTACTCCGAGGACCAGCTGTTCGAGATCATCGTGGCCGCCGCGTTCGGCGCGGCCGACCGGCGCCTGAGCGCGGGGCTGCGCGCGCTGGAGGGAGCATGAGGCTCGGCAACGTCGACCGCGGAGACGGTCTCGGCAGCAAGCTGCTCTTCGGCCTGATCCGCCTGGTCTCGGGTTTTCGCGCGCCCGACGTCATTCGCACGCTGAAGTACCATCCGGCCGTCTTCGGCGAGCCGCACTCGCAGCACACCCACGCGGTCATGCGCGGCCCGTCGGACTGGACGGTGGGTGAGCGGGAGCTGTTCGCCGCGTTCGTCTCGCGCCTGAACCAGTGCGTGTTCTGAACTCGCGCTCACGCCGCGGTCGCGGCGAAAGCTCAGTGGGGTGACGACATCAAGCTCGTCCTGGATGACTACCTCACCGCGCCCATCGACGAGAAGGTGCGCGCCACGCTCGGGTTGCTGAAGAAGATGACCCTGGAGCCCGAGACGCTCGGGCCGGACGACGTGCGGCCCGTGCTGGCGCTCGGCGTCTCGCGGCAGGCCGTGCGGGACGCGATGCACGTCGCGTTTCTGTTCAACGTCTACGACCGCCTGGCCGACACGATGGGCTGGGACGTCCCCGCCGAGGGGAGCGGCTTCTGGCAGACGTCGGCGAAGATGCTCCTGTCGCGCGGCTACGAGTAGCCAGCCTCGAGAACCGACTCGTTGGACCCGTGGTCTCGGTGAACGAACCGCCCGGATCCGGCGAACACGGGGCATGGCCGCTCCCGACCTCCGATGAACTGGCTCCTCGTCGCCGAAGACCACGATGACCTGCGAGAGCAGCTCGCTGCAGCGCTCCGCGGATACGGGTACAGGGTGCGCACGGCATCCGACGGACCCGAGGCCCTGCGGATCTTGCGCGCAGCCGCCGACATGCCCGAGGCCGTGCTGCTCGATTTCCTGATGCCCCAGCTGACGGGGTGGGAGGTCCTCCAGTCGATGAGGAGCTCGGATCGAATGAGGCACGTCCCGGTCGTCGTGCTGACCGCCCTCGAGCCACAAAGCACCGACCTCCACGCCTTCGACGTCGCCGATGTGCTGCAGAAGCCCGTGGCGGTCGAGCGCCTCCTCGATGCACTCGACAAGGCACGCGGCCATCGTCCGTGCGCCGGTCCGCTCCAGCGTCAGTGTGGATCGTAGGCGGCCATCCACCGCTCAGCGTCGAGGGCGGCCATGCAGCCGCTCCCCGCGGCGGTCACCGCCTGGCGGTAGGTGAAGTCCTGGACGTCGCCGCAGGCGAACACGCCCGGGACGTTGGTGTACGAGCTGCCCGGCCGCGTCCTGATGTAGCCGTTGTCGTGGAGCTCGAGTTGGCCGGCGAAGAGGTCGGTGTTCGGCGTGTGACCGATCGCCACGAAGAAGCCAGTGGCGGGTACCACCATCGAGTCGCCGGACCTGGTGTTCCTGATCCGCGCACCCGTCACCTCGCCCCGGCCGACGTCGAGGATCTCCAGCACGACGGTGTTGTAGAGGATCTCGATCTTGGGGTTCTTCAGGACGCGCTCCTGCATCGTACGGCTGGCCCGGAACTCCTCGCGCCGGTGCAAGAGCGTCACCTTCCTGCAGAGACCCGAGAGGTACATCGACTCTTCCATCGCGGTGTCGCCGCCGCCGACCACGACGACGTCCTGGTTGCGAAAGAACGCGCCGTCGCAGACCGCGCACGCGCTGACTCCTTTGCCCTGCAGCGCCCGCTCGCTCTCCAGCCCAAGCCACCTGGCCTGAGCGCCCGTGGCCACGATGATGGTTCGCGCCCGGTGCTCCTTGCCGTCGCTGTCGGACCAGACCGTGAAGGGTCGCTTCGAGAACTCCACCTTCGCGACGTCGTCGGTCACGATCTCCACGCCTTGCGCCACCGACTGGTCGCGGAACCTCTTCATCAGGTCCGGGCCGGTGATCTTCTCGGGGAAGCCGGGGTAGTTCTCGACGTCGTTCGTGATCATCAGCTGGCCGCCCGGGATGCCGCCGCGGGCCAGCCCCTCGAACATGAGCGGCGCGAGGTTGGCCCTGGCCGCATAGATGGCGGCGGTGTGGCCGGCTGGACCGGAGCCGATGACGATGACGGTGCGGACGGCCGTGTCGCTCATCGGGCGAGGAGCTCCTTGATCTCCTTCTCGACCTCGACCTCTTCACCGTCGTGATAGCCCACGTGCGCGTAGCGGACGACACCGCCCTTGTCGATGATGAAGGACGACGGCATGGTCGGCGGCTTGTACGAGCGAGCGATCGACTTGTCCGCGTCCCATCCGAGGGTGAACTTCGCGCCGTAGCTGTTCGCGAAGCCCGGGATTGCGCCCTTGTCGTCGTCCTCGTCCTCGCTGATGCCGACGATTTTCAGACCGCTGGCGGCGTACTTGGTGTGAAGGTCCTGCAGCTTCGGGAAGGACTTCTTGCACGGCTCGCAGAAGGTCCCCCAGAAGTCGACCAGCACGACCTTGCCGCGCAGCTCGCTCAGCGCCACCTTTCCCTTCCCGTTCGCCACCGCGGCGACCGAGAAGTCCGGCGCTGGCTTCCCCACCAGTCCACCAGCGCTGGTGGCCTGCCCCGGGTCGGACGAGGACGATTCGGCCGTGGCCCCCATGCAGGCGGCGAGGGGCGTGGCGAACGCGAGGGCGAGCAGGAGCGCGCGGCGGGTGGTTCTCATGATGGGCTCTTTCCCGCGCGATGCCGCGGCGTTCACACCGCCGGCGCGTTTCAAGGTCCGCGGACGTTTGCAGCGCTCAATCCGCAGAGGCATCGGCCGCGGAGAGGCACTGCATCAGGGGGTTCGACGGGCCTCCGGGTAGCACGCCGGACATCGCGCTGGCGCACGCGGCTGCGTCCGTGTCGCCGCCGAGCCACGAGGTGAGGCAGGTGTCCGAGGCGTCCCCCTGCGACCAGATCTGGCCGCCCTTGTGAGACTCGGTCCCGCGCGCCTTGCGCACCATCGTGAGCTGCTGCGGATCGGCGCCGCCGGCCGCCACGACCGCGCTCATCGTCGCGGGTTCCAGGCCCACCACGGACTCGTAGTCCTGGGCAATCTCGTCCTGCGTGTCGCAGAGCGGGACCAGGGGGCGATCGCTCGGCGACCACCGCAGGCCCGCGCTCCCGTAGAGGCGCAGGTTGCGTCCGGGCGTTCCGTGGCAATCGAGCGAGCCGCACCGCACGACCAGCAACTGCGCCACGGGCGGAAAGCTCTCCTGGTCGGGGAGAGCCGGGGGAGTGTACTGCGCGTCGGAGGGGGGGATGGAGCACCCGGCCAGCAGCACGAGCGGCGAGAGGGCCGTGTAAACGTGGAGGAGTCCGGCTCTCATGGCGGTGTCCCTCCGTCGTCGAGCGCGAGGCATACGTGGCCGGGCGAGTCGGAGCCCGCCGGATCGAAGTGGCAGCTCGCGCAGCCCCCGTTGGGTTCCACGGTTCCGTTGCCCGCGATGAGCGTCTGCATCCGGACCGCCGGCCTGCCTGGCGCCTGGACGACGACCTGGATCGGGAACGTGGGGTCGTACTGTCCCGGCGTCGCGTAGAAGTTCCCTGCGGCGTTCGTCGTCAGCTGCGTGCCGGTCCCCTTCGCGTCGGTCAGCACGACCGTCGTGCCCGCCGCGGCGACGAGCTCTCCCGCCGTCTCGTACACCGTGCCCGCGACCGTGAAGCGCTGCGGATCACCGATGGCGCCGTCGTGGCACAGAAGGCAAGGCTGCCCGGGTCGGTGCAGCGGACCTTGCCGGACCCCCGGCGCTTCTGGCCCGAGAGCGGCGATGGCGTCGTCGTGAACGGGGTCACACGCCGTGAGCTGCACGAGACTCATCACCAGCGCGGACAGGGTGATCGTCGCCATGGGTCTCATAGCTCCGTCTCCAGGGTCACACCGCCGAGCACCGAGGTGCGCTGCGTCACGTATAAATCGTCGAGGTACTGGGTGGAGGTTGTGTTCAGGTCGAAGCCGAGGACCCAGGAGCTGGGGGTCGCCTCGGAGCCGATGCCGACCCGCAGCATCCAGCCACCGGTCAGGTTGATGAGCGGGCCCAGCTCGCGGTCCCCGGTGCGCAGCGCCGGCACCTGGAAGCCGGGGCCGAACGTGTACGCGCGCTGCCAGAAGTCGACGGCAGTCTGCGCGTGGAGCCGCGCGTGGGGACCGGTCTCGACGCGCGGACCGAGGTCCATCAGGTAGCGAGCGTCGGTGGTGGTCGCCTTCATGGTCCAGGAGTCCACGTACAGACGCTCGTCGAGACGCAGGGTAGCCCTCGGGTAGCGGTGCGCGAGGCGCATCGTCAGCCCGTAGCGCTGTCGGGAGAGGGGCAGCTGCTCGAGGGGACGCGCGGACACGCGCAGGCTGTTCACGAGGTCGATCGACGCGCCTCGTGGCACCGACGTCCCCGGGGCGAAGAGGGGGATGTAGCGATACGGCTTCGACGGATCGCCGTTCTCGAAGACCGTGTCGCCGATCAGCGAGCCGACGGTGGTCCGGCTCATGACCAGAGTCAGGACGCCGCTGAACGCGTCGCGATCGATGACGTGGGAGAAGACCGAGAACGGCGTCCCGGTGCGACCGGCGACGTCGTGTCCGTGCGAGTAGCCGAGCAGCCACGTCACGTTCTTGTTCACGAGGTCCTGCGTCACGGCGGCTCCCGCCGACAGGGAGAGGTAGTCCGGCTCGTCGGACACCGCGGCGTTCGCCTGCACCCCGAACGCCTTCGGCTTGTACGCCGCCTGCAGGCTGCCCTCCTGCCGCACCTCGTGCCATGCCCGGGAGGCGGTCGAGACGATGTCGACGGAAGCTGCGGAGACGACGTCGACCAGGTAGTGCGCGCCCACGCTCCAGCCGGCCGTCGGACTGGCGACCGCACCGGCGATGGACGGTGTCTCGACGAACACGTGATCGGTGTCGCCGTACTGGCCGTACTCCGTCCCGATGTGCGCGGTGAAGAGCGACTCCTGCCTGGGGGGCTGGGCCTGCTCCTGCAGCGCCACGGGAGCCGTGGCCGGCTGAGCTTCCGCCGGTCGCTGCGCGCCCGCTGGTCGTGTCCTGGTCAGGGTCGCCGCCACCGCCATCGCGCCGACGGCCCAGCCGAGCCCGGACGCTAGTTGCAGCCGCACCCGCCACCCGCCGACCCACCCCCGCCAACCGCTCCCTCCTGGACGGCGCGGACGTGCTCCTCGCTGAGAGGTGCGATGTCGGAGGTCGTCATCGTCGGACGAGCCAGGCTTGCGCGCTCGTAGGCCGCGACACGGGCGCACCCGGTGGCGAACAGAACGACCAGGAGGTACGGGGGCAAGCGGTTCATCGGAGTGTCCAGACGGACGGGTTTCCCCGGACAGCCCGGAATCGTTCAAATGAGTCGTCGGTGCGAGCAACTCGGGCTCGACCGGAGAAGAACATGTCGTGTCCCCTCAACCCCAGGTCGGCCTTCTCGGATTGAGCGCGTGCCTCCTGGTGGCCGTGTCCGGCCCGGAGGCCCGCGCCCAGGACTGGGCGCAGCCCGTCGAGCCCTCGCCGGACGCGCCGCAGGCCGATGCGCGTTCGCCCTCCGAGGTCGAGGTGGAGCCCACGCCAGCCCCCGGCGGGCCGAGGACGGTCTTTGCGGAGCTGGCGGGAGAGGTCGCCTACGCGACGCCGCCCATACGGCGCGGCACGAACCCGTTCGGCGCCGGGTTCGGAGTGCGCGCAGGGCTCGATATCTCGGGCTTCTACGTCGGCGTGAGCATCGTCGACTTCCTCGGGGGCAAGGACGTGGACGTCGGCTACCGCGCGATGCTTTACGGGGTCGAGCTCGGCTACGGGTGGAAGGTGCCCATCGCCCCGCGCGCCTTCTTCCTGGTGCGGCCACGGGTCGGGCTCGGCGACGCGGCCGTCTACTACACCGATCCGAGCCTCGCCGTGGACGTCGTCACCAGCGCGAGCGGGGGGGCGTCGTCCTCGTCCGACACGCTGACGGTGCACGACGTCTTCCTGCAACCAGGTCTGACGCTGGAGCTGTCCGGCGGCGCGTTCCTCGTGGCCCTGGAGGCCAGTGTCCTCGTCCTTCCGGGGATTGCTTACGGCGGTGCGGACCCGACGACGTGGATCTCGTACAGCGGGCAGCTCGAGGCCGGGTTCCGGTTCTGACCGTGGTGCTCGTGCATCGGGATGTAGGTGTTCTGGCGCTGACCGTACGCAGTGGCAAGAAACCTCCGCGGGTGACGAAAGTGCTGCCACTACTTCGCATTCACCCCTGCCGCGCAATCTACCGTCGTGTTAACTCCGAAGTGCGGGACGGAGATCGGGAGCTCGTGCGCCATGCGGTTCGGTTCACTGGGGGTCGTGATCGTGGTCTCGGGTCTGGTCGGCTGCAGCGGAGCGAGTGATCCGCTCGGAGGGCCGTACGGGGGAACGGGGAGCGTTCCTCCTCCCGTCGAGGGTCATACGAGCGGGTCGAGTAGCTCGGGTTCGAACTCGAGCTCGGGTTCCTCGGGGTCCGGGTCGTCGGGCTCCGGTTCGTCCTCGTCCTCGTCGTCCTCCAGCAGCTCGAGCAGCAGTTCGAGCGGTGGCTCCAGTGGAAGCAACTCGGGGAGCAGCGGCGGCTCCAGCGGTGGTAGCTCCAGCTCCGGAGGCAGCTCCGGCTCCGGCTCGAGCAGCAGCTCTGGAAGTGGGGGCTCGGGTGGCTCGAGCGGCTCGAGCTCGGGCAGCAGCTCTGGCTCCGGCTCCAGCAGTGGCTCGGGCTCCACTCCGACCTGGAGCGACATCTATACGAACTACCTGTCGGCCAGCGGGACGCTCGGCTGCGCGGGCTGCCACACGCACAGCTCGAACATGTCCACCGCTGCCAAGTCGTATTCGTACCTCTCCAACTACATCAACGGGACGAGCTCCACGATCGTCGTCAATGGCGAGTCCATCCTGACCTGGTACGGCGGCGACATGCCTCCCGGCGGGAGCAGCAGCGACGCCCAGGGTCAGGCGGATCTCGAAGCGTGGGTGGCTGCAGGCGCCCAGAACAACTGAATCGAAACCATACTCAATCGTCGTCGATGTAGCTGGCGGCCAGTCGGCCATCCTCTCCGAACGCGAGACGGAGGGTGACCTCGATGTCCCTGCGGAGTGGTCCTCGCAGGTGCTCCTCCTCTCCGGGCTCTCGCCGGTGACCTCGACGGCGGCTGCGCTCTGCAAGGCCGCGAGGAAGGCGCGACGCGAGGGCACGATGGTCGTGCTCGACCTCGTGGCCGGCCTGCGTCTGTGGGCAGGCCGCGACCCCAGGATCATCGCGATGGTGCTTCGAGAGGTCGACGTCGTGCGCTGCAGCTTCGCGGACCTGGCGGTTCTCGGAGTGGACGCCGCGAGCGTGCGCCGAGCGATGCGACCGACCGCCACGCTCGTGATCAACGACGCCGGAGGGGCGGTCGCGGCCGGGGCGTTCGGTGAGGTCCGCGTGCCGGCGAAGGGCGACGTGCCCCGGGCGCAAGGCGCGGGCGATTCCTGCACGGCGGCCATCTGCGCGGAGTGGGCGCGCCCCTCTGCGCTCGACGGGAGCCTGGATGCACGCTGGCACCGGGTCCTCGAGCGGTGCACTTCAGCGACGGCAGGTGCGTGAGCCCTTGCGCGACTCTCGCATTCGCGCGGGAGGCACGCGACAATCCGGGCAGCATGAGCGACGACGGCAAGGGCGGGGAGGACGCGTCGAGCAGCTCCGGGGGCGACTCGCTCCTCCGGGCCGTGGCGCACGCTCCCGAGCGCGCCCCGGAGGAGCCCGATCCGCCGCGCCTCGCGCAGTTCCGCGTGCTGGGGCGGCTGGGGCAGGGCGGGATGGGCATCGTCTACCGCGCCGAGGACGAGAAGCTGCAGCGGCTGGTCGCGCTCAAGGTGCTGCCGCGGGCGGTGAGCGACGACGACGAGCGGCGGCGCCGGTTCCTGCGCGAGGCGCGCTCGGCGGCGGCCATCAACCACCCCAACGTGGCGACCATCTACGAGGTCGACGAGGCCGACGGCCGCGTGTTCATCGCGATGGAGCTGGTGGAGGGCGAGACGCTCCGCGCCCGCCTGGCGCGCGCGCCGCTCACCCTGTCCGAGACGGTGCGCATCGCCCGGGCCATCGCGCGCGGGCTGGCGCGCGCCCACGCCCGCGGGATCGTGCACCGCGATCTGAAGCCGGACAACGTGATGCTCGATCCGGAGGGGGAGGCGAAGATCCTCGACTTCGGGCTGGCGAAGCTGCGCGAGGCGGCAGGCGAGCGCAGCATGCTGGAGGTCGCAGAGACCGAGAGCCAGCTCACGCAGGAGGGCCGGCTGTTCGGGACGCCGGGGTACATGTCTCCGGAGCAAGTGCGCGGCAAGCAGGTGGACGCGCGCACGGACGTGTTCGCGCTGGGGGTGTGCCTCTACGAGATGCTGGCCGGGGAGCGGCCGTTCCGGGGCGGGTCGACGATGGACGTGCTGATGGCCACGTCGCGGGATCCGCACGAGCCAGTCCGCGCGCACAACGCGGAGGTGCCGGCGGAGCTCGCGGCGATCGTCGACCGGTGCCTCGCGAAGGCGGCAGACGAGAGGTACGCGTCGGCGCGCGAGCTGGGCGACGCGCTGGACGGGTTGACCGTGGGCAGCGAGGCGCGCGCTCCGGAGCCGCGGCCATCCACACGCAGTCTCGCGGGGAGCACCGTGGGCGACAGCTCGCCACGCAGGCAAAGGACGCTGCTGGCGGTCCTGGGGGTCGCCACGGCGCTCGCGATCGGCGGTGGCCTCGTGTGGCGAGCTCGCCCGCCCGTGGCCTCGAGCGCCCCGGCGGCCCCAGCGGCGCCGCCACGAGGGGTAGCGATCACCGACTACCCGCCCCCGAAGACCGGCAACCCCGACGCGGCACGGGAGTACGCCCTCGCCATGCAGGCCAGGCGCGACGCCGCGAACGCCGCGAGCAAGCGGCACCTCCTGCGTGCGGTGGAGCTGGACCCGAGCTTCGCCCTGCCGCACGTGTGGCTCGCATGGGACGGCCCGGGCTCGCTCGATGAACGCCGCAAGCACCTGGCCGCGGCCGTGGGCCTCCGCGGCGAACTCGGCGAGCGCGACGCCGCGATCCTCGAGGTGCTGCAGGCGCTCCTGCGCCGCGACCAGCCCGACGTGGACGACGCGAGGACGCGGTGGAAGTCGCTCGCCGAGCAGCACCCCCTCGACGCAGCGCTCGTCGACCTCGCGGGAGAGGCTTGCCTCGACGCGGGCCACAAGGAAGAGGGCTTCGCGCTGCTCGACCGGGCGGTCGCGCTCGATCCGAAGTTCGCCTTGCCGTACCTGCACCGCGCGGACTTCCAGATGTACGGCGATCTCGACGACGCGGTCGCTTCGGCCAACCGGTGCCTGTCGCTGTCGCCGTCCGCGGCGTCCTGCCTGGGCGTACGCGCCGGCGTCGAGCAGCGGCTCGGCCAGTGCGCGAGGCTGGAAGAGGACGCGCGCGCGATGATCGCGCTCGAGCCGGACAGCGAGAGCGCCTACTCGTGGCTGGAGGCGGCGCTCATCGCCCGGGGAGCGCCCCTCGAGAGCATCGCGGAGGCCCGGCACCGGGCCGCCGAGCACGCGATCACGCCCGCCGCGCGTGCGCAGCACGAGGCGTACGATCCGTGGTTTCTGACGTGGCTCAACGCGGACTTCACGGCCCAGGTGGAGAAGATGCCCGCCCTCGACCGCTACCTGGCCGCGCAGACCAGCGATTCGCGCGTGGGAGCACCGGTCGGAACCGAGATCATCGCCTTCGAGGAGGCCGGTCTGCGCGACCGGGCGGTAGCCATCGCGGAGGCCTACCTGAAGCGACTCCCTGCCCTCACCCCGGACTCTCCGCGCGGTGGCCGGAACCAGGCCCTCTGGATCCGTCGCCTCGCGGGGCGACTCACGGACGCGGACTTCCGTGCGGAGCGCGAGAAGTGGGCCCAGGACACGGCCGCGAAGACCCCTCCTCGCCTCGCCGCGCTCGGGTGGTTCTTCTTCTACGCGGGGACTGCCGAGACGGCGTCCGACGCGCGGGAGGCCCTCGAGGCGCTCCCGCGCTACTCGCCGCTCTTCACCTTCGATGGGATGGTCTACAACGAGCGCGTGATGGGCCGGGTGCTGCAGCTCGTCGGGCGCCTCGACGAGGCCATCCCGCACCTGCGTCGCGCCGTCGCGTCGTGCTTCAGCCCGGACAGCTTCCCATCGCACCAGTGGGCGGCTCGCACGCTGGGCGAGGCGCTCGAGGCCAAGGGCGACACGAAGGGCGCGTGCGACGCGTTCGGCGAGGTGCTCGCGCACTGGGGCAACGCGAAGCCGCGCTCGATCACCGCCGACGCGGCGCGCGCGCACATGAAGAAGCTGGGCTGCGCACGGTGAAGGGGCTGGCCATCGACCGCCTCGTGGCACGACCTCTCCGGCTCGCCCTCGGCCTGGCTGCCCTCGTGACGGGCTGCGCGACCACGTCCGACGTCCTTCGCGCACACGAGGAAGGAGGCGGGACGACGCAGACCTACGCGACCGGCTACGCGACGGCGTGGAGCGCCGCCCGGGACGTCCTGCGCGGCGAGAGCCCCACCGGTCTCGAGGAGCATCCGCGAGAGCACTACCTGCTGGCGACGTTCGCCGACCAGGGGGCCTCGACGGAGGGGTGCACCCGGGGGGCGTCCCTCATCGGCGTCTGGGTGGAGTCCGTCGACGACGCGCACGTGCGCGTCAGCGCCGTGTCGAGGCTGACCGACGGATCGTACGTGTCGTGTCTGTCGGAGGCGGCGTTCTTCGAGAAGCTCGACCGCCGCGTCGCCGGGCGTCCGGCGGTGGCGAAGTAGAAGCCGCGCCACGTGCCGCCGGCCTTCTCTTCCCTCCGGAATCCCTTCCGCTCGCTGAAGGTCTTCAACTACCGCCTCTGGGCCGCCGGGGCTTTCGTCTCCAACGTGGGCACCTGGATGCAGCGCACCGCGCAGGACTGGCTGGTGCTCACGCAGCTGACCCACCGGAACGCGACCGCGGTGGGCGTCGTCATGGCGCTCCAGTTCGCGCCCCAGCTCCTCATGCTCCCCTTCAGCGGCCTCGCGGCCGATCGCCTCGACCGGCGCAAGCTCGTCTTCGCCACGCAGGCTGCCCTGGGCGCCCTGGCCCTCGGCCTGGGGCTGCTCACCGTCTCGGGCCTGGTCCAGCTGTGGCACGTCTACGTGTTCGCGTTCCTGTTCGGGTGCGTCTCGGCCTTCGACTCGCCCGCGCGCCAGTCGTTCGTCTCGGAGCTGGTGGGCGAGGCCGACCTCCCGAACGCCGTCGGCCTCAACTCCACGTCGTTCAACGCGGCGCGCCTGATCGGTCCCGCCGTCGGCGGCGTGCTCATCGCGGCCGTCGGGACGGGGTGGGCCTTCCTGCTCAACGCGGCGTCCTTCGTGGCCGTCCTCGGCTCGCTGGCCCTCCTGCGCATCGGCGAGCTCCACCGGAGCGCGAAGCCCAGCCGCGAGCGCGGGGGCCTCATCGAGGGCTTCCGCTACGTCGGCCAGCGACCGGACCTGAAGGTCATCCTCCTCATGGTCTTCCTCGTCGGCACCTTCGGCCTCAACTTCCCCATCTTCCTCTCGACCATGTCCGTCAGCGTCTTCCACCAGGGCCCGGACGCGTACGGCCTGCTCACGTCGATCATGGCCGTGGGCTCGGTCACCGGCGCGCTCCTCACCGCCACGCGGGCGAGCTCGGGCATCGTCCACGTGATCACGGGCGCGGCGGCGTTCGGGGTCGGCTTCACCGTCGCCGCCTTCATGCCGAGCTACGCCCTCTTCGCGGTGCCCCTCGTCCTCATCGGCGTCTCCACGCAGACCTTCACCACCAGCGCCAACAGCGCCCTGCAGCTCGCGACCGAGCCCGCCATGCGCGGCCGCGTCGTGGCCATCTTCCTCGCCATCGCCCTCGGCACCACCCCGCTCGGCGCCCCGCTCGTCGGCTGGGTGGCCGACCGGTTCGGCCCCCGGTGGGCGCTCGGCGTGGGCGCGGCGGCCGGCATCGCCGCGACCTTCGTCGGGCTGTACTACCTCGTGGTGTACTGCCACCTGCGGCTGCGGATCGCCGGCGGACGGCTGCGCCTGGACATGAAGGGAGGCTGAGCACGCGTGGTGGCCGCGACGGGTCTTGCCCAGCGGCCGAGCCGGCCCTAGCTCCCCCACGACACCTCATGCATGCGCTCCGTGACCGCCGACTCGCCGCGTTTGCGGGGCTCGCTGCCGTCATGCTCCTGGTCGAGTGGGGGGTGACGCGCACGGCGATGTTCGCGCGCGGCAACGTCGTGCCCGCCGCCGTGTTCGTCGACCTCGTCGTCGTACTGCCCTTGCTGTTCGTCCTCCTGGTCCTCCGGCCGGCCGGGCGCCCACCGCTCGAGGCCACGCCGGTGCTGGCCCTCGGCGGGACCGTCGCCGGGGCGCTGCTCGCGGGCCACCCCGGAACGAGGGTGCTGCTGCAGGCGGGTGGCGTGCTCGCCGAGGTGGCGGTGCTGACGCTCCTCGTGCGCCGCCTCCGCGGTGCGGCGCACCAGCTCCGGAGCACCGACGGGGACGACGTGCTCGCGCGCGTCGGGGCGCTCACCGATCCCGTGCTGCGGGTCCTCGGCGCCGAGCTGGCCGTCGTCTACTACGCGTTCGCCGGTCCCTTCCTCCGCCCTCGTCGCGTCGAGGGCGCGTTCCCCTACACCGAGGAGAGCGGCGCGGGCGGGCTGCTCCTCGGCGCAGGTCTGCTGGTCGTGTGCGAGGGGATCGGCGTGCACTTCCTTCTCGCCGCCTGGAGCGTCCGGCTCGCGTGGATCCACGCCGGGTTGAACCTCTACACGCTGGTCTGGTTCACCGCGGCGTACCACGCCGCCCGGCTGCGACCGGTCTCGCTCTCGCCCGACCGCCTGCTGATCCGCACGAGCCTCCTCTGGACCGTCGCCATCCCCCGGACCGCGATCGACGCCGTGACGCCCATCGACGGGACGCCCCCGGGCAAGGGGATTCTCCGCGCCGCTTTCGGGGCGCCCCCGAACCTGCTCCTGTCGCTCCGCGAGCCCGTGAAGGCGCGCGGACTTCTGGGACTCGAACGCAGCGTCTCCCGCGTCGCGCTCTACGTGGACGAGCCCGCGAGGCTCCGGAACGAGGTTCTGGGGCTGGCCTGAACGCCGCGGATCACTGCGTCCCCTCCGCCGCCCCCGCCGTGCAGCTGGAGGCGTTGCGCGGCGTGCCGCGGGCGTCGGTCGGCGGGCAGCCCGTGCCACGGCCGAGCGCGGGGCTTCCGGCCTGAACGAGGGCGACGGGAACGGGGCCGCCGTGATCGCCCAGAGGTCCCACCATCGGGTCTGCGCCCTCGTAGATGCCCGGGGCGCAGAGCGCGTCGGCGCCGCCGCCGTTGACGTGGTCGACTGGCCACTGCAGGTCGCCGCTCCCGGTGATGGTGCCCACCTGGCACTGCATGGGCGCTCCCGGGTTCTGCGCCGTGTTGCCGTCGAAGATCGTGTTCTGGATGGTCAGGTTCGGCGAGCCGAAGATGGCCGCGCCGAACATGTTGGCCGCGTCGCACACGTCGTCGGCGAAGGTGCAGTTGAGCAGCGTGCCGCCACCGCCGAAGAGCGACAGCGTGGCCCCCACGCCGGCCGTCGCGTGGTTGCCGTAGAAGGTGACGTTGGTGAAGTCGAAGGTGGTGCTGTCGGCCTGGATGGTCCCCGTCCCCGTCTTGCCGGTGTTCCCGGTGAAGGTCGAGGCCGTGATGGTCAGGGTCGAGTTGTGGAAGTAGAGCGCCCCGGCGCTGTCGCCCGTGTTGCTGTCGAAGAGGCAGCGGTCGATGACGGTGGTCTGCACCGCGGCGTCCGGCGTGCGCCCCATCGCGCCGCCCAGCGCGCCGGTGCCGCTCGTGTTCCCCCGGAACGTGCTGCCGCAGAAGGTGTGCGTGCCGTCGCTGCCGCCGTCCATGCCGACCGCGCCCGCGTTGCCGCCGCTGCCCACCTGGTTCTGGCCGTTCGTGGCCTTCACGCTGCACTTCGAGGGATCGTTGCTGTTCGCGCCGAAGCCGAGGGCCTCGTTGCCCTCGAAGGTGCTGTTGTAGACGTCGAGGTCGGAGTTGAGGCTGCCGATGGCGCCGGCGTTCGAGCCCGAGTTGTCGAGGAAGGTCGAGCCCACGACGACGCCGTGGAGCCCGCCGTTCAGGTAGATCGCGCCGCCGCCGACGTCGGGGCCGAGCTTCTCGGCCTCGTTGTTGACGAAGACGGCGTCGATGACGTCGAGGACGCCGTCGCGCATCTGGAGGGCACCGCCGGCGCCGTCGTAGTACCCGGACGAGCACGGCAGCGGCGCCGGGGCGTACATCGTCGTGCCGGTGGCGTGGCCGTGCGCGAAGGTGATGTGCTGGAGCGTGAGCGAGTGCGTGTTGGCGCGGTAGTTCGGGCTGTTCCAGTCGAGGATGCGCACGGCACCGCCGCCGTCGATGGTGATGGTGCCTCCGCCGTCGATGACGGTGTCCACGTCGAAGGGCAGCTCGATGGTCTTGGTGACGGTGATGCTGACCGGGGCGGCGCCGCAGTCGAAGGTGACGACGCCGCCCGTGGTCAGCGCCGCCGAGAGAGCCGCCTCCGTGCAGGAAGCCGCGGTCCCCGTGCCCACGACCGTCGTGGGGTGGCTCGTGTCGGCGGCCCCGATGGGTGCGGTGCACACGGCAGGTGGAGGGGCCACGGTGCCGGCGTCGACCTCGGGGGGCGGCGTGCCGACGCCGGCATCGTCGCCACCGCTGGCGGCGTCGCCACCGCCAGGAGCTCCGGAGTCACCGCCCGCGGGCGACGAGGGGCTCGACGAGTGCGACCCGCAGCCCGCGGCCCACGACACGGCGAGGACGAGGAGCGTTCGACGCATGCGCGGTGACCTCCCCCGGGAGGATAGCGCCTGCATGGGCTATCCTCTGCCGCCGATGCTCGAGGCAGGCGCGCAGGCACCGGCGTTCTCGGCGCCGAGCGCCGGGGGGCCCGTGATCTCGCTCGAGTCGCTGCGCGGGCGGATCGTCGTCCTCTACTTCTTCCGCAAGGCCTTCACGCGAAACTGCACCGTGGAGACCAAGGGCTTTCGCGACAACTACGACGAGCTGAACGCGCTCGGCGCAGAGGTGGTCGGCGTGTCGACCGACGACGTGCCGACCCAGTGCGCCTTCGCGGAGACGCTCGGCGTGAAGTTTCCCATGATCGCCGATCGCGACCGCACGATCTCGTGGGCCTACAACGTCTTCTTCCCGCTCCTGCCGATCGTTCACCGGGTCACGTACGTCATCGACCGGCAGGGGAAGATCGCCGGCGTGTTCAACCACGAGTTCCAGGTCGTGCGGCACCTCGACGAGGTCCTCCGCTTCGTCCGCGACCTCGCGCAGCGCACGTTGCGGACCGCGTAGGCCGGCTCTCTATTGCCCGCGCAGCACCGGGTGGTCGTTCGGATCGAAGCCGTGCGACCGACCTCGCGAAGACGCAGAGCTACCTGAGCACCAAGTTCAGGTTCTGAGGATCATCCGACACCGGGGGAAGATCCGCCGCGGCGCGTGCGTAACCCCATTCCACCGGGCCTTCGTCTCGCCGTCCGGTCCACCCGAGAGGAGATGCCGATGAAGCCGTTCGTGCTGGCCACCGCCGTGGGACTGCTGTCCGTGCTCGCGTGCAACAAGCCCGAATCGGGCGGGTCGACGGCCTCCTCGGCGACGGGCGCCGCGAGCCCCACGCCGAGCTCCCCGGCCACCGCCGCGGCGGCCCCCGCCACGACGGCACCTGCCGCAGCGCCGAAGCCGGCCTTCGTGCAGAAGGGCGTCCCGGCCGGAAAGGTGGTCGTCGGCTTCATCCAGGACGGGAAGGACCCGACCCAGTGCGCGGCCGTCGTCGACGTGCCCGCCAAGAAGGACGACTTCACGAAGAACGCCGACAAGGTCGCGCAGATGATGAAGGGCAAGGTCGTCGACGCGTGCCCGACCGACAGCGTCGTCGGCACGTGCAACGCCGGCATGGGCATGCTGGTGAACTACTCCGGCCCGAAGTGGACGGCCGACACCGCGAAGAAGGACTGCGTCTCGCACCCGTACCAGAAGTGGGTGGAGTGAGCGGCCGGCCTCGTGGAACCCACGCGTGAAGCAGCAGCCCAGCCGGACGGCGAATTGTACGGCGTGCAGTGGAAGACGGTCGGGACGCGACCGAAGCTCAGCCCCGTCGGGCAGGTGCGGGAGGCGTAGCCGGCGTCGATCCAGCGTAGCCGGTGCGGAAGCCCACCTCGACGTCACCCGCCCTCGCCTCGGCGACGTGGGCTACGCAGGCGAGGACGCCCGCGGCTACGGCCACGGACCTCACTTCGTCTTCGCAGCCTTCGGTGCCTTCGGTGCCGCCTTCGGCGCCGCCGGGCCGATGCCCAGCTGCATGTCGAACTCCATCTCGTTCGACCAGTTCCACGACTTGACGATCTTGCCGTCCTTCCACTGGTCGATCTCCACGTTGTGGCCCGTCACGGTCTTCTTCTTGCTCGGGATGTGGACCTTGCCGAGCACGAAGTCGCCCGTCTGCGTGAACGAGTACTCGCCCTCGTCGATGGTGAAGTCCTCGACGCCGAACAGCGTCCAGTCCTTCCAGCCCGGGTCCTTCATGGCCTTCTTCGTGGCCGCCCACACGCCCTTCATCCACTTCTTGTCGCGCGGCTGATCGTCGGTGAAGTCGTTGGCCACGAGGTCGTCCGAGAAGAAGGCGATCGCTCCCTTGTCGTCCATCTTCGCCCAGGCCGCGTTCAGGCCGTTCTCGCTCGCGACGTTGGCGTCCTCGGTCGCGTCCCCGCGCGACACGTGCATCTCCGGCGCGCCGGTCGGCAGGGGGAGGATCGGCCGCCCCGGCGTCTGGCCCTTGTAGGCCCCCGTCTGCTTCATCATCGTCACGAAGTCCACGTAGGTGTGGTCCCTCGTGATCAGCCCGTCGTCGTTGAAGGTGAGGAGGTCCAGCCCGTCGACGCCCCACGGCTTGCCCGTGGCCTTGTCCGTCCCGGTGGTCACGAACTCCACCGCGATCACGTTCCCCTTCGACCACGTGCGGACCACCGCGGCGGCCAGGTTCGACTGCGTGTCCATCATCTCCTGGTTCGACTTCTGGATCGCGTCGCGCCCCTTGACCTCGGGGAAGCCGGGCGTCAGGAGCGTGGCGTCGGGGGCGTACAGCGCCGTGAGCTTCGTCATGTCGTTGGCGTTCGCGACGATGGCCTTGAGCGCGGCCTGCTGCATCTCGGCCATCGTGGGCTTCGGCGGCGGGGGCGTCGGCGCGGGGGCAGGCGGTGCTTCCGTCACGATGGCCGTGGGGGGCGGAGGAGGAGGAGGAGGAGGCGGCACGGGCGGCGCCTCTTCCGCGCCCCCACACCCGACCATGAACCCGAGGACCAGCACGCCGGCGACCGTACGCATGAGCCCCCTTCTACACCCTCGGCGAGGGTGAGCAAGCGCCCTCGCGGACCTCGCCGGGGCGCACTACCTTCCCGCATGGCCAAGAAGCTCGCGATCGACGTCTGGTCCGACATCGTCTGCCCCTGGTGCGCGATCGGAAAGCGGAGGCTCGAGCACGCGCTCGCGAAGTTCCCTCACGCGGGGGACGTCGAGATCGTGTGGCGCGCGTTCGAGCTCGATCCGGAGGCGCCGACCGTGAACGAGGGGGACAACGTCGCGCGCCTGGCGGCCAAGTACGGCCGGTCGAGGGCCGAGGCCCTGGCGATGCTGGAGCGGATGGACGAGCTGGCCGCGAAGGAGGGGCTCGACTTTCACCTCACCACGTCGCGCTCGGGCAACACCTTCGACGGGCACCGCGTGCTGCACCTCGCGGCCGAGCGGGGGCTCCAGGGGAAGGTCAAGGAGCGCCTCATGCGCGGCTACATGAGCGAGGGCGAGGCCATCGGAGAGCACGAGGTGCTGGTCAAGCTCGCGGCCGAGGCGGGGCTCGACGCGGGCGAGGTGCGGGCCGTCCTCGCGAGCGATCGCTACGCGCGCGAGGTGCGCGAGGAAGAGGACGCGGCGCGCTCGCTGGGGATCAACGGCGTGCCGTTCTTCGTGCTCGGCGGGAAGTACGCGATCTCGGGCGCACAGCCGGCGGACGTGATGCTGGGAGCGCTCGAGAAGGCGTGGGCGAGCCTTCCCGAGCTCGAGGCCATGGCGGACGAGGGCGCCGCGTGCGGGCCCGAGGGCTGCGTGAGCTAGACCCGCGGCGCTGAAGACTCCCCGGGGCCGCCAGCTACCGTACGTGCCGGTTGCCGTGGCGGCCGTCGCCGACCTGCACCGACGCCTCGAAGGTCGCCCAGCCCATGGTCACGAACGCCACGCGTCCCGTCGGTGTCTGCGCGTACCTGACCGTCTCCCGGTTGGCGCTCCCCTCACAACGATCTCCCGGACGGAACGACGCAAAGAGGCTCGCGTCCATCGTGAGGGCCCCCTGCGCATCGGGAGCGGAGCACGCGACGATGCCGCCGTCCTCGTCGTCGATCGTGATGCTCATGGTGTCGGCGTTCGGATCGGGCTGCCAGGTGACTTGCACGCCCTCGGCCGCGGCGAAGGACGACGGCGCCTGCACGGAGGGCGGGATCAGCGCGGGCGCCGAGACGGTGAAGGCGCCGATCTGAGCTCCCGCCGCGCTCACGGTCAGCTGGTCGCCGGGCTGCCAGAGGTCACTGGCGTCCATGGGTACCGACACGTATCCCCCGCCGGCGTAGCTGAAGGTGCCGATGCTCGTGTTCGACGTGTCGTCCAGCAGCGTGATCGTCCCCGCGCTCGCCTCGGTGGCGGGCGTCCCGGTCCCGGGAACGGGATCCGGCGGGGGCGGCGTGGGGGCGAAGTAGCAGCAGGAACCCACCGTGGTCGTGGCGCCCGCGCAGAACTCGTTCACCGCGGGGACGGGCTGAAGCTCCACATCGAAGCGGTCCGACGCGGCGGTCGCCGTGGTCGCGTACACGCGCCCCACGATCGCGTCCGACGCGCCGGTCGAGCTGTCGGTCCCGGCGTCGCCGGTCGCCTCGTGCTGCCCGTCACCGTCGCCGGTTCCCCCGACCTCACCGCCGCACGCCACGGGGAGCACGGCGAGCAGACCAAGAAGCAAAGGAGCAAGACGCATGATGACCGCATGCAGCAAGCGCCATGCCTCTACAGGACCCGGGTCAAGTGCAGCGCGCGCACGGTCTTTGTGTCACACGCGGTGGCACACGTGCGACGGCGAGGTCAGCTCGGACGACTCTGCTAACCTCTCCCTTACGCTCGTGAACCGCACTGACGCGAGGTACCTCCTCCTCGCGCTGGTTGCCTGCCACCGCACCGAGCCCACCGCGGCGGGGCCCTCCCCTGCACAGGACGCGGCGAGCCTGGCCCTCGCGCGCGACGCCGGCCCCGACGTCGCCGCTGTGCCTCCGTCGTCCCTGCCCGCGCCCGACGATCTCTCCACCGACGCGGCGGCGCTCGCGGCCTACGAGCGGCTGGCGCCGGCCCTCGGCATATATCCGAGCGATCCCTCCGGGGCCCACGCCGGCGGGTGCGTCACGCGCCCCGCCCAGTTCCCCGGCCTCGTGCTCGTCGCGCGCGCGGTGCAGGACCTGGGGTGCTACGGGCAGGGCGCCTTCTTCGGCGGGCGCCTCTACGCGAACGTCGGCGCGCGGACGACGCGTGCATCGCGCGGGACGCCGGCGTGGCGTTCCACGCGCCCGCCGTGGAGACGCTCCCGGATGGCCGCGTGCGCATAGACGTCTGGGTCGACGAGCAGAAGGCCTTCTTCCGCCTGCCCCGGCCCTGCAGACCGAGCAGCGTGACGTTCGCCGAGGACGGCGGGAAGGTCGTGTTCGACGAGCGGCGGTGAGCAGGCGCCGCGCTGTCAGAACTGGACGGTGGTTGTGCTGGATGGGGCGTAGACGCCAGGCGCGTTCGTCGGCGGCGTCGACTGACAGGCGATGACCGAGAGCGTGTCCCCGGGGTTCACGTCGGCGGCGGCCGGCAGCGTGGCGTAAGGGGCGGCGGGGGTGAGCGGGAGCGGCGCTGCGCAGCTGCACGTCGCGGGGCTCCCCTTGCTCCAGCAGAGGAAGTCCGCGAGCTGGTTCGCGGGCCCCGTGCAGCTGCCCGGACCGGTACAGGGCGGATCGCCGACCTGCTGCACCTGGAACGGACCGTAGGGGACGCCCGCATCCGCGGGCACGGTCATGGTCGTGCCGGGGGCGCCGGTGCCGTTCCAGGCCCACCCGGGTAGACCGGCTCCGACCCCAACGGTCGAGGAGAGGTAGGGCGGGGCGAGCTGGAGAGTGTAGGTCTGGGCCGTGACGGGCGTAGGAGTGGAACCGGCCAGGCAGGCCATTGCGCTCATGGGGACCGCACCGGTCTGGGGGTCGGTCAACGTCGAGTCGACGGTGATCGGGCCTGTGTAGGTCGTGGACCCCGTCGCGCACGTGCCCGACGCAGTGCACGTTGGGAGTTCGCCGTCCTCCGTGTAGCAGATCGTGTAGCCGGGGCAGGGGAGAGAGAACGTCAGCTGGAAGGGGTGCGTCTGCGTCTCGGCCGGGGGCGTGAAGAGGACGGGCGAGTCACAGCCTTGCGGGTAGGGGGAGATCGTGTACGCAGCGGACGCAACGGCCGAGTCGGTGCACCCCGGCGCCGTCGCGATGGCAAGGATGGTCTCGGCTGTGCTGACCTGGATGGGTGAGATGTAGAGGAGGCCCGTGGCGCTCGTCGGGTCCGCGCCGTTGGTCGAGTAGAGGATGCTGCCGTCGGCGGGGAACCCCGGCGGGGGAACGATGGTGACCGTGGTGCCTTCGGCGAGCACGGCCGGCCCCGGGGGATGGAACGTGGGCATGGCGAGCTCGCAGGGCGGTGGCTCGCTGCTCGCGTCGCCGGCATCCAAAGACGCATCCACGGGAGCGGACGTCTCGGGCGACGCAGCGTCCGCGGCGCTCGTGTCGGGGACGCTCGCGTCGGCGACGGCATCGGGGCCGGCGTCGTCGGGCAGCGGGACGAGGGGAGTCGTGGAGCAGCCGGCCACCGCGAAGAAAAGGAGGTGCCGCGCGAGCTTCATCGTCGCGAACGATCGACCAGGACGGCACGGCGAGCAAGTCACCCGGAGGACGACGCGCCTCCCCTGCCCTAGTACCGCCCCTGCGACGTGTGACCTGTGCGGCGTCCCCGCGACCGGCAAGCCATGCACCGCGTGCGCGCGGGTGCTCGCATCCGAGTGCTGGAAACGCGTCCGGACGGGTCTCGAGTGGTTCCCCCTCCTCTCGTTCGTCTTCGTGCCCGTGCTGCTTCTCGGCGAAGCCGTCGTCCCCCCGGCGACGCTCGGCACCTGGCTGCTGGGGCCTGCCCCGGGCTTCAGCCCGGGGGGCAGCTCAAATGCCGTCCCGAGATCAACCATTCAAACCCATGCGGCGCTGGCTAGCGGGTCGGCGGGAGCCAGCCCCGCTCGACCAGCAGGGCCCGCACCCGCGCCTCGACCTCTTCCCGGATCCGTCGGACGTGCTCGATGGGGCGTCCCCTGGGGTCCTCGACCGGCCAGTCCTCGTGCTCGACCCCCGGAACCACGGGGCACGCCTCGCCGCAGCCCATCGTCACGAGAAGGTCGGCCCGGGCAGCCAGCTCCTCCGTGAGCTTCTGCGGCCTCCTGTCGGCCAGGTCGACGCCGACCTCGCGCATCACCTCGACGACCTCCGGGTGCACGCGCGTCCCCGGCTGGGTGCCGGCGGAGAGGGCGCGCGCCCGGGCCGGATCGGAGAGCGCGTTGAACCAGGCGGCGGCCATCTGCGACCGGCCCGCGTTGTGGACGCACGCGAAGACGACGGTCTTCATGCCGGCACCAGCCAGCGGAACAGGGCGGTCGAGACCGCGGCGCCGAGCAGCTGCGCGAGCACGAAGCCGGGAGCATCGGCTGGCCGGATGCCCGCAAAGGTGTCGCTCGCCGACCGTGCGAGGGTGACCGCCGGGTTGGCGAACGACGTGGACGACGTGAACCAGTAGGCGGCCGTGATGTACGCGCCCACGGCGAACGGCACCGCGCCAGGGCGGCGCCGGGCACATCCCCAGATCACCGAGAGCAGGCCGAAGGTCGCCACGAACTCGCTGACCATCTGCGCGAGCCCCGAGCGCTCGTGCTGCGAGGCGAAGAAGAGCGCCGGCTGTCGGAACATGACGTGCGCGAGCGCGACCCCGCCGAAGGCGCCGGCGAGCTGCGCAGCGACGTATCCCGGGACCTCGCGCCATGGCAGGCCGCCCTGACTCGCCTCCGCCAGCGTCACGACCGGATTGAAGTGCGCACCCGAGACGGGGCCGAACGTGAGGATCAGCGCGACCAGACCGGCCCCCGTCGCGAGCGTGTTCGCGAGCAGGGCCACCGCGACGTTGCCGCCCGCCAGGCTCTCCCCCATGATCCCCGAGCCGACCACCACGGCGAGCAGCAGCGCCGTTCCCACCCCCTCGGCGACGGCGCGACGGGCGAGCGAGGGCTCCGTCATGGGGCGAGCGGCCTGGTCGCCCGGACGAACGCGCTCATGACCGCTCCGTCGAGGCTCTCGAGGGCCGCCGTGAGGTCGTCCCCGCAGCACGCCGACGACGCCATCTCCGACGCGTCCTCCTTGCTGTAGATGCGTGTGGGCTCGACCTGGATGTCGGTGAAGCCGGCGGCCCGCAGCTTCTCCACGTACTCCCCCTCGAGCAGCGCCCCCGCGACGCAGCCGGTCCAGAGCTCCATCGATCTGCGCACCGCGTCGGGGAGCTCGCGGCGGATCACGATGTCCGACACGGCGAGCCGGCCACCCGGCTTCAGCACCCGGAAGGCCTCGCGCAGCACCTGGTCCTTGTCGCCCGAGAGGTTGATGACGCAGTTGGAGATGATGACGTCGGCCGTCTTGCCGGGGAGCGGGATGTTCTCGATGGTCCCCCGGAGAAACTCGACGTTGGTGGCGCCCGCCCTGGCCTTGTTCTGGTTGGCCAGCTCCAGCATCTCGTCGGTCATGTCGAGTCCGTAGGCCTTGCCGGTCGGACCGACCCGTCTGGCCGAGAGCAGCACGTCGATGCCGCCGCCCGAGCCCAGGTCCAGCACGACCTCGCCGGGGCGGAGCTCGGCCAGAGCCGTGGGGTTGCCGCAGCCGAACGACGCCAGGAGGGCTTCTTCCGGCAGCGAGGCGGTGTCCGCCTGGCCGTAGAGGTCACGCGTGATCGGATCGGTGAAGCCCAGCGGGGCGTCCTTCGCCGAGGCGCCGCAGCACGACGCCCTGGCCCCCTTCATGACGGCCTTCACGGCCGAGCCGTACTTCTCCTTCACGATCTCGCGGACCTCCGCGGCCGTCTCGCGCGCCCTGGTCGTCGCGTCTCCGGGCGTGCAGCAGGTCGGCCCGCAGCACGCACCCCCGTCGCTCTGGTTCTCGACCTTCTGCCTGTCCATGGGATGCTCCTTCGCGATTGTTCTAGCAAGATCGAAATAACGGACGTTCGCCGGGCTCCGTCGCGGGATGGCCACCCCTAGCAGCAGCTCTTCGCGCCGCTGCCGCGCTTGCAGCAATCCTCCCAGAGGTACTCCGTGAGGGTCTTCAGCTCGTCGTAGTCCGCGCGGTAGTAGATGAACGTCCCCTCGCGGCGCGGCGTGATCAGCCCCGCCGAGGCGAGGCGCTCCAGGTGGTGACTGAGCGTCGAGGCCGGGATGTCCAGCTTGCTCTGGATCTCGCCCGCCGGAGTGCCGTCGCCGCCGCCCTGGACGACATAGCGGAGGATGGACAGGCGGATGGGGTGCCCCAGGGCCCCGAGCTGCTCGGCGTGGCGGTCAAGCTTCGACGGCACCCGGTAGTTCTACGAATGTCGAAGAAGGCGCGCAAGCCTCAGTTCGAAGAAAGTGGAAGGATGCTCGGAGGGCTCGCCTCGCTGCACTCCTCGAGGCGCACCCGGAGAGGTTCGGCGCACTCCAACCTCTCCCGGCGACACGGGTTCCTGTCGCCCCGGAGGAAAGTAGCTGCTCGCCTTCGGGTCGGCGGCTGCCGGCGTCGACGGGGTGAGCTACTCATCGGAAGGTGAGGATTGTCGCCGGCCTGTGCGTGGTCGCCCTCGTCGCGTCGGGAGGGCTCGCCAGCGCCGGCTGCTCGACGAGCCAGGAGGCGAGCCAGGAGCACTCCTGCCCTGCCGCCGCGTCGGGTCGTGCGCCTACGGCGCCCTCGCGCACCGGAAGCCGACGTAGTTGTTGCGTATGGCCGGGGCCAGGGCGAAGCGGGCGGTCGGCATGAGGTCGGTCGTGCCGCTGAGGAAGCTGCCGCCGCGCACCATCTTCGGGGCTCCCGCCTCGAGGTACGCGCAGTCGTCGCACGGATCGACGTAGGCCGCGAACGAGTCCAGCGTCTGCTCCCAGACGTTGCCCGCCAGATCGACCTGGCCCCACGCACCGGCCCCCAGCGTCGGCGTGCCCACCGGCGCGAAGCCCGGCGGGGCGGTGAAGTCGCACTGCCCCAGCGCGTCCGACGGCTCGTAGTAGCAGCCGTAGATGGCGTACTGATTCGCCGTCCCGGGATCGGCCGAACCCCACGGGTACTCGCGCTGCTGGCTCCCGCCCGCGGCGGCGAACTCCCACTCGGACTCGCTCGGCAGGAACCCGCCGTCCCAGATGCAGAACGCATAGGCCTCGGGCCAGGTCACGCAATCGATGGGCTTGTTCTCGCTGTCCCCGGGCGAGGGCGTCCACGTGCTGAAGATGCCGCACGAGCCCAGGGCGGCGTCGGTCGGCTCGACGTTCGCCTCGTCGGACGGGGCCCACCCCGGCTCGTACGCCCCCGGGCTGGCGCTGTTCGCGAGCCCGAGGCCGCCGTGGAGGTGCACGTGCTTGCCCGAGCCGGGGGCCGGCCGGTAGCCCGCGCTCCACGCCGCGGCGAAGCGGCGGAACCGGCCCACCGTCACCTCGTACGTGTCGAGGCGCAGGCCGGTCACGGTGGCCGGATCGGCCTCGCCGGAAGGACCGCTCCCGTCGTTGGCGTACGTGCGGTAGTACGTGCCGGCCGGCACGGGCGAGGTCGCGCAGCAGTTCTGGAGGGCCGGGCCGCAGTCGGTCAGGCCCGGTCCACCCGGAGCGCAGCTGGGCGGAGGGCCGGCGGAGTCGAGGGCGTCGTCGGCGTCGAGGGATGCGTCGGAAGGAGGGGGGCTGCTCGAGTCGTGGGACCCCGAGGCGTCGAGGGCGCCGGAGGGCGACCCGTCGCTCCCCGCGTCGGCCGCGGTGCCGGTGCCGTCGTCGAGGAGACCCGACCGCGCGCCGCACGCGACGACCAGCAGGAGGCTGGTGATGACGACGGGTGCACCGTGCTGCCGGCCGGCCGCCCGCCGGACGGCGGAGGACATGGTCAGCATGGGGGGACGCTTCTTGGCTCTCCTCACGGACCGGCCGGCAGCAGCTCGGCCGGGATCGGGGGCTTCGGATCCTCGGTCTGCCACATGACGCTCGTCGCCCAGTACCGCTCGTTGCCCTCGGAATTCAGCAAGGGAACGCTCTCTAGCCCGTTCGCCGCTCGACCGCGGAGAGGCGTCGCTCGTGGTCGTCGACGCCATCGCGCAGCGCACGGTCCTCTCGAAGAAGGATCTCGATGGTCAGGTCGGTCGGCTCCATGCGTGTCTCAGGGAGTATGGCGCTGGCAGGGAGCAAGGGCGAGGCCAGCCGGCATTCGAGCCGTTTCACCTGCTTCCGCTCGATGGAGATCAGTCGATGGACCACCCGATCGCGTCGCCCCCCTCCGCGGTCGGCGCCAGCCGGGACGGCTCCTCGACCGCGGGCAACGCGGGCGCCCCCCGCTCGCTCGCCGCGGCAGCACGCCACCACGGGAGCGCGCGCTCGACGCGCGACGGCTCGACCGGCTCGCCCAGCCGCGGCATGACGAGCTGCGCCTGCCGGGCGGGCGCGAGCTCGAGCAGCGTCTCGGCGGGCTCGTCCCAGGCGTGGATCGCGAGGTTGAAGGTGCCCCAGTGCACGGGGAGGAAGGCGCCCCCGCCGAGGAGCGCGAGGGCCTCCAGCGCGTTCTTCGGGCCCAGGTGAATGTCGCCCCACGCGGGATGGAACGCGCCGACCTCGAGCATCACCAGGTCGAAGGGACCGAGGCGCGCCCGGATGTCCGCGTACTCCGGGGTGAGACCGGTGTCGCCGCTGAAGAAGACGGCGTGCCGTGGCCCGCGCACCACCAGCGACGACCACAGGGTGAGGTTCCTCCCGCCGGGCGTGCGACCGGAGAAGTGCTGCGACGGCGCCGCCGTGATCGTGAGGCCCCCGGGGAGCTCCACGTGCTCCCACCAGTCGAGCTCCGTGATGCGGGTCGGTGGCACCCCCCAGGCCTCGAGGTGAGCCCCGACGCCGAGCGAGGTGACGAACGGGACGTCGCGCTTCGCGAGCTCGAGGACGGTCGCGTGGTCCAGGTGGTCGAAGTGGTCGTGCGAGATGACCACGGCGTCGAGCGGGGGCAGCTGCGCGATCGTGACGGGGACGGGCTGAAAGCGGCGGGGCCCGGCGAAGCTCACGGGCGACGCGCGGTCGCCCCAGACCGGATCGGTGAGCACGCGCCGGCCGTCGACCTCGAGGAGCACCGTCGAGTGTCCGAGCCACGTGGCGCGCAGGCCCGTCTCGGGCGCCCGCGACCAGAGCGGCCCGGGCGCGACCGACGGCAGCGGGCCGGGGGGTGTACGGCGCTGCCCGCCCCACAGGAACTCCGAGATCGTCGGGGCGACCGTCCCCTTCTTCAGGCCAGGCGTGACGGGCGCCACGTTGTGGAAGGTCCCGCCGGCGAAGCGCGGAGACGCCTGGATGCGCTCGAGTCGCCGACCGATCGCGCGCGCGCCGAAGGATGCGAAGGCCATGTGTCCGACTCCGTCCCCGGGTTGGATGCTCGATCCGTGCGAGGAGTCGCGGCGAGGGGGGGCAGCGCTCCCGGGGGGCGAGGCCGGTGCGGACCGCCCGTCCGGGCGCGCGCTGACGAAAGAAGGTTGATCATTTCGTGATGCCCCCGCTCGTGCCTTGGCGTCGGTTCCCACCCGCGCGAAGCTCGTCGGTGTGTGAGGTGAGCGATGGGCACCGTGTACGAGATCGAGCAGACCGCCTCGAGCGGACCCGGCGCGCCGCAGCTGCCGGGCAGCGCGACCGGGCCGTTCCTCCAGGTCGATCGGCTCGGGCGCCGGGCGCTCACGGGCGCGGTGCTGCGCTGGAGCCCGCAGGGCCTCGTCTGGGACGTGGCGACGGGAAGGCCGGTCGAGGGCCTCTGGATCGCGCTGCACGACGACGGGGTCCACGGGCTGCGCGCCGACGACGGTGGGGTGACGTTCCGGGCGATCGAGGGCGGCAAGGCGCTCGCGACGATGGACTTCCACGGGGGCCGGGCGCCGTCCGGCCTGGCGCTGTGCCCCGACGCGCCGTTCGCGGTCGCGGGGCCACGCGTCTACTCGCTGCAGACGGGCAAGGTCGCCCGCGACCTCGGGGTGAACGGGGTCGCGGCGTCGGCCTTCCTGCCGGGCGGGCGCCTCGCCCTGCTCGACGCCCGGAACACCCTCACGGTGTGGGACCTCGAGACGGGCGCCCTCGCGAGCACGATGAAGGGCAAGCGCGAGAAGGCCCGGTCGATGGTGGTGGACCCGGCGGGCCGGCGGGCCGTCACCTACACGGATCGCCTGCGGTTCGAGCTCTGGGATCTGCAAGCGGCCGCGCTCCTGGCCGCCTACGACGCCGAGGAGGTGCACAGGCTCTGGATGGCCTGGTGCCGGCGCCGGCGCCTCTCGCTCGTCGGGGTGCCCCTGGGGCCCGAGCCCATCCTGCGGTTCACCGCGGACGCGTCGCGCCTGCTCCTCGGCGGCTTCGGCCTGCGCACGGTCGACCTCGAGCGCAGGGAGGTCCGCTTCGGGGTCGTCGCCACGGCGTCCGACCGCACCTCGATCGACGCCTGGCCCCTGCCGGGGGGGCGGCACGTCGCCGTGCTCGGCTCGCGGCAGCTGATCGGCGGCGCCGGGATCGAGATCTGGGACCTCGACGCGCAGGTCCTCGTCGGGTGGCGCTCGCTGGAGATCGAGGGGAGCGACGACGACGACAATCCCCCGCAGACCTCGCCGCGGACGATGGCGCTCGCGCCGGGCGGGCTGGTCGTGGGGTACGACGACGGGATCCGGACGTTCCGGCTCACCGCGCGCGAGGGGCCGCTCCCGGCGCAGCCACCCCTGGAAGAACTGACCGTGAAGCTGCGCGCGGAGCCGTTCGTCTTCGCGAGCCCGCCCAAGGTGTCGAAGGCGAAGAAGGGAGTGAAGCCCGGGGTGGCCTAGGTCTTCACGGCGGCCGTCACGACGATCCGTTCGCGCTTCGACACCACCACGCCTCCCGGTTTCTCGACCGTCACGGCGAAGAGCGTGGGCCCGGAGACGTGCAGCTTGGCCGCGATCGGGACGATGACGTCACCGCTCTTCGGGTCGACGTCGAAGACCCCGCCATCGATGGGCGTCTTGGCGTCCTGCGAGGGATCGAAGATCCAGAGCTGGTACTGCGACTTCGACGGGTCGTTCGCGGCGAGCCCGTGAAAGCGCATGAACCCGCTCTGCCGGGTCTCGCTCCACACCACGTCGCCCGAGGCGCCGTGGGCCGCCGGGTCCTTGGTCGTCGACCAGTCGACGCGGATGGCGTCCGGCGCGGCGAGGAGCTGCTCGCGGAGCGCCGCCGGGGTGGGCGTCGGCGGAGCGACCGGCACGGGCGCCGGCGCCGACGAGGGCGGGGTCGTGGGCATGCTCGCCACGGGCATCGAGGGGGTGAGGCTCGCGCGCCACCAGCCCGCGGCGGCCAGGGCGAAGCACGCCGCCGCCGCCATCCAGCCGGCCCAGCGCGTGACGTCCTTCGTCGCGCGGACCCGGGACGAGACCTGCGGCGCGTGCAGCGTCCGCCGGGCGTCCGCCTCGATCTTCGCGGCCAGGTGAGCGGGGAGCGGCTCGAGCGGGCCCGCCGTGGCCAGGTCGACGGCGGCGGCAGCCCGGTCGAAGGACTCGTCGTCCTCGCCGCCGAGGAGCGCCGCCAGCTCGGCCTGCTGCTCCTCCGAGAGCCCAACCAGCGCGCGATCACCGAGGAGCGCCTCGAGCTGCTCTTGCTTGGTCTGCTTCGCGCTCACGGCTCCACCGCCTTCAGCTGCGGACGCGGGTCGGCCAGCCACGCGCGGACGTCGGCCAGCCCTCGCCGGGCGAGCGTCTTCACGGTGCCGAGAGGCATCTGCATGGCCGCTGCGATCTCTTCGTGCGAGAGCCCTTGATGGATCGCAAGCAAGAGTACCTGACGTTGCTCGGGCCGGAGCCTCGCGATGGCATCGGCCGCGAGCGACGCCTCGGCCGACTGCTCGGCGTCGAGGGACGCGCGCGGGTCGGGGAGCTCGGCCGGGCCCTCGGGCAGGGACTCGGTCTCGGGCTTCCGCCTGCGCGAGCGCATGCGGTCGATCAGCCGCCGGCGGGCGATGGTGGCGACGTAGACGGCCTCGGAGGCGACGGCAGGATCGAAGCGAGCGGCGCTCTTCCAGACGTCCGCGAAGATCTCCTGCACCGCGTCCTCGGCGTCGGCCCTCGTCGGCGACAGCCGGCGGGCGAGCGTCCAGACCAGCGCGCCGTGCCGCTCGAGGCATGCGCGCACTGCATCGGCGTCGCCCGACGCCACGCGGGGAAGGAGGAGGTCGGCGGACACGGGAATACCGGGCTCGAGCGGCCAGCGAGCGGCTGACCGAGCGGAAGGTATCACCGAACGAGCGCCCCGGAGAGAGGGTCCGGCGAGGCCTGCGACGCGGGCGTCGTCGACCAGGGTGAGCAGCGCGGAAGGAGCACGCGATCGACGACGCCGATCACGCCGTTGGTGCATCGCAGACGGCCGAGGACGCGGGCCTGGCCTTCGTTCACCTGACCGTCCGGGGCGATGTGGAGCGGCTCGCCCCGCAGCGATTGGAGCAGGCCAGCCTCGCCTCCAGGCCCGGTGCGGGCGACGTGGAGCTCGGCGAGGTCCACCAGCGGCTCGATGTTCGAGCGGGCGAACAGCGACTCGAGCCGGAGCCGGGGCCACCGCGCGAACGCGTCGTCCGGCGGGGCCAGGACGAGCCACGGCCCGGTCGCGCGCAGGTCGTCGAGGACCTGCGTCGCGACCAGGATCGTCACCAGCGTGCGAAACCGAGCGGTGCTGGTGAGCGCCGCGACCACGTCGCACGTCGGTGTCGAGTGGGCCATGGGCTTCTCCGTTCACGGGGCGGGCGGCAGGCAGCTGGTCAGCACACCGCTCGGGGCCGCCGAGTCGTTGCAGAGCAGGACCTGCAGCGGGTTCGTCGTCGTGCCGGTCTTGCCACCGATGGCGAAGGCCGTGGCGATGGTGCCCGCAGGGAGCGAGACGCCGGGCACCGTGAGGGCGTCCGTGCTCGCGTTGGCCAGGCGCGCCGTGACGTCGACGCTGGTCAGGGGCGCGGTGGTGAGGAAGCCGTTCGCGTCGATCGAGCCGCCGGGTGCGGCGACCTGCCCGAAGGCGACGTCGGCGAACACCCTGGTGAAGCTCGCCCCGGTGCCGACGCCGACGTCCACCGCGGGCGTCCCGGGCGAGGCGTGAATGAACCGGAGCTTGGCCATCCCCTGCGTGACGCCCTGCTCGTCGACGAACACCTTGAGCCCGAAGGCCGGATCGCTGCCGGCGACGGTGAGGTCGCCCATCGCCGCGACCGTGGCGTGGAGCCCTGCCGAGACGGCGACGCCGTCCGTGTCCGGGAGCCCTCCGAGCGCCGTGGTGCAGCTCGGGGCGTCGGGCGCGACGATGCGGACGTCGTACGCGTCGACGGGCAGGCTGACGTAGGTCGTGACCTGGGGGTAGCTGAGGCCGGCCGTGACCTTGAGCGACTCGAGCAGCGGGGAGGACGGCCACGTGCTGGAGGAGTGCGACTTCACGCAGACGTCCACGGCGGGCGCGTCTGGAGACAGGTGGGCGACCCGGACGTGGGCGAGAGAGTCACCGACCACGGTGCAGGCGGAGAGGCCGCCGGAGGGCGCTGCGTTGTCCACGCACAGCAGCGCGGCAAGCGGCCTGGAGGTGCTCCCCAGCTCGCCGATCGCGAAGGCCGTGGCGATGGCGCCCGCTGGCAGCGAGGCGCTCGCGATGACGAGCGCGTCGCTCGTCCCTCCGTGGGCGCGCGCGCTGAGCTCCACGCCCGACAGCGGCGACGTCACCAGGTAGCCGCTGGCGTCGATGCCCCCGCCGCTGGCCGCGACGGCGCCGAAGGCCACGTCGGAGAAGACCGTCATGAAGGTCGATCCGGCGCCGGTGCCCACGTCGACCGCCGGCGTCCCGGGCGATGCGTGGACGAAGCGAAGGGCGGCCTTGCCGGAGGCCACCTGCGCCTCGTCGACGTACGCGGTCAGCCCGAAGGGCGTCCCCCCCGCGGTGACCTCCCCCTCGGCGGCGATCGTGAAGGACCCGTTCGCGGCGAGCGCGGGCAGCGAGGTGAAATCGGGCAGGCTCGCGAGCGACATGGAGCAGTCGGCGGCGCCCGGCGCCACGATGCGCACGTCGTACTGCGCGACCGGGACCGGGAGGTACTGCGTCACCTGGGTGTAGGACAGCCCGGTCGTGTTGCCTGCGCCCTCGAGCACGGGTCCGATGAAGCTGGTCGTCCCGTGCGGCGCGAGGCAGAAGTCGACCGCGGGCGCGTCGGGCGACAGGTGGGCCACCCGGACCAGGGCGGTCGGTCCGGTGGACGCCTCCGTGGTGCCACCGTCCGGCGAGGCCCCGGCCTCCGACACAGGGTGCCCGCCGGCATCCCCTCCGCCGTCCGGCGTTCCGTTGTCGTTGCTGCCGCCGCTGCTGCTGCTGCTGCAGGCGGCCAGGGGGGTCAACACGGCCACGAGGGCCAGAAGAGAACGATTTCGCATGGTCTTTCTCCGGTAAGAAACGTGCCGTCGCCAGTCGGGTGCTTTGCAGGCATCGCAGAGCCTCCACCCCGCTCTTCGACGGCCAGGCGAGATTGGATTCACGCCCCGAGAAGAAAGTGAGCCGAGCGCGGCTGACCGGTGGTCGGGGCATCGTCCGGTTGGGTGACATGCCCGCGGCCCACGAGGACGCATGCATGTCTGGAGGAGTCGCCGTGCTCGTCGTCCTGCTCCTGCTCGTCGTCCTCGGCGCGATTCCCGTGCTCGTCCTGGTGCTCCGCCGCAACGCCGCACGCGCGGCGGCGGGGTATCCCGCGTGGTCGACCTACAGGGTGCGGGATCCGAACGCAGTGGAGTCGGGCGGCATCGGCTTGCAGGATCGCAACGACTGGAACGAGAGCTGGGACGCTCCCTTGAGCGGCGGTTCGAGCAATGGGGGCGACGTCCACGGCGCCGTCGACGGCGGGGACGCCTCCGGGGACGTCGGCAGCGGCCAGGGTGATTGAGGCTGGACGCGTGGCTCCCGCCCGGTGCCGCTCGGCTGGAAGGGTTGCCGGAGTTGGCGGCAGTGGGCAAAGCCGCGGGAGCGGCTTTGGGGGTTCGGGCGAAGCCCCGGAGAACCAACTCGGACCGCCTCGGCGAAGCCGACCGCGAAGCCGCGGCAGAAGTCCGGCAGGACTTCGGCCGGGCGGTACTAGTCGCTCTGGGCGCGCTCCTGGCTCTTGGTCTCGAAGCTCCTGCGCAGCTCCGGGAGGTTCGCCGACAGCACGCTGAACTCGCGCTTGGGCAGCGCGAGCACGTCCATCGGCTCCACGCAGCGCACGGTGGCGTTGCGCGTGACCCGCTGGAGCAGCGCCATCTCCCCGAAGTACTCGCCCCGGCCCAGCGCGGCGATCGGCCTGTCGTCGCGCAGGACCTCGGCCTTGCCGCTGAGGATGATGTAGACGCGATCGCCCACGTCGCCCTGGTGGAAGATGTCCTGACCGGGCTCGAAGTGCTCCTGCGTGACGCCCACGGACCCGCCCAGCTTGAGCTGCACGAGCTCCGCGGGCAGAAAGAGGTCGAGCGTCCACGACGCGGCGATCTTCACGCGCCGGCCCCAGCCGGGGACCTTCATCAGGTAGATCGTCCGCCACAGGAACCAGGCCATGAAGCCCGACACGGGGACGCCGAACACCTCGGCCACGGCCGACTGGTGGCCGAGCGACCCCAGCTTGCCGAGGCCCTTGAACGCGAACGGGACCAGCGGCTTGCCGTGCATGCGGGCCACGATGTTCCTGGCCACTGTGGTCGCCTGCCGCGTCGCGTGCTGGGCCGTCGGCGGCGCGAAGCCCCCCTCCGGCGCCGGCACCAGCGCGCAGTCGCCCAGCGCCCACAGGTGATCGCTCCCCTTCACTGCCAGCGTGGCCTCGACCTCGATGCGGCCGTTCCTGGCCTTGGGGATGGAGAGCGCCTCGATCAGCGGGTGCGACGACGAGGGCACGGTCGAGACGAGCGTGTGCGTCTCGATCACCGTGCCGTCGCCCAGGATGGCCGCCTCGCCCGTGGCCGCCTGGAGGCGGGCGTTGAGCAGGAGCTCCACCCCGCGCTTGCGGAGGATCTTCTGCGCGAAGTCGGCGAGCTTGGCGTTCATCTCCGGCAGGATGCGGTCCTGCGAGTGCACCAGCACGACGCGGATCTCGCGGGGGTCGATCCCGCGGTACCGGGCCCCGACCTCGCGCACGAAGTCGTTCAGCTCGGCGCACACCTCGACGCCCGAGAAGCCGCCGCCGGCGACGACGAAGGTGAGCAGGCGCTTGCGGAGCGCGTGGTCCTCCTGCTCGATGGCCGCCTCCTCCAGCGCGCGGATGACGTGGTTTCGCAGGTTGAGCGCGTCGCTCAGGTTCTTGAAGGGGAAGGCGTGCTCGGGCAGGCCGCGCAGGCCGCGAAAGTCGGTCACCGTGCCCAGCGCGAGCACGAGGTGGTCGTAGTCGAGCACGTGCGGGTGGGGGTGGAACCCGGTGCTGGTCGTGACCGTCTTCTTCTCGAGATCGATCGACTCGACCTCGCGGATGTGCAGCTCGGTCCTCGGGAGCAGGCGGCGGATGGGGCTCACCACGTCCACCATGCCGATCTGCCCGGAGATGACGTCCGGCAGCATGGGCTGGAAGACGAAATGGTTCTCCTTGTTGACCAGGATGATCTCGAAGTCGTCCCGCTGGAGCTTCTCCAGCTCGGCGCAGGTGTAGACCCCCGCGAAGCCCCCGCCGAGCACGACGATGCGCTTCTTGCGCCTGTCGTGCGCGTGCATGGGCACCATGGGCGCGCGCCGCGCGCGGGCGACGAGCACCGCGAGGATCACGATGGCGGCGGCGAGCGCGATGAGCACGGGGATCATGTCAGTGTGCGCCTGGTCCATCGACGGTCTCGCCACCCCCAGCTCCAGTACGGGCTCCTCGGGCCGTGGTTTCGATCGTCGCCCGACGTCGCGCCGGGCCTGCCGTGCCGTGCTACCCGGCTGGGATGGTCGAGCTCCTGGGTCTTCCCTACTCGCCGTGGACCGAGAAGGCCCGCTGGGCCCTCGACGCGCGCGGCGTCTCGTACACGTTCCGGGTCTACCAGCCGCTCGTCGGCGAGCCGGCGCTCCGCTCGAAGCTGCGGCGCTTCACCGGACCGGTGAGCGTCCCGGTGCTGACGACCGACGACGGCCAGGTGATCGCCGGGTCGGCGAGCATCGCCCGCTGGGCGGACGCCCGCGGGAAGGGGCCCTCGCTGTTCCCGGTCGCACACGAGGCGGCCGTCGTGCGCTACTCGGAGCTGTCGGAGCGGGCGCTGGAGGCCGGGCGGGGGCTCTCGCTGCGCCGGATGCTCGACGACGACGAGGCGCTGGCAGAGATGGTGCCGCGGCCCCTGCGTCGATCGCTCGGTCGGCTGGCGTCGCGGCTCGGGGCGATGGGCGTGCGCCGGACGCTGCGCAAGTACGGCGGGCATCGCGTGCCCGTCGAGGCGCAGCGGCAGGCGCTCGCGGCGGCGCTCGACGAGCTGCGCGCCGGGCTCCGCGCCGCCCCGCCGGCGACGCCGAGGACGCTGCTCGGCGGCCTGACGTACGCGGACATCGCCATGGCGCAGGCGCTGCTCTTCGTCGAGCCGCCGGCCGCCGGCATCAAGCTCGGCAAGGCCAGCCGGAGGGCATTCACCGATCCTGAGCTGCGGGCGTCGTGCGACGACCTGCTCCGGTGGCGGGACGAGCTGTACCAGTCGCTCCGCTGACCGCGTGAGCGCCTTCCGGTACTCCGCCTCGGCCCCGGTGTAGTCGCGGTGGAGGTATGCGATCCGGGCGGCGAACGCGTGGTAGGCGTTGCAGAGGAGCGCGCAAGCGCGGCAATGTACTCCCCTCGCGACGTCGGCGTGCGCCTTGACCGAGCCGGGGGCGCGCGTCAGGCAAGTAGCGGTGTGTGCCGGGGTGCGGCCGGGCTGTCACGGGTCGACGATCTCGATTGCCCCGGCCCCTTTGCTTTCCCTGGCTTGCAGCTGGCCCGCGCCGTGCTTGTGCGTGCGCGCATGAAATCCTTCGTCCTCGCACTTGCGTTGTCCGGCCTGCCCGTGGGGATGCTGGCCTGCGGCGGCTCCACCCGCGCCACGCCCGACGCGGGCGCCGAGGCAGGGGGGGACTCCGGCGGCGTCCAGCCGCTCGACGCGTCGGTCGACGTCGCGATCGACGTGGCCGTCGAGGCGGCATCCACGCGCGACGCGAGCGCCCCGGCGATGCTGCTCTACAGCGGCGACGGCGAGGGCTTCTACGACGACACGTGGGAGTGGGATGGCACGGCGTGGACGCAGCTGAGCGTTCCGCAGCCCGACACCGCCGACGGCGGGTCGATGGGCCGCTCGATGCACGCCATGGCGCAGCTGGGCAGCCAGGTCGTCCTGTTCGGCGGCACCGCGAACCCCGGCCAGTTCGACCTGGGCGACACCTGGACGTGGAACGGCGTCGCCTGGACGCAGCTGCACATCGCCGGCCCCCCCGCGCGCAACGGTCACGCGATGGCGACCCTGGGCAACAAGGTCGTCATGTACGGCGGCTGCACCGGGCCCCTCACCGACACCTGGACGTTCGACGGCACGGCCTGGACGCAGGTCGCGACGACGGGCCCCAACCCCGGCGACTTCCGCTGCGGCTCGGCGATGGCGACCGTGGGCAGCAACGTCGTGATCTTCGGCGGCGTCGGCGCCGACCCCGACACGTGGCTCTTCGATGGCACGTCGTGGACCCAGTCGAGCGCCACGGGCCCGGGCATGCGCTCGTTCTTCGCCATGGCCACGCTCGGCGGCAAGGCCGTGATGTTCGGCGGCGAGCAGGACGCCAACACCTTCCTCGACGACACCTGGACCTTCGACGGCACGAGCTGGACGCAGCTGATGATCCCCGGCCCCGCGCAGCGCTTCCACCACGCGATGGCGCCGCTCGGCGGGGTGCTCGTGCTCTTCGGCGGCGGCGGGCCCGCGGGCGGACCGGTGCCCTGGTACGGCGACACGTGGACGTTCGACGGGACGGCGTGGACGATGCTGACCGCGACGGGGCCCGTCGGGAGGCTGGTGTACACGGTCGCGTCGAGGTGAGCGCTGCTCGCTACTTGCTGCGGATCGGCCCCTCTATCGCCCGCCGCGCGTAATCGGCGAGGTGGTCGTAGAGGTCGGCGTCCTTCCGCGACGCGACCGGCTTGCCACCGAAGCTCAGCGACACCACGCCCCGGTCCATCGATACGACGAAGAAGGCGTCGTGCGCAGCAGGTCCCGGCGGCTTGCCGGAGCTCGCCGGTGCCGGCGGTGGCGCGCCCCGTCGCGCGGGAACGACGACGGGAGCTCCCCTGGCGTACGGCAGGCCGAGCTCCTTCGCGAGCGCGAGCGCGGCCTTCACGTCGACATCGTCGCCGCCGAGGCCCCGCGCGATCTCCGGCGTCAGCGACTTGCCGCACCAGAGGGCGTCCACCCACCGCATCTCCGGCGCGCTCTCTCCGTACACGAGGCGCGCCAGCTCGAGGTAGCCGAGCGGGTGGTCGTCGTAGAAGCGCAGGATCTCCCCCGAGCCGTCGTCCTTGCGCGTCTTGCCCGCCTGCCAGCGATCGTCGCGCGGCGTGCGCCACAGCGCGAAGCTCACCTCGTCGCCGAACGAAGGCTCGGTGCGCGCGGCGTCGAGCGGTGCCGGCAGTCCCCGGAACACGTCGTCCGGATCGGCGCTTCCGCCGGTCTTCGTGTACCCGACGATCACCGCGCCGGCGCGCGAGAACCAGAAGAAGCACTCGTCCCCGCCCGAGTCACGGAAGCGCCCGGTGCGCGCCGTCCTGGACCAGCGCGGCGCGAACTCGAACATGCGCATCGACTCGTCGGGGCAGACGATGCCGTCGACGAGCGCGAGCACGCGACAGAGCTGCTCGAGGCGTTCGGGCGCGGGCAGACCGCTGGGACGGCGGGTCGTGATCACGGCGGGCATTCTACCGCGCCGCCGTCACCCTCAACGGGACGGAGGAACGCGAGAGGCTCGCGCGGATGAACCAGGGGCTGCCGTTCGGAAACTCTGCCTCGACATCGAGGCCCCCCCGGGGCCACGGGCTCCATCCGCTACCGGGTCCGCGTGGAGAACGCGCGTGCCTGGGTGAAGGCGCTGACCGAGGCCGGGGCGCAAACGCGCGGCTGACGAAGCAGCGCGTGGAACGCTGGACTAGTTGCAGTAGCAATGAGTGTTCTCGGAGGCGCCGCAGGCGCCGGAACCGGCAGGAACGGCTCCGCAGGTGTATCCACTCGAGCCGCACGCCGCGGCGATGGCCGTCGTGTTCACGGTCTGACCGCTGGCGCAGTCGTAACCCATGCTGGTGGCGCCCGTGCTCGCAATCGTCCCCGTGCACATGTACGTGCAGGCGTCGGCCGTCGTGCCCGCGTTGCAGTAGCAGTGAGTGTTCTCGGAGGCACCGCAGGCGCCGGAACCGGCGGGCACGGCCCCGCAGGTGTATCCGCTCGCACCGCACGCCGCGGCGATGGTCGTGGTATCCACGGTCTGACCGCTGGCGCAGTCGTAACCCATGCTGGTGGCGCCCGTGCTGGTGATGGTCCCCGTGCACATGTACGTGCAAGGCGAGCCGCCGCCGCTCCCGCCGTCCGAATCGCTGGACGATCCCGAGTCCCCGCTGCCGCTGCCAGCAACGCACCTGCCCTGCGAGCAAGCGAGCCCGGAGTTGCAGGTACCGTTCGCGTAGCACTCGGCGCCCGCGGTGCCCTGCGAGACGCTGGTCGTGCTGCTGCTACAGCCTGCGGACGAGCCAGCAGCCGCCGCCACGATTCCCAGACACCCGAGAATTGCGCGCATCGACACCATCTTCACTCCTCCCTCGTTCCCTAGCGTTCAACTCACTTCCTCCTGCGCCGTCAAGACTCCCGGACGGGCGACAGATCAAATGGCAGTTCGTCACCGACAAGGATGTCTCTGGATGGGTACGCCGCGCCGGCGCTCCTCCGGTCGAGTGAGCGGCTTTCTCCTGTATCCTGGTTCGCCATGCACGTCGTGATGACGACGGTGGGGACGCGCGGCGACGTACAGCCGTTCGTGGCGCTGGGAAGAGCGCTGGGCGCGCGCGGGCATCGCGTGGATCTCGCGACGCACGTCGATCACGAGAGCTTCGTGCGCGGCCACGGCCTCGGCTTCCGGCCCATCGGGGGGAGCTTCCTCGCGCTCGTGCAGTCGGAGCTCGGGCGCGCCTGGATCGAGTCGGGGGACAACCTCGCGCGCTACCTGAAGACCACACGCGCGGCGTTCGGCTCGGTGCTGCCGACCTGGTACGCGGACAGCGGGCGGGCGTGCGAGGACGCCGACGTCGTCGTGACCCACCCGATGGTGTGCGGCGCGTTCCACGTGGCCGAGAAGCGGAGCGTGCCGCTCGTGTGCGTGTCGCTCTATCCGGTGATCGCGAGCGGGGAGCTCGCGCCGATGACCTTCCCGCGGATGCCCGCCTGGGGCTGGCTGCGGCGGTTCGTGTGGAACCAGGCGTCGCGCGGCATGAGCGCGATCGCGCGACCGTACCTGGCCGCGCACCGCGCCGAGCTCGGGCTGCCCCCCGTGCGTCCGAAGGACGAGTTCCGCGAGGCCCTGCTTCGCGGGCGAGTCCTGCACGCGTACAGCGGGCACCTGGTCCCTCGTCCCCGCGACTGGCCCGACAACGTGCAGGTGACCGGCTTCCTGACGCTGCCGGCGGCGCCGGACTACCTGCCGCCGCCAGGGCTCGAGGCGTTCCTCCGCGCGGGCGAGCCTCCGATCTACGTGGGTTTCGGCAGCATGACCGGGCGCGATCCGGAGGAGCTGACGAGGACGACCCTCGACGCCATCCGCCGCGCGAAGCAGCGCGCGGTGGTCGTCACCGGCTGGGGCGGGATCGAGCCCGGCCGCGTGCAGGGCGAGGACGTCTACCTGGCGAGGGAGGTGCCTCACGACTGGCTCTTCCCGCACGTCCGCGCGGCCGTGCATCACGGCGGCGCCGGGACCACGGCGGCGAGCCTCCGGGCGGGGCTGCCGACGCTGGTCGTCGCCTTCTTCGGGGACCAGACGTTCTGGGGGCACCACGTCGGCGCGGTCGGCGCGGGGCCGCGTCCGCTGCAGCGGCGCGCGCTCGATCCGGTCACGCTGGGCGAGGCCATCGCGCGGACCGTCGCGTGCGAGTCGTACGCGAAGGCAGCCCGCGCGCTCGGCGAGAAGCTCCGAGCCGAGGACGGCGTCGGGGCCGCGGTCGCCCGCGTCGAAGCGCACGCCGCGGGCGGGTGAGAATGACCCGCCGCTCGCTCAATCCGTCTTCACGCTCACGGTTCGCGTCGGTTCGTCGGCCGGTGACCTTCTCACTGGCCACGGACGGATGACCAGAAGCAGCGCGAAGAGCACGGCGACCCCGACGACGAGGACACCCGACTCCCCGGTCCACGTCGTCGCGTTGCGGGCGGAATCGCCGCCCTGCGTGAATCGATCGAACGTGCCCTGGATGAGGGCGTTCCACGATGCGTGATACGCCACCGACGGCCAGATGCTCCCGGATTCGAGGCGCACCCTGGCGGCCACGTAGGCGCCGCCGGTGACGTTGACGGCGAAGAGAATCGCGGAGAGCGCCGGGCGCGGACCGGCGGCGTACTGCCCGCTCACGATGAGCGGGAGGTGCCAGGCCGCCCAGATCAGACCGCTCACGAGGATGGGCCGCGGGACCTCGGCGTCGATGAGGCGCGTGAGCATGTAGCCGCGCCAGCCGAGCTCCTCCCCTGCCGCGGACATCGCCGAGAGGATGGTTCCGAGCGTGAGATTCATGCCGATCGCGACCGCCAGCTTCAGGAGCGGGGCCGCGTGCTCGAGCCCGACGCTCGCCATCTTCGGGGGCGCGAACCCGCCGAGCCCCGTCCACCATGCCACCCCGTAGGCGACGAGCCCCACCGCCAGCGGATACAGCCAGCCGAGCGCGAGCATCCGGAGACCGGCCTTGCCGCGGAGCCGGAACGACACGTCGGCGAAGCCTTGCCGCAGCGCGAGCCTCGCGACCAGCGACGCCAGCGCCGGCGTCCACATCAGCAGCAAGATGAGGTCCGGATGAAGGGTGACCGGCTCGCCTGTCCGGAGGAGAAGCCCCTCGCAGATCGCGGAGCCCAGGACGACCAGCCCGAGGTACATCGCGAGGCCTCGCCGCGCCTGCGCGCGAACCGGGTGGTCGTCGGGTGCGTTCATGGGGAGCCTGCATAGCAGGCCTCACTCCCCGGTCGCCCCGAACAGCACGGGCTCCAGATCGACCGCGCTCGCCTGCACCTCGATGGGGCCGGCAGCGCCGACGGTCAGCGTCGTCGTGGCCTGCCCCGAGGCGTCCGTCACCGCGCTGGCCGCCGACAGCGAACCGCTGCCGCTCGTGACCTGGAACGTGACCGGCACGCCGGCGACGACCCCGCTCCTTGAGTCCCTCACGGTGACGACGAAGGGCGCGGCGAGCGGCGCGCCGACGGCGCCCTGCTGCCCATCCCCCGAGGTGGCGTCGAGGACGATGGCCGGCGGCGCGGTCGCGGGTCCGGCGCTCGTCGGGAAGTCGACGAGGACCAGGCCGTAGCCGGGCGAGGTGAAGGTCACGGTCACGACGTTCCCCTGGACCGTCGGGGTCAGGAGGCTCGCCGCCGGGCAGCCCGGGACTCCGTTGTCCGTCGGCGGATGGGTCGTACCGAAGGGCTGGAACGTGATCTGGGGGACGCCTGTCGGGCTGGTTACCTTCGTGTCCGTGAAGAGCGTGTTGTCGAAGAAGAAGGCCGTCGGCAACGCCGTGGTCGCCGCGGCCTGCGCGTCGGCCGTGCTGGCGAACCGGTACTGGACGGTGACGTTCTGCGGGTTGCCCGCGCCGCCCTGGAGGGTCGAGCTCCCGCCGGGATCGGGCATGTTCACGACGGCGACGCGGGCCACGTCGGAGCCCGGGGTGGCCGCGAACACATGAATGACTCCGTCGGGCGGGCTCGCAGGAGAGGTCACGGTGGGCGTGAGGATGGTGCTCCCGGGCGGGAAGAACTGGTCGAGCATCGTCATCGTCCAGTACTGGAGCACCGGCGTCGTCGGGTCCGAGTCCATGTTGTCGAGGAGCGAGCGCTGGTCGTCTCCCTCCGGCGTGCCGGCGCTGCTGGCCGCCCACTTGGTCGAGAAGGCGAACTCGGCCATCGCGCCGACGCCGTTCTCGGCGAGCCGGTCGAAGGTCCAGCCGTACCAGGCCGCGCTCATGCCGGTCCACGTCCTGCCCCAGGCCACGTCGCCGAGACCGCTCACGGAGTTGTGCTGCATCATCCCGAGCTCGCCCATCCAGACCGGCAGCGATTGCTGCGCCTGCCCGAGGTACGCGCCGACCTGCGCGACGTGCGACACGAACGTGTCCTCGATGACCGCGAAGGCCGCGGCGTCGGTCGCGCCGCCGTTGGTGCCGTCGTCCGCCTGCGCGCCGTAGTCGTGGATCGACAGGATGTCCGGCGGGACGGCGACGTGCGCGGGGGCCGGGCTGTAGAGCGCCGTCCCGGTCGGCGTCTGGGTGACCGGCAGGTCGAGGAGCGCCTCGACGTACTGGAACCAGTTCGGGTAGCTCCCCGCGGCCTCGGGCCCGACGAGGAGGATGGGATTGCCCGCCGCCGCGGCGATGGACTTCATCCCGGGGACGGTCGCGTTCCAGAACGTCACGAACTGCTCGGGCGCGAACTGGGGCGGGTACGGCGCGGTGAAGCTGGGCGGATTGCCCACGTTCGTCCATTCCGTTCCTGCCCAGTTGGGCTCGTTGGATATCGACCAGTACCGGATCGGCTGGAGGTTGGCGGGGCGGACGTGGGTCCCGTAGGAGTCCGTGAAGCCGGTCCCGTCGTAGTAGCGGACCAGGTTCTGGATGTAGGTCGCGTACGCGGCATACGTCGGATCGGTGAGGTAACCGTCGCCGGGATCCGCGGTCGGGCGTGGGAACGTGACCAGCGGGACGCCGGCCCCGACGGTGTGCGTGTTGCCCTGGTCGAGCCAGTCGTAGGGGGCGTAGGCGACGCAGAGCAGCACGTCCTGACCGGGCTGGATGCTCTGGGCGTCGAGGATCTGCTGGTCGAGGAAGGAGAAGTCCCAGGCTGCCGCCGTGGTGGTGGCGTAGGGCAATGGCAACGAGGCGTTCTCCGCGGGGCCGTTGGTCGCGGGGTTCGCGTGAATGCGCACGACCGCGCTCGGCCAGTCCTGCAGGCGCGTGAGCCCCGGAATCGAGCCCTTGCGCTGCGGGGGGGCGTTCGGCACCTGGACGGCGTCCAGGTAGTTGCCCATGAAGTTCGTCCCGAACCGGGCGTGGATGGTCACGCCCTGCGCGGCGTCGTCCAGCGAGACGCCGGTCGTCGCCAGGCCCGCGGCGGCCGTCTCGGTGAACGACGCGCTCGCCGCACCCGAGGTGGCGGTCACGGTCGTCACGCCGGCGGCCGCGCCGAGGGTCAGCGCGCAGCGGGCGTAGCCGTTCGCGTCCGTCGTCGTCGTGCTGCACTGGAGCGTGCCCGAGCCGCCCGCGACCGCGAAGGTGACCGCGGCGCCCGCGACGGGCGCCTGGTGGAAGTCCTGCGCGCGGACCACGAGCGCGTTGGGGAGCGCGGCACCCGGAAGGCCTGCCTGGTGGTTGCCTCCGGCGACGACGAGGGAGAAGTGCTGGAGGGGGGCCGTCGAGCCGCCCTCGCCGGGGCCGGCTCCGTCGGGGGTGCTGGCTTCGGGGGAGCCCGTCTCGGGTGAGCCGCCATCGTCCGCAGGGATCGCTGCATCGGGGCCGGCGTCGGTGGGAACGGAGAGCGGGGCGGTGCACGCTCCGGAAACACAGATCGCGGCTGCGAGGAGCACGGGGGCGGCTGCGCGCTTCATCGGCACCACGCACAGCATGGACCGTGCCTCTGCGGGGAAGCCAGGGAATCCTGGGTACGCGTTGCGCGAGTTGCGCAGAGGTGCTCGACATGCGCAGAGGGTGCTCGAGATGCACAAGGCGCTGCTGCTCCTCCTGGTCACCGTCGGCTGCGCTGCTTGCCGAGACCCGCCCCGGGCGACGGGCCATGCGCCTCCTCCGTGGGCCTTCGCCGTCAACGACGGAGTCCCGCCAGCGGATCGGTCCGAAGGGGGCCGTCCTCACCAGTGCGCCTGCGGCTACTGCCACTTGCCCAGCGGTCTGGGGAGACCCGAGAACGCCAGCCTCGCCGGGCTGCCCGTCGACTACATCCTCCGGCAGCTCGACGACTTCCGCAGCGGCGCGCGCCGCAGCTCGGAGCCGCGCAGCGTCCCCGCGAACCTGATGGTCGAGGCCGCGAACGCCATCGACGAGCTCGTTCGCCAGCTCTACGATCTGCGCGCGGGCAAGCGCCACGGAGCCCTGGCCACGCTGATGCAACCGGTGGTGACGGCGCTCGACGACGCAGACACGGTCGCGGTCGCCGCCTACCTCGCGTCCGTGACGCCCTGACCCGGCTCCGCCGCAGACCCGTGGCAGGCGACGACTTCCTCAGGTTCGCCCGGCCGGAGCGCGGCGCGACGGCTCACGCGGCGAGAATCTCGACCGAGCGCAGCCGGGCGGCGAGCGTGGGCGCGGGGTGGACGGTCATGACCTCGTCGGCGCGGGCGAGCTTCGCGAAGCGCTCGAGGTAGGCCTTGACGTCGGACTCCCCGCCGACCGCCGAGTACCTCGTCATGGCGTCGATGCTCTGCCCGGCCGGCGACTCGAGGATGGCCTGCGCGTCGTCATCGGTCAGATCGAGCCCGCGGCCGAGGAGGAGCTTCACGCGGGACCGCTTCACCTGCCGGAACTGCGCCTCGGCGTCGGCCCGGGTGTCGGCCGCGAGCACGTTCATGCCCGCGATCACGTAGGGCGCCTCGAGCTGCTGCGAGGGACGGAAGTCGCGCCGGTAGACGTCGACCGCCTCCTCCAGCGCGTTCGGTGCGAAGTGCGACGCGAAGGCGTAGGGCAGGCCGAGGCGCGCGGCGAGCTGCGCGCCGAAGAGCGAGGAGCCCAGGATGTAGAGCGGGACGTGCGTCCCCTTTCCGGGCGTGGCCTCCACGCCGGGCACCCGCGTCTGCAGGCCGAGATAGCCCTGCAGCTCGAGCACGTCGGTCGGGAAAGCATCGGCGTCCGATGGCGTGATGCGCAGCGCGCGGGACGTGACCGGATCGGTCCCCGGGGCGCGTCCGAGGCCGAGGTCGATGCGGCCGGGGTGGAGTGTCTCGAGCGTGCCGAACTGCTCGGCGATCACCAGCGGCGCGTGGTTGGGGAGCATGATCCCCCCGGCCCCCAGGCGGATGCTCTTCGTGTGGGCGGCCACGTGAGCGATGAGGACGCTCGTGGCCGACGAGGCGATGGTGGGGATGTTGTGGTGCTCCGCGTACCAGATCCGGCGGTACCCGAGCTCCTCGGCGCGCCGCGCGAGCGCCACGCTGCCGACGAAGGCGTCCCGCGCGGTCCCACCCGCGGGGACGAAGGCGAGGTCGAGGATGGAGAGGGGCAAGGGCATGTGTCGCTCAGGGCCGCCGGGTCAGAAGCCGTAGTAGTTCATCGCGATGCGCAGGACGTCGCGCGGGACGTCCAGCGTCGCCTCCGGCAAGGATCCGACGCAGAACGTCGCCTCCCGGGGATCGCAGCCGAACTTGCGGCAGAGGTGCTCGCGGAGCGTGGACCACGCCACGGCCCTCAGCTCCCCGCCGGCGTCCGTGCCGTGCCTGGCCACGTACAGGAGCGCGGCTCGCGTGATCTGCGCCGTGCTCACGTCGAGGCGGTGCGCCGCGAGATCGGCGTCGACCGCGTGGAAATTCGCCGCGAGCTGCCGCACGAGCGGCGCGAGCATGCTGCCTTGGTCGAGCTCCTGCTCGAGCGCAGCGCGCGTCACGACGCTGGCGACGAGCGGCTCGATCGCCTCGACGCTGGCGACGCGCGGCTCGGTGCCGAAGATCCCCGCCTCCCCGAACGGCGTCCCCGGTCCGAGCTCCCCGATGGGGATCTGCCGTCCGGCCACGGTCTTGTACACGCGCGCCCGCCCCCGCAGGATGATGTACGCGCAGTCGGCGGCGTCCCCCTGGCGGACGATGACCGTGCCGGCCGGGAAGGTGCGCACGGGCAGAGGCACCGGCCCCTGCATGAAGGCCTCCACGTCCTCGCGCAGCGCGTCGACGGTCTGGTAGCGGTCCGCGGGATCGCGCTGCATCGCCCGCGCGACGACGCTGCAGAGCGCGTCCGGGACGTAGCGGCTCGCCGCCTGCCGCGGGGGCTCGAACTGGCACTGCGAAGCGCGAATCAGCACGTCGACGACCGAGTCGCCCCCGTAGGGCGCCCGTCCGACGATCACGTGATAGAGGATGGCGCCGAGCGAGAAGATGTCGCTGCGCGGGTCGGCCCCGGCCAGCGAGCCCGAGGCCTGCTCGGGCGCCATGTACGACGGCGTCCCGGAGATCACGCCCGGCTCGGAGAAGGCGCCGGTCGGCACGCGCACGCGAGGCTTCGGCGCTTGCCCCGCCTGGCCCGTCTGCCCGACGACGCGCGCGATTCCCCAGTCCATCACGTAGACCTGCCCGCGCTCTGCGACCATGATGTTGTCGGGCTTGAGGTCGCGGTGCACGACCCCGCGCGCGTGGGCGAACGCGACGGCGTTGCACACCGTGACGAAGATCTGCAGCACCCGGAAGAGCTCGCGCCGGTCGCCGTCCTGGATGCCGCGCGCGAGGACGTCCTCGAGCGTGGTACCGGGCAAGAGCTTCATCGTGAAGTAGAGCGTCCCGTCCGGGCGGACGTCGAGGCGATGGACGGGGGGGATGTTCGGGTGATCGAGCTGCGCGGTGATCTGGGCCTCTTCGATGAACATCTTGCGACTGCGCTCGTCTCGAGCTTGCGCCGGGTCGAGCAGCTTCATCGCCAGACGCCGCTGCAGCGGCGTGTCCACGACGCGCCTCACCTCGCCCTGGCTGCCGCGTCCGATCTCCCCGTCGTCGACGTAGTCGCCGACGGACCCGACTCCGTCTCCCGGGGCGCCCGTGCTGGAAGGCGGTGTCATCGCTGCAGCCTGCGAGAGCGATCTACCACGAGCGGCGGGCCCAGGGAAAACAGCGCGGCGAGAGGGCACTGGGACCTCGGGGATCGCCGGCCAGTCGTGCGGCTGCGCGTCGCGCCTTCAGTGGGCGTTGGCCCGGTCTTCCGTGATCGGGACACGATGTCGACCTGCCGTGCCGCGATGTCGCCGCCGTGAGGCGCGATGAAGACAATCCGTCGCGCGGTGACGTGCTCGCGATGCACCGCCGACTCCGCGTGTCACGGTCACTGCGCCGCTCTGTCGACATCGCGGCACACCAGCCCGCCATCGCGTGACGATCAGTCGAGATGGTGGCAGCCGGCCGACGGGATCCGCTACCCCGCTCGCCGCTCGACCGCGCAGAGCCGTCGCTCGTGGTCGTCGATGCGGCCGCGCAGCGGGCGGTCCTCACGAAGAAGATCCCGCACCTCGCGGACGGCGCCGCCCACGGCCACGAGCTCCGCGGCGAGCCGCACCTCGGTCTCGGTCTGGCGACGCTCGACCCGCTCGATGCGGTCGACCAGGTCGGTGCGCAACCCCTCGATGCGCTCGTTCGTCTGGTCGAGGGCCCGCTACCGGATCGTTGACGTGCGTGTAGGCAGCCGTAAGTCTCCTTGCTCGCTGGGACCAGGAGGCCGCGCTCGTCGCGAGCTTCGTCTGCGTCTGCGAGCATGGTCAGTGCGCGATGCCGCTGCACGGCCCCGAGCACCCGCTCCAGGACCTGCTGCGCTGACCACGGCGGCGTGCCTGTGTAGCCGGTGCACGTCGTGGACACATCGACCGAGGCTCCGGAGGTCCGGTGGCTCGCCTCGCGATGCCACTCCGGTCCTCGAGACCCTGCGCGTGGGCATGCTCCTGACCGCAGGTGGGAGAGTCCGCGAGGCCTCCTCGCGAGGTGCGTGCCCGGGACAGGCCGGTGCCATCGACCCTTGTGGCGGGCCGCCATCGACCCGTGGCCCCATGGGTAAGGACCGATCATGAACCTACCGCCGACCGATCCGGGCTCTTGTGACGAGTGATGGCACGTGATGGGTCGATGAATCCTCGATGTGATGAAGACCGATCGCGGTCCATCACTTGGCACATCGCCGCCCTGGTGAAGACGCATCGTCACCGATGTGACCTCGGATGGACGGCGAACGGTCCATGGACGACCGGCGACACGAGCTGTGATCGTGGGGGATGGGTCGATAGATCACCGACCCCGTGAAGACCGATGACGGGAAAGCACTCGGCCCATCGGCCACGTGCTGAAGACCGATCGCGGGGGACATGAGCCGTGATGGGGCGTGGAAGGTCGATGGCTGGTCGGTGATGTGAGCTGCGATCACCGGGGGTCGGTCGGGACATCGTGCGTCACGTGTCGACCGAGGATGGGGCATGACTCGTCAGAAGACCGGGGATGTGAGGACAGCAAGCCCACGAGCAGAGGTGAGGAGTATGCCGATGGGGCGGGAGGAGAACAGGACGCTCGACCCGCAGCCATGGTGAGCGAGGCATCGCTGCGACCGTCGCCTCGTTTCGTGCGATCGTTGGCCCCTGGGCGCGCGATGAATCCCGCAGCGAGAACGTGGACCGCGCTCGTCGCGAGCTTCGTCTTCATCGGGCTCGCCCTCTTCCTCTCCGCGGGCACCGTCGATTACTGGCAGGCCTGGGTCTACCTGGGAACGGGCGCGGCCACGAGCGTTCTCCTCACGCTCTCCATCGTCAAGGACCCGGTGCTCCTCGAAAGCCGGACGAAGGGTGGACCGACCGCGGAGAAGCGGCCCGTTCAGAAGCTCGTCGTGGTGTGTGCAGGCCTCGCGGGCATCGCTGCGTTCATCGTTCCCGGGCTCGATCGACGCCTCGGCTGGTCGCGCGTGCCATCCTGGCTCTCCATCACCGGCGACCTCGCGATCATCCTGAGCATGTGGATGGTCGGTCGCGTGTTCAAGGAGAACTCCTTCGGCTCGGCGACGGTCGAGATCGCCGCCGGCCAGAAGGTGATCTCCACCGGGCCCTACTCGATCGTGCGAAACCCGATGTACTCGAGCGCGGCGGTGTACTTCGTGGGCCTGTCCCTCGCGCTCGGCTCCTACTGGGGCCTCGTTCCTTCGGTCCTCACGATCCTCGGCCTCGTCGGGCGGCTGCTCGACGAGGAGGCCTTGCTCGCTCGCGACCTGCCCGGGTACGCGGAGTATTGCGCCAGGGTGCGCTGGCACCTGATACCCGGCGTGTTTTGACTCTCGTCGTCATGGCTTGTCGGAATCGTCCGACGCGGCCAGGGCCAGGATGAAGCCGGCGCCGAGCATCACCACACCGGCGCGCTTGCCGAGGGTGCGAAGCGAGCTCACGTCGCTCGAGAGGTGCACCGAGAACGTCCCGGCGTCCCCGGCGGGCTGCTGCGCCAGCGAGATGAACAGGCGCCCGGGTTTCTCGCCCAGCGTCTTCTGGACGGCATCGTAGTCCTTCACGGCGAGATCCCACGCGAACGCTCCCGCGAGCGTCGTCACGTAACCCGTCAGCACCGTGCCCTGGCCCGACGGGAGAGGCTCCGTCGTCCGCGGCGCGCCGAGGACACCGCTGGCGAGGTGGGCGGCCGCCCTGGGATCGACCGTGTCGGCGAAGACCAGCCACGTCGTCTCACCGTCGGGCACGGCGAACGTCGTCGAGCGCTCGGGCTTCGCCTTCTTCGTGTCCTTGCTCGCAGCGGGCCTGTCCGGACGGGTCGTGTCGTCGACGACGAGGCTGCCGGCGGGCAGGCCCAGGCCCGCCGCGGGGCGGATGACGACCGTGTGATTGGCGGGCGCGAGCTTCGCCATCCCGCGGAGCAGGCGCTCGGTGTCCTTTGGTTTCTCCTGGATGGCGCACAGGAGGACGCCCCCGAGCGAGGCCTCGAGCGCTTCGTGAGCCTTCCTCTTCGCGGCGTCGGCCGGCGTCTTCGGCGCCTGCATCGACGACAGGAGGTCCGCGTGCGGGCCGGCCACGACCCTGGCCAGCGCCGCGCGGCCCGCGTCGAGATCGGTCACCTCCCCGCAGACGATCGGCCGCTGTAGGATCGCGTGCACCTCGTCGAACAGTGGTTTCGCCTGAGGCTGCAGCAGCGCGGACGAGGAGAGGAGCTCGCCGGCGTTCAGGAGCAGCGGCGCCCACGGACCCCCGCCGGGCAGCTGGACGACGAAGCTCGTGCCCGTCGGCCAGGCGACGTTCGGCGCCGGGTGCGACGACACCGGCGCGTCGTGCGCCAGGAGCCCCTTGGTCCAGGGCGAGCCGGCGGCGGCGAACGTCAGATCGACGTCGAGGCGAACCGGCGCCCCGTCGCCGCCGTTGAGTCGGACGGTCATGCCGGAGGCGTCGTCGAGCACCGCGAGGAGCTGCTTCAGGGACTTGCCATGGGCCTTGGTGTCCGCGTGGGCCGCGGCCTGGATCGGCGCCGCGTAGATCTCGACGCGCGCCAGGTCGCCCGGCGTGGCGGGCTGCGGCGCCCCGGCGAGCCAGGCGACCAGGGCGCCCGACACGCCGTCATCGCCGCACACCACGCGATGGGCGGCACCGTCGGCGCCGCTCGTGTCGCAGACCAGGTTGCGGTGCGCCGCGGCCTTGGCGCCGCCGTCGTCGCCTTTGCCCTTGTCCTTGGCCACGAGCACGGCCTTGCCCGGGGCAGGCTGCGAGACGTCGAAGCCCTGGGCCGCGGCCGTCAGGAACGCCGCTTCGCTCGCGACCCCGAAGCCGGCCGCGACGAGCACGTCCTTCGCCCCGACCTTGGCCACGCTCGCCACGTCGAGCGGTCGCTGGCCGTCGCAGAGCTGCAGGTAGCGCTTGATCCCCAGGCCGTCGTCCTGCTCCGAGGCGGTGATCGAGTCGGCCAGCGTCGCCACGCGCTGCGGCCTGTCGGTGTGGAACCACACGACGACGTCGTCGGGGCGCGGCGCCGGCGCAGCCGGTCGGGACGTCGAGGGAGGCGGCGCTTCCGAAGCGGCGTGGCCTTCGGGAGCGGCCACGGGAGGCGGAGGCGCGCTCGCCCCGCACCCCGAGAGGAGCACGACGGCGAGGGCGAGCGGCGAGCGAAGGACGACGGAAGGAACACGTGCGAGCGCCATGACAGATTCATATACGGGCCGGGGCGGGGCGTCTTCCCGGATGTCGGTGAGGATCCGGCGGAGCGGCGCGCTCGTCGCGAAGGCGGAGCGCGAGGGCGCGCCGTTCACGCGCGCAGGTGGTCCATCACTCCGACCGGGCCACCTGCCGGAAGCAGTAGACGGTGCCGGTCTGGCCACCGAGGGCCACCAGCTCCCAGCCCGCCTCGCCCTGGCGGCGCAGAAACTCGTTGATCGTGCCGAGATCCGTTGACCCGTCGTAGGTGCAGTACTGGGCCACTTTGCCTCCCCCTCTCTGTGGAAGGACCGGAGGCGGAACCTCGGTGTGATCCCAGGCTGCGCCGTGACAGGCCAGAAGCGCGAGGAGCACGCTGCACGAGAGGAGCCGCATGGGAGCCGAAGGCAGCAAGGCGCGTGCCCTGGCGGAAACGCGGTGAGGCGCATCGCGCAACCCGGCCCACGACGGCGGCATCGAACTCGGCATTCTCGCCGGGAGGATTCGGTCATGGCCCTGACATCGGGGCCCCAGAGGACATCGGCAGGCACGGTCGAATACAGGGCCGGGCTCGCGCTGGCCGAGGCCATCATCCCCGGCTCTTCGAGAGTCCCCGCTGCGGACGAGGCGACGTTCGAGCGGGCGCTGCAGGTCCTTCACGACTTCCATCCGGTGACCGCCAGGAGCTTCGGGGTGGGCGTTCGCGCGCTCGACGCGGCCGCCATCGCCTACACCGGCAGGCCCTTCCACGAGCTGCGGGCAGACAAGCAGGAGGAGCTCATCCGACGCTGGCAGGGCGATCCCGGCCTCGGGACGCTGCTGGCCGCCGTGTCGCTCGTGTGCAAGTTCGTGCACTTCGATCGACCCGAGGTCTATGGCCGCCTCGGCGGCAAGCTCAGCGTCGTGGAGTCTCTCGACCGGCCGCGGTGGCTCTCGCAGGTCCATCGTGCGGAGGCGCACCCGGACGACGAGATCGAGTGCGAGGTCGTCGTGGTCGGCACCGGCGCGGGGGGCGGGGTCGTCGGGCGTGAGCTCGCCGAGCGCGGCTTCGCCGTGGTCTACGTCGAGGAAGGCGAGCACCACCGGCGCGACGCCTTCGATGGACGCTCGGTCGAGGCGCACCGGCGCTTCTATCGTGGGGCCTTCACCGTCGGGAGCGCGCCCATGCCCATCTTCATGGGACGCCTCGTCGGCGGTTCGACGGCGATCAACGGCGGAACCTGCTTTCGCACGCCTCCCTGGATCCTCGAGCGCTGGTGCGACGACCTGGACACCTCGGAGTTCGCCCCCGACGCGATGGCCCCGTACTTCGCTCGCGTCGAGGCCTGCCTTGAGGTGGGTCCCACCGAGCGCCGCTATCTGGGCCCCATCGCCGAGGTCATGTCTCGCGGGTGCGACGCGCTCGGCTGGCACCACTTCCCCGTCCCGAGAAACGCCCCGGGCTGCACCGGAGCTGGCTTCTGCGACTTCGGTTGCCAGACCGGCGCGAAGCGGGGGACGGACCTCGCCTACGTTCCTGCCGCGCTCGAGAAGGGAGCCCTGCTGCTCACGGGGCTCCGGGCCGAGCGCGTGCTGCTCGAGGCAGGGCGCGCCGTGGGAGTCGAGGGAATCGCGAGGAACGGGCGCACGCTCCGCGTCCGGGCCGGGACGGTGGTCCTCGCCGGAGGGGCGATCCCCACGCCGCTCCTGCTCCTCAAGCAGGGGCTCGCCAACCGCAGCGGCCAGGTCGGGCGCAACCTCGCCGTTCAGCCGAGCAGCGCGTTCTCGGCCCTGTTCGACGAAGCGATCAACGCCAAGGATCACGTGCCGCAGGGCTACGGGTGCGACGAGTTCCTGCGCGACGGGATGCTGCTGCTGACGGCCCAGGCGGATGTGAACTTCACGGGCATGATGCTCCCCTTCTCCGGACACCGGCTCATGGAGACGCTGGACCGGATTGACCACATCGCCTCGTTCGCCTTGCTGGTTCGAGACTCGGTGGCGAGCGGACGTGTTTGGCGCGACGTCGGGGGATTCCCGGCCATCACGTACCCCGTGAGCCAGGAGGACGCTTCGCGGATGCACCGCCTGATGATCCGCGCCGGAGAGATGTGCCGCGCCGCCGGTGCGAAGACGCTCTACCCGCTGTCCGTGCGGCGCCCGATCCTCGACGACGCTCGCGCCTTCGACCAGTTCCGACAGGCGACGCCGTCGCCGGGCGATATCCTCTGGACGAGCTACCACCCCCTCGGAACCTGCAAGATGGGCACGGACCCCAGGACCAGCGTCGTGGGGCTGGACCACCAGGTGCACGACGTCCCCGGACTCTACGTCGTCGACGGGAGCACCGTGCCGGGCGCGCTGGGGGTCAACCCGCAGCTGACGATCATGGCGATGGCCACGCGCGCCGCGGACAAGATCGCGGAAGCCGCCGCCTAGACCGCGCGCGGGGCGGCCGCAGCGGCCATCTGGACCCTCCAGACCTGCAAGCCGTCCGTGCTCCCGGCCACCAGCAGCGATCCGTCCGGCGAGAACGCGAGTCGCGCGAAGGGGCTCCCGAGCATCTTCACACGCTGCGCGAGTCGACCGGTGGCCAGGTCCCAGACGCGCAGCCCGAGATCCTGCCAGGGCCAGTGGTCGTCCGCTTGCCATCCGTAGGTGCCCACGAGCCACCGACCGCACGGGGACACCGCGACAGCGCTCGCAAGAGACTCGACCCGCGCTCCGGGGAGGTGGCCGAGCTTCTTCCCGGTCGACGCCTCGAACACCGCCGGGCCAGCCTCGTTGACGAGGCCACCCACGATGACCCGATCGCCCGCCGGGTGGAACGCCAGGGCCGGGGCCACGCTCGCGCAGTTGCTGGGCCAGCCCCCCTGGGCCCCGCCGAAGTCGTGGACCTCGTCCCCCGACGGGAGATCCCACATCGACAGTCGCCCCTGCGCGTACGTCGCGACGCGCTCTCCCGGGCGATCGACGGCCATCGCCCAGACGCCGTCCGCTGAACCGCAGCACCGTCGCAGGAGCGTACCGCCTCTCGCGTCCCAGACCGACAGCGAGGCCGGACCGCTCGACGGTCGCTCGCCGACCAGGAGCCGCTCATCCGGCAACGCCGCGAGCGGCCCCCAGAGCGGGTGGGACTCTCCGACGGTCCGGAGCGCCGCGCCCGTGTCGACGTCCCAGAGCCAGACGGGCGCCCCGCGCGGGGCTCCGTACACCGAGGCCACCCATGGGCCGTCGCGTGCGACCACGACGTCCACGGGGGTGTCGCGGGTCGGCGCCGACCACCGCCGGACCCAGGAGGTCGTGTCCCAGGCGGTGAGCGCGCGATCGAGCTGGAAGAAGTGCCCGACGATCAGGGCCCGCCCGTCCCTCGTGAAGTCGAAGCCCCCGAAGTATCGCAGCGGCCCGTGGTCGAGCGGGATGGGATCGAGGGTCAGCACGTCCGCGACGCCGCGAAGAGGGCGACGCAGGGCCTGAAGGGCCGATGCGAGAACGAGGGGGACATCACTTATTACTATTCGGGGGACATGGTCACCTGGTGGGCGAACTGCGAACAGGGTGGTGGCTCGTGGAGCGCTCCCTGAGTCGCGGCGGGCGCCACTCCGCTCACCACCGCCCGCCCAGTCGAACATCCCCCGCCCCGACCGACAGCCACAGCGACGCGCCCGACGCCCGCGTCTCGTTGCTCCCCGGCGAGGCCGCGAAGAGGACTCCGCTCACGGCGACCGCCGCCCCGCCGACGATGGCTCCCACCAGCCCCGCCGTCCAGCCCGTGGCCGCCGCGTCGTAGGCGCTCCGGTCGCGCTCGTTCCTCGCGTCGGAGGCTTTGCCCGCCTCGACGGCCATCAGCACCCCGCCCGTGGCGCCGATGGCTGCCCCGCCCGCGAGCAGGGACCACTCGAGCGCGCGGGAGCGCGAGCGCGGAGCGGCGCCCTCCGCCGGAGGCGCCGGAGGCGACGCAGGCGGCGCAGGCGCGGGGGACACGGTCGCGGACGGGGTGGACGTGGGGGGCCCGATCACCAGCTCCACGCTCCGCGCCTCGCCCTCCTTCAGCTCGACCCGCACCTCGGCGACGCCACCGCCCGTCGAGCGCGCGACGACCCGGTGACTCCCCGGGTCGACCAGACGAGGCGCCGCGAGTGCTTCCCTGGGAACCGCCGCCCCGTCGATGGTCACGACCACGGAGTCCAGCGGAGCTCCGGTGATCCGTGTCTCGAGGGTCGGGATGCGCGGCCGGATCTGCGCCGCGAGCCGGGCCCCCTCGGCCCGGGCGCTCCGTGACCGCTCCGTCTCCTCGGGCCGCGGGGCCATGCGCTCGATGGACAGGAAGGTCTCCCGCGCCTCGACGAGCCGGCCGACCAGGGCGTACGTGCGCCCGAGCTCGAGCGCGGTGATGGGCGTGTGGACGAGGACGTGGGCTCCGAGGAGCTTCTCGATGGCGCCGGCCGTGTCGCCCTTGTCGCGCAGGCTCAGCCCCGCGTTGAGGAGCTCGCGCGCCTGCGCGATGTCGCCCGCCGTGTACCCTTGCGCCAACACGACGGGCGCGACCGCGAGGGCCGCGGCCGCGAGGGCCAGGGCGAGGACGGGTGCGAGGCCGCGGCGGCTAGAAGACATCATGCTCCTGCGTGCCCGGAGGCGGTGCCGAGGACGTGGGTCTCGCGAGCGGGGTCTTCCGCGGCCTCGCCGGCGGCGAGGTCGGGATGGGGGCTCCGCGAGGGGCGGGTGGGGCAGCCGATGCGGGCGCCGCGGTGGCCGACGCCGGCGTCGGGGAGGAGGCCATGGGGGAGGCCGCCGTCTCCGACGGGACCGACGAGGGGGACGCGACGGTCGGCGAGCTGGACAGAGTGGCCGCAGACGCGCCGGTCCGCGCCCGCGAGACGAAGGCGACGACCACGAGGGCGACGAGGGTCGCCACGACGCCCAGGATCGCGAGCGCGGGTCGAACGACGCGCCTTCCGCCGGCCTTGGTGTTCCCGAACCCGGTGCCGGTCTCGACCAGCGAGGTGGCGTACGGAGAGGGGGCCGCGACCGACAGCCCCGCCGACTCCATGATGCCCGCGATCCGGTCGACCGCGCCCTGCGCGCGCTTCGGGGCGAACGGCGCGAGCGCCTGGGCGAGGTCGGCGACGTTGCGGTACCGCTGGCGCGGGTCCTTCTGCAGGCACTTGCTCACCACCGCCTCGAGCCCGGGCGGCGCGTCGGGGCGGAGGCTGCGCAGCGGGGGCGGAGGGTCGTTGGTCACCTTCAGCACCAGCTCCGTCAGCGATCGCGCCACGAACGCGGGGCGACCCGCGACGAGCTCGAAGAGAATGACCCCGAGCGCCCAGATGTCCGTGAGAGCGTCGACGTCCTTCGCGGAGCGCATCTGCTCGGGCGACATGTAGCTGGGCGAGCCCAGGACGTCGGACGTCTGCGTGAACGACTCCGGGGCCGTGCCCCCGCCCGACTCCGTCATCTTCGAGATCCCGAAGTCGAGCACCTTGACGGACAGCTGACCGTCCGAGCGCCGGACGCAGAAGAGGTTCGCCGGCTTGAGGTCCCGGTGCACGATCCCGAGGGCGTGGGCGTCGGCCACGGCGACGCAAGCCTGGAGCACGAACTCGACGGCCTGCTCGACGGGCAGCCGGCCGCGCGTCTTCAGCCACGCGGCGAGATCGGTCCCCTCGAGGTACTCCATGACCATGTAGGGCGCACCGCTGTCGAGCGTCCCCACGTCGATGACGCGCGCGACGTGCTCGCTCTTGATCTTCACCGCCGCCCGGGCCTCGCGGGCGAACCGCGTCGCCGCGTCGGGGTTGTAGAGGGCGGTGAGCCGCAGGAACTTGAGCGCCACCTTCTGGTCGAGCTGGATGTGGTGGGCGGCCACGACGACCCCCATGCCGCCGACCCCGAGCACGCGCTCGACGCGGTACTTGCCCGCGAGCACGTCGCCCTCGCGCACCCCCGCTGCGTTGGCTTCGCCCTGCACCATGCCCATCACCACTGGACGGGGAGGGCGTAGTACTCGGCTCCGGCGTCCGAGCCGAGCGCGCCGTCGCCGTCGGCGGTTCCCCAGCAGAGCACGCCGCCGTCGCCGAGGAGCGCGCACTTGTGCTGGGTCCCCGACGTCAGCTCCACGACCCCGGTCACAGGCGTGCCCTGCCCGTTCAGCACGGGGCCGGGGACCTGGTGAATGCCCTGATCCGCGTTGCCGATCGCGAGCTGCCCATCGTCGTTCGAGCCCCAGCAGAAGACGCGGCCGTCGGTGAGCAGCGCGCAGTACGACGCTCCGACCCCGTCGGGGTCCTCGGCCCCGGTGATCTGCACGGCGGGCAGCGGCAGCGGGATCATCCGCGGGATCTCCGTGCAGGGGGCCTGGGCGTCCGGTGTGGGCGGATCGGGGGCGGGGCACGTCGCGCCCGCGCCGCCTCCGTCCCAGGTGCCGAGCTCGCCCGCGGCGTTCGAGCCCCAGCAGAGGACCCCGCCGTCGTCGACCAGGGCGCACGACGACAGGATGCCCAGCGCGAGCTGCTTGGCGCCGGCGATGCCCGACACCGGAGCGAGATCGGCGATGCACGGGACCCCCGCGTCTTCGTTGTCGAAGGTGCACTCCGCGGTGGACGTCGCCTGCCCGGCCTGCCGGTGGTCGTTGTCCCCCAGGCAGCTCACGGCGCCCTGGGCGTCGATGCTGCAAGTGTGGCCGCTGCCCACCGTGACCCTCGTCGCGCCGGCGAGCTTGGGGATCGGAGTTGCGGTGTAGAGCACGGGGGAGACGGTGCCCGCGACCAGCGGCGCCGGGCCGTTGTTTCCCCAGCAGTACCAGGTTCCGTCGTTGCCCAGCGCGCAGGCGGCCCAGATGCCGGTGTCGAGGCGCACGACGCCGGTCAGCGGCTCCATGGTGACCGCCGAGAGGACGGGCACGGGAGCCCAGGCGCTGCTGCCGTTGGTGCCGAGCTCGCCGGCCCCGTTGTCTCCCCAGCAGTACGGCGTCGCCCCGGCGTCGTCGTTCGCGTCCGCAAGGAGGATGCACGAGTAGTAGCCCCCCACGTGCAGCTCGAGAGCGTTCGTGGTGACGCCGGCGTCGTGGACGCCGAAGACGGGCGCGGGGTTCGACTCGGTGCCGTCGTAGCTGGCCGGGCCGCGCCCCAGCTGGTAGTCGCTGTCGTCCCCCCAGCAGTCGATCGTTCCGCCGTCCCGCAGGACGCACGTGTGCCGGAAGCCGCCGCCGAGTGTGTCGACGAGGGGGAAGGCAAGCGCCCCGGTGTCGCCGCCGGCTTCGGTGGTCGCATCGGGGCCGTTCGGGGCGTCCGTCGTCGCGTCGCCCTGCGTCGTACCGTCCCCGCCGGCGTCGGCCCCGGTCTCGCCGCCACCCTCGGCCGACGCGCCGGCGTCGTCGCTCACGTCGTAGGCCGGCAGACAGCCCGCGAGGGTCGCGGCCACCAGGGCGAGGAGGAGGCGCAGGCGCATTCAGGCTCGGGAAAGCGGGAGGCCGATCGAACTCTCTACCATGGGCGATTGCCGGGTCGAGTCGCCCAACCGGCCGACAGGCGACCGCTGCCGCGGCGCTCCGGGCATCGTACCACCCCGGCCCTGGCAGCCGTGGATCACACTCGCCGAAACTACCCACCTCGGCGCTGGACAACGTGCGCCGGTCGTCGGACCTTCGCAGGGCATGGGCTCTTCGGGTCGACGATGGAGCAGTGCGCTGAGCCTCGCCGCGCTCCTTCTGGGTCTCACACTCGTGGCCTTCGGACCCACGATGTTCGCGTCGCATCAGGTCAAGGCTTTCTGCACGAGCCTCACCCCGGGGACTCCGCTGGCCGATGTCCAGGCCAAGGCGGATTCGGCAAACTACCGGATGGTGCAGCTCGTGGACGGCTCCTGGCGCGTCGAGCACCCGAGCTCGCTCGGCCGTGCGTACTGCGTCGTCCGGTTCGACGGTGAAGAGCGACTCTCCTCGAGCACGCCGGCCGACTGAGCGGCCCCTTGACCGGTCACCACGGAGTGGCCATCGTATCGGCCGCCGAGGCCGTCCCATGCTCTCCCGATGACGAAGGCCCCGAAGTCCGTGTTTCGCCGCCGGATGCCGGACGCGACTACATACTAGCGGATCCAAGGTAGCTCCCATCGTCGGAGACGTGTGCGCCGGCCGTCGGCCGTCGGCCGAGCGCGGAGTCCTCGCTCCCTCGTGCGTCCCGGTCTACGTCGTCGGCGACGCGCGAGAGGTGCTCGCGTCGATCGACGGCACGCTCGCGCTGGGCCGCGCCAGCAACGCGCGGCGCGTCGGGGTCGCGGCCGGCTCGCGCGAGATCCGCCCGAGCGCGTCTCGCAGCCGCGGCAGAACCACCTCCTCCGTGTAGCGGATCATGTGCTCCCCGCGCACGGCGCAGGCGATCGCCGTGCGCAGCGCGTGGACTCCACGCGGGAGGCTGCGGGCGAGCAGCCGCCAGAAGAGCGCGCGCCGCGGACCGAGGATCCCCAGTCGGTAGATGGAGCGCAGCGCCACCTGGACGTCCTCGAGCAGGAGCGGCGTCGAGTGCGCCGGCGCGCCGATGAGGTCGACCAGGGCGGCGCTCCTGCGGAAGTAGGCCTCCGGCTCGTAGAGCTCGCCGAGGAGCTTCGCGTAGCCCGCGACGAGCTCCCGCTCCGGCATGGTCGGCGTGAAGTTGGGCCGCGCGAAGGCGTCGCCGTCCGAGTGAGCGTGCAGACGTCCTTCGCGCTCGAGCCGGCGCCAGAGCGCCGTGCCGGGCAACGCCGTCAGTAGGCCCATCATCGCGAGCGGCAGGGGCGCGTCGTGCAGCAGCGCCCGCTGCACCTCGAAGCTCTCGGGCCCGGCGCCGTCGAAGCCGACGATGAACCCACCCATCACCTCGAGGCCCTCGGTCGTGAGCCTGTCGACTGCGGCGCGGACGTCGACGCCCACGTTCTGCCGCTTGCCGGTCTTCCGGAGCGCCTCCGGGTCGGGCGTCTCGATCCCGATGAACACGGAGGTGAAGCCGGCCGCCCGCATCGACGCGACGAGTGCCTCGTCGGCGGCCAGGTTCAGGCTCGCCTCGGTGTAGAATGTGAACGGGTGGCCAGCCTGCTCCTGCCAGCGGGCGAGCTCGGTCAGGATGGGGCGCACCGCCTTCCTGTTCCCGATGAAGTTGTCGTCGACGACGAAGACCTCACCGCGGTAGCCCAGCCGGCGCAGCGCCTCGAGCTCGGCGACGACCTGCGCCGGCCGCTTCACCCGGGGCACGCGCCCGAAGAGCTCGGTGATGTTGCAGAACTCGCAGGTGAACGGGCAGCCGCGCGACGTCTGGATGCACATCGAGCGGTACTGCCGCACGTCGAGGAGGTCGAATCGTGGAACGGGCGCCTCGTGCAGCGATGGCCACCCCGCGGGGCCACGGCAGACCCGGTCGCTCCCGGACGGCGCCTCGATGGCCGCGACGAGCGCGTCGACGCGGCCCTCGGCTTCTCCGAGGAAGAGGCAGTCCGCGTCGTCGAACCGCTCGGGCGACGTGGTGCACGCGGGCCCGCCCAGCACGGTCCGCCGTCCGAGGGCACGCGCCTGCGCGATGATCCCGTGGATGGAGGCCTCCTGCACGAGCATGCCGCCCGTCAGCACCACGTCCGCCCAGCGCAGGTCCTCCCGCCGCAGCGGCTCCACGTTCATGTCGACCAGGCGCACCTCCCAGGATCGTGGCAGGAGCGCCGCCACCGAGATCAACCCGAGCGGCGGCAGGGTCGCGCGCTTGCCGATGAGGGACAGACTGTGCTGGAAGCCCCAGTACGTCGTCGGGAACTCCGGATAGACGAGCAGGACACGCATGGTCGGCCACCGAAGTTATGCACGGGGCTCTCGCGGGTCCGTCAGCAATGGGTCATGACTCGACGAGGGCCGCGATGCGCGGCCGCGCACGTCCTGCGCGTGCCATCCTCGTCGAGCGGCAGCAAGGTACCCGCAGGAGGAGATGAGACACGACGACGCCCGCTTCGCAGCAAGCTCTCGAGGGCCTCCGCGATCCCCACACGCTCGAGTGGTACGTCATCCCCCTGCTGGCGCTCGTCTTCTACGTGTACGCGCGCGAGATCGCGGCCGCGCGCAGCACGCGGCGCTGGGACGCCGTCTGCGCCGGTCTGACGGTCTTCGGCATGGACTTCGTCAACGAGACCGTGAACGGCTGGATCCTGTGCCTCACGCAGCGCTCGGCGCTGTGGACGGCGCCCGGCAAGACCGCCCTGCGCACCATGGTCGGCTGGAACATCGAGATCATGTTCATGTTCGCCCTCTCCGGGCTCGTGTTCTTCCACACGCTCTCCCCCGATCCGGAGGCGCGCATCCTCGGCGTCCGCGACCGGTGGTTCTGGGCCGTCGCCTACTCGGCCTTCTGCGTCGCCGTCGAGCTGGTGCTCAACGCCGGGGGCCTGCTCGTGTGGGAGTACCCGTTCTGGGGCCGCTCGTTCGGCGGCGTCTGGCTCATCTTCCTGCTCGGCTACTTTCACTTCTACGTCGCCACGATCCTCGTGCTCCGGATGAAGTCCGCGCGCTCGCGGGCCATCACCATCGGCTCGATCTACGGCGTCGCGACCGGGATGAACGTCATCGGGATGGGTGTGCTCGGCTGGAGGTACTGAGCCGGCTCCACCCGGGCCGCGCTCTGCGCTTCACCTCCTCGCGCAGTCGGGGTACGCCGCGCGGAACTCGGTGTCCGTCGCGGCCGACGGCGGCTGCTTCGTCAGCACGCGCATGCGCGTCCGGTAGAACGTGCGCGCGTCGTCGCAGCGGCCGCCCTTGGCTGCGCACTGCACCGCCGTCGACAGCCCGGTCGTGGCCTGCGTGCGGGCCGTCTGCTGCGCGCCGGTGCGATCGGGGAGCGTGTCGACGATCGAGACGAGCTCGTTGCCATCCGCCACGCACTGGGTCGTGTCGCCACGCTGCCAGGCCGCGTTCACGTCGCTCACCAGGGCGAAGACGTGCTCGGTGGGGGTGAGCTGGTCGCGGGGGCAGTACTGCGCCGCGATGGCGTTCACGCTGGTCTCGACCGAGGCCGGGGTGGTCTGCATCGCGTAGGCGCGGTACCGCTTGCGACCGGCCTCGCACTTGCCCGCGAGCATCTCGCAGAACGCGCGGACGGGCTCCAGCGTCGGGGGCGAGCCGGCGGGATCCTGGCGGTCGGCCGCGTCGAAGTCCGTGAGGCACGAGGGGTCCTTGCGGATCACCTTCTGCGCGGCGTTCGCTCGCAGGGTGGCAATGGACTCGCCGCCGGCCCAGGACGTCGCCCTGGGGCCCTTCCTCGCGGCGCGCAGCGCGACGATCCCGATCACTGCCCCGACCACGATCACGACCGCACCCGCCCCGGCGACGATGCCGATCCAGGTGCGTGCCGCAGGGGCTAGGGGCGCGGGCGGCAGTGTTGCGACAGGCCCGGCCGGCAACGACGCCATCTGGGGCGCGGTCGTCGAGGGGCCGGCCAGGGGTGGGCGGAGATCGGGCGCGCCGCTCGTCTCCGTCGCCGTGACGGTCGCGGCGAGGGCGGCCGGCGCCATCGCGGTCGGGGCGAACGCCGCAGCCGCCGCTTGCCCCGGGCCCATCGCCGTCGGGCCCATCGCGGTGGGCGCCATCGCGGTCGGGGCGAAGCCGAGCGCCGCGACACCGGGCGAGGCGGGCCCCATCGCGGTCGCCGCCAGCGCGCCGGCGTCGGACGCCCGGGCCGCCTCGGCCACGAGCCCGCGCCAGAACGGGCCTATCGACGGGAACCGCGCCTTGGGGTCCACGGCGAGGGCGCGCGCGAACAGCTGCTCGATGGGCTCGGTGACGCGGAGACCGCAGGCACGCGGCGTGGGTCGCCGGTCGGGGCGCATGGACGACACGAAGAGCTGGGTCGTGTCGGCGCCGTCGAGCGCCGGCCGGCCCGTCATGACCTCGACGACGACCAGCGCGAACGCGAAGACGTCGGTCCACGGGCCGGTGGCGCCGTACTTGCGATCGAACTGCTCCGGGGCGCCGTAGAGCGGCGTGAAGGCCTGGATCGCCGCGCCCGTCTCCTGCAGCGCGCGCGTGAGGTTCGAGACGTCGGCCAGGACCTTCGCGATGCCGAAGTCCACGACCTTGCAGACGCGCCTGCCCCCGACCTCGGCGACGAACAGGTTGCCGGGCTTCAGGTCGCGGTGCGCGACGCCCTGCTGGTGCGCGAGCTCGAGCGCCTGCGCCGCCGAGTCGAGCAGCGCGACCGCCTCGCCCAGCGACCGCCCCGGCAGGCCCCGGCGCGCGCGATCGAGGAGGTCCACGTCGAGCGGCGCTCCCTGCAGCCACTCGAGCGCGAGGTACGGTGTCCACGCGCCGCTCGGGGAGACGGCGGCGCCCACGTCGAGCGCCTGCACGATACCGGCCGTCGAGCGCGAGAGCTGGTGGAGCAGGCGGCCCTCGGCCAGGAAGGCCTCGAGGAACCGATCGCGCTCGGCGCCCTGCAGGCGCGCGGGCAGCTTGAGGCACTTGAGCGCGACCGGCGCGTTGAACCCGACGTGGAGCGCCCGGTACACGATCCCGAAGCCGCCCTCCGCGACGCACGCGTCGACGCGGAACTTGCCGGCCACCGTGTGGCCGACCCAGCCGAAGGGATCGCTCTGCATCCTGCCCCCTCAGGCTACCCCGACCGACAGCCGCGCGACGTGCGACCGGGCAGGAAGCGGGCGGCGGATGCAGCTCGACGCAGGCTTGCTGCGGAGGCTGTCCGAGACGACCTGGTGTTCGGATGCACCTGCTCGGGAGCAGGTGCGGATGGCGGCAGCCTTCAGTGGCAGTGCAGCGACACGGGGTTTCCGTGCACGGCGGGAAGCCCGTGAGGCAACGCCGCGAAACCGCGACTAGGCTTGCAGCACCGGGCGCCGGTCGATCGCCTCGATGGTGCCGGCGACGTCGTCCGGCGTCAGCACGATGGGCAGCTCGCTCCCATTGCGCCGCACGAGGACGGCCTGCCCGCGGCGCGTGGCGTACAGGCGGAAGCGGCCGAGGCTCCCGTTCGAGTGCAGGCCGTAGCTGCCGAAGAAGCCTCCGACGCCGAACAGGCGGATGGTCCCGCTACCGAGTGAGCCGAGCGGCGAGGCGCTGGCGATGCTGGCCAGCGGGACGCGCAGGGGAACCCACGCGCGACGCTCCACGCAGAGCTCGTCACCGCGGACCGTCACGGCCTTCGGCGACATGGCCCACGCCAGCCCCAGCACCACGCCGAGCAAGAGCCCCAGCAGCCCAAAGGTGTGCGTGCCCGTGAAGAGCGCGATCGCGACGGGGACAACGACGATGGCGCTGACGATGCCCGTCACTACACGGGCCGTGCGATCGAGGGTCATGGCGGAGCGAAACATGCGCGCAACCTAAGCTTGCCCGGCCGGTCCGCAACGCCATGCCAGCCGATGCCTGGCGCGTCCCATGCATTCCCGGCTTCAGTGGGGATGGAATGCGCTTTCCGACTGGGAAGGACGGCGCACACCGTCACGCGCGAGCTTCCTGCGCGCGCTTCGCGAACTCGCTGTACACGTCATCGACGTCGGCCGGCTTCGTCAGGTGGGCGTCGAACCCCGCGCGCTTCGTGGCAGCACGATCCGAGTCCTGCCCGAAGCCTGTGAGGGCGAAGATGCGGAGGACGTGGCCGGTGGGGAGCGCCCGCATGCGCCGGCAGACCTCGTAGCCGTCCATGCCCGGAAGGCCGATGTCGAGGAGCACCAGATCGGGAGCCGGTGCGCTCCCCAGGTACGAGAGCGCGGCGCTGCCGTCGGCGGCGGTGGCCACCGCGACGCCGTCCATCTCCAGGAGCTTGCACATGCCCACCCGGCTCCACTCGTCGTCGTCGACCAGGAGCACGCTCCGCGGTCGCACGGCGGCCGTCCCTTCGTTCGGCTCCGGCGGCGGCGGCGCGACGACGTCGTTCCGCGCGACCACCTTCGACGCTTCCTGGAGCGACAGCGGGATACGCACCCGGAACTCCGTGCCCTTCCCCAGCCCCGCGCTGGAGACGCTCACGTCGCCGCCGTGGAGCTCGACGATCCGCCGGACGAGCGCGAGGCCCACGCCGAGGCCGCCGTCGCGACCCCGCGCGCCGGGCGGCCCCACCTGCACGAAGAGGTCGAAGATCCGCCCCAGCATGTCCGGCGCGATCCCCTCGCCGGAGTCGGCGACCACGATCTCCGCGAAGCCTTCGGCCTTGCGTACGGCGTAGGTCGTCGTTCCACCTGCGGGCGTGTAGCGCGCGGCGTTCGTGAGCAAGTTCGCCTGAAGCTGGTGGAGCCGCGTCGGATCACCGAGGACCGGGATCTCCACGTCGTCGACGCGGGTGATCAGCGTCACCTCTCGCGCCTTGAAGAGCGGCGACGCCTCGTCGAGGACGCCCTGCACGGTGGAGCGGAGATCGATGAGTTCACGCTCCACCACCAGTTTGTCCTGGGTGAGGCGGGCCACGTCCAGCAGGTCGTCCACCAGGCGGGTCATGTGGAGGCTGCAGTCGACGATGATCTGCTGGAGGCGCTCGCGGTCCTCGTCGCCGGCGTCGCCGCGGGAGACGGCCCGCGCCGCGTTCAGGATGGCGGCCAGCGGGTTCCGGAGCTCGTGCGAGAGCGTCGCGAGGAATCGGTCGCGGCGATTGACCGAGTCGCGCGCCTCGGCCTCCGCACGCTTGAGAGACGTGACGTCGGTCTGGATCCCTCCGACCCCGGATACGTTGCCGTCGGCGTCGTGCACCGGGAACTTCACCGTGAGAAAGACGCGCGCGCCGGAGGGTGTGGGGAAGGTCTCTTCGGTCTCGACCGTCACGCCCTCGGTGAGGATGCGCGCGTCGTCCCGCGTGAGCATCGCCGCGACGTCGGCGGAGAAGATCTGCTCCGGCCGCAGGCCGGCGGGGTCACGGGCGGCGAGCCGGCGGAAGCTGTCGTCGGCGAGGACGAAGCGGCCCTCGGTGTCGCGCATGAACACCGGGTGCGGCGAGTTCGTGAGGATGTGCGTGAGCTGGGCGTCCTTCCACCGCGCCTCGAGCTCGAAGCGCTTCATGGCGCTGATGTCCACGAGCGTGAGGACCACGCCATCGGTCGCGGCGCCCCGGCGATAGGGCAGCACGCGCAGCAAGAACCAGCTGGTCTGATGGACGTCGCGGATCTGCTGCTCGAGCGGCTCGCCGGTCACGATGACGCGATGGATGTCCTCGTAGAGGCCGGGGACGTTCAGGCTGTGGTTGAAGGCGTCGATGGGCCGCCCGACGTCGGCCGGCAAGAGCTTGAAGATGGCTGCCATCCGTGGCGTGAAGCGACGCACCCTGAGCTCCCGGTCGAGGAACAGGGTGTGGACCTCGGTGCTGGCGAGCAGGTGGTCCATGTCGCCGGTGAGGTCGGTCAGCTCCGAGATCTTCCGCTGGAACTCGTGGTTCACGGTGAACAGCTCCTGGTTCACCGAGTGGAGCTCCTCGTTCGTGGTCTGCAGCTCCTCGTTCGATGCGACGAGCTCCTCGTTGGTCGCCTGGAGCTCCTCGTTGCTCGTCTCCAGCTCCTCGACGGTCGTCTGCAGGTTCTCCTTGGTCTGCCGGAGCTCGGTCTCCAGCGCCACGATCTGGTCGCGCGAGAGCTGGTCCTCGGGAACCGTCGCGGGCGGGCGGCTGGTCGCCTCTTCGCTCGAGCCACCGCGCTCCTCGAAGGTGACGAGCGCGAAGGCCTCGCTCGTGCGGCGGTTTCTGACCTCGCGCACCGTGAGGTCGACGAGCACCGGCGCGCCGCCCACGTCCACCCGCAGCGAGCGGTACTTGATCGGCTGGTGCTCGGTGAAGACGCGCTGGAGCGCCCCGGTGACCGCCACCCGGAGGTCGTCCTTCAGGAGCTCCACGGCGTCGGTGGTGGCGCGCCCCTCGGGGACGCTGAGGAAGCGGCTCGCGCCCCCGAAGGTGTGGACCAGGTTGCGCCGCGCTCCGATGAGGAGGCTCGGCGGCATGAAGTCTTCGAGCAGCGCGTCGTAGGTGCCCACCAGGGCAGGGTCGGCAGGCGCCGGTCGGACCGGCGGCGGGAACGCGACCGCGGGCGCTCTCAGGCCGCCGGCGGACGCCGTCGCGCGCAGGTCGGCGGCCAGGCGGAGATCGCGCCGCTTCCGGAAGACCTTCCAGTGGGAGTTCACGACCGCGAACTCGTCGGCCAGGTCGGCCAGGGCCTCGCTCGGCCCGAGAAAGAGGGTGCCGCCGGTCTTGAGGCCGAAGTGGAACAGGCTGAGGGCGCGCCGCTGCGCGCCGGGCTGGAGGTAGATGAGGAGGTTGCGGCAGGAGACCAGATCGAGCTTGGTGAAGGGCGCGTCGCGGAGCAGGTTGTGGGGGGCGAACACGACCAGCGAGCGGAGCGCCGGCACCACCTGGAAGAGCCCGTCCTTGGAGGCGAAGAAGCGCTCGCGTCGCGCGGCGCTCATGTCGGCGAGGCTCGCCTCGCTGTAGAGGCCCGTCGCGGCGACGCGGAGGGCCTCGCGGTGGACATCGGTGGCGAAGACGCGGGCGGGGTTCGTCATGCCGCGCGCATCCATGCACTCGCGGATGACGATGGCGAGCGAGTACGCCTCCTCGCCAGTCGCGCAGCCGGCCACCCAGACGCGCAGCTCGTCGTCGGGGCCGAGCTTGGCGAGGAGCTCGGGCATGATCTGCGTCTCGAGGAGGGCGAAGGCCTCGCGGTCGCGGAAGAACTGGGTCACGCCGATGAGGAGGTCGCGGTAGAGCGCGTCGAGCTCCGCTGCGTCCTTGCGGATGCGCTCGACGTAGTGGTCGAGGTCGGCGTCGCCGGAGGCGCGCAGGCGTCGCTCGGTGCGACGCGCGATGGTGGGGAGCTTGTAGGCGGCGAAGTCGAGCCCGTACGCCTCGTGGAGCAGCGAGACGATGGCCGCGAGCCCCTGCGGCGGGAGCGGTGGCTCGCCCTCCGCGCCGCCGGTGCCCTTGCCCTGCTGCACGTACGAGATGAGCGCGTCGGCCATCTGCTCGGGGGCCAGGGTGAGGTCGACGGTCCCGGTGTCGATGGCCGCGCGGGGCATGCCGTCGAAGCCGGCCGTCGCCGGGTCCTGCGCGATCACCAGCCCCCCGGCGCGCTGCACGTCGCGCACGCCGCGAGAGCCGTCGCTGCCCGTACCCGAGAAGATGACGGCCGCCGAGCGCCCGGGCGCGTCGGTGGCGAGCGAGCGCAGGAAGTGATCGATGGGGTAGGCGACCGCCGTCGCAGGATCCTTGTCGGCGAGGAGCAGCCGCCCGCCGCTCAAGATCATCTGCTTGCGCGGAGGGTTCAGGTAGATCGTGTCCGGCTCGACGACCGTCCCGTCGGTCGCGACGCGCACGGGGATGGCCGTGCGCCGCGAGAGGATGTCGTCCATCAGGCTCTTGAAGTCCGGCGACAGGTGCTGGACGACGACGAAGGCCATCCCCGTGGTCGAGGGCATCCGGTCGAAGAATCGCTCTAGCGCTTCGAGGCCACCGGCGGACGCCCCCAGGCCGACGGTGAAGACAGTCGGCGCGCTCCTCGCGTGTCCGCTGCTCATCGCGCGCGCGTCCTGCAGAGATCGGACCGAGCGGATCTGCGCGTGGGTCGCAGGTTCGATCAGCTGCAATGCATGCGCGCTTCCGCAAACTATGCGCAAAAGCGAGGGGGGTGGCTCACCACTCGTGCTGGATCGCGGCGATGCTACCCACCGCAGCCTTGCCGGGGCCGCGCACGTAGTCCTGGTGCGCTCGGCTCGCCAGGTAGCGCTCGAACGCCTCGCGATCGTCGAAGTCCATCACCACCGCGAGATCGAACACGTTCGGGCTCTTTCCCACGTTCAGGCCCCAGCGAAGCGCGCGGACCTCCTGGACGCTGGCGGGCATGGCCGCGATGGCCTCGCCCACCAAGCGCCGCGCGGTCTCGTCTGCCCCGGGCTTCCACCGGATGAGCACGATGTGTCGCAGCATGCCTATGGCTCCTCGGAGAGCGACTCGACCCTTTCGTAGATCGTCACGCGGGCGGGCTTCGCGCCGAGCGCTCCGCCCGGGAACGGGCGCTCCTTGAGAGCCACCACGGAGGCTCGGTCGTCCCAGAGGCTGATCGCGACGAGCTTGCCCGTCGCGATCTCGGTCGCGTGCCAGCCCCCGCGGTACCCAGGCTGCGACGCGATCCACGCGCGGAAGGCGGTCAGCGTCGCGGGCTCGCGGTGAAACGCGGGGGCCACGTCGAACTCGGCGATGCGGATGACCATCGTCGTCCTCCTCTCGCGTTCAGGCTGCGTCGATGCGCGCCCACTCGCCCGCGGGCACCAGCGCCCCGACGAGCTCGCGCACGCCCGTGAACGCGGCCGGCGGCATCGTGCGCCTGAGGCTCGAGAGGAACGCGACGCGCTCTCCCGGCGAGGCCGCGGGCAGCATGTTGCGCAGGTTGAACTGGACCGTCGCGGCCGGGTGCGAGGCCACGAGCGCCCCCTGCGCGCCCGCCAGGGCGGCGTCGTCGAACCCCGCCCAGAGCTCGGGCAACGAGGCCTCCTCGGCGTCCACGTGGGCGAGGTAGCTGGCCGTGAAGCGCGCGAGCGCACGGTGGAGCGCGAGGTCGCTCGCCGCCGACCGCCCGGCGAGCGCGAGGTGGAGCGCGCCGCGCAGCTCGCCCAGCTGCGCCGTCATGTCGGCGTGGTGCGCCGAGAGCCGCTCCCCGGTCGCCGGCGCGGCCTCGCGGTAGAGCGGTCCGAAGAACGTCTCCTCGGCCTCGGCGTGATCGACGATGGCCGAGAGCGTCTTCTCGACGCTGCGCGCGAGCGCCTCCCTTCCCGGCTGGTCGTCGGCCGCGAGCTGGCCCGCGGCGACGGTCAGCTCGAACAGGTTCTTGCGCTGTCCCTTGTGAACGAGAGAGTAGAAATCGAAGCGCGGTGTCGTCATGTCCGTTCCCTCCGGCGGGCCGACGAGGCCCGGCAAGGTTGACCGTAGGGCGGGACCGGTGTTCGCGGAACTGCATGACTTTGCAGATCGGGCCTGCAAGAATGCAGGGGCATGGAGTGGGGCGACATCCGCTTCCTCATCGCGCTCCAGCGCCACGGCTCCCTCGCGGCCGCCTCGCGTGCCCTCGGCGTCGACCAGACGACCGTCGGCCGCCGACTGGGCGCGCTCGAGAGCGAGCTCGGCACCCGGCTGTTCGACCGCCACCCGACCGGTCACCGACTCACGACGGCGGGCCTGCGCGCCTGCGAGCTCGGGGCGACGATGGAGTCGGCGGCCGAGGCGATGGAGCGCGAGCTCGGCGGCCGGGACACGGGCGTCGAGGGCAACGTGCGCATCACGGCGCCGGGCGGATTCGTGCCCCTGGTCGTCGGCGTCCTGGCCGAGCTCCGCGCCGCGCATCCGCGGCTCGTGTTCCATCTGCTGGTCGACAACGCCTCGCTCGACCTGGCGCGCCGCGAGGCGGACGTGGCCGTGCGGATGGTCAAGCCCGAGCAGCCGACGCTCGTGGCGCGGCGGGCGGGGCAGCTCCCGTGGGGGCTCTTCGCGTCGGAGGCCTACCTCCGCCGGCGCGGCAGCCCGCCTCCCGATCTCGCGGGGCACGACGTCATCGCGTACGAGGCGCCGCTCGTGCGCTCTCCGGGCGGCGCCTGGCTCGCCGAGCACGCGCGCGAGGCGCGGGTGGCCCTGCGCACCAACAACGTCCTCGGCGCGGTGGCGGCCGCGGCCGCGGGCGTGGGCGTCGCTGCGGTGCCCGAGTTCATGGCGCCGGGCGACGTGCGCCTCACGCGCGTGCGCAGACCGCGCGAGATGGCGGCGAGCCCGGTGTTCCTGGTCGCGCACCGCGACGTGGCGAAGATCCCGAGGGTACGCGCGACGCTCGATGGCCTCTACCGATCGCTGAGGCAGGTGATGGAGCGCGGCGTGGCGTGACTGCTGCCCGGTTGACATGCGCCCTCGCGCCGGCCCTACTTCGCCCATGAGCCAGACCGTGTTGCTGACCGGTGGCAATCGCGGTCTCGGCAGGGCTGCGGTCGAGAAGCTGGTCGAGCGCGGCCTGACGGTGACCTTCACCGCGCGCGACACGAGGAAGGGCGACGCGGTCGCCGCCGCCATCCGCGCGCGGGTGCCCGGGGCGAAGGTCGACTGCGTGGCGCTCGACCTGCTCGATCGCGGCTCGATCCGCGCGCTCGCGCAGACCATCGCCGCGCGGCCGGAGCCGCTGGACGTGCTGGTCAACAACGCAGGGTTGCTGGTCTCGGAGAAGACGCCCGTGCGTACCGCAGAAGGCGTCGAGGTCACCTTCGCGACGAACCTGCTCGGCCCGTTCTACCTGACCCACCTCTTGCTGCCGTGCCTGGAGCGGTCGGTGTCCGCGCGCATCGTCAACGTGGCCTCGCGCATGCACATGCCCAGGGGGAGCTGGGGACCGCCGGTGCACTTCGACTTCGACGATCTCGGACCGCAGGCGCACTACGAGCCGACGGTCGCGTACAAGAACTCGAAGCTGGCGATGATGTGGTTCACCTACGAGCTCGCGCGGCGCCTGCCCCCGCGCAAGATCACGGCGAACGCGGTGTGCCCGGGGTTCGTGCCTGCGACGGGGGCCGAGGACACGCACGGGGCGATGCGCTTCCTGATGCGCACGCTCATGCCCCTCATGCCGTTCGCGCACGGCATCGACGAGGCCACCGACACGTACGTGATGGCGTGCACCGCGCCCGAGCTGGAGGGTACGAGCGGCAGGTTCTTCGGCGAGAGCAAGCCGATCGACTCCAGCCCCGAGTCTCACGACGAGGCGAAGGCCAGGCGGCTCTGGACGCTCTGCAACGAGTTGCTGCAGCTCCCTGACTGGCCGTGATCCCGCGCTGCGCGGTCGGGCTCGGACGCGGATCAGCCGCGACGTCGTCCTCCTGTCGAGCAAAAGTGTCTTCGTCATCAACGAAAGTCTCACCTTGGTCGCTGGATGACACTGTGAGGCCTGAAGATGTCGCTCATTGTCGAGTGAGTGTCGCTCGTACGCCTGAAGAAGTGTCTGCTTCGCCTGAAAGAGCGACTGCGACTCGACGAACTGTGTCTCCTTCGTCGAAGTCCGTCGCTCCTTCGCTCGAAAGTGACGCTTCTCGTCGAATGAAAGCGACGGTGAGGTCGATGAGAGCGACTTTCTGTCGACTCGAAGAGACACTTTCTCGAACGACTGTGACGGTTGCTCTACTCGATGACACTCTTGCTCTACTCGAAGGCACTCTTGCTCTACTCGAAGGCACTTTTGCTCGACTCGATGATACTTTCAGTCGACAGCGAGCGACTTCTTCTCGAATCCGGCGGACTTGTAGGCACGGGAAGGAGGGGTGCCTTCGACTCCGACAGGATGACCGCGAAGTCAGTCGTCCAGGCCGAGGCCCTCGAGGATCCTCGGGATGTGCTTCTCCACCCGGGCGGCCCGCGTCGTCGACAGCTTCGGTTGCGAGAAATGGAAGATGTACGCTCGCTGGCGACCCGGCGTCAGCGCGGCGAAGGCCGCGCGCAACTTGGCATTCCCGGCGAGCCTGGACTCGAACTCCTCGGGCCGCTCGAGCTCCTCGGTCTTCTTGAACTGGACCTTCAGCCCGGCGCGCTCGATCTCGATGGCCTCGCGCACGTAGGCCGCCACCGTCTTCGCGAGTTTGTTCACTTCCTGGACGCTCGTGAACCGGATCTGCCGGCCCGCCTGCACGTTCTTGGTCTGCTGAATGAGGACGCCCTTGGGGTCCCGGAGCAGCGAGCCCTTGTGAAACAGGATGGCGCAGTACTCCTTGAAGCCGTGGATGAGCGCGACGTTCTTGCCGTCGAGCGCGTAGCAAGGCTGGCCCCACTTCAGCTCTTCGGTCAGCCCGCTGTCGAGGAGGATCGCGCGGAGCTTCTCGAACTCCGCGCGCCACCTGTCCTCACGCTTCAGAAACGCATCCACCTTGGGGTTCATCGCCATCGGGGCCTTTCCAGAGTTCACCAGGGGACGGTACGACCGAGCCGATCGAGATACTGCAGGCCGGGCGTCCCGAGCTTCGAGAGCAGCACGTTGACCAGGCCGGGCACGCTCTCCTCGATGCCGAAAGGCGCATCCGGCCCCCCCAGCTCGGTACGGATCCAGCCCGGAGCCATGAGCACCATCGCGCGCGGCGTCCCGTGTTGCCGGGCCGCGAAGCTCCGCATGAACATGTTCAGCGCCGCCTTGCTGCCGCGATAGACCTCGCGCATCCCCGTCTCGTTGTTGGCGATGCTGCCCTGCCCGGACGACATCGCGCCGATCAGGCCGTTCGCAGGCACGAGATCCTGCAGCGCTTCGATGGCGCGCATGGGACTCAGCGCATTCGTGACCATCACGCGCTCGAACTCCTCCGTGCTCACGTCCCCGATGTGCACGTGCTGGTCGTGCGTGGTGGTTCCGGCGTTCACGAACAGCATGTCGAGCACCCGGCCTGACAGGCGCTCGCGCAGGGCCGCGATCTGGCTCCGCTCGTCGATGTCGAGGAGCTCGATCTCCACCCGGCCGTCGTGTTCCTCCGCCAGATCGTGCAGCCTGGTCCGGCCCCCGGCCCTGACGGTGCCGATGACGTTCCATCCCCTCTTCAGGAACTCGGCCGCCATGGCGTGGCCGAGGCCGCGCGAGGCCCCGAGGATGAGGATGGTGGGGGCTGATTCCATCTGCACCGAGCGCTGCGTCCGAGCCGACGCCCAGGCTACCTGCTACGGCGCGGAACGCCCAGACTCGAGTCGACCTACAGCCACCAGATCAGAGGCACGCCGCCGGATCTCCCGCCCTGTCGACCCACACGCCGTCATCGCACTGCAGCGTCGTCGTGCAGGTGTTCTCCGGCACCACGGCGCCCTGGTCCGTGATGCACGCCCCGTCGGGCTCGACCCCCGTGTCGCAGTCCGCCGCGTCGCTCGTCCGCGAGACCCACGCGCCGTCGTCGCACTGCAGCGTCTCGGTGCACGTGTTCGCCGCGTAGCTCTGGCCGGCGAGCACGCAGCTCGTGGTCGGCGCGCCGGCGTCGGCGGAGGTCGGGCTCCCCGCGAGCACGCCGTCGGCGATGGCCTGCTGCATCTGCGCGGTGACGACGTGCCGTCCGGTCCCGGTGAAGTCGGTGTAGTCGTCGTCCAGATCGTAGGTCGCGGGGTCGTGGGGCCGCGTCGTGATGAGCGTGTCGTGCAGGCACCAGACCGCCCCGTCGTTGCACCCGGAGCCGGTCGCGTCGACCGTGAAGTAGTGCGACGCCGGGAAGTCGGTGTGCAGGCTCACGATGGCGGAGTAGTTCGCCGACTCGCCCGCGGCCGGATCACGCGCGTTGCAGAAGTAGACCCCGCGCATCTCCCCGACCAGGGTGTCGTTCAGGGCCCACGAGCCGCCGTCGAGATCGAAATAGACGATCTTCGAGAGGACCTGGGCGCTCGCCTCGGTGAACAGCTCGTCGGCCACGAAGGCGCCGCTCGAGTGCGCGACGATCGCGACGAAGCCAGTGGAGGCCACCGTCGCTTCGAGCTGCGCCGCGAGGTGGGAGTTGCCGATCTCGCGCGCGGCGTACTCGGCGTCCTCGGGGCCGCGCACGGCGTAGACCTGGCCCACGCCGAGGGCGCCCAGCTCCGCGGAGACGTACTGCAGCGAGAGCGCCTCGGAGTCGGCGTCGGTGGCCGTGTAGCCGCCGTAGACGACGAGGACGTTCGGCCCGCTGCCGATGGTCGCCCCGTGGATGCCGTACCCGACGCTGGTCCACGTGACCGCGCCGGAGGCGGTGAGATCGCTGCCGGAAGTGGCGACGGCGGCAGCTCCGGGGGAACCGCAACCGCCCAGCGAGAAGGCGATGGTCAGGATGGAACCCAGGCTCGCGACGACTCCGGCCGGACAGCGCATGAGGACGCGCCCAAGCGACATCCGTACCAGCGTCGTTCCTGCGCGATCGCGCTCCGATGCGGGACCCTCGAGGGCCGGCGGTGCGCGAGCCTCGCGGTGGGTCGCGACAGACCGGAGGCGCCTTCGCGCGGCCTCGCGACGAGGATCGCCGGCGATCCCCCGGGGGTCTAGCGAAACGTGACCTTCCCCGTCGCGACGCCATAGCTCGTCCGCGCGTACGCATCGACGTTGAACCCGAAGGACCAGGTCGAGCCGTCGCCCGCCGTCAGGTTCTCGCTCGTCACGCGCTTCGAGTGGATGTCGAAGCTGCCCGCGCCGGCGCCGAGCGTCTGGAGCGCGGCAGCCGGCACGACCCCCGTGCCGGCGCTCGCGTCGAAGTTGCAACCGACCTGGGTGGAGCCCGAGTCGAAGTACACGCCGAGCAAGTCCGTGCTCGCCGGCGCGGTATCGCTCGTCCAGGAGAAGGTGAGGTCGGCGGTGCGGTCGAGCGTGCTCGTGGGATCGGCGAAGGGGCTCCCGGGGGACAGGGTCACGTAGGGCGGTGTCCCGGCGACGAAGGTGCCTCCGGTCTGGGTCGTGCTCCCGGGAAAGTGCGCCCACGCGACGGTGATCGACTCGCCACCGGCCATCCAGGGGGCCACGTCGAAGGTCTGGGTCGCGTAGTCCCCATCGGTCTCCGGCTCGATGGCCGCGGTGGTCGTGGAGGTCACGACCGTGACCTGCCCGGCGTCGGTCACGTCGCTGCCCGTGACGGCTGGGGGTGGAGAGAGGCACGGGTTGATGGTGCAGGCCCCGATCGTGGAGGTCGCACACGAGGTCGCGCCGGGCCGGAGGAACTCCGCGGCGACGGTGAACGAGCCGCCGCTGGTGCTGCCCGCAGCGGGCACGCTGCTCTTGATCCAGAACCCCGCCGACCCGAGTGGATCGGGACTCGGGCTACCGTCGGTCCTCCCGCCGCAGGCGACAGCGAGGGGCAGGAGCCACAGACACGGACATACCCGGCGGTGCATGGGGCGCCGCGTAGCCGAACGCCATCGAGGCAGCAAGGGGCATGGGGCGCCGTCGGCGCCCTCGCGTACTCACCCGGCAAGCGCGCTGCGTCGGTCCTGGGCGCTTCGCAGATCATCCACACTCGCGCGAGCGGAGAGCGCGATCTCGCCGGCGCCGAACCAGGGGTCGACCAGGCCGCGGCCGAAGCGCGTGACGTTCTCGCGCCGCAGCATCAGCGAGCGGTACACGCCCGCTGCGCGGATGTCGCCGGCGAGCCGGAAGCCGACGATGCGCCCGCCGGTGAGGTAGACCTTGCGAAGGACGGCACCGTCGCTCCAGCGAAGCTCGTCGTCGCCGGTCAGCGCGCCGACCGCGATCAAGGGCACTCCGACGTGCTTCAGGCTGTTCATCGACTCGGAGCCCTCGTAGCGGAGGTCGTCGCCGAGGAGGTTCATCGCGGCGACCCGACCCTGCTCCACGGCGTTCGGGAAGATCGCGTGCACGTACCGCTCGCCGGTGAGCCGGTCGACGGTCTCGGCGACGTCGCCGACGGCGTAGACGTCCGCCACGTTCGTGCGGAGGTGGTCGTCGACCATCACGCCCCAGCGGGTCGCGATCTCCGTCTGCGCGAGCAGCTCCACGTTGGGCTTCACGCCGGTCGCGGCGACGTAGACGTCGGCGCGGAGCCGCTCGCCAGACTCGAGCTCGACGTGCTCGACGCTGCCGTCACCGGCGAAGGCCGCCACCGGCGTCGCGAGCCGCAGCTCGATGCCACGCCGGATCAGCTCGGCCTGGACGATTGCCGCGGTCTCCCCGTCGAGCATCCGGTGCATGACCCGGTCGAGCGCCTCGACCATGGTCACCCGCAGTCCGAGCTCCGCGAGGAGGAGCGCGACCTCCACGCCGATGAAGCCGGCGCCCACGACGACTGCGCTCCTGGCCTCGCCGTGGCGGGCGCGCTGCACGAGCGACTCCGCCGCGCGGAGAGACTTGAAGTTCGAGATGCCGGCAAGCGTGCTCCCCTGCACGGGGGCATGGAGGCGGCTGCCCGTGGCGAGGACCAGCCGGTCGTAGCCGAGCGCGGTCCCGCCCTCGAGGACGACCGTGCGCGTTCTCGGTTCGACACGCGCCACGCTCGAGCTCGGCCGGTAGTCCACACCGAGGCGTTCGCAGACGTCGTGGCCCTTCCAGAACAGCGTCTCGTCGGAGCCCGTGATGAAGTGATCGGCCATGGCCGGCGGCGCGTAGGGCGCGTAGGGCTCCGACGAGAGCATGGTGATCGCAGTGCTCCGGTCCCGCTCGCGAAGCGTCTCCGCGACGGTGAGCCCAGCCGGGCCGGCGCCGAGGATCAGGACCTGCATGAGAGCACCTGCTCGGTCTCGACGAGGGCATCTCCGAGGCGGGTCACGGCGTCCGCGAATCGTGACCCCGGGTCGGCGAGCAGCGGCGCCACCGTCGGCTCACACGCCATCAGGCGCGGGTCCCAGGGCAGCACGTGCTCGGAGGCGAACGCGAAGCCCCCCTCGTCGTGGATGATCCCGTGCACTCTCGCGAGGTCCGGCCCGGCGTCCACCACGCGGTTCACCACCAGGTGCACGGCCGCTATCCCGAGCTGCCGCGAGAGCCTCGCGGCGTGGAGCGCCACCTGGACGCCGTTGAACGTGGGGTCGGTGACGACGAGCGCGTGCCGGAACCCCCTCGCGAGCGCCCGCCCGAAGTGCTCGACGCCGGCCTGGGTGTCCAGCAGGACGACCTCGCCCGTCCGCAGGCTCATCGCGTCGATCACCGACGAGAGGAGCGAGTTCTCCGGGCACAGGCACCCGGTCGCCGGCTGTACGACCGTCCCCATGACCACCAGGCGCACCCCGTCCGGGCCCACGACCCCGAAGCGGTCGACGACGTCGTCCACATCCGGGTTGAGCCGCAGCATCAGGCCGTAGCCGGTGCCCGGGCGCGCGCCGGTCTTCTCCTCGACGTAGTCGTGGTTCTGGCCGAGCGGGACGAGGGTCCTGGCCGTCTCGCGCGGGATGCCGAGGGCGTACGGCAGGTTCATCTGCGGGTCCGCGTCCAGCGCGAGCACGCGGAAGGCACGTCGCGCGAGCTGGCGCGCGAGCAGCGCGGTCATGCTCGTCTTGCCGACGCCCCCCTTGCCCGTGACGACGACGCGAAACTGCTCCACGCCGCTCGCCCGGTGGCCGTGCTCGTGATGGGCGTGGGCGTGACCGTGCTCGTGGTGGTGGTGACCGGGGGAGTCGCACATGGCGCTACTCCGCGGCCTGCGTGGTGACGGGCAGCTCGATCGTGGCCGGCTCGACGAACGGAAGGCCCAGCGCCTTTCGCTTGCCCTCGATGTGACGGCGGATGAGGATCGCGGCCTTCTCGGGGTCGGGTTCGATCGAGAACCTGGCGCCGACGACGCCGTCGAGCCCGTCGGCGAGCAGGCTCGTGACGTTCTTGCTGCCGAAGATCGCCGGCGCGACGCCGAGCACCGTGTAGATGCCGCTCGCGACGACGTACGCGCCGATGGCGACGGCCTTCTCCGAGTACCACTCGGGCGCCGCGCCTGCGAGCGGCAGCGCCGGGATGTCCACGCCCAGGAAGTTCGCGAGCGCGGCGGCGAGCGTCAGGATGCGCGTGTTGTCGACGCACGAGCCCATGTGCAGGACCGGCGGGATCCCGAGCGACTCGCACACGGCGCGCAGGCCCTTGCCGGCCAGCCTCGCGCCCTCCGGCACCATGTGGCCGGCCTTGCCGTTCGCGACCGCCGCGCAGCCGGTGACCACGACGAGGATGTCGTTCTCGATCAGGCGCTGGGTGAGCTGGATGTGGCCGAGATCCTGGGGCAGCTTCGGGTTGTTGCAGCCCACGACGCCGACCGCGCCGCGGATCGCGCCCGACTTGATCGCGTCGACCAGCGGGGCGGGCGTCCCGCCGAGGGCGCCGACGATGGCCTCGACGGAGAAGCCCGCCATCATGCTCACGGGCTGGACCGGGATGCGCACGCGAGAGGGGTTGCGGTTGCCGTAGGCGTCGATCCCCTTGCGGACGATCTCCTTGCCGATCTCGAGGCCGCGGTGCGGATCGAACGAGACGTGCGTCGCCCCCGGCAGCTTCGCCTTGTCCGACGTCGAGATGATGACCGTGTGGAAGCACTTCGCGACATCCACGATCGACGGCATGATGCACTGGTAGTCGACGACCATCGCGTCGAGCGCGCCGGTCACCATGACGAGCTCCTGCATGAGGTGGTTGCCCGCCATCGGGATGCCCTTGCGCATCTGCAGCTCGTTGCCCGTGCAGCACAGCCCGACGAGGTTGATGCCCTTCGCGCCCTTGGCCTTGGCCAGCGCGACCAGCTCGGGGTCGGCGGCGGCCTTGACGATGACGTCGGACAGCAGCGGGTTGTGGCCGTGCAGCGCGATGTTCACGCACTCGGCCTTGAGCACGCCCAGGTTCACCTGCGACATCGTCGGGTGGGGCGTGCCGAACATCACGTCCGAGAGCTCGGTCGCGATCATCGAGCCACCCCAGCCGTCCGCGAGGCCGGTGCGCAGCGCGTGCAGCAGCAGGTTCACGTAGTCGCTGTCCACGCCCATGTGGGTGCGGTGCAGCATCTCGACGTTCTCGCGATCGATGCCGCGCGGGACGATGCCGAGCTTGCGCCATACCTCCATGCGCTTCGCAGGGACGCGAGCGGTGAAGCTCAGCTGCTGTCTCCTGGAGCCGAAGTCTTCCATCAGCACGTCGGCCACGCCGCGGGCGATCTCCTCCGTCGTGCGGCCCGCCGTCCCGACGCCGAGCTCGGCCGCCAGCGCGGCGAGCTTGCCTGCGTCACGGATCTCGTAGCCGGTGGTCTTCCCTTCGGCCGTGAGCGCGAAGACCTCGAGCACGTCGCGACCGTGATCCGAGTGCGCCGAGGACCCGGCGGCGATGGTGCGACCCAGGTTGCGCGCCACGATGAGATCGGCGCCGGCCCCGCACACGCCCTTCTGGGGACCGTCGCCGAACGGATCGATGCGGCACGGCCCCATCGAGCAGTTGCGGCAGCTGGTCCCGAGCGAGCAGTAGCCGCACTGGGGTTCCTGCGCGGCGAGCCGGTCCCAGACGGTCTCGATGCCCTCGTCGCGCGAGCGCTGGATCATGGCGCGGGCGTCGGCGTTCACGGTGAGCTGACGGAGATCAGCGGGACGATGCGTTGCCATTGGTCGCTCCCTTCGCCACGCGCGTGGCGACTTGACCCCAGCCATGCCAGGCGGTCACGCCGACGGGCATCGGCGGGCTGCCGGACCTGATCAGCTCGTTCAGCTCGCCGTAGACGAGCGCGCCCGCCTTGCACGCCTCGACGCAGGCCGGGGGTTCGTCGCGGCGCAGGCGGTCGACACATCCGTCACACTTGGTGGCGACGACGCGCCCGTTCGCGGCAGGATGGAACGTGACGGCGTCGAACGGGCAGACCATCGCGCACATCGCGCACGAGATGCACTTCGATGTCCTCATTTGCACGAGGCCGAGCTCCGCGTCACGGAGGACCGCTCCCGTCGGGCAAGCCAGCTGGCACGGCGCGGGATCGCAGTGCCGACAGCGGTTCGGAAACGAGGTGTTCTGGAAAAGCCCTGCTTCGACGCGGATGCGCGCGTGGGGTAGCGGCTGCTCGTACACCGCCTTGACCGGATCACGGCTCGCCGAGTGCTCGACCGCGCACGCGAACTCGCACTGCCGGCACCCGATGCAGCGATCCATGTGGACGAAGACCGACTGCATGGTTCGCCCTCCGCGTGGGAGCCAAGCAGCATCCGTGCCCGCGAGGCACCGCTTTCGTGCGTCGAGTCGGGCTCGAGCGGCTCACGGCGCGAACATCTTGCACGTCGTTCCGTTCGGGCAGGCTCCCCCGTCCTCGCAGCCCGCGCTGCACACCCGGGTCGGCGAGCCCAGGCCCACGCCGCAGTGCTGCCCCGACGGACAGTCCGCGTCGCTGTTGCATGCCACACTGGTGCAGCCGTCGTCTCCCGGCGGGCAGATGCAGTTGGCCTCGGTGCACTCCCAGCCCGAGCCCTCGTCGCAGAAGCACGTGAACTGACCGAAGTAGCTGCACGCCAGGGCGACGGAGCACGACGTGTTCGCCCCCGAGGTCCCTTGCGGGACGTCTGCGTAGCTGGCCGGGCACGATCCGTCGGGACCTCCGGAGTCGACCGCGCCGGGCACGGGACCACCGTCCGTGTCGGGGCTTCGCGCGGACACGCGACCTCCGCAGCCGAGCGCGATCGTCGCTCCGAGACCGAGCAGGACCCGGGAAGCAAGGACGTGCAAGCGCATGTCGGGTCGGGACAGCAACCCTCGTGCCGCGCCCATCACGGCGGATCCGACGCCCCTTCATGTGCCGGCGTGCGCCGCTCCGGGTAGGTGGATCGCGGTCGGTCTCTCGGCCCGAGCCCGCACGGACGTCGCGCCTTGGAAGCCCGCGCGACGCGCGACGGTATGTCGATCAGCTACGCCGCGCGCGATCGCCACGTGAACATCTTCGTCGGCGACGAGCCTGAGGCGGGGGCTCAAGGCCGGACGGGCCGCGGTCCGCGATGCGGTCCCTTCTTGGCGGGGTGCCGGACGCGACGGACCTGCGGAGCCGGGCAGCTCGTCTGCGAGAAGCCGACGCGGCCTCCCTTGAGGTCGACGATCGTGACGAACGCCTGCAGGAACGCGTCCCCGAACGTCGACGGGTCCTGCGTCCCGCCGTCCTGGATCGCGAGGCAGAACTGCCCGCTGCCGCCGTCGTACAGGTAGGTGTCGAGGGCCGACGCCTGGATCGTCACGTCGGGCTGGCCGCTGGTGACGTTGGGCAGCGAGAGCGTGAGGGGCGGCAACGTCGATTCGACCTGCGCGTCGGTCACGTTCGCGTCGGTCACGCAGCCCTGGTCCTGGCCGCTCGTCGCGAAGGTGTTGCTCCCGAAGAGCTTCTTGAATCCGCTCGACGCCTCGAGCGCCGTCTGGAACGCGTCGAAGACGGAGGTCGGCACGTAGAAGAGTGAGGTGCCCGTGTCGAGCACGGGCCCCTGGAAGGTGCTCGAGGCGTTCGTGGCGATGCTGGTGCCTCCGAGGCTCATGCTGTCGACGTTGATGGCGTAGTAGGGATTGTTATCGGAGATCGCCAGGAGCGGGGTGTACACCGGCGTCGACCCGGGCGAACCGTCGCCGCCGAGCCACATCGTGCCGGCGTTGCTGCCGGTGCCGTCGCAGACCTCGAAGGCGAAGACGTTGGCGACGCCCGCGCTCATCACCGCCGGCATGTACCCGGTGGTCCCCGTGACCGCGTTCCCCGCCGGCCCTAGGCCGAGGATGCCCTGGTAATCGTTCTGGCCACTGAAGAACTGGCCAGTCGTGCTCGTGATGCTGACGAAATCCACGGAGACCGATGGCGAGCCATTCCCGAGGCCGACGGCGTCCGCGTAGATCGGGCCCGACCACCCGGAGCCGTCTTCGTACTGCGACGACCCCGTCTGGCCGGTGGCCTTGGCGCTCGAAGACGGCGTGTAAAGTGGGGATACCCCCGTGCAACTGGAGCAGCCCGTACCCCCGACGGCGAGGGTCGTGCTCCCCGTGTCGATCTGCACCGTGAAGGACTGACCGCCGACGGTCACCTGCGCGGTGTACTCGAAGTCTGCGCCGCTGGGAGCCGCCAGCGGAATCGCGTAGCCGCTCGCACCGCCCGACGAGCCACTGCTCGACGACGAACCGCCGCTCGAAGAGCCGCTGCTCGACGACGACCCACTGCTCGATGACGACCCGCCGCTCGAAGAAGAGCCACTGCTGGACGACGAGCCGCCGCTCGACGAGCCACTGCTCCCGCCGCTTGCGGCGTCCCCGCCCGCAGCCTCCGCGCCTCCATCCCTGGCGCCAAAACCCCCTGCCTCCGAGGAGTTCGAGGAGCTGCATGCGCCGAGCGCGACGCCACCAAGCACGAGCGCGAGCAGCTTCCCAGCGGAGTGCATGCCCGCGACGCTAGTGACCGCGTCGACGGCTCGGCAAGCGAATAGGTACGCGTCCGCAGGCGTTGACGGTGTCGTTGTGCGTCCGCCGCTGCGGCTGTTCCCGGCCGGGCCCAAGAGGGCAAAGGTCGCGCGACCACCCCGTGAGCGTGGTGGGGCCGAGGTCCTGCGGCTGGAAGCGAACAGCCAGCGCGACGCCTGTACTCCGTCCACATGACATGCGCGCGCACCACGGCTCGACCTTCCGCGCGACGTGCCTTGCGTAACGTTGGCACAGGTTGCCCCGGTGTCTCGCCCTCGAAGTCCGCGACATCGCGCCGCTCCGCCGTGGCGTGAGCCTTGCCATGCGGCGACGCACCGAGTGCGTTGGCTTGCCTGGAGGGGTCCATGAAACACGCGTACGCCGTCGTGGTGGGGTGGGTGCCGTTCATCGTCTGCGCCGCGGGAGGATGCAGCGGGGGCTCCTTCGGCGAAGCCTGCCCACCGGATCCAGCTTGCTACGTCGTGTCTCCGAGCGGCGAGTGCTCGGTCGATCCCGCGTCGGTCTGCGTCGCGGGCACATGGCAGTGCAGCGCGAGCGGGAGGCTCGGCAGCGGCTGTCTGCCCGACGGAGGCATCGCGCCTCCGCCCGTCGACGCGGGCGGGTGCGTGCTCGACACGCTCGAGCCGCCGCTCGCCTGCACCAGCGATCTCACCTGCTCGCCGTACGGCGGAAGCTGCGCGTTTCCGGGCCTCGACGGGGCTGGCGAGTGTGTGTGCGGGCTCCGGGAGGCCGGCTGCACGGGCCCTGCCTGCTACGGCGTCTGCACCCTGCCCTCCTTCGAGATCCTCTGCAGCGGCCCCTCTGACACCTCGACGTGCGCCCCGTACGGCGCCGTCTGCGAGGGCACCGGCCCGTTCGCCTGCGCGTGCGTCGCCGTGGACCCGCCGCACGGCGGCCCTGCCGCGCGCCCGGCGCGTTGAGGCCGGACCACCAGGAGCGGGTGCTCCGCGGCCCGGCGTCGAGGAGCGAGCGGCCTCACTTCGAGGACGCGTACGTCTCGTGCCCGATCGTCCCCGTGAGCTTGCCGCTCGCGAGGTCGATGACGTCGACCGAGTCCATGCGCACCACGTACACGCGGGCGTCCGAGCAGATGAGTCCTCCGAGGGTATCGACGGAGAAGATCGGTCTGAGCGTGACGTCCCAGAGGCGAGCGCCGCTCTGCGCGTCGAGCGCCGCGACGTGCCAGGCCTTCTGGCCGACCCCGTAGGCGCCGACGAACTGCTTGCCACAGAGTCCGACGATGTTGTCCTGGTAGGTCGCGCGGACGGTCGCGAGATCGACGGCCGGCAGCGGCACCCGCCAGCGAACCGTGGCGAGCGGACGAGGACCGGTGTAGGGCGCTCCTGCTCGCGCGTAGTCGGGGGGCTGGCTCGCCGGGTCGAGCAGAGCGACCATGGGCGTGGGCGTGCCGGGTGCCTTCCTTCCGTAGAGAACGCGCGAGCTCCCGAGCTCGAACTCGCGACGCGCCTCGAAGCCTTCGATCAGCGGCAGGTCGTTCTGGACCGCCTGCTGGAAGAGCGTGGCGTCGCAGCCCTTCGGCATGGGCAGCGCCGTCTCGGTCGCGGTGCCCGTCGCGAGGTCGACGAGCACTCCGTCGTAGAGGCCGGACGCCGGGCGCTTCTTGTCGCTCTGCCCGATCCACACCGCATCCTGCGTCCCCGGAGCCACGATGGGGCACATCCAGTCGACCTTGTCCGTGAGCGTGACCGAGCGCTGCTCCGTGCCGGTCTCGAGGTCATGGACGTGGAGGCGCGCGTGGGGATCGCTCACGGCGACGTGGGCCTTGCCGACGGCGGCGTGGGTGCCCGTGTAGCCTCCCGCAGCAGGGCTGATCGGACCGAGTTGCCAGCGCTTCTTCAACGTCGCGCCGTCGAAGGCTCCCACGTAGAGCGTGCTGCCCTTGCCGCTCAGCGCTCCGATGATCGCTTCGCTGCCGGCGATGGTCGCGAGGACGGGCGCGCCCACGTTGGGATTCCACGACAGCTCGTCCTGAGCGGCTGGACCGGCGTCGAGCCCGCTCTTCGTGCTCGGCGCGCTCTTGCGCGCCACGATGGCCACGACCACGCCGGCCGCGGCAACACCGAGTGCGGCGAGCACGATCCACACCGCTGCGCTCCTGGCAGGAGCGCTCTGCGGCGCCCCGGGCGGCGGTACGGGCGCCGGCGCGGGGGCGGGCCTGTCCTCGTGGTTGCGCGCGCCGCAATACGGGCAAGTCCGGTCGAAGCCGCCGTCGACGGCCGGCACGGGCTGGACGTTCAGCGTCGCTCCGCAGTTGTCGCAGACCTCGCGCATCGCTTTGATGACGACGGTACCGGCGATGAACCGGGACCAGCAAGCACGGCGCAGGGCTTCGTCGGGTGACGTCCCTCCCCTCCCGTGCGACGGTGTTGCCATGCGTGGCGCCCTTGCCCACCTGCTCCTGCTCTCCGTCGCGCTGACTCCCGCGTGCGCCCCCTCTTCGCCCGCGAGCCCTCCGGCGCACGTCGCCGAGAATCCCCCTGCTCCTGCTGCGCCGGGTCCGACCCTGTCGCTGCCTCCCATCGCCCCACCGGCGGCAGCCCCTGCATCCTCCCCGCCCCCACCGGCCTCCGATCCGGTTCCGCCGAGGCCCCGCGCAGGCCCTCGCGATCCCGCCGTGGAGGCCGCGATGCGCCTGGGCGCCGCGTGGGCTGCCTGCGACATGCCCGCGGCGATCGCCCTGTCGCTCACGTACGAGGAGGTCGTCTCCCTCACCAGCAAGCCGATCGAGCGCGCCGGGTGGGAGAAGGACATGCGCGACTTCGCGCACCAGCAGTGCCGCGAGCTCGCGCAGTCGCACGGGCACATCCTCACGGCGACGGTCGTCAGGACGGAGCACCACGACGCGTCCACGGACAGCGAGCTCAAGGTGGACGTCGACCTCGTCTTCGTGCAGCTCGTCCTCGAGCAGAACGGCCATGCCACCCTCCGCGACGCCCTCCTCTCCTTCGTCCGCACCCCCGACGGACTCAAGTTCATCTCGAAGCCGTGAGAGACCACCTGCCGCCAGAGGAGGAGCTCTGTGTGAGGCACACCGCTCCCGGCGTGAGCTGGCTACGATGCCTCCATGCCCAGGCAATCCGCCCCGTCGACCACCACGCGCGCGGTCCACGCGGCGCTCGCCCGGCACGGGTTCCCGAAGAAGGGCGGCCCGGGGCTGTGCTTCACGAAGGAAGGCGACGAGCTCTTCGCGCGCGGCTACCCCCACCTGCGCCTGCTCTCGGACGAGCGCGTGGAGACCGCCGCCGCGATCCGGACCGCCACGCAGGCGCTCGACGCCATCGACCCGTGCTTCCGCCTCACGGTGCCCCGCGAGGTCGCGAGGTGCTACTTGCTCGGGCACAGCATCGGCACGGGGCTCTTCATCGACGAGGGGCACTCCCGCCGGCGCGCGAACCTGCGCCTGCGCCCGCTGCGCGAGGCACGCATGGAGAGCGACACGCCGGTCGACGTCCGGCTTCTCCAGGAGGCGCTCGAGGCCCAGGGCCACGGGATGGGCGACACCTACTCGCAGTGGCGCTGGCCGAAGGTGCTCTACCTCTACGAGGCGTTCCTGGGCACCGAGCCCGTGGCGCGCACCCTGGTGGAACACCTGGTCCGGAACGCGAACGAGCCGTCGCGCTGGGACCTCCCGGGTCACGATGTGTTCCGGATGAACGCCGCGCCCACGTACCTCGCGCAGGCCTTCCCGTGGCTGTGCAGGCGGCTCGACGCAGGGGTGGCCGCCGAGCTGCGGGCCGAGCTCGGGCGCGCTCGCCCCCCGTCGGACGATCCGCGGGCGCCCCGGGCGCACCTCGCGCTCCTGCAAGCCTACGCGGGCAAGCCGGTGCCGGACGAGGTTCGCCCCTGGCTCGATGCCATCCTCGCGCTCGACGGCGACGACGTGGAGGCGTTCGCGAAGCTCCTCGATCTGGGCAGGCACACCTTCCTGTGGAACGCGGGCCGCACGGCGTGGGTGGTGGGCACCGAGCGCTTCGCCGGCCCTCTCCCCGTGGCCGGAACCCATCTCGACGGCCTGCTCGACTCCGTCGCGCCCATCGAGGACGCAGGGATCGTGCGGCTCGTCGCGGCCATCGCGGGCCAGCGCGCCGGCAAGAAGGCCGCGGCCGGGTGGCTCCGCGTCCACGCGGCCTACGCGCGGCCCATCCTCGACGACCTGCACGCGCTCGACGACGAGAAGGAGCGCAAGAACGCCGCGGCGGCCCTCGCGCTCCTGGACGACGAGAAGCCCGTGAAGGTGCACGTGCCCACGCGCGCGGAGCTCGAGCGCGAGATTGCGGCCATCTTCGCGGCGCTCGGGAAGAAGCTGAAGCGCACGAAGGACGTCGACCGGCAGAAGGAGGCCATCCGCGCGGCGCACGAGAAGTACACCGAGGCGCGCGCTGCCGCGGGTGATCCGATCCCCGAGGCCTACTTCACGCACCGCTTCGTGGACTTCGACCTCGCCGAGTACGGCGAGCTCGCGGCGGACGCGCTGGAGTGACGGCGCACCGGACCGAGGCGTGGTCGCCCGCGGCCGGGTCTACTTGGTGGCGTGGGCCGGCGCAAAGAGCCTCACGAACCCCTCGGGGCTCGCGACGCCGCGCTCGCGCAGCTTCTGCCGCGCGCTCGACGCCCGGGCTTCGTCGGAGGCGAGCATCGCTGCCCCCAGCTCGGCGGTCAGCGACTGCAGCGTCATCTCGGCGGCGTCGAAGCCCACGATGGCGTCGCTCGCGCGCCTCGCCGCGGCGCGCACGTCTCCACGCACAGCCGCGACGCCCGCCTCGATCCACGCCGCGAGTGGCTCGCCCCACTCGACCCCCTCCCGGGCGATCCGCCGGGCGCACGCCGAGGCCTCGGCCAGCATCGCCGGCCGGCGATCCGGCCTTGCGGTCGCGACCCCGAGCGCCGCACGACCTCGCATGAACCAGAGCAGCACCCGCACGCTCTGGATACGCAGCAGCAGCGATCGCCGCAGGGACCCCGCGCTGCGCTCCAGGCGCCCGTGAGCTCCCTCGAAGTCGCCGGTGTACAGGTCGACGTGGGTCTCGGCGAGCAGCTCGTAGAAGTGCTCGAGGTGGAAGCCCTGCTTGGACCACTTCTTCATCGCCGCGGCGGTCTTGGTGCGCGCGGTGACCGGATCGTCGGCCGCCAGCCAGGCCATGTTCGGAAAGCCGATCGTGAAGCTGACCTCGGCATAGAGATCGCCCCGGTCCACCGCGTCCTCGATGCACTCGCGCACGCGCTTCTGCAGCTCCTTCAGGTCCCCGAGGTAGGTCAGCGAGTTCATCGCGAACAGCTGCGCGCTCACCATCTCGCTGGGGGTTCCACCGCTCTGGCGGTAGGCCTGGATCGCCTCGTCGCAGAGCGTCAGCGCCGAGCGAAACCGGCCGTTCAGGTAGTGCGCGGCGGCCTCGGTCACGCGCGCCCAGGCCCGCGCCTGCGGGTTGCCGGTGCGCTCGGCCAGCGCTCGCGCCGCCTGGATGATCTGCTTCGCCCTCCCCCAGGCTGGCTTGCCGGCGGTCGACCGGAAGCTCGCCTCGGCCGACAGCGAGCGCGACACGCGGAAGGGCTCGCCCGCCCGCAGCGCGAGGAGCAGCGTGCGCGTGTTGAAGAGCGCGCCGTAGAGGTTGTCGGTCATCGACAGACCGATGGCCAGCGACCAGGTGACGTCGATGCGCGTCAGCTCGCGCGGGGCGACCTCGGTCCGGTCGCGCTCGCGGAACCGGGTGCCCCGCAGCAGCAGCACGAACCGCCAGAACAGCAGGTGGACCATCGCGCCGAGCGGCGTCGCCGGCAGGTGCAGGTCGATGGCTGCCAGCGCCTCCCGGGCCATCGACATTCCGCGATCGAAGTGCCCCGAGCGCAGCAGCTGCTCTGCGGCGCGACGGCGCAGCTCGAGCGCCTCGGCGGCCGCCGCTCCTTCCGCCGCGACCTCGTACTCCTCGGCGGCCCGCGCCCCGCGACCCATGTTTGCCAGCGCGTCGGCCAGCTGCACGCGGAGCAGCCGGCGCTCGGGGGCCTCGCCGGACGACAGCTCCAGCGCGCGCTGCCACCACTGCGCGGCACGATCGAAGGCCAGCGCGGCCGCGGCCTGCTCGGCTGCGAGCCTCGCGTTGCGCGCGGCGCGGACGGTGTCTCCCGAGCCCGCCCAGTGAATCGCCAGAGCTTCCACGTCCGGCAAGGCGGCCGCTTCCAGTGCCAGTGCCAGCTGGCGGTGGAGCCCGGCGCGACTGGACGGGTCCATCCGGGCGATCACGGCCTCGCGGATCCGGTTGTGGTACGGCTCGATCCGGTCGCTGCCCCGCGAGCCCGAGGTGCTCACGAGGTTGGCCGCGCGCAGGCCACCGACCACGCGGCCGAACTCGCCCATGTCGAGCCCGGTCGCGCTGGCCATGGACTCCTGGGCTACCGGCGCCTCGGCCACCGCGACGAGCTCGACGAGCCGTCGTGCAGCCGGTTCGAGCTGCTGCACGCGGGCCCAGAGCGCGTCGTCCAGCTTCAGCGCGCTCGCGGCTTCCGCCGAGGCCGGCGCCGACGCCATGTGCCGTGCGAGGGCGTCGATGAACATGGGGTGCCCGCCGGTCTCCTCGGCGATGGATGCCGCGGCCCCCACGCGCTCCGGCGCGACGTCACGCAGCAGCTGCTCGGCCAGCTCGCGCGCCTCGCGCGGCTCCAGGCGCCCCACCTCGACGTGACGGATCGCCCCGGGCAGCTCGGCCTCGAGGCGCGCGGGGCTGAGGGCGCCCTGGCCGTCGGAAGCGGTGCCGGCCGCGACCCGTACGGTCGCGATGAACGCCAGCGGCGGCGCCTCGGGCTGGCGGAGCACCTCGCGCAGCAGCGACAGGCTGTCGGCGTCGGTCCACTGCAGGTCGTCGACCACGACGACCACCGCGTTCCTGGCCGTCAACCTCTTGAAGAGCTGCCGCAACGCCCCGAACGCGCGCCGGCGCACCTCCTGAGGAGCGAGGGGCTGGGGGAGGGCCTCGGCGGCGAACGCACGCACCCGGCGCAGGACGGGGAAGACCTGGCAGAGAGCGCCCAGGTTGTCGGGGATGAGCGACGACGCGGCTGCATCCGGCAGGCGCGCCAGGCCATGCGCGAGCGCGTCGACCACGCCGTCGAACGCCTTGTACGGGACCGACTCCCGCTCGTAGCAGCGGCCGGCGAACACGAGCAGGTCGGGGCGGTCGCGCGCGAGCGCGTCGGTGAAGTGCTTCACGAGAGAGCTCTTGCCCACGCCGGACTCGCCGCGCACCAGGGTCAGGACCGCCTGTCCCCCGGCCGCCTCCTCGAAGGCCGCGCGCAGCCGGGTCAGCTCGGCGACCCGTCCGAGAAACGGAGAGCTCACCGCCGGCGTCGAGGTCGGCGGGGGGCGGACCGACTGTCGCGCCAGCCTCGCGAGCACCTCGGCGCCGCCCGGGCGCTCGGCGGGATCGGGGGCCATGAGGTCCATGCAAAGCCGCGCCAGATCGGCCGGTACGCGAGGGTCGAGCCGCCCGGGCGGGGCCGGGCGCTCGCGCTGCTTGCGCATGAGCACCTGGAGGGGGGGGCCCTCGAAGGGGACCTCGCCGGTGAGCGCCTCGTAGAGGAGGGCGCCGACCGCGTACCAGTCCGCCGCGGGGCCCACAGGCGTGGCATCGGCCTGCTCGGGCGCCATGTAGACGGGCGTGCCGACGAAGCTGGCTGCCGAGCCGCCGAGCGGCGCCGCGAGCTCGGCCACGAGGCCGAAGTCGAGGAGGACCACGCGCCCCGCCGGCGTGACGCGGACGTTCGACGGCTTGACGTCGCGATGCACCATGCTGGCCGCGTGCAGGGCCAGCAGGCCGCCGACGAGCTGCGGCAGCACGGCGCGGAGCCGGCCCTCGTCGAGGCCGGCGGGGCGTACGTACTCCAGGAACTCGACGCCCTCGAGCAGCTCCATGGTGAAAAACCACTGGGAGCCCTCGCAGCCGAGCTCGTACAGGTCGACGAGGTTGGGGTGGTGCAGGTCGGCCAGCGCGCGGAACTCGCGCTTGAACCGGGCGATCCCGTCGGGGCTGACCCGGAGCATGGTCTTGAGGGCGATGCGCCCCCCGCGCTGATGGTCGTGGACCTCGTAGACCACGCCCATGCCGCCCTCGCCGAGGGTGCGGAGCACGCGAAAGCGCCCCTTCGAAGGGAAAGGCTCCGACACTGGCACGCGCGGCTCGCTCAAGAGATCGCTCGACCGGCCATTGTAGACCCATCCGCGTCGCGTCGACGTCCTCGAGGGCCGCGGTGTTCTCATTGCGTCTACCACCGTGAGCGCGGGCTCGACATCGCGCGACACGGTCCGGTCGCCGCCGCGATGGTACGCTGGCGACGTGCCGACCCGGCTCGTCGTCGTGGGTGAGGCATTCGCCGCGCGCGGCTCCGGCGTCCACGTCGCCCCGCGCATCACCGTCGACGAGGCTCCGCGCGGGACCTTCCCGGTGCGCCTCCGCCTGCCCGACGGCACGGAGCGGGCGGCGACCGCGACCCTCGACGTCGCGCACATCCGCGGTCCTCATGGAGCGTTCGCCCTCGTTCGCCTCCTCGGCCTCGCGCCGGGTGACGTCCCGGCCGGCACCGAGATCTGGCGGGAGTGAGGCTGTGACCTTGTACAGGACACGGGCGTATGTACAGATTTACATACGGATGAGTAAGTATACGTTTACATCCGGACGAGGAGGAGCCGATGCCGAGGGACGTCGCCGACCGCTATCGCGCGGGAGTCATGAAGTACGCCCAGATGGGGTACTGGCAGCCCGACTACGAACCGAAGGACACCGACGTCCTCGCCCTCTTCCGCATCACGCCCCAGGACGGGGTGGATCCGCAGGAAGCGGCAGCCGCCGTGGCGGGAGAGTCCTCGACCGCGACGTGGACCGTGGTGTGGACCGACCGCCTGACGGCCTGCGACATGTACCGGGCGAAGGCCTACCGCGTCGAGGCGGTGCCGGGCTCGCCTGGACAGTACTTCGCGTATATCGCCTACGACCTGGACCTCTTCGAGCCGGGCTCCATCGCCAACCTGACCGCCTCCATCATCGGCAACGTCTTCGGCTTCAAGCCGCTGAAGGCGCTGCGACTCGAGGACATGCGGCTGCCCATCGCCTACGTGAAGACCTTCCAGGGACCGCCGACCGGTATCGTGGTCGAGCGCGAGCGCCTGGACAAGTTCGGCCGCCCGCTGCTCGGCGCGACGGTCAAGCCGAAGCTGGGACTCTCGGGAAAGAACTACGGCCGCGTGGTGTACGAGGCGCTGAAGGGCGGCCTCGACTTCACCAAGGACGACGAGAACATCAACTCGCAGCCCTTCATGCACTGGCGCGACCGCTTCCTCTACTGCATGGAGGCGGTGAACCGCGCGCAGGCGACGACGGGGGAGATCAAGGGGACGTACCTCAACGTCACCGCCGCGACGATGGAGGACATGTACGAGCGCGCCGAGTTCGCGAAGGAGCTCGGCTCGGTCATCATCATGATCGATCTGGTCATCGGCTACACCGCCATCCAGTCGATGGCCAAGTGGTCGCGCCGCAACGACATGATCCTGCACCTGCATCGCGCGGGGCACTCGACGTACACGCGGCAGAAGAGCCACGGCGTCTCGTTCCGGGTGATCTCCAAGTGGATGCGCCTCGCGGGCGTCGACCACGTCCACGCCGGTACGGTCGTGGGAAAGCTCGAGGGCGATCCCAACTCGGTGCAGGGCTTCTACGACGTGCTGCGTGAGGAGCAAAACGCGGTCGACCTGCAGCATGGCCTGTTCTTCGAGCAAGACTGGGGCGGGCTGCGCGGTGTGATGCCGGTCGCCTCGGGCGGGATCCACGCCGGGCAGATGCACCAGCTGCTCACCTACCTGGGGGAGGACGTGGTGCTGCAGTTCGGGGGCGGGACCATCGGCCACCCCATGGGCATCCAGGCCGGCGCCACCGCGAACCGCGTGGCGCTGGAGGCGATGGTGCTCGCCCGCAACGAGGGGCGCGACATCTGGAACGAGGGCCCCGAGATCCTCGCCACCGCTGCCAGGACCTGCGCCCCACTCAAAGCGGCGCTCGACACCTGGGGCGAGGTCACCTTCGACTACGCGTCCACCGACACGCCGGACTTCGTTCCAACCCCGACGGCTGGCTGACGGAAGAGAGGCACCGCATGAGGATCACCCAGGGGACGTTCTCCTTTCTTCCCGACCTGACCGACGCCCAGATCCGTGCGCAGATCGAGTACTGCCTGGGCAAAGGCTGGGCGGTCTCGGTCGAGTACACGGACGACCCGCACCCGCGCAACACGTACTGGGAGATGTACGGCAACCCGATGTTCGACCTGAAGGACGCCGCGGGCGTGATGGCCGAGGTCGACGCGTGCCGCAAGACGTTCCCCGAGCACTACGTGAAGGTGAACGCCTTCGACTCGACCCACGGGTGGGAGTCGCTGCGGCTCTCCTTCATCGTCAACCGGCCGAAGCAGGAGCCAGGCTTCGAGCTGCGGCGCCAGGAGGGTGAGGGCCGCGTTCAGCGCTACTCCACGCGCTCGTACGCGACCGCGAAGCCCGAGGGCCAGCGCTACAAATAACTCGAGCCCGAGCCATGGACCAGCCGGCCACCATCGATCTCGACGCCCTCGCCCGTGACGCAGGGCTGCCGCCCCTGCTCGACGGCCTCGACGCCAGCTTCGTCGGTCTCGTGCCGGTCAAGACCCGCATCCGGGAGATCGCAGCCCTGCTCGTGGTCGATCGCGCGCGTCGCTCCCTGGGGCTGACCTCGGCCGCGCCCTCGCTGCACATGTCCTTCACCGGCAACCCCGGCACGGGCAAGACCACGGTGGCGATGCGGATGGCGGAGATCCTCCACCGCCTCGGCTACTCGCGCAAAGGGCACCTGGTGGCAGTCACGCGCGACGATCTGGTGGGCCAGTTCATCGGCCACACGGCGCCCAAGACCAAGGAGGTGCTCAAGCGGGCCATGGGCGGCGTGCTCTTCATCGACGAGGCCTACTACCTCTACCGCCCGGAGAACGAGCGGGACTACGGCATGGAGGCCATCGAGATCCTCCTGCAGGTGATGGAGAACCAGCGCGACGATCTGGTCGTGATCCTCGCGGGGTACAGGGACCGCATGGACACGTTCTTCCGCGCGAATCCCGGGCTCTCGTCGCGCATCGCGCACCACATCGACTTCCCCGACTACTCGCCGGGCGAGCTGCTCGCCATCGCCGACGTGATGCTCGAAGGGCTCCGCTACCGGCTGAGCCCCGCGGCGCGGGAGGCGCTGGTCGAGTACATCGAGCTGCGCCGCCAGCGGCCTCACTTCGCCAACGCGCGCTCCATTCGCAACGCCCTCGATCGCGCCCGGCTGCGGCAGGCGAGCCGCCTCTTCGCCGCGCGCGGCGCCCCGGTCACCGCCGAGCAGCTCGCGACCCTGGAGGCCGAGGACCTCCGCGCCAGCCGCGTGTTCACCGAGGCAGCCGAGCAGAAAGGCCCGCGATGAGCCGGCACGAGAAGACCCTGACCGAGTTCATCATCGAGGAGCAGCGACGCTCGCCGGGCGCGACCGGCGCTCTCACCTCGCTGCTCAACGGCATTCGCCTCTCGTGCAAGCGGATCGCCTGGCTCGTCGGGGAGGGCAGCCGCGCAACGGCCAGGGACGGCGAGGCGCTCGACCTGGCCGCCAACGACATCTTCCTGCGGGCCCTCGAGTGGGGCGGCAGCCTGGCGGGCATGGCGTCCAAGGCGATGGCGGAGCCGCACGAGATCCCGGCCGCCTATCCCGTGGGGCGATACCTGCTGGTGTTCGATCCGCTCGACGGCTTCCGGGACGTCGAGGTCAACGTCTCGGTGGGCAGCCTCTTCTCGGTGCTCCGTGCACCCGAGGGCGTCGCGCGGCCCACGGTCGCCGACTTTCTCCAGCCGGGCACGCAGCAGGTCGCTGCGGGCTACGGCATCTACGGACCCACGACGATGCTGGTGCTCACCGTGGGGCGCGGCGTCCACGGCTTCACCCTCAACCGCGGCTTCGGCGAGTTCGTCCTCACGCACCCCGCCCTCACCATCCCGGAGTCGACCCGCGAGTTCGCGGTCGACACGTCCAACGCGCGGTTCTGGGAAGCGCCTGTTCAACGCTACGTGGACGAGTGCGTGAAGGGCCAGACAGGGCCGCGCGGCGAGGACTTCGACATGCACTGGGTGGCGTCCCTGGTCGTCGAGGTGCACCGCATCCTGGTGCGCGGCGGCCTGCTCATGGTCCCCGCCGAGACCCGCGAGGGGACGAGGAGCGGGCGCCTGCATCTGCTGTTCGAGGCCAACCCGGTGGCGATGCTCGTCGAGCAGGCGGGCGGGGCCGCCTCGACCGGCCGCGGGCGTGTCCTCGAGGTCGCCCCGCGCGCGCTGAACCAGCGCGTGCCGGTGATCCTCGGCTCCCGGAACGAGGTGGAGCGCCTGGGCCTGTACCACCGCGAGCTGGACGAGGGCATCGAGCCCTTCTCCTCGCCCCTCTTCAACGAGCGCTCGCTCTTCCCTCCGCCGCGCTGAACCTCCTGCCAGAACCCTGCTGCCATGTCCGTTCGCCACCCCATCATCGCCGTCACGGGCTCCTCCGGGGCCGGCACCACCTCCGTCACCCGGACGTTTCAGTGGATCTTCCGCCGCGAAGGGATCAACGCCGCGCTGGTCGAGGGTGACTCCTTTCACCGCTACGACCGCGCGGCGATGAAGGAGGAGATGGCGAGGGCGGCAGCGGAGGGCAACGACCACTACAGCCACTTCGGGCCCTACTCCAATCTCTTCCCCGAGCTGGAGGCGCTCTTCCGCACCTACGGGGAGAGGGGTACGGGGCGTGTGCGCCGGTACCTCCACGACGAGGAGGAGGCGGCGCCCTACGCTCAGCCGCCTGGCACCTTCACCGCGTGGGAGGACCTCGCGCCCGGCACGGACCTGCTCTTCTACGAGGGACTGCACGGTGCCGTGGTGGACGGCGACATCGACGTTGCCCGCCACGCCGACCTCCTCATCGGGGTCGTGCCCATCATCAACCTGGAGTGGATCCAGAAGCTGCACCGCGACAAGTCGCGGCGCGGGTACTCCACCGAGGCCGTGGTCGACACCATCCTTCGCCGCATGCCCGATTACATCAACTACATCTGCCCGCAGTTCTCGCGCACGCACGTAAACTTCCAGCGCGTCCCCACGGTCGACACCTCCAATCCGTTCATCGCCCGGTACATCCCCACCGCCGACGAGAGCTTCGTCGTCATCCGCTTCGCCAACCCCAAGGGCATCGACTTCCCGTATCTCCTGTCGATGATCTCGGACTCCTTCATGTCGCGCCCGAACATCATCGTGGTCCCCGGGGGCAAGATGGAGCTCGCGATGCAGCTCATCTTGACCCCGATGATCCTGCGCATCATGGATGCCCGGCGCCGCGTGCTCGCAGCGCGCCCCTGACGCTCTGGCCTCACGCGATGCGCGCGACGCCGGTGAGCTTCGCGGTCGCCACCACGATGTGAACCTCGCGTATCGCGCCCGCCGCGTCCACGTCGCACCGCAGGACGAAGCGCGGGCCCCAGCCCTCGCGCGGCGCGTCGTACTCGGCCACGACCCCGGGCAGGCCGTTGATCGTGCGCACCTCGTAGCGGACCCCCGCGCCGAGCTTGCGCTGCAGCCCGAAGAAGAAGCGCGCGACGCGCTCGCGGCCGACGACCGGGTTGAGGGCGGCGTGGTACTCGCCTCCCCCGTCGCTCTGCAGGCGCGCCGCCTCCGCCAGGCACGCCTCCGCCGCCGCCGTGTCGTTCAGCAGCAGCGCCGAGAGGAAGCGCTCGAGCGCGGCCCGCGTGTCGGCCTCGAGCGCCGCCACGGGCCGGCGGGTGACGTCGTACGCGGCCATCGCGCGCCGCGCGCGGTGGTGGATGACCTTCACGTTCACCTCGGACAGCGAGAGCGCCGCCGACGTCTCGCGCACGGTGTAGTCGAGCACGTCGCGCAGGAGCAGCACGGCCCGCTGGGGCGGCGTCAGCGCCTCGAGCGCGACGAGGAACGCGTACGAGGCCGACTCGTGCAGCTCGTAGCGCGCATCGGAGGCCTCGACCTCCGCCGGCCCGGCCGCGTCGCCCTCCACCGGCGAGGGGAGCCACGGCCCCACGTAGTCGCGCTGCTTGCGCCGCCGCAGGGCGTCCCGGGCCACGTTCATGGCGACCTGGACGAGCCACGGCCGCAGGGGCTCGTCCAGCCGCGCCGGGGGGTGCGCGGTCGCGCGCTCGAAGGTGTCCTGCACGACGTCGTCGGCGTCGGCCGCGCTTCCCGTCATGCGGTACGCCAGGCCCCAGAGCAGCCGCTCGTGCTGCCGGAAGGCGTCTTCCACGGCGGAGCTCGGGTGCGCGGGCGCGAGGGACATGCTGCGTGCATCCTCCCCCGGTCAGGCGACCCTGGCCACCGCGAGCTGCCCGGCGATCTCGGCCGCCGCGCGATCGGCGCTGGCGAGCGAGGCGTCGAGCAGCATGCCCTCGCCCGCGACCCAGTCCCCCACCACGAAGACGCCCGGTGCGTCGGGCACGCGCGGTCCCGGACGCCCGCCGGCACCTGCCCCCGACGCGGTGACGATGGCGCTGCTGGCGACCATCGCCGGCAGGAAACGCCGCACGACGAGGCGCTCGCGCCATCCGGGCTGCAGCCGGTCGAGCCACGCCTCGAGCTCGGCGAGGTCGCGCGCGGGCTCGGGCGGCTGGCCGGGATCGAGGTACTTCATCGTGCTCACGAGCGCGGCACCCTCCGGGGCGATGCGCGCCGTCTGCGAGTGCACCGACAGGTAGAGCGGCCGGTCGACGCCCAGCGCGAACGTCGCGCGCGGGTCCGGCAGCGCGGTCAGCGCCACGTCGAGGCACGCGGCCTTCGCGGGCACGCAGCGGCCAGCCCACGCGGCCAGGTCTGCCGAGGGGACGATGGAGCGCGCCGTGGCGGGTCCGGTGGCCAGCACCAGGGCGCGACAGCGCACGGGGGGACCCTCGTGCAGCGTCACGCGCCACCCGCCGGCCTCGCCGCCGTCCGGCACCGCGCACGCCACGCGCGCTCCTGTCTGCAGGCGCACGCCCGCCGTTTCGGCGACCTGCGCCACGCCCGCGACGAGCGTCCCCCAGCCGCCGTCGAGGTACTCGACCCCCGGGCCCTGGGCCAGCCGGAGCTGCTCCAGCGTCGCGCCCGCGCTGGCCACCGCGGGGGCGTTGGCGTAGGTCGCCACGCGAACGAACATCTCCAGGACCGCGCGCATCGCCGCATCCGGCACCGCCCGCGCGGCCCACTCGCTCCACGGCACGGCGGCCAGCGCCGCGGTGTCGATCGACGCGAGCCTCGCCATGACCTGCGCCCCCTGCAGCTTCCCCGCCCAGCCCGTCAGCCCGGTCCGCAGCAGCCTGCCCAGGGTCACCGGCATGGTGTGCGTCCTGTCGGCCAGCACCGCGAGACCCGACGCCGGAGGCTGCCGGCCCGTCCAGCGCACGCCGAGCGCCCGCAGCACGCGCACCGCAGCGCCACCCCGGTACAGGGCATGGGCCCCCTCGTTGAAGAGGTAGCCGTCCTGCTCGTGCGTCGTCGCCCGCCCCCCGAGCTCGCTCGCCCGCTCGAGCAGCATCACGCCCAACCCCTGGCGTGCGAGCTGCGCCGCCGTCACCAGCCCGCCCAGACCCCCGCCGACCACCACCACGTCGCACGCGTCCATGCTTGCCTCCACGAGACAACCACGCGCGGGGCGCCGCCGAGGTTACAGACGCGGACAGCCAGGCGCAGATCCGCGGCCCGGCCCGACCATTGCTAGTCCCCGTGAAGGATGGCTCGATGGGGCTTCGGCCTGGCAGTGATGATGGCCGCGCTCTACATGGCCTGTACCCCGCTCTCGCAGGCGAGCGTGGAGGCGCCGTCGTGGGAGCCCATCGCGTTCGGCCCCCGCGACGCCGATTTCGTCGGAGCGATCGATCTGCGAGGGGTGCGGCACGACCCGCTGTTCGGTCCGCTCGTGAGCCAGCTCGCCCGCAGGGACGACCTCGGCGTGCTGCTGCGTGCGTCGCAGATCGACCTGGTGGCGAGCGTCGACCGGGGCAGACCGGTCACCTGGATCGCCGTGGTGCACGGCGTGGAGGGGGCGCCGAGCCGGGCGGACGTCGGCTCGAGTGTGGGTGACGTGGTCACCGTTGCCGGCGCGTGGATCCTCGGCGAGGGCGCGGCCTTCGAGCACGTCCGCTCCGGCACGAGCCTGCCCCTGTCGCCCATCGCGATGCCCGGCCGGGCCCTTGTCGCCTCGACCGTGCAGGGACGCGCGTTCCCGCACCAGGCCCACGACCCGCTCGGCGCCACGACCGACGGGCTGGTGGAGGCGACCGTCGAGATGCTCGGGGGAGCGCACCTCGAGTTCGTCCTGCAGTGCCGGTACGTGGACGGCAAGGCGGCACGTCACGCCGCCGCCGCGGCCCGGCTGGTTTTGCTCGCAGCCGCCACGCGTGACGATCTCGCCTCGGTGCTCGCGCGCTCGCTCATGAAGGTCGATTTCGACGTGAGCGGCGACCTCGTCTCGGTCCGCGTGACCATCTCGGACGATCTGCGGGACGCGCTGCAGAGCTACGTCGAGCGCGGCGTCAGTGCTGGTTGAAGATCTTCCAGGGGCTCGCGCTCCCTCCGACGGACCCATCGGCGCAGGTCCACGTCCCCTGCCACTGGGGTCGGGTGAGACCGCCCAGCATCCCGGAGAAGAAGCCCGTGGCGTCGCTGCCGCTGGGGCACGGCCCATCGAACGTGAGGTTGCCGAAGTGATCGATGTTGCTGTCGAACCACGTGCCCGCGCTGTTCTGGACCACGCCGTTCTGGATGGAGACGCAGCTCGAGCAGCTCTCGGCGAGGCCGTTGACCGGGCCCAGGAACCAGTCGTAGGTGCCGTCGTACTGGGAGGTCCCACCATCGCCGCCGGGCGCGTTCACCTGAAGCGACGCCGTCGCGGGCGAGCCCGACGCCTGCTGGCCGTCAGGAGCCTGGACGCTGATGTTCAGCTGGCTCACACCCGCACTTGTCGCCACACCGGAGACGAGGCCGCTCGCAGAGTCGTAGGTCAACCCCGTTGGAAGGCCGCTGATCGTGATGGACCAGGGCAGCGTGTCTTCTGGTCCTTGCACGGCGGGGAGGAACCCGACCTGTCCGTTCTCGCCGAAGTCGGGCAGCGTGGGGACGACGAGCACGAACTCGACCGTCCCGCTGGCGACCAGGGTCTCGGTGAAGAGCCCCGTCGCCGAAGCGTCCACGTCATCCGTCAGCTGGAGGACGAAGTCGTAGGTCCCCGCCGTGGTGGGGGTACCGACGAGCCTTCCATCGCTGGTCACGCTGAGTCCCGGCGGCAGGGCTCCCGACACGAACGTCCATCTGTAGGGGGGCGTCCCTCCGGCCGCAGGCAGCTGCGCGACGAAGCTCTGTCCCACGACGGGCCCCGACGGGAAGGAGTACGCGAGCGTCTGCAGCGGCACGGTGGGGATGGTGGCCGCGTCTCGTTCGGTGCCGGAGTCAGAGCCGGAGCTCGAGCCGCTGGAGCTGCCTCCGGAGCCGGAGCCGCTGGAGCTGGCCCCCCCACCCGAGCTGGAGCCAGTCCCCGAAGGACCGGAGCCGGAGCTGGAAGGGAGGCCCAGGTTCCCGCACGCCGCGAGAACGAGCGCGAGGCCGAGCGTGACGGGGAGGATGACGGTGGCCTTGCGCATGGGACAGGCCTCCTGCAAGAGCGCTGCATACCGCGTACCCGAACGCAGATCCTGATGGGCCCGTGATCTCGCCGAGTTCCCCGCGCTCGCCAAGGAGGGCGCGCCGCCGAACAGCGCAGAGCCGTCTGCGATGCGCAGATCTGGCGGGATCGGTCAGCGGCCTACGCGATGCTCGTCGCGCTCCTCGACGATCCCGGCGACCCCCATCCCTGCCCACTCCGACCCCTGAAGACGCCGGGGCCCTCACTTCGTCTTGGTCCAGACGGCCACCTCGTTCCCGTCCGGGTCGCGGAAATGGAACCGCCGACCGCCCGGGAACTCGTGGTCCGGACCGAGGAGGGTGCCCCCCGCCTCGACGACGCGTGCACGCACGGCATCGAGGTCGTCGGTGAGGAGGATGACGAGCGGCGGGTGGTGCTCGGCTTCCATGCGCATGCCGCCCGCATCCCTGCCGTCGTGGAAGGCCAGGTAGTCGGGCCCCCACTCCTCGAAGGTCCACCCCATCGCCTGTTCGTAGAAGGCCCGGGCGCGTGCACCCTGCTGAACGGAGAATTCGACATAGTCGACACGCGCGATGACGGGCATGGCTGCCGGCCTACCAGGACTGACGCGACGTCGCCAGATGGCCCGACGTCATTCGCTCAGCCCCCGCTGCTCGACCCGGCTCCGCTGCTCGACCCCAGAGCGCCCCCATCATTGCAGGTGCACGTATCCCAGTTGATGCTGTTCTGGGAGCAGCTGGTGGCGACAGCTTCGCTGCACCCCGTGCATGTCTTGGGTCCGCCGCTGCACGCCCCCCAGTTCTCACAGCTGCCCGCTCCGTACTCGGCGCAGTCCGTGCCGGTCGAGCATGAGATGGCGCACAGGGAGGTACTGGGCCCTGCGACACACTGGTATGGCGGAGGGCAGGTCTCGCCGTTCGTGCAGTTCGCGCCCGGAGGGAGGTTCGCGATGGCAGCCGCGGCGCAGCTCGTGGTCCCGCCGTCGTCCCCGCCCCCCGATGACCCGCCCCCACTGGATGACCCGTCGACACACGTCCCGCTCGAGCACGCGAGCCCGGAGTTGCACGTCCCGTTGGGGTAGCAGCTTGCGCCGGCGGTGCCCTGCGCGCTGATGGTGGTGGTAGTGCATCCCGCCGAGGCGCCAAAGGTGACGCCCACCAGAGCGACGAGGATGCCCAGACCGCCCAGAACCTTCCAAGCGCGCACATCGACTTCACTCGCGACCACCTTCTGGAGCGCTTGCCTTAGCCCATCTCTGTCCCGAACGGCAGGCCCATTCGGGACGCAGCGGGGCCGACGCTCGATCGAGGTTCTGCTCGTTGGCCCAAGCCTACGGCAGCGCCACCAGCGTCGTCCCGCTCCGGGCCGAGGGTCCCGCGACGTTGCGCTGCGTCCACTGCACACCGTTCCAGAGCCACGTGTCGCCGAGGGACGTCCCCGAGAACCCTCCGAACATCAGGACGCCCCCGGGCACGGGCGCCATCGCGGCGAACTCGCGCGCGCCGGGACCCGTGGCGGCGAGCGCCGTCCACGACGTGCCGTCCCACTGCCAGGTATCGCTGTCGTACACACCCGCGTTGGAGCCGCCGAAGAGGACGATGTCGCTCCCGAGCGCAGCCATCGATGCTCCGCGGCGTATCGTCGGGACGGCCACCGTCAGCTCCGTCCAGGCGCTTCCGTTCCACTCCCACATGTCGTCGAGGCTCCCCGTCGCGTCGTATCCGCCGAAGAGGACGACGGTGCTGCCGAGCGTGGCCACCGCGGCGCCTGCGCGTGCCGAGGGTCCGGTGACGTTCTGCTGCGCCCAGCCGACGCCGTCCCAGGTCCACGTGTCGCCGTAGTAGAGGGTGCCTCCGGCGAAGCCGCCGAACAGGACGACCTTGCTCCCCAGCGTGCTCGCGGCCGCGCTGCGCCGGGCGGGAGGAGCCGTCGCGACGCTCGAGGCGGCCCACGCGCCGCTGCTCCACATCCACGTGTCTGCGTCGTACGTGGCGGTCGTGCCCCCGGTGGTGCCTCCGAAGAGAGCGACTGCGCCCGGCGCGGAGGCCACGGCGGCGCCCCACCGGGCGCTCGGGCCGGTGCTCGACGCGGTCCACGCGTCTCCATCCCAGAGCCACGTGTCGCCGTACACGGTCGCCCCGTCGTTGCCGCCGAAGAGGAGCGCCACGGGCGCCGCCGGCACGGCGCAGGCGCCCGCTCCGCACTTCTGGCCGGGGATGCACGCGGTGCACGCGGCGCCCCCCGTTCCGCACGCCACCGGATCGGTGCCCGTCTCGCACGCCCCGGCGGCCGTGCAGCACCCGTTGCACGACGTCGGGCCGCAGCCTGCGTCGGCGAGCGAGCCAGAGTCGGGGCCATCCCCGGCGTCGCCGCCGCTGCTCGACCCCGAGCCGGACGTCGACCCCGAGCTCGAGCCCGACGTGGAACCCGCGCCGGAGGAGCCGGAGCTGGAGCTGCCGTTCGCCCCGCCATCGGAGCCCCCGCCGGTGAGCGCAGACGAGTTCGCCCCGCTGCATGCCCCGACCAGCGCGATCGCCAGTGCGGCGGGGAGAGCGAGACGGAGACCCATGACGCGGTGTTACGCCCGCGGGAGCAGGAACCTCCCCGCGGCGCGCCCTGTCACCTCACCCCGCCGGCACGATGTTCCACGTCACCTCGAGCGTCTCCTCGTGAAGTGCGCCGAAGCGCACCTGCGATCCGTCCGCGGAGAACCCCATGGCCGAGACCGCGACACCGTTCACGGCAGGGACTTCCAACCCTACTTGCTGAAGTGCGGATCCAGCGCTTCTTCCAGGGTCGAGGGGCCCTTCTCGACACGATGGCCCGGCTCGACGCCGAGGAGCCCCTTCATCGCGCCTTCGTACATCTCCTGGTAGAGGCTCGCCATCGACGCACCCACGCCCCCCTGCTGCATCGCGCCCGAGGCGGCGGACACGGGCAGGTTGAGCAGCTGGATGTCCTTGCCGAGCTTCCTCGACAGGTACGCGGCATGGTCGACCGCGCTGTACTCGTGGGTGCCCATCACGTAGACGACCTGCGTCGCGGCGGGCGGTGCGAGCAGCGATCGGACCGCCACGGTGGCGATGTCCCGCGTCGCGATGGTGGCCATCTTGTGCTCGGGCGGGAAGAAGTTCGGGAGGATGCCCTTTTGCTGCGCGGCCGGCAGCATGGCCAGCAGGTTCTCGGTGAACGAGCCTGCGCGCAGGAAGGTCGCGAGCACGCCGGTCTTCTTCAGCGCCTCTTCGAGGACGTGGAGCCCGACGATGGGACCGGTGCCGGATGGCTTCTCGGCGCCCCAGGAGGACAGGAGGACGACGTGACGGACGCCGCTCTCGGCGACGGCCGTCGCCTCGACGTGGGCCATGCGGTCCTGGAAGGCACGCACGTCCGGCGAGTCGTGCGGCGGCGGGGGCAGCAGCAGGAAGGCACCGTCGGCTCCGCGCAGCGCGCGCGTGAGGAAGCTCGCGTCGCCGAGCTCGCCAGCGAGGAGCTCGGCGCCCTGTCCGGCGAGGGCCTTGGCCTTGTCGACGCTGCGCACGATGGCGCGGACTTTGTGGCCCGCGGCGAGCAGATCGCGAGCCACGACGGAACCAACATGGCCGGTGGCACCGGCAACGACGAAGATGGACATGGCGGGTCGGATGCCGGGACGGGCGCGGTGGTTGCGTCTCTTTCGGCCCGGCATCGCCTCGCCCGGGGGGCCTCTCTTCACGCCTCGTGACAGACGGCTTCGAGCCTGTGCCCGTCGAGGTCGCGCACGAACGCCGCGTAGTAGGCCGGCCCGTAGTTCGGGCGCAGCCCGGGCGGCCCCTCGTCGCTCGCGCCGCTCTTCAGCGCGATCGCGTGGAACGAGTCGACGGCCTCGCGGCTCGGGGCCTCGAAGGCGACGTGCGAGCCCGGCGCGGGTCGCACGGCCTCGGTCGTCGCGAGGATCGCGAACCCCTCGTCGCGCGCGCCCGCGACCCCGTACCCGATGCCGCGCTCGTTGCCGAAGAGGCGCACGTAGCCGAGCGGGGCGAGCACGGCGTCGTAGAACGCCCCCGAGCGCGCGAGGTCCGCGACGCCCACGGAGAGATGGTCGATCATGGCCTCACTCCCTCGACGCGTGTGAACGCGGGATTTTCACGTCCACCCTTTCCGTTTGAACCATGACCAGACCGACACGGCGACGGCCACCATCAGCCCGAGCACGTAGAGCTCGCCGTCCGGCCAGGCGAGCTCGGGCATGTGCTTGAAGTTCATGCCGTAGAAGCTGGCCACGAACGTCAGCGGGAGCATGACGGTCGAGATCAGCGTGAGCCGCTTGACCGTCGCGTTCATCCGGTTCGCCTGCACGCTGAAGTACGCGTCGATCGTGTTCTGCACGATGTCGCGGTAGGTCTCGATCTGCTGCGCGACGCGCGAGAAGTGGTCGAACACGTCCCGGTAGTAGGGGCGCGCGTCCTTCGGGATCACCGCGAAGTGATCCCGCGAGAGGCTGTGCAGGATCGCGCGCTCGTTGGGGGCGATGCGGCCGAGCGCCTGGATGGAGCGCTTGAGCGCGAACAGCTCCGGGAGCAGATCGCGCTGGTCGTTCGCGTCGCGGTGGGTGATGACGTGGTTCTCGAGGTCGTCGACCCGTCCGCGCACCAGCTCGGCGAACGGGAGGAAGCGATCGACGATGACGTCGATGAAGGCGTGAGCGACCCACGCGGGGCCCTGCCGGAGGAGACGGTCGTCGGCCCCGAGGCGCGCGCGCAGCCGCTCCGTGGCGGCGCCCTCGCGGTGCTGCGTGATGACGAAGGTGTGCCCGATGACGACGTCCACGATCCCGAGGTCCGCGTGCGCGGCGTCTCCGGTGCTGCGGAGGCCGTGAACCACCACGTAGATGTAGCCGTCGTACTCGTCGATCTTCGGCGCCGAGCGCTCGCCGAAGATGTCCTCGATGACGAGCGGGTGGAGGCCGAACGCCGTCGCGAGGAGCTCCTCCCCTTCGGCGCTGCGCTCTCCGAGGTCGACCCACATCGTCTGTCCGGCGGCGTGCGCGGCCCGGATCTCGTCGGCGACGGACGTGCGACGGACGTCGTCGCTGGTGAGGATGGTTGCCTCCATGGGTCGACTGTAAAGCGACGGGGAGGCGGGTGCTCGCTTACGTGCGTCCTCCGACGGGGCGTCGAGGCGGCTGGCGGCGCGGACTACCGGGCGTCGAGCTGGACGGTGCCGGACACGATGCTGTCGGAGACCCCGAGCTTGACGTCGAACGCGCCCGCATGGACCACGACCGTCGACTCGGCGGCCACCGACAGGACGGCGGTGCCCGGCGCGAGCCGGCCGAGGAGGTCCGCCGGGATGGAGCCCTTGCCGCTCTTGCCGTCGAACTCGCACACGAGGTGCGTCTGCGTGCTCTCGCCCGACGGGCCGGACGGACGAACCGCGACGACCTCGACCCGCACCTGGCCGTCGGGGGAAGGCGGAGCCCACGCGACGTCGACCGGCGACCCGGCGACGAGCTTCGCGCGATCGCGGAGCCCGCTGGACGCGGCGAGCGCCACGAAGACCGGAGCGACGACCTCACCGGAGAAGGCCGGCACACCCTTCGGATCCCCGGCGGCCTCGATGCGCACCGTCTCCCCACCCTTGAGCGGAGGGGTCTGCGCGCCGCCGTAGACGCCGCCCGCAGGCTGGAGGTGGAACGGACGCGACCCGACGCTCACGGTGATCGGACCGGCGAGCGGGCGCGTGGTGTGGCTGCCCTGTCCGTCGGTGTGGGGCGCGACACAGACGCTGCATTCGCCGGTACGGGGCCTCTGGTCGGCGCACGGCGCACCCTGCGCGGGATCGGAGTAGGTCGTGTCGAAGAAGTACGCGGTCGCATTGCTGCTCGGCGACGGCACGCGCGATTGCACGACGGAGACGGAGCCCGTGGCCGAGCGCGCGCCCGCTGCAGGGGCGGCGACGGAGGCTGCGGCGCTGACGGCCGCCGGCGCCTGCGGGGAAGCCGCGGGCGCGGCCGAGGAGGCGAGCGGCGCTCCGCCGGACGGCGCGGACTGGCAAGCGACCGTGAGCAGGAGGGTCGCCGCCGCGGCACGAGTCCGAGATGCGGTCATCCTCGGGACGAATACCACGACCGTCTCCCCGGGAGCGTCGGGCGGAGCTAGAGTCGCGATCGTCCACGAGGGACCACACCATGTCCATCGGACTCAAGCTCCTGAGCGCGCTCCACACTGGCCTCTACCGGCTCACCGCGGGCCGCGTCGGCGGCTCGATGGTCGGCGCGAAGATCCTCCTGCTCACGACCGTCGGCAGCAAGACGGGCAAGCGACGCACGGCCCCGGTCATCTACGGCACCCAGGGGGACCGCGTCGTCATCATCGCCTCCAAGAGCGGCGCCCCCGAGCATCCTGCCTGGTACAAGAACCTCCAGAAGAACCCGGAGGTCGAGGTGGAGATGGGCAAGGAGAAGCGGTCCTACCGCGCCCGCACCGCCACCGCCGCGGAGAGGACGGAGCTCTGGACGATGATGACGGGGGTCTACTCCGGCTACGACGGCTACCAGAAGAAGACGTCGCGCGAGATCCCCGTGGTCGTGCTGGAGCCGGCGAAGAGCTGAGCGGGCTCGGTCGTCGGTCCCCTCGCCTCTTTTCGTGCAGACGTCACACGGGCTACCAGTGGCTCACGCCCGCAGGGTAATCGTGGCCGCTGCAGAGGCTCGACGTGGAGCTGTGGCTCGCCCCGGTGGAGCGGCTGCACGTGTAGAGCTTGCCGTGGTTACAGCCACGCACCTCGTAGACCGTCCCGTAGTCGTGGGATCGACGGTCGTCCTGGTCCTTCTGCCAGACGGCCAGGCGCCCAGGGTCCCTGGCGATCTCCGGTGGGGGAGCCGGCGGCTTGCCGTGGGCGGCCGTGTACCCGTCGATGTCGGGGCGGGGGCGGACCTCGATGCGGCTCATCGGGCAGCTGAACTTGGTCGCGAAATCGTCCCTGGCGGAATCGCCGAGAGATTCGCATCCGAGAGTCGCCGTGGCAGCGGCCACCGCGAAAAGGACGGCGATACTCGTGGGCCGGCGCACCTTCACTCGGTGAGCGTACCAGCGGAGCTCACTTTGTCCGCGGTTGAACGCACCCCTCCTCGCCGCAACGTGCCGCCCCGCCCGAGCATCGGCTCCCTCGAATGACCACCGCCTCGCTGTTCGCTCCCGCTCGGCTCGGACCCCTCACGCTGTCCAACCACCTCGTCATGGCGCCCATGACGCGCAACCGATCGCCCGGCAACGTCCCGGAGCCGATCGTGGCCACGTACTACGCGCAGCGCGCCACCGCGGGCCTCATCGTCACCGAGGGCGTCGGGCCCTCGCCGAACGGGGTCGGGTACGCGCGGCAGCCGGGCATCTACTCGCCGGCCCAGGTCGCCGCGTGGAAGACCGTGACCGATGCCGTGCACGCCAGGGGCGGCCACATCTTCATGCAGTTCATGCATACGGGGCGCATCGGCCACCCGCTCAACCTTCCGCAAGGGGCAGAGGTCCTGGCCCCGAGCGCCATCGCGGCGCCGGGCGAGATGTTCACGGACCAGCAGGGCAAGCAGCCGCACCCCACGCCGCGTGCGATGACCGAGGCCGATCTGGGCAAGACCCGCGACGAGTTCGTGGCGTCCGCGCGCAACGCCATCGCCGCCGGCTTCGACGGGGTCGAGCTGCACGGCGCCAACGGCTACCTGCTCGAGCAGTTCCTGAGCCCCGTCACCAACCAGCGCACCGACGCGTACGGCGGCTCGGTCGAGAAGCGCGTACGCTACGTGCTCGAGGTGGCCCGCGCCGTGGCCGACGCCATCGGGGGCAGCAAGGTCGGCATCCGGCTGTCGCCCTACGGCGCGAACGGCGGCATGACGGCGTACCCCGAGATCGACGAGACGTACCTCCTTCTGGTGAAGAAGCTCGCCGACGCCGGCCTGCAGTACATCCACGTCGTCGACCACTCCGCGATGGGCGCGCCGCCCGTTCCCGACACGCTGAAGGCGGCGCTCCGCAAGGCATGGCCGCGCACCCTCATCGTGTGCGGCGGCTTCGATCGCGCGAAGGCCGAGGCCGCGCTCCAGGAGGGCAGGGCCGATCTCGTCGCCTTCGGCCGACCGTTCCTCGCCAACCCGGACCTGGTCAGCCGGCTCGAGCACGGTCGCCCGCTGAACGCGCCGGATTTCGCGACCTTCTACACGCCCGGCCCGAAGGGCTACATCGACTACCCGACCTCTTCATGAGGGCGCCGTTCTCTCTCGCGCGCTCCAGCAGCTCCGGGGTCAGGTCGACGCCTGTGACGCTCGCGCCCGCTCGCACGAGCTTCGGTGCGACCGAACCCGTCAGCGCCTCGGTGGGGGCGAAGCCACGCCACACCTTCTCCCGGTTTTCCTTGCACTGATCCATCGCGTCCAGGGTCATGGCCGCAGACTACAGGCCCCGGGCGCTGGCGGCGTAGGTGGGCAACCAGCCGCCGGGCGGGGACAGATCGAGGACGTCGGGGCGACGGGATGCCCGGCCGGAGAGGAGCAGGCGCTCGCCGCGGTAGGCCCAGACCCGGAGATCGGTCCACAGGGGCACGCCCTCGCGCGAGTCGATGCTGGACTTCGGCGCATTTCGCTGCGCTACGTAGGGTTCCCCCTTCCGGAGGAGCCGCCGCAGGCGCTCGCGGCCCACCTGCGCGCCCGTGAGCAGGCCGTGGCTCGCGAACCCGTGGCAGGGCTTGAAGAACCAGTCCTGCTTTTCCCGCGCGAGCCGGTCGACGTTGTCGGGTCGAAGCAGGAGCGTCTCGGGTACGTGAGCGCTCAGCAGGAGTCGCTCGTCCGGTCGAATGCCGAGCTCTGCGTCCCGGACCGACGTCGAGAGCAGCTCGAGCAAGCGCTTGTCGCTGCGGGTCGCGTAAGTGAAAGGGTTCGGCGCGACGAACACGCTGCCGTCCGCGTAGGCCGCGCGGAGGTGCGAGAAGCTCGCCGCGTCCCAGTAGAAGTCGGTCGAGCGATTCACGACGAACGAGACCGGCTGTCCCCGGAACAGCAGACGCGCGCCGTCCCACGCGGTCTCTCCGGGCGAGCCGACGTCCGAGGTCCATCCCGCCCGCCGGCAGAGATCGCGCAGGAGGATGAACTCGTGCCGGAACTTCCCTGTCCGGATCGACTCCGCGTCGTCGAGGATCAGCAGGAGACCGGACGGCGGCGCCGCGAAGAAGGCCCCGGCCTCGGCCCGGAGGACACCGGCCACGCGCCGCTCGAATTCCGGAAGCGCCGGCGGAGCTTCGAGGGCGCGGCGCTCGCCGGCCCCGGACAGCTCGTAGTAGAGGCGATTCAGCAGCGCCGCGAACATCAGCCCGGAGCCGTTGTCGTTGCACTCGATGAGCTGCCAGCCGTCGGGGCGCCCGGGCGGCAGGTGGAAATCCCATGCGCTGAAGAAGCAGACCTCCGGGCGCTTCGGGCGGCCGATCGGGGGGGCGGACGCGGTCACGGCCTGCTGCCAGGCCGGTCGCGTGGTGACGCGATCGAACACGCCGAGGAAGGCGTCGATCCCGGCCAGGATCGGGCGAGGGACCTCCTGGTGCACGAGCGCGATCGAGAAGCTCCCGGGCACGTCCGCCATGCCTGCTTCGCGGAGCGCCGCGTACAACCGATCTTCGAAGCCCGGCATGACCGGCACCCCCGAGCGCCGACGCTCGCCCGCGTCAGAGCTTGAGCACCCGGTCCGCGTTTCCGTGCGCGATCTTCTCGCGGTCGTCGGGCGCTACCGGCAGACGGTCCAGGAACGCCCGCCCGACCTCGTTGGGCGAGTACGGGTAGTCGACCGAGAAGAGGATCCGGTCCACCCCGAAGGTCAGCATCGCCGCCAGGAACGGCGCCGTCGCGAAGAAGCCGCTGGTCGTGATGACGACGTGGTCGAGGATGGTCTGACTGACGGAGCGCTCGAGCCGCGTCTGGTCCCGCTGAAAGACGCTGTCGAATCGCGCCATCATCACCGGGAGCATCTCGCCCATGTGACCGATGATGAGCCGCAGTCGCGGATGCCGGTCGAGCGTCCCCGAGAGCACGAGGCGAAGTACGTGCACTGCCGTCTCGGCGTGCCACCCCCAGCCAGGCGAGCCGAGGAGGAAGCTCGCGGGCTGGGGCAGCCCCTCGAAGTAGGCCTTGCGCACGGGCTCGACCGGGATGCCCGGGTGCAGGTAGAGGGGTACGTCGAGCCGCTCCGCCCGCGCGAGCAGCGGCTCGAACGACGCGTGGTCGAGGAAGCGGTCCCGGGTCGTGCCGTTCAGGAGGGCGCCCTTGAAGCGGAGATCGCGCACGGCGCGTTCGAGCTCGTCGGCGGCTGCGTCCGGCGCGGTGAGCGGCAGGTGCGCCATCCCTGCGAAGCGATCCGGGCGCTCGGAGACGGCGCGCGCCAGTCGATCGTTGGCGTCGCGCGCAAAGGCGATGGCGGCCTGACCCTCGAGCGACTCGGCGCCCGGTCCGGACCACGAGAGCACTTCTACCGTGATGCCGCCCGCATCCATGGCCTTCAGACGACCCGCGCCGAGATCGCGCAGCTCGTCGTCGTGCCCCATGGAGCCCGGGGTACGGCCCACCGAGGGCCAGCCGCGAGCGGCCATGGCCGGGGCCGGGATGCGTGAGACGAGTTCGGGGATGTTGAACGCCTCTTCGAGAGCTACGACGCGCATAGTGAGGGGGCCTGCAAGCCCCGTGCGTGCGCGGCAGCCCCGGAGGCGCGCGAGTTTGCGGGCCGCAGGGCGCAGGGGAAACGCGGCTGCGCAGAGTTTGCCTCTCCGGATCAGCGCAGCCCTACCCCGGGCGTCTTGCGGCGGACACGAACAGCACGAGCGCCGTCACGAAGGCGGAGATGCCTGCGAGCCACCAGAGGAGCCCAAGGCCATGCGGCGGCGACGATCCATCGAGCTCAATGACCGCCTGCACCGAGCTCGGGATCGGATGGCACGCACTGGAACCCGTGCTGGCCCGACTGGCATACCTCGGGCCTCGCGCCCTTCTGTGGGGGCGGCGGCTGGGGAGGAAGACCGCCACCGGTGGCTCCCGGCGACGTCGGGCCGGAGGTGGGTCCGGCGCCACACGCCATCAGGCCGAGGGCGAGGACGAGGACGGCCGTCGAGGTTGGCACGCGCTGCTACGCTCCGTCGTCCAGCGGCTGCCAGAGCTCGACCCGGTTGCCGTCGCAGTCCTTGATCCAGGCGAAGCGCCCGTAGCTCTCGTTCTGGCGCTTCGGGTCGATCCAGACGCCGGCTGCCGCGAGATCGACCAGGAGGGCGTCGAGGTCGTCCACGCGGTAGTTGATCATCACCGCCTGCTTTCCCTCGCCGAAGTAGCTCGTGTCCATCGGGAAGGGGTTCCACGCCGTCATGCCCGTCCCCTTCGGCACTTCGTCCTTCCACAGGAAGGTCGCCCCGTAGTCCCCCACCGCGACCCCCAGGTGCTTCGCGTACCACGCGCCGAGCGCCTTCGGGTCCGCGCTTCGCAGGAACACGCCTCCGATGCCTGTCACTCTCGCCACGCGTCACCTCCGCGTTGCTTCTACTTCCGCCCCTTGCCGGGCGGCAAGGGCCCGGGGGGTTCGTTCGAGCGGTCGTTCGTCGAGACTCGGAAAGGGTGACGACCATTTCGAGCACGTGGACGATTTCGGACCGACGCGACCTTCTCGCAGTAAAGGGTAACGCGCTGCTCAGCACTGCACGATCTGAACGCTTGCGAAGCTCGGAATGGCACGCTGAAGCGCCGTCAGGTCCTTGGTATCGGCGGTGTACACGGTGTCTCCGCGAAGCGACGCAGACGCCATCACGATTGCGTCGATCGCGCCCGAACCTCGGGCGAAACCGAGAGCCGCGCCGGCGAGACGTGCGACGTGCTCGAAGAGCGGTTCGAGTCGAACGGATCGGAGAACCACGAGGCGCTCCTTCTCGCGATGTCCCGCGCGCCACCACTCCGTGACCACGACGGTCGGGACGGTGATCGCAAAGCCGGCGGCGATCGCGGTCGCATAGACCTTACGAATGCCATGGCGCCGACGCTCCAGCGCAATGAGCGCTCCCGTGTCGAATGTGATCCCCGGCCTGGGGGAGACGACACGCATGGTCATGCGACGCGCGGACGACGCTTTCGGGCCTTCGGCGCCTTCGCGGGTCGAGCGGCGATCGGTCGCTCGCGCGTCCACAGCTCGACGAGATCCCTCTGCTCCTCTGGCGTGGGCAGATCTTCCGGCGAGAAGCTCGCGAGAACCGCGCGCGCTGCCTCCGTGCGGCGCCGCTCCTCGAGTCGCTCTCGAACGGCGCGCGTGACGAAAGCGGAGAGGCTCAGACCCTCTTCATCCGCGGCCGTCTTCGCGAGCCGCAGCTCTTCTCGTCCCATCGCGACGCTGATCTTCTGCGTGGTGGCCACGAGCGGCATCCTAGCATGGTAGGAGTGCACTGCTACCACGCCCTCCTGCGAGGGCCGCGACCTATCGACCGCTACGTCACCGCTGCGCTTCCACCAGGGTCGCCTGGAGCTGCGTGGCGTGGGGCACGTCGGCGATCGTGATCGCCGCGCGCTCCTCCCGGGGCAGCGCCGACACGAACGCGGCGAAGGGGCGCGTGAAGCGCGCGAGGTTCGCCGCGATCCTCGTCACGGTGAACGGGCCCCCGCGCTCGCGCTCCATGCGGAGCTTGAGCTGGCGGACGTGCCGGATCTCGATGGACAGGAGGTTCCTCGTGGCAGGGTTCTTCGCCCACGCTGCGACCCACCACGGCGGCGTCCACTCCATGTCGAGGTTCACACGACGAACGGTCGCCCAGTGCGGCGCTGCAGCGGCGGCCTCCCACTCGAGGCGCCCCATCCGCGCGCCGTTGGTCGTGACCTCGACCAGGAAACCCTTCTCGAAGACACGGTCGGAGACCTTGACGACCTTGGCCAGCGGCCCGCAGAAGACGCGACCGTGCTTGCCGAGGAGCGCCTCGACCTGCTTCCGCGTCGCCGGCGTCGTCGGTTGAAACTGGAGCATGATGAGCTCCCCCCACGGCTCGCCCGCCTCGAGGAGCGCGTCGGCCGTGACGCGGCGGAGATCGTCGTCGTCGGGGTTCTCCCACACGCGCTGCACGAGCCTCAGGGCGGTGTCTGGCCCCTTCGGTCTGGGCGCGAAGAAGTCCGCGGCGGGCTCCTCGAGGAGGCCCTCGAGCTCGGCGAAGGCTGCGTCCGGCTCGGGTGGCCGCGGGAGGCTGGCGCACTTTCTCGCGAGCGCCTTCGCGGCCTTCTCGATCTCTTCGACCATGTGCTGCCGGTGCCCGGCGCCCAGAAACGGCGGCAGGTCCTTCGCCACCTGCTCGAGCGGGGCGATCGCGCGCGCGTCGCGGAGCGACACGAGGCGCGCCAGCATCACGGACCACGCGTAGGCGGCGCTCGACCCCGGCCACTTCGCGGCGCGCAGCCAGCCGACGATGGTCACGGTCAGGCGCGGATCGTCGTCGACGTCGGCGAGCGCCTTTTCGAGACGCTCGCCCATGCCCCGAGAGGTCCCCTTCGACGCGGCCCTCACCACCGCCTTGATCGAGTCCCCGAACCCGTCCTTCGTCCGCCGGCCGAGCCGCTCGATCGCATCGGCGAGCCATGGCCACCGCGTCTTTTGCCAGAGCCCCACGAGCTGCACGAGAAGCGCGCGACGGTCCGCGGCGCCCCGCTGCTGGACGAGGATTTCAGCGAGCGTCATGTCCTGACAGGGCGTACGAGCGACCAGGAGGGACTCCGGAAGTCCATGACCCGATCGTAGTGGGGCACCCCTCCCGCTGCCAAGCACCCCACCCGGGATCGTCGGTCACCATCTGCCCGAGCCAGGTCGACAGCGCCGCCCTCGTTCCGCCGTCGATGGCTCCACTCAGCACGTCATGGCCCGCTCCCGGTGCCACGAACGACCGCGTGTTTCGGCAGCTGCGCGAAGCTCTGCTCGTACTACCCCAGCCAGTCGACGACGTCTTGCTGGCTCACGCCGTAGAACGAAGGCAGCTCGGTATCGACCTGGAACGAAAGGAACGCGAAGCGCAGCTGTCGCACGCCGTAGCCGCTCGCGATGTGGTCGGCGGTCGGCTGCACCCAGCAGGTCTGGCCGCTGTCGCACGCACCGCCTCCCTCGAGAAGCACCACGAGGCGCTGCGCTCCGGGGCGGACGTTGACCGCGATGCCCGTAGGACTGCCGTTGCCACAACGCGAGCCGGCGACGTCGAGCCACGTCCACTCACCGGGCGGCGCGCCCAGGCCGTCGCCATCGGCCGAGTCGGCCCCGGCGTAGACCGTCTTTGCAGCGCCCCCATCGGAGGTCGTGTCCCTGGCGGTCCGACCGCGCATCCGGTCGTACCGAGGAGCGCGAGGACGGTGCTCCAAAGAGTCGCGCGCAGGGGGTACGGCGAGACGATGCTCTCGACGGTACGCAACACCCACGCCAAGGGCGTTCTGTGCAGCGCGCCGCTGGAAGAGTCGTCTTCGTGGCGTACCTTGGTGCCTCACCTGCGGCGGTCCTGATACTGCGGCCCGCATTCTCTCGCCATGCTCCGCCCGGAGACTGCCGCGGCGCGCTCCCCCTGGAGTAGAATCGCCCGCGTGCGCGAGCTCGCCCGGGAGTTCCTCGACGCCTCGGGAATCGCCGGCGCCGTCGAGGACGACACCGTCGACGCCAGGCTGCGGGTGCTGTTCGACGAGGCACGGACGTCGTTCCCCGCAATCGTCGTCGACCCATGCGCGTTCGTACGCTACCTCGGCGAGCGGGCGAAACCGCAACTCCCAGCGCTCGCCTCGATGGCGGAGCTGCGAAGCAACGACCTCTATGTCGCATGCGCCTGCGTGCACGGGGACCTGAACGGGATGGCGACCTTCGAGCACGACTATCTGCGCCCGGCGGGCGCGGCGGTCGCGCGCTCGGGCGCGGACCGTCAGGACGTCGACGATGCGCTGCAGCTTCTCCGCGAGAAGCTCCTGGTCGCCGGGGGCCGGTTGCGGGAGTACTCCGGACGCGGATCGCTGGCCGGATGGGTTCGCGTCAGCCTCGCGCGACAGCTCGCGAGCGTGCAGCGATCCCGGCGGAGGAGGGTGCCTCTCGAGCCGAATGCCGCTGACCAGCTGGCCGCGAGCGACCCCGACCTCGCGATGATCCGGCGACGGTATGGGGACGTGTTCCAGAGCGCGTTCCAAGATGCATTTCGCGGGCTCACGCCCGCCCAGCGCAACGTCTTGCGACTGAACTTCGTGGACGGGCTGAACCTGGACCGGATCGCCGTCATCCTGAAGGTCTCGCGAGCGACGGTGGGCCGGCGCGTGCTCGAGGCGAGGACCGCGCTCCTCGACACGATGCTCGCGCTGCTCGGCGAGCGACTCAGGGCATCGCCGTCGGAGATCGAGAGCCTGCTGGCGGTCGTCCGGAGCACTCTGTACGGAAGCCTCGCCGAGCTCTTGCAGAGTACGACCTCGGCAAAGCAACCATGAGCGGCACGGCGTGCCCCGACGCCAACACGCTCAACGAGCTGGCCTGCGGTACGCTCGACGACTCGCGGCGCGTCGAAGTGCTGAACCATCTCGATGCGTGCGCCGAGTGTCGACGCCTCGCCGCCGCTGCAGCCGTCCTGGACGACGATGCGAGCAGGGATGGGGCCAAGTCCCTGCGACCCGGCGACACGTTCGGACGGTACGTGATCCTCGGTGTGCTCGGCGCGGGTGCCATGGGCATCGTCTACGCCGCACGCGACGACGAGCTCTCACGCAAGGTCGCTCTGAAGCTGGTGCGCGTCTCCGGCGGGGGCGAACAGGATGTCCCCGCGCGGGAGCGGCTGCTTCGTGAGGCCAAGGCTGCGGCCTCCCTCTCGCACCCGAACGTCGTCGTGGTGCACGAGGTCGGCACGTTCCAGGGCCGCGTGTTCATCGCGATGGAGCACGTCGAGACGGGGTCTCTGGCGGACTGGCTGGCCGGGGATCGCCGCGCCCCGGCCGACGTGATTGCGATGTACCTGCACGCGGGCGAGGGGCTCGCGGCCGCACACGAGGCTGGACTGGTGCACCGCGACTTCAAGCCCGACAACGTCCTGGTGGGCAAGGACGGCCGGCCGCGCGTCGCCGACTTCGGGGTCGCCCGCCGCACGAGCCAGGCGACCGCGATGGCCTCTGCAGACACCGGAGTCTCGCCTTCCCCCGAGGCCGCCCCTCACAGCGAGACCGGGGCGGTGGCCGGGACGCCGGCGTACATGGCGCCCGAGCTCTTGCGCGGCGGTGTCGCCGACGCGCGCTCGGACCAGTTCTCCTTCGCCGTCTCGCTGTACGAGTCTCTCTACGGCGAGCGCCCCCCGCTGCCGAAGAGGCCCGGGGCGGTGTCTCGCACGCTCGACGAGCCGTCCGGAAGCGCCCAGGTCCCCGCCGCTGTCCGGCGGGTCCTGTTGCGGGCGCTGCGGGTAGACCCGAGCGAGAGATTCCCGGACATGCGCGCGCTTCTCCGCGCGCTCGAGGAAGCCAGCGCCGTGGGTCGTGCGCCCCGCCCGGGGACGGGTCGGGCCCTCGCGCTCGGGCTGGGCGGGCTGGCGGCCGTCGTGCTGCTGGGCGTGGGCCTGCGAGCGGCGTCCCGAGCCCGCCCCGGTTCTGCGGCGCCATCCTCCAGCGCGTCGGTGCCCTATGCAGCGCCTGGCCCCACCCGCCTCACCGACTGGCCCGTGCCGCCTTCCGATGTCGCCGAGGCGCGCGCCGAATACGTCGCCGGCGTGCAAGGGATCCACGACGCCTCGGCCGTTCCAGGGTTGCGCCACCTGGTGCGCGCGACGGAGCTCGACCCCTCGATGGCCGCTGCGCACCTGCGCCTCGCCGCCTACGGTCATGACGCGACGACGGATGCGAGGCCCGCCGCTCACTTCACGCGCGCTCGCGAGCTCCACGCGCTCCTGTCCCCGCGCGACGAGGCGCTGCTCACCGCGCTCGAGCCGTCCTACCTCGCCGTCCCTCCTGACGACGCAGAGAGTACGCGGCGAATGCGCGTGGCGGCCGCGCGATGGCCGCTCGACGTCGAGCTCCAGTATCTGGTGGCCGCCCGGGAGCGCGACCCGGCCGAGCAGGCCAGGCTCCTCGATCACGTCCTCGACCTCGATCCCGCGTTCGCTCTCGCGCTCTGGCGCAAGGCGAACATCTACCTGAGCGGCTCCGACTTCGCGAACACGATGGCGACGCTGGATCGATGCCTGGAGGTTTCGTCGTCCTCGACGGCGTGCCTTACGGTCCGGGCGCTGGTCGACGAGGAGCTGGGCCGCTGCACGGAGATGGAACGCGACGCGCGTGTCCTCGAGATGATGAGCCCGACGCCGCGATCGCACGATCTGGTGGCGCGCGCCCTGTACGCGAACGGAGCGCCGCTGGCCGCAGTGCGGGAGGCCCTGGCCCGCAAGTGGAGCGCCGCAGCGACGGATCGTGACCAGTACGAGACCGACGACGAGGTGCACCTGGCCATCCTGGCTGGAGATTTCGGGCGCGCCGAGCGCCTGGAGCTCGACGAGATGGCGCGCGTCGAACGCTCGCCACTCGAGGACGATCACCGTGTGGCGGTCATGGCGCTCGTCTGGATCTACCAGGAGATGGGCGAGCCGGTCAGGGCGGCCAGGCTTGCCGACTGGTACCTCAAGGCGCGCGTCGCATGGCAGCCAGACGCGGCGACGTCGACCGTCCCGATCCTGCTCGCGGCGGTGGTCCGCGCGGGCATGTCCACCGAGACTCAGAGGCAAGCTGCCCTGCTCGAATGGCGGAAGCAGTGGGACGGCGGGGAGCCGCTCGTCGTCCGTCAGGCCTGGGTCTGGGGCTATGCGATGCCGGCGATGACCCCGGCCGAGGCCGTGGCGGCGCTGGCCGCGGCCCCGCAGCCGCTTCCCCGGGCTCACACCAACCAGTTCCACCGCGAAGGCTTCGGCGATCCCGGCAAGGTGCTCTTCCTCGCGGGACGACCGGCCGACGCGCTGCCGCTGTTGCGAGCTGCCGCCGCCACGTGCAGCTCCCTGCCGGCCCCGCTCGACCACACCTGGGCGCGAGCGAACCTCGGGATGGCGCTGGAGGCCACGGGGAACAACGCGGGAGCCTGCCGCGAGTACAGGGCCGTGCTCGACCGCTGGGGCGCCGCCAAGCCGCGCAGCGTGACCGCGGAGAAGGTCGCGGCACACGCGAAGGCGATCGGGTGCCGCGAACCGAGGTAGGCTCTCCTCAGCTCAGTCTGCGCCCGGGAGGAACGCATACCGAGCCCCTTCCGCCGCCGTCAACTGTTGAATCTCGAGGGAGTATGTTCCGGTGAAGGTCGTGCTCGTGAGGCCTACTGTCCCGCCACCTTCCAGAAACCCGCGCACATATCCGGCATTGTAGTTTGGCGTCCATCCCCATGGAACGTCGACCGTTGCAGTAGCCACATTGGCTTCGACATACTGCACGTTCCCTGGGAATTTACCGAGAATGAGACGGTCACCGACCGAGGCCGCAGAGTATCCCTGATTGAATCCGTACTGATAAGTAAGCTTGAACGCTGATGTTGATGTTTCGGTTGTCGTCCCCCAGAATCCCATCGAGCTGGCCTCGGCCGAGAAGACACCTTCGGAGGCGAGGAACAGTTGGACCTCTGCCACCGTTCGATTGGCGATGGAGCTAAGGCGTGACCCGGGGTCAAGAGAGGCGAAGGTCATGGCCAGAATGGTCGCTTCCGCGCCGATCTTGTCTCCCAGCCCAGGAATAGGAGGATTCGCGTCGACGCTCCTGACAAAGTGGGAGGGGATGCCTAGCGCCATGCCCAGATCGGTCCACGGATTGTCACCCCAGGATGATCCGTAGGGCGGCAACTGAAGCCATTGCTGTGCACGCACCTGCGCTGCCGCCTCTGCCTGAGGAGAGGTCTCTCCTTGCGTCACGGTCAGGGACGGGTCCAGGTTTGCCGAGCACGCAAAGCAGTCTGGCAACTGGAGGGGATCGTCGGCCAAGCCGGACGTCGCGCTCTGCAGGATGGGCGCATAGCCGGTCGTGCCGGTGCCCGTGTCCGGAGTCGCAGGCGGGGCGACGTAGCTCGGCGTCGCCGCGACCGGCGCGGAGGGCAGCGCAGCGCCTGCGCCTGCCCACTCGAACCCGTTCGCCTCGTCCTCGACGTCGCCGTCGTACGAGACCTCTCCGTCGAAGCCCGTCGGGTCGGTCCCGTTGGTGGGGCTGTTGCGCATGTAGCTGTACGGGTTGTAGCTCTGGGCGTCGAGTGGATCGGTCACGTGAGGATCGATCGACAGGAAGTGGCGCGCCTTCGGATCGTAGATGCGGCCCTTCATGTTGATGAGCGACAGGTCGTCGTCCATCTCCTGTCCCGTGAAGCCGATGCGGTTGTCGGCAGGTATCGAGCCTTCGATCGAATAGCCGTACGCATCGGCGCGGTTGCCGAACGGATCATAGTAATAGCTGGTCGCTCCGGGTCCGGCGCTGCTCGTGGTCACACTGGTCGTACCGAGGGCGTCCGGGTGCATGTACGTCGTGGTCTTCGTGCTCCCCGCGTACTCGACCTGGATGAGGATGCCGTCCGTGGCGGGCACGTACATCACTTCGGTCGTGTTCGAGCCCTGCTGGCGCCGCTCGTAGATCCCCCCCAGCGTGAGCGTGGTCGTGCCCTGGGCGGCGCTCACCTTCTGGATGCGCGCGTGCGAGGCATCGTAGAGGAACGTCGTCGCGTTCTGGGCCGGGTCCGTCACCACTCGCGGGAGGTCGAAGTCGGTGTACGTCACGCTCGAGCGTTCCGTCGAAGCAGCAACCTCGCGACCGGCCGCATCGTAAGAGTAGCTCAGCGGGACCGCAAACGGCGACGACGGATTGTACGTCTGGGTCGTCAGCTGGTGGGGACAGACCGTCTCGGCAACCGGGTGGCCCTTGGGTCCATGGACGAACTCGGTCAGCCCGTATGTATTCTGCTCGACGAGCTCACCGTTCAGCTTCACCGTCAGCAGGTTGCCGAGGACGTCGTACCGGTACTGCCTGTCGACTGACGTCCCGTTCTTCACCTCCCAGTCCGTCAGCCGGTGCAGGGCGTCGTAGCCGTACGTTTCGCTTCGGTTGCTGATCCCGTCGTAGCGTGTGCTGACACGTCCGTCGCCGTAATACTGGTACGTCAGGTTCAGGAGGGGCGTCTCGTCGCTGGAGTAATCGACGATGGTGTCCAGGCGCCCGTTCACGTCGAAGTATCGGCTCGTGACGTCGCCGTTGCCGTACATGGCCCAGTACAGGCTTCCGTCGGCCCACCGCTCTCCGACGTCCCACAGCGCTGTCGAGCGGCCGTCGACTTCCTCGATGGTGCGCAGGTAGCCGCTGACCGGATCGTAGTTGTTCTGGGTGACGAAAGGCACGGTAGGCCCGGGGTAGGTCGTGGTGGAGACACGCCCGTTGCTGTCGTAGGTCACCGACGCGCTGAACACCTGCGGACCGGACGCGCCCGGGATTGTCCATACCGTAGCCGTGGGTCGAGAATACGCATCATAGGAGTAGTCGATCCGCACGCCGTCCTGGCTCACGGAGTATTCGAGCTTGCCGATGCCGGACGTGCCGTCGTAGACGAACTGCGCCGTGCTGGCGTCGCTGTACGTCGTCTGCGTCGATCTCCCGAGCTGGTCGTAGACGTTCGACGTCGTGCCCGTCGCCCTCGATTCGCTCAGGACGTCGCCAAACCCGTTGTACGTCCAGGTCGTCGTACCACCGTCCGGATCCACCAGCTGCGTCTTTCGCCCGCGTAGATCCGTGGTGAACGACGTCAAGTTGTGCGCCGCGTCGGTGATCGTGGAGACGGCGTTGAAGTCGCCGTACTGGAACGTCGTGGTCGCGTTGCCGCCGGCCTCGACTTGCACCGACTGGACGACGCGCCCGTCGAGGTCGCGCTTGACGATGCTCGAGTTGCCCGTCGACGTCTCGGTGGTCGTCGTCTCGCTGAACGTCTGGTGCTGCGACACGGTCGTTCCGTCCGGACGAGTCGTCAATACGACACGGCCGAGCGGGTCGTACTGGATCGACGTGCCGGGCGTCGTCGGCGCGGGCAGGCTCGTCACCGGCGCCGCGCTCTTCTGCGGCTGATAGCGCTCGATGATGCGGCCGAGCTCGTCGTACAGCGTCCCGGTGAACGACCAGCTCTGGTTGATGCCCATCCGTTCCTGGAGGATGGTCCGACCGCGCATGTCGAAGTACGTCTGGCTCGGCGTGAGCCCCGGTCCCGAGACGGCGACGACCGTCCCGATGACACCCAAACTGGTGACCCTCCGCGTACGGGATGTGTTGACTGTCGTCTCACCAGCCGTCCACACCCTCACGGTGCGGCCGAAGTCGTCGAGGCCGGTCTGCGTCTCCACCCCATTTGGGTCGAACGTGTCCTGGGCGATGGCGAAGACGGGGTTCACGAGCACCGTGCTCACGTGCCCCAGCGCGTCGATTGTCTCCCGCGGGAACATGCCCTCGTCTGGATCGAGCACGACCGACGTGACCCTCGGCAACTCCTGATACGGCCCCGATGCATTCACCCCCTGCGCCGTGACGGTCGTCGAGGTCACGACGCCGTCGGCGCTGCGCCCGTACGTCGTCGTGCGCGTCAGGGTCGGATCCGATGCGCCGGCGTCGAGCGTCTCGGTGTGCACCCGGCCCGGGTGGGCAGCATCATCGTACGTGTAGTCGACGCGCCGCGTGCTGGGCGTCGGGTTCGTCGAAGGCGTGAACGAGGTCGTCCACGCGGTCTGCGCAAGCGAGCGCAGGAAGTGCGTCGAATCAGGCGGGTAGTAGCTGGTCTGAACGGCGGAGAAGACGCCTCCTGTCGTCACGTCCGTCGAGTAGTTGACGTTGCCGTACGGATCGTAGTCGATCTCGCCGAATCGCGTGCGCAGCACGGGGGCAGACGCGGGCGGCGCGCCGAACCGGAAGGTGCTCGCCGAGAAGCTCGGGTTGAAGGTGGTCGAGTACTCTTGCTCGGTCGAATACCAGTAATACTTCTGGATCGTGTAGCTCTGGCCTGTCGTGTTGAACGCGGTGTAGTCGTTGTAGATCGTCGTCGCGCGCACGTTCGCCGACTTCCCGCTCGGCGCAGTCGTTGGCACGTAGTGCACGATCTGGCTCGGTAGCGACCCTTGATAGGCGCTGCCGAGGATGGGGCTTGTGTTCGAATAGTACGTGATGGTCTCTTCTGGACGATTGGGCGAGAACTCGTCAATCCAGTCGAAGCCTAGGAACCCCCGCCCGCGCAGATCGAAGCGCGGCGTCCCGTAGGCGTAACTGCGCGCCTCCTCGCCGCCGACGTCGGCGCCCTGGTAGATCCAGTGGAACAACGCGACGGTCATGTCGCCAGCTCGGCACGCGACCGGGTACGAGCCGCACGCCCCCGTGGATTCGGGCAATGTGGTCGTCTGCCCATAGCTCACTAGCTCCGATGACGGGGCGTCTTGATCGCCCACGACGGAGAGGCGATCGTGGGCGGTGGTGAGTCCCTTGTAGAACACGGGGCCGCCCCCGTTGAGGTCGGCGAGGGTGCCTCCGATCATGTCCGTGATTCCATCTCCGTCGAAGTCCGCGATGGCGAGCGGAATGTCTGTGAGCGGGACGGGTGGGTTCAGGGTGCCGTTCGCGTTCCAGTGGAAGAGCAGCGCCGCGTCGATGCCGGCCTTGTTTGCGGCGATGTGGTACGCGATCAGATCGCTTCGGCCGTCCTGGTCCACGTCCAGCGTGCGCGTGCTCCAGTCGCTCGGAGCCTGGTCATAGTTGGGGAGAGCGCTCGGCGTGAAGTCGTAGATTTCGGTGATGCTGCGTCCGTCGAAGTCTCCGAGTCCCGCGTTCCCCTGGGTGACGAGATGGTGCCAGAAGTGCTGCTGCTTCGGATCCGATGGATCCACTTCGACGGTGTGGGGCGCGAACGCGTCCAGGCTTCCCGAGGTGACGTCCCAGATGGCGAGGTTGCGGTCCGTCCAGGCCACGAGCGGCTCTCCGACCCAGTCACCCTGCAAGAGGTTGTCGACGTTGATCATGCTCTGGTCGAGGCCGGCAAACAGAACACCGACGCCCGAGCCATCCGTCATTCCCTCTGCGCCGAACCGGGTAACCCCGACCCACACGGGCTGGTGCGGGACCATGGGGCCAATCGGCGAGCTCGGACCGGCCTCTGTGTGCTGGTAGAAGATCGAGGGGGTCCCGAAGTTGCCGTTGACGACCGGGACCGTCGACCAAGTGTAGTCGGTGCACCCGTTGACGACGAAGTTCACTCCGAGGCTCAGGAAGAAGAAGGCGGTGGGGTCGATGGGCAGGCAATTCTCGTCGTACGCGGGGGCTGATCCGGGCCAGTGGTGCTCCCAGATCGCCGTGGGCAACCCATTCCCATTCATGTCCACGAAGAACAGCGGGCTGAGCCCCAGTGCGTGCCCGTACCCGTCCGGCCCAGGACCCACGGCGTTGTTTGGGTCCTTCGGGTCGGCAAGCCAAAGGGGAGCGGGCGTCCAGGAATAGGACTGCTTCGACGAATCGAGGTGGAACACCCCGTACTGCCAGTTCAGGGGTCCCTGTCCCGAACCGATACCCTGAGGGGCCACGATCTCCGGCACTCCGTCGCCGTCGAGATCGACCACCTGAGCGCCATCCAGACCCAGTGACTGAAACGGCCCCTTGATCGGAACGTTCGTCGCGCCCGAGGCCGAGAGCTCGGTAAACGTGACGTTGAAATTCTCATCGCTCTTGGCGATGAGGGTGCGTCCGTTGTGCAGGAAGTCGCCGAACAGGAAGATGGGGTACCAGTTACCCAGGGCGGGAGTCGTGTTGAACTGGTAGCCTGACGGCGCAGCCGTGGCCGTCTTCTGCCAGCGCCCGGCGTCCAGGCCGGACGCCGAGTCGTAGGCGAACGTCCGCGTGAGGGTCGTGCCTCCGTGTGCGCCCGACCTGGTGATGGACGTCAGCAGTGACCGACCCGTCCCGGCGCTCGTCGAGTACCCGAGCGAGTACGTCCACACCGGCGCGCACCCACTGCTGTTCGGATCGCAGTTGCCGGTGGCGACCTTGTTCCCGCCGGCGACGGGCGTGGGCCCGAACACGCTGATGGCGCTCAGACGCTGGGACGTGCGAACGTCCATCGGTATCCCTTGCTCGTCGGCCAGGGGCGTCGGGATGGATGCGCCGTAGCGCATGGAGATCGGGTCGGGCCTCGCTTCGTAATGGAAGACGACCTTGCGCATGCCCGAGGACTGGATGGCTCCTGCGGCGTCGGCGCGATTCGTGTACGTGATCGTGTTGATCGAGTACTCCCAGACTCCGACGTGGGTCGCGGTGCCGGGCGCCTGCGACATCGAAAGGTCGTTGTACGTGTAGTGAATGGCATTGCCCTCGAGGTCCTCTGCCGTGTCGAGGAGCCAGTACAGACCGAGCCCCGTATCGGGGTTCGTCCCGTATTGCCTGTAGATGCGGATGTTGCCGGCCTGCGATTGCGCGCGGAAGGCGCGCGCGCCGTTGCCGTCGGTGAACGTCGTGATCTGGGAGTAGCTCTCGAGCTCCGTGTCGAAGGACGTGCCCGCGCCGTTGCTGGTATCGAGCAATCGCTGCCCGTCCAGACAGAGAGCGTCCTTGCCGTCCAGGTTGACCGGCAAGGCCTTCTGGTCGATGGCGTAGATCCGTGGGCACGGTCCGATGCTGGACAGTCCGCCGAGCGACCAGCCGACTCCGAGCACGCCGTTGCCGGCACCACTCGAGTACTCCAGGGAGAGCTTCGGCGCCATGCCCATCCGACCGGGAGGCACGTCGATGGGCATTGCGTAGTGATACTGCCCGTCTGCACCCACCCGGCCGCCTCCGGGCAAGGACACGTCGTTGCCCGCGCTGACGACCGGATTGACCGGCCAACTCGGTGTGATGGGAGCTGGAGGTCCCTCGTGCCGGTCGCTGTGAGCACCGGCGCCGGAGCCCGGGTGGGTGGAGCCGTCGCTGGCTCCGCATGCGAGCAAGGCAGCCAGTGACAGCCCGATGCACCCTCGGACCCAGTGTGCGCGCACGATACCAAGCTGCCCAGACATCTCGCCCTCCCTCCAGCCAACAGCAGGCCGCAGATGTCTGTAGACGCGCGCTGCGGCGAGTTGTCTCAGAGAGAAGCGCGCCGGCGGGACACAAGACCGCTCCTCGGCCGGCGGGCGAACGGCGGGCTCGGCGCAGGGCCCTGCCCTTCCGCTCTCACTGTAGCGCAGGCTCGCGGAGCTGCCGCGCGCGCGATGAGGCGTCCCCTCCCTCCGCTCACTCCTCCATCGGCACCGGCACCGCGTCCCTCCGCGTCGCGACGAGGGTCACGCCCGCGGCCGTGACGACCGCCGCCAGCGCCAGGCGCTCGCTGATGGTGCTCCCGAGCTGGAGCCAGGCGAGCACCGCCGCGAGCACCGGCTGCACGTAGATGTAGATCGACACGAGCGTGGGGCTCGATCGCTCGAGCGCCCACGCGTTGCACAGGTACGCGACGATGGTCGGCATCGCGACGATGTAGGCCAGCAAACCCCAGCCCCGGGCCGTCCACGACGCGGCGCCGGCGAGCAGGTCCGGCATGCCGAGCGGCGCGAAGAGGAGCGCGCCCCACGTGAAGATCCAGGTGACGACCGTGAGCGTCCCCAGGCGCTGGATGGTCGCGCGCGACAGCACGATGTAGAGGGAGTAGGAGACGCAGTTCGCGAGGATGACGAGCGCCCCCAGGTCCACCGTCCCGACGCCGGTGAGCCAGACGACGCCCGTGATGGACGTCGCCAGGCCGATGCCGAGGCGCCAGCTCGGGCGCTCGTGTCCGAGGACGACGGCGATGGCCGCCGTGAAGACGGGGATGGTGACGCTGAGGAGCGCGGCGTTCACCGGCGCCGTCATGCGCAGCCCGACGAGGAAGAGCGTCTGGTTGAGGGCGATGCCGAGGATCGACAGCACGGCGAGCCGCCCCTGATCGCGCAGGGTCGCGGGGCGCAGCGCGCCGGTCGCGCGCGTGAAGGCCTGGAAGAACACGGCCGCGCCCAGCATGCGGACCATCGCCACCGCGAACGGCGAGACGCCCTCGCCCCCCGCGGACGGCGGCCCCATCAGGATCTTGCCCTCGACCGTCTGGGAGGCGAACGCGACCTGGACGACCACGAGGGCCGCGTGAACGCGCAGGTCGGGTGCGGCACGCGCCGGGGTCGTCGTCATCGCCCGGAAGCTTCGCACAGCGGCGGGGCGCCCTCAGCTGGCGTGCACCTAGAACATGTTCTAGTCTGCTCGCGCCCGAGGTGCGTGCGATGAGGGTCCACCAGCAGCTCTACGTCGGCGGCGAGCTCGTCTCCCCGTCCGGCACCGCGAAGATCGAGGTCCGCTCGCCGGCGACGGGCGAGCTCGTGGGGACGGTCCCCGACGGCACCGCGGCCGACATCGACCGCGCCGTCGCCGCGGCGCGCGAGGCGTTCGACCGCGGGCCGTGGCCGCGATGGACGCCCGGTGAGCGCGCGGACGCGCTGGCACGGTTGAACGAGCAGCTCACGCTGCGCTCGGAGGAGTTCGCCAGCGTCATCGCCTCCGAGGTCGGCTCGCCGATCACGTTCGCGCTCGCGGTCCAGGCCGTCTCGCCGACCATGGTGCTCGCGTACTACGCCGAGCTCGCGCGCACGTTCGTGTTCGACGAGCTGCGCGAGGGCGTCCTCGGAAAGTCGTGGGTCCTGCGCGAGCCCATGGGGGTCGTGGGCGCGATCATCCCGTGGAACGTGCCGCTGTTCGTCGCGATCCTGAAGCTCGCGCCCGCGCTGGCCGCGGGGTGCACGGTGGTCCTCAAGCCCCCGCCCGAGACGCCGCTCTTCGCGTACGTGCTGGCGGAGGCGATCGAGGCGGCCGGGTTGCCCAAGGGGGTCGTGAACATCGTGGCCGCGAGCCGCGAGGTCGGCGAGCACCTGGTGAGGCATCCGGGCGTGGACAAGGTGAGCTTCACGGGGAGCACCGGCGCGGGGCGGAAGATCGGCGCCATCTGCGGCGAGCTTCTTCGCCCGGTCACCCTGGAGCTCGGCGGCAAGTCGGCGGCCATCCTGCTCGACGACGTCGATCTCGAGTCGCAGATCCCCGAGCTGCTGCCGTTCGCGATGATGAACAGCGGGCAGGCGTGCATCGCGCAGACGCGCATCCTGGCCTCGCGCAGGCGGTACGCCGAGGTCGTCGAGGTGCTGACCGAGGAGGTGCGAAGGCAGAAGACGGGTGATCCCTTCGACCCCGAGACGTTCTGCGGCCCGCTCATCGCGGAGCGGCAGCGCGCGCGGGTCGAGGGGTTCATCGCGCAGGGACGCGAGCAGGGGGCGCGGGTGACGATCGGCGGCGGCCGGCCGCGCGCGCCCGAGCTCGCCCGGGGCTGGTACGTCGAGCCGACGGTGTTCGCCGACGTCGACAACGGCATGACCATCGCTCAGGAGGAGATCTTCGGCCCGGTGCTGGCCGTGATTCCGTACGACGACGAGGGCGACGCCGTGCGCATCGCGAACGCATCGCGTTACGGCCTCGCCGGCTCGGTGTGGACGAAGGACGTGGCTCGCGGGCTCGCCATCGCGCGGCAGGTGCGGACCGGGACGTTCACGGTCAACGGCTGCACGCTCGACTTCGCGACGCCGTTCGGCGGCTACAAGGAGTCGGGCCTCGGGCGCGAGCTGGGACCCGAGGGCCTCGCCGCGTTCCTCGCGATCAAGTCGGTGAACATGCCGTTCGACTACCAGCCGGAGTAGGGGTCCCGGGCGCGTCTTGCGCCCCTGGCCTCGGCATAGGAGAAGGGATCGACAGGGCAGCCCGCAGAACCGACGCAATCCACGCCGTCGGCGTGATGTTCGAGCAGATGCAGGGTTGAGCGGCAAGCGCTGGCCGGAGTTCCAGCCGCGCTCCAACGTTGCCGTGAGGCTGGGGTCATCTCTCGATCCAGTGCGACATGTCGCCTCCGCAGCTCGTCGCGATGTAGGCGCGACCCGCTGCGACGGCCTCGCGAGCTCGTCGACTCGAGGATCGTCGGGAACATCGGATCGCCCGCGAAATCATGGGGCGCGGTTGTGCGCGGCTCACAGGTCCAGTTGTTGCGATTCGTCCCTGCATGACGAACGCTCCTGCATTCAACTCGCTGCGTCGTGCGTCCTGCCTTCTCGCCCTCCTCGGCGCTGCCGCGTGCTCCACCGGGGTCGGCCCGGAGAGCACCGGGACCAGCGGCAGCGATCTCTCGTCGTGTGCGGGCGGCTCGACGCTGAAGGGCGTCGACGTCTCGAGCTACCAGGGATCGATCGACTGGAGCTCCGCCAAGGCGGCCGGCATCGCGTTCGGCTTCGCGAAGGCGACCGAAGGCGAGACGCTGGTCGACTCGACCTTCCAGTCCAACTGGAGCGGGATGAAGGCCGCGGGCGTCGTGCGCGGCGCGTACCACTTCTTCCACCCGAGCGAGAGCGCGACGACGCAGGCGAACTTCGTGCTGTCGACGGTAGGCACGCTCGAAGCGGGTGACCTGCCCATCGTGCTCGACTTCGAGGTCCTCGACGGCGTGTCCGAGGCGACCGCGGTGGCCTACGCCGTGACGTTCCTCGAGACGGTGTCGAGCGCCACGGGCAAGACGGCGATCGTCTACCTGAGCTCGGAGTTTCTCTCGGGCTCGTACTCCGCGCTCTCGAAGTACCCGGTCTGGGTCGCGAACTACGGCGTGTCGTGCCCCGGCCTGCCGCCCGAGTGGTCGGCGTGGAGCTTCTGGCAGAACTCCGACAGCGGCAGCGTGAGCGGCATCTCCGGCGGCACCGACACCGACGTGTTCAACGGCTCGCTGTCCGCCCTCACCGCGCTGGCGGGTGGATCGGGCGGAGGTGGTGGCGGTAGCAGCAGCGGGGGCGGTGGAGGAGGAGGCAGCGGCTCCTCGACGTGCACGCTCGCCGGGCAGACGTACGCGCAGAACACGTGCACCGAGACGCTGCAGTGCGACGGCGGAGCGTGGGTCGCGCGGTCGAGCGACGCCTCGAGCTGCCTCGGCGGCGTCGAGCCCGGCGGGGCGTGCCTCACGGACGCGGGCGCGGTCGAGCCGGAGGACACGTGCACCTCGACGCTGCAGTGCGACGGCGGCGTGTGGGTCGATCGCGTGAGCGATCCGGCCGCGTGCCTCGGCAGCACGACGACGTCGTGCGACCTCGCGGGCGTCACCTACCCGCAGAACACGTGCACCGAGACGCTCCAGTGCGACAGCGGCTCGTGGGTGGCGCGCACGAGCGATCCGTCGAGCTGCGACCAGGGGGTCGAGCCGAGCGGGGCCTGCCTCACGGACTCGGGCTCCGTCGTGCCTCAGAACACGTGCACGACGACGCTGCAGTGCGACGACGGCGTGTGGGTCGCGCGCTCGGGCGACCCGTCCGCCTGCCTCTGACGTTCAGGGAACCGCGGCCCGCGCGCGGTGTCCCTACAGGGATGACACCGTACCGCGCGTGCGCTGCTCCCCGCGCCGAGCTGATCGAGGCCGATGTCGTGCGCTTCGGCGTGCGAATGCGGCGGGCGCGACGGCTGCGGCGAGCCGGCGTCGTCACCACCCTCGCCGCGCTGTGGGTCGGCCTCGTGGTCTCCGTCCACGGGCTCGGTCGGGGCTCGCCCCCGCCGACCGCGCGAAGGGCCGAGGTGGGCTACCTGCCCGTCCAGGTCCTCCAGGTCACGCCGGGGATGTGCGCCCCCGGTCAGCACGACCGCGGAGAGACGCGGTTTGCGCTGGCCGTCGAGGGGCTGGACGAGTGTCCCTGGTTCTGACGGACCCCTTGGGACTCATGGCGGAGAGCGTCGCCCTCGCCGTCGTCGCCCAGCTCGGTGCGGCGACTACTCCGGCGGCTGGTCCGTCGACCGCGCCGACGCTAGCCACGTTCGCCAAGCGGTGGACGTCGGGCGAGCTGACGAGGCTGTACCCGGATCATGTGAAGGCCATCCACCAGGACGACAACCGGGAACGCTTGGCGAAGTTGCTGGCGACGAAGCTCGACGGCGGCCCGTGGCGCACACTGGGCTCCGTCCCGCTCGACCGCGTTACGGTGGAGCATGCTTTCACGGCGATGCAGGCACTACCGCCAATTAGGTCCGCAGGTTGTCACGTACCGAACGGGCCGAACGGCGCATCCGCGTTGGCGACCGATCAGGGGTCGTCGTCGTCGCCGCCGTCTGGGCCCAGATTCGGGTTGGGGGCTTGTGGGGCCGGAGGGGGGGTCGATAGCGCCGTATTCCACTGGTCGGCGGTCATGCACTCCGAGAAAGCGATGAAGAGATTCTCGTTGCAACCGAGCTCGTCTCCGCTGAGGGACATGCTGAGGTAGCCCCCCGCGTCCAGGCTGTCCCCCGCATCCGGGTTGCCGAAGTGCTGATTGCAGAGCGGGATGTCGGCCGGGTTCGGGCACACGCGGTACACGCAGTCGATCTGGTCGTACTTGCAATTGGCGCCGAAGAGGGTGACGGCCAGTGTGATATCGGTCGTTTCCTGGACGGGGCATCGCAGCGCGATCGATTGCGCATCACTGCACTGGCCGATCGCCTGGTTCGCCTGCAGGAGCCCACCCCACAGGTTCGGGCCCCAGACGGAGGGGGCGGTCCCCCCGGCGGAGCAGTAGGGCAGCGCCTGGTTCGTGATCGCCGCGATCGTCGACATGTACTGGGTGTCTCGCGACTCCTGCGGGCAACCGGCGTGGACGTCCGACGCTATCGCCAGCGTGTAGAAGGTCATCTCGCTGATCAGCCGGTTGCACGTCGCCTCCGGGTTCGCGAAGCCGTTGCTCTGCGCGCTCGCCGGCACGGCGCCCTGCCCCCAGGAGGCCGCCGCGAGCAGCGAGTTGAGGTCGTTGGTGACGCCGAAGGTCCCGTTGCCGTTCGAGAAGGCCACGGGGACGGCGGCCCACTCCGCGCCGCCGACGAGCGCGATGTCCGCCTTGCCGTCGCCGTTGTAGTCGCCGGACGTCGGGAGGACGCCCGGCTCCGAGGCCCAGATGGGAAAGGTCACCGTGTTGATCTGGAGGATATCGGTGAAGCTCCCGTCGCCGTTGGAGAGGGCGAGCGGGATGCCGTCCCAGGTCGCGCCGCCGACGAGGGCGATGTCCCCCTTGCCGTCGCCGTCGAAGTCGCCGGCGAGGGGGGTCACGCCCGGCTCGGCGGCGAGCGCGGCGAACGCGGGGTTGGCGATGTTGGTCACGTTGAACGTGCCGCTCGGGTTCGAGAGGGTCGAGCTCGAGAGGGCGACGAGGACCGTATTCCAGCCGGCGCCACCGACGAACGCGATGTCCCCCTTGCCGTCGTGGTTGAAGTCGCCCGCGATGGCGCGTGCGCCCGCCTGGGTCGCCGCCGCCGGCAGGGTCGCCACGACCGAGTTCGTGACGTTGAACGTGCCGTCGCCGTTGGAGAAGGCGACGGGGACCGTGTTCCAGCCGACGCCCCCGACGAGCGCGATGTCCCACTTGCCGTCGCCGTTGAAGTCGCCCGCGACGGGGTACGCGCCGGCCTCCTGCGCGTAGCCGGCGAAGATGCTGGCGGCGGCGTTCGTGACGTTGAACGTGCCGTCGCCGTTGGAGAAACCGACCATGACCGTGTTCCACCCGACGCCGCCGGTGAGGGCGATGTCGGTCTTCCGGTCGCCGTTGAAGTCGCCGGTGACCATCAGGGCGCCGACCTGCCCCGCGGAGACGTCGAGCGCGCCCCCAGCCGCGTTGGTGACGTTGAACGTCCCGTCTCCGTTGGAGAAACCGACGGGGAGCGTCTGCCAGCCGACGCCCCCCACGAGCGCGAGGTCGGCGCGACAGTCTCCGTTGAAGTCTCCCGCGATGTGACACAAGGTCTGAGCCGGAAGCACCGTGATGCCCGCCGCGGAGGTGCCCGTGGCCCCACCGCCGCTGGCGCCAGTGCCGCAGGCCGTCGAGGCGAGTATGCCTGCCGCCGCCGTGATGACGGCCGCGAGCGTGATTCCCTTCTTCATGACGTGTCCCTTCGTGTGATGGAGGAGTCCCACCGGGGGGCTCTTCGCTTCATGGACGAGAGACACGGCGAGCCGCCGGAGCGTCTCACGGCGACGCAAAGAAACCGCCGCACTCCCCCCTCACCCCACGTGCTGCCGGGCGACGAGCCCCGCCACGCTCACCTCGACCTGGCTGCGCACCAGCGCGACGAGGCTGTTGAGCTCCGACTCGGACACGCGCAGGCGCCCCGTCAGCTCGCGCCGCGTCTCCTCGTGCAGCGCCTCGCGCGCCGACGCGAGCCAGCGCGCGACGGTGGCGCGCGAGACGTTCTCCATGGCGGCGAGCTGGGGGAGCGTGAGCCCGTTCACGAGGTGCAGGAGCAGGAGCGTCCGTTGCTTCACGGGGATCGTGGCCAGGGCGGCGCGTATCGCGTCCTCGAACTCCACCTTGTACCGCGCCTTCAACAGCAGGAGCTCGGGGCCCGCGGTCGTCCCGAGATCGCGCGCGCCCGTCTGCAGCTCGTCGTGCGGCTGATCCCCCTTGTTCCGCCGCAGGTTGAGCGCGGTCCGCCTCGCGCTGGTCGCCAGCCAGCCCCGGAGGCTCGCCCGCCCGGCGTAGGCGGCGAGCCCGAGCGGCTCATCGCCCACGCGTACGAGGAGCTTCATGCCGAGGATCTGCGCGACCTCGTCCGCGAGCGCCGGCGAGCCGTCGACACGCCGGAGCGCCCGGGAGACCTCGGCGCGCAGGGTCTCGTGCATCGCGGCGAGCGCCGCGCCGTCGCCGAGCAGCACCCCGCACGCGAGGTAGAGGTCGGCGGCGCGCTCGACGGGGGGCAACCCGGGCGTGCTGCGCTCCGCCAGGTAGCGCATGAACGCTTCGGGGGGGACCGTGATCGCCGGCCACGCAGCGCGCCCGGCGTGGAGGAGGGCACGAGGGCCCGCGTCGTCCGACACGCCGTACGATAGCAAACGGGCTCCGACGCGCTCCAAGGAACGCGTCACGCCCTCTCCGCGCGCCGCGCCGCCGTTTCGTGCATGATCGCCGGGCCATGGAAGCCCTGGAACCGTCTGCCTGCCTGAGCGACGAGCACATCACGGCGTTCGTCGAGGGGAGCCTCTCACCCGCGGAGCGGGCGACGTGCGAAGCGCACCTGACAGAGTGCGACGCTTGCCGGCGCCTCGTCGCCGAGAGCTCCGCCGACGTCGAACTGCGGTCGGGGCCCCTCGGCGAGGAGCTCACGCTGCGTGCGGTGGACGCGAGCGACTACGAGGTCGGGCGCGAGATCGCCCGGGGAGGAATGGGGCGCATCTTCGTCGCCTGGGATCGCCGTCACCTGAGGCGCGTGGCGATCAAGGTGCTCCTCGGCCAGTCCGCGGCCCTGGCGACGCGGTTCCTCCGCGAGGTCCGCATCACCGCGATGCTCCAGCATCCCGCGATCATTCCGCTTTACGAGGCAGGCCTCTGGTCCTCGGGCGAGCCGTTCTTCGCCATGAAGCTGGTGGAGGGGCGACCTCTCGGCGAGGTCGTGGCCGAGACCCGCTCGCTCGCCGAGCGAATGAACCTCCTGCCCAGCATCGTCGCCGTCACGGACGCGCTCGCGTACGCCCACGAGCAGCGCGTGGTCCATCGCGATCTGAAGCCGAGCAACGTGCTCCTCGGAGCGTTCGGCGAGACGGTCGTCATCGACTGGGGACTCGCGAAGGAGCTCGACGACTCCTCCCCGAGCAAGGGCGCGTCGCTCGCGGTCGAGGCCGACGCCGAGCTGACGGCGGCGGGTCAAGCGCTGGGGACTCCTTGCTACATGGCGCCCGAGCAGGCGCGTGGAGAGGCGGTCGATGCGCGCGCCGACGTGTACGCCCTCGGAGCGCTGCTCTACCACCTGTTTGCAGGCCTCCCTCCGTTCGCGGGTCTGTCCGCGAAGGTGGTGCTCGAGAAGCTCCTCGCCGGGTCCCCCCCGCCGCTCGCCGAGAAGGTCCCGGACCTCGCCCCCGATCTTCTCACGATCGTGACCAAGGCGATGGCCCGTGAGCCTTCGAATCGATACGCCACCGCCCGAGCGATGGCGGACGACCTCCGGCGCTTCGCGAACGGCCAGCTGGTGTCGGCGCACCGCTATTCCATCGCCGCTCTGGCCCGGCGCTGGGTCGCGCGTCATCGCGCCCTCGTCGGCATGGCGGTCGCCCTCCTCGTGGCCGTGGGCATCACGGCGGGGGTGAGCGTCCGGCGGATCGTGCGAGAGCGGGATCGGGCGGACCTGGCCCGCGCAGAAGCCGACCGGGATCGCGCGGCAGCCGTGAGCCAGAGGGACGCCGCGGAGAAGCTCGTGGGCTTCATCATCGGAGAGCTCCGGCGCCGGCTCGAGGCGCTGGGGAAGCTCGATCTGCTCGCGGGGATCGGCAAGGAGGTCGAGGGCTATTACGACTCGCTCGGGCCGTCGGGTAACGCACCGGCGCTCGGAGCCCTCCTCCGGCGCGGCGCCGCGCTCGATGCGCTCGCGTCCGTCGAGGTCAAGAAGCGCGATTTCGTGGCCGCCGAGCTACTCGCTCGCGCCGCCATCGACGTCTACACGCGAGCCAAGGCGCAGGCTCCGCACGACTTCGACGCAGCCGCCGGGCTCGCCAGCGCGGAGATCTCCCTCGCGCGCGTCCTCATCAGCACGCAGCGCGGAGACGACGCGATCGCCGCAGCCCGGCACGTCGACACCACGACGACCGCCCTCGCCCGCGAGCACGACGAGCCGCGGGCCTGGGTGCTCGCCGCGCTGGCTCGAGGGGTGCTCGGTCCGGCGCTGGCGATCCACAACGACTTCGCGGGGGCGCGAAGCGCAGCGTCGCGCGGGCGGGAAGCGCTCGCGCGAGTCGGGGAGGCGACGGCCCTGGATCTCGAGTGGAAGGACGTCCTCGCGACGGCGTACGACCGGATCGGCAACACGGGGATCCGTACCTTCGACTACGGCGATGCGGCGGTGGCCTACCGGGCACAGAACGCGCTGCGCCGCGAGGAACTCGAGTCGGAGCCCGCGCACGTCGATCGTCTCGCGGCGCTCGTCGTGGGTCTTCGAGGTCTCGGCTTCGCAGAAGAGAATCGCGGCGACCACGAAGCGGCGCTCTCCGCGTATCGAGAGGCCATGGTGATTCGCCGGGATCTCCTGGTCCGCGAGCCGCTGAACTTCGACCTGTTGTACGACCAGGCGGTCGCGCTCGAGTCTCTGTGCGTGATCGAGGGGGAGTGGAGCCCGTTCGCGGCGGCGGAACCGGTGTGCACGGAGGCTCGCGCGACGGCGGAGCAGCTGGTCGCGGCCCGCCCCGATGACGCCCTGTCGGAGGCCGCGCTCGGCCGCGCGGTGCGGGCGAGGGGGCAGCTGCTGCTCACGGCACGCCGCTACCACGAGGCGCAGGAGCACTTCGAGCGAGCGCTCGACATCGCGAGCCGGGTCCTCGCTCAGGACCCCGGGAACGAGTACTTCAAGAGCACGGTGATCGGTTCGGGCCAGCAGCTCGCCCAGGCCGAGCTCGCGCTCGGGCGCCCCGCCGACGCGCAGCGTCACGCGCTGCAGGCGGTGGCCATCGCCCAGCAGGAGCTCGTGGAGGCGCCCGCCGCGCAGTTCTTCGAGAATGCCCTGGGGTTGGCCTCGGTGACTCTCGGGGACGCCGAGCGTGCGCTCAGGGCTCGTGCGGAGGCGCGCGCGGCCTATTCGCGAGCGATGGGCGCCTTTGAGCGCGCCATCGCGGCGGACTCGACCGACTGGGATTCCACCGTGGGTCTGGCGATCGCGTGCACGAAGCTGGCGAAGCTCGAGCCGGACGCGTCGACGCAGGGCGCGCTCCGTGCCCGTGCGTCGGCGCTCGTCGCGCCGCTGGAGGCCGCCGGGAAGCTGTCTCCGGCGACACGGCAGGACCTCGAGGACGCCCGGAACTAGCCGAGTCGCAGTCGGGGTTCTGTCGTCCCGCCGTCGGGCAGGAGGTCCACCAGGGCTGACCGGATCCGCGGGGTCGAAAGTGGTGACGCCGTGACGACACCGACTGGACCCACGGGGCCGACTGGTCCGTGCCTCGAGGCGGACGGGCTGCGTTTCTCGCACGTCTGCGCGCGCACCCGCTTCATCGACGGGACGCGGGAGCAAGAGCTGCCCGTCGGCGCTCACCCATTGTGGGATGCCATCCGTTCCGGTCGCGCGATCCTGCAGATCGTGCGCGGGCCGGCGGCGCAGCGCCTCCCGTCGAACTGGGCGATCCCGATCGGCGAGGACCAGCGCGTCCTCGGCTACGTGCGGGCGCCCGTCAGCGACGGCGGCGAGGCAATCGTCGCCGTCGTCGTGCGCGCCGACACGCTGCCCGCGCCGGTACTGGACGAGTCGGAGCGCGTGCGCATCGCAGCCGCGCTCGCCGATGAGCTGGAGAAGGAGCTGGAGCCATGAGCACCATTCGCGCCGCTATTCTCGTCCGTCTGAGCCAGGCCGACCCACGTGCCGCTGCGCACGAGGTCGACTCGGTACACGTGCAGGTCGCGGAGGGCCGCCGCTCGGGCGCCGAGATGGGGTGGAGCTGCGAGGATCGGCACATCTTCGTCGACGACGGCGTCAGCGGCGCCGAGTGCCTCAAACGCCCCGGGCTCACGGCGTGCTTCGCCGCAGCCGAGCGCAAGGAGTTCGACGTCGCCGTAGTGCGTGACATGGCTCGACTCTCGCGCGCCGAGGCGGCAAGAGCGATCTGGCTGCTGGTGGAGCTTCAGACCCGTGGAGTGCGCGTGTGGTCCTGGGCCAACCGGCGCTTCTGCGAGACCAGCGGCTCGGGCTTCATCCTGACCGCGGTCGACGCGGTGCAGTCGGAGGAGTACCGACGCACTATCGGGCGCGACGTCAAGCGCGCGCTGCGCACGCGCACCGAGAAGGGCTTCGCCGTCACGCACGCGACGTTCGGCTACGGACTCGTGCGCGACGCCGAGGGTAGACCGTGGTGGCAGATCGACCCCAACCAGATGGCGATCGTGATCCACATCGGCGAGACGTTCGTGGCGTGCGGCGGCTCGCTGACCGCGACGGCCATGCGCCTCAATGTCGAGGGCGTGTCGTCTCCCCGCGGCTCGACCTGGCGCGCGCAGACCGTGGCCAACCTGCTGCGGCAGCCGCTGTACCGGGGCGTGCTTCAGTGGGGCCGTGAGCGCAAGGTGCACGACGGACCGACCGGCAAGCGGGTGCGGGCCCCGGCTGGGGAGGTCCTTCAGGTACAACACCCGGAGCTGAAGATCTGGCCGGACCCGCTGCTCGCGCGCATTCGACGAGCTTCTCGCCGGGACGCACGCGAAGCGGCGTGAGGCGGGCGCAGCTCGGCCCGCGCACCTTGCATCCAGCTATCTCCTCTGCTCGATGTGTGAGCACGGGGTGACCGTCTGCCGCCACCCGTACCCGAAGTACGCGTGCGCCTGGCACGCGAGCCGCGGGTCGTCCGTCTGCATCGGGATCGGCTACCGCAACGAGCCGGAAGTCGACGCCGCGCTGCTCGAGTGCGTCGCGCCGCTCATCGAGGGCGACGTGGCGGACCGCGCGCTCGCCGACCTGCGGGAACGGCTCGACGCGCGTGCGCGTGTCGGCGGCCGTGACGCCGAGCGCGAGCGTCTCCAGCGGGTCGCAGCCGACGCCGACAGGCGCGCACCGAACCTCGCTCAGGCGATCGCCGCGGGCAAGGCGATGGCGCCGTTGCTCGAGGCGATGGACGCCGAGACGAAGCGGGCCGAGGCGACGCGGGCGGAGCTTGCGCGACTGGAGACCTCGGTGCCTGCCACGCTCGACGTCCACCGGGTCGTCGCTGACACGCGCGAGCGCCTCGCCGAGCTGGCCACGCTGCGCCGGCGTGGCGGCGTGGGCGCCCGCCCCGTTCTGGCGGCGGTCCTCGGCAAGGAGCACTTCGTGGCCACCCCCGTCCTTGTCAACGGTCGTCGAACGTGGCAACTGATGGCGAAGGTCGCTCGCGGCTACCTGTCCAACATCGTCTCCCTCTCCAACGGCATCTCGGGTCGGGGGTGTCGGGGGACAGCGTTGGAGGGCCAGGACCGGGCGCGACGGTGAGCCCGACGCGAGCATCCTAGGCACCATGCACGGTGCAGCACCGCGGCAGGTGGCGCCCTGGGCGCTGGCGGTGGTCCTCCTCGGATCGCTGGCCGTCACGGGCTGTGCTGCGACGACCACGGCGCGACTGCACCTGCCTCCGCTGCAGACCGTCTCGCACGTGGAGCTCGAGCGGTACCTGGGCACCTGGTACGAGATCGCCGCGATTCCCCAGTGGTTCGAGCGGGGTTGCACGGCCACGACCGCGACCTACGCCCTTCGTCCGGACGGGCAGATCGACGTCCTGAATCGCTGCCGGAAGGGGTCGATCGACGGCAGCGAGAAGGTCGCCAGGGGCCGCGCGAAGGTCGTCGATCGCGTGACCAACGCCAAGCTCGAGGTCAGCTTCTTCCGTCCATTCTGGGGCGACTACTGGATCATCGATCTCGGCTCCGGCTACGAGTACGCGGTCGTCGGCGATCCCGGGCGCGACTACCTCTGGATCCTGAGCCGGACCCCCACCCTGGACGGCGCCGTCTACGACGGGCTCCTCGGACGCCTCCGCGAGCAGGGCTACGAGGTCGACCGGCTCGTGCGAACGCAGCAACCGGGCGGATGAGAGGCCAGCGTCGGGCTGGCCGTACGCTCGCGAGGTGGTCACTGCTTTCGGAACGTCATCCAGACGAGCGGATTCGAGTTCGGCACGTACGACCACTCCACACCGGCGTCGGAGGTCACGGCAGAGTAGGGCCACTCCCCCGGCAATGCGTACGTCATACCGTTCTCGCAAGTGACCTCGACTCCGATGCAGCTCTGGGTGCAAAAGGAGTCGCCGGCGTCGACCGGATAGAGGTCATAGCTGCCCGTAATACCGCCCCCGTCCGCGCCCGCCCCGGCAAAATCGATGCGCGTGGCGCCCCCGCTGATGACCCACACGACCGAGTTGCCAGTCGCCATCGTGCTCGCGTCCTGCTCGTAGAGCGTCGTCTGCACGAGGTAGTAGGTCCCATCCACGATGGTGCCGGCCACGGCCGCGGGGACCGTCGCGGTCGAAGTGACCTGCAGGGAGGGTGGAACGCCGACCGCCGTCAACGCATTGCATGCTCCGTCGGGGATGCCCGCGTCGAGGGAGGCTTCTCCGGGCGCGTCCACCGCAGCGTCGACGGACGAGTCGCCGGTGCTGCTGTCGATGGGAGCGTCGATGCCCGCGTCACCGGGGGGGTCGTCAGCTTCGCCCGCCGCATCGGTGGGGGCCCCGGAGTCGCCTCCGTCGGGCTCTGTCGGAGCGTCCGCGCCAGTCGGAGCATCACCGGCCGAGGAGTCGACCGACGCCGAATCCGTGGTCGCGTCCTGTCCGGCGGGCGCGTCGCTCCCTGTCGAAGAATCGGGAGCCCCGGTGTCGGACGGCTCCGTGACGTCGCCCTTGCCCGCATCTGCCGGTGCAGCGGGTGAAGATGGGGAGCAGCCAGCGCCGTAGGCGCCGGTCCCGACGATCAGCGCACCTGCTGACATCACTGCAATCAGGCTTCGCGTGGACACGGCGCGCCTCCCTCCCGTTCGGAACCGAGGAGCGTACGCCGCTTTTCGCTTCCTGGCTGCCTTGTACGCCCCCACTACAGCTGCCCTTCGCTGCCCAAACTACAACACGAAGTCTCGCAGGTTTGTCGTGACGAGCAGGGCACCGATGCGCACTGCCACGGTGCCGATCAACGCGTCGAGCGCGCAGCACCGGATCGGGCGTCCCGCATGTCATCAGAACGACGTACATGCCGGAGCCGAAAACACGTCTGATTTCGAAGGTACGAACGTGGCCGCGAGGGGTATCGCGGGGTACGGTTCTCCGCATCTCGGGCCGCCGCGAATGGCGGCCTGTCTTGGCCATTTGAGGAGGGCTTCACATGCGCACCATTCTTCAGTCGCGATTCTTCTTGGTCTCGGGCCTCGGCGCGCTCGCCGCCGCCTGCGTCGTCAGCGCCTGCAGCAGCAGCGACAACGGCAATTCGAACCACTCCGATTCCGGCACCGAGGCGGGCGGATCGTCGAGCGGGAGCAGCTCGGGTGCGTCGTCGAGCGGCTCGGGCTCGTCGAGCGGATCGACCTCGTCCAGCGGCTCGTCGAGCGGCGTGGCCGAGGCCGGCGAGGCGTCGACGACGGGCGAGGGCGGCGCCTGCACGACGGTGAACGTCTACAACTTCGACAGCTGGTGCACGGTCAGCGTCGGCGGCGCCGCGACCGCCGCCGCGGCGACGTACAGCGCGTGTGTGATTCCAGGTGAATCCATCCTGATCGACGTCGGTCCGAAGAACAGCACCTTCGAGCTCGGGCCGGATCCGTTCGTCTACGCGTCGGGCCCCGGCACCGCCACCGACGGCGGCGGCCTGACGTCCACGCTCAATCTCCTGGTCGGCTCGACGCCTGCTTGCGTACTCCTGTGCTGCCCCTTCGCGAACGGCACCGGCTGCGACAGCAGCGAGACCGGCTACACGGCGTTCCTCGCGAACTGCAACCAGTAGCGCACGGTCAGCGGACAGAGGTCGAAGCCCGGGGCGTACGTACGTCAGATAGCCGTATCCGCGACCCAGGATGTGGTCGAGATCGTTCAGCGCCACGTTCGCCAGCAGTGGGGAGAGCGGGGACCCTAGCGTCCTCGTTCCGTACGGGACCCAGATCGAGGCCGTCGTCTCGGGCGGGGGAACCGCGATCACCTTCCCCGTTGCGGACGCCGGCGCCGGAATCCTCGCTCCCGCCGTCGACCTGACGATCGATTCCTTCGGACCCGTGCAGCCGCCCGTCTACGTGGCCAGCGGGCAAGCGTACACGCTCAAGGTCAAGGCCAACGTCCACGAGGACGGCGGGACGGGCCCCTCCGTGGAAGGGCTCAGCATCTCGTTCGCTTCCACGACGGGTGCCACCTTCTCACCCGCCACGGTTGCTACCGACACCAACGGCGTGGCCACGTCGAACGTCATCGTCCCCTACGGGACGCCTCTCACCGCCATCATCTCCGGTGGCGGAACGGTCGTCACGCTGCCGAGCGGTGATGCGCGGCTCGCGGTGGGCCCGGTCATCACCTTGGACGCGTCGCTCGATGTCCCGCCGGATGCCGGAGTCGGCGACTCGCCGGTCGCCTGCACGGTGACCGCCACCGCCCAGGTCGGAGACGCGGCGATCGTCGGTCTCCCCGTGACCTTTGGCGTCACGGCCATTCAGGCGGCAACAGGGAGCGTCGCGATCGCCGGCCCCGCCTCGCCTATCCTGACCGCGGATGGGGGATCCGCCTCGTACACGTTCCTCGTGCCGCCCGCCGTCTTGCACTTCACGGCGGTGGTCTCGGGTGGAGGGGCGGTCGCAACCACGAATTACCCACCGGCGGACGACTGACGTCATTCGCGTCGCCGTCGCGATGCCTTCCGTGCTGCGAATGCCTCGCTTTTCTGTTCGGGCCCCGGCACCGCCACCGACGGCGGCGCGAACTGCACGTCGAGGGCGGAGATGGCCTGGGACGTGTCGCACTCGTAACCGTGGAGGGCCGCGCCGTCACGGCGATCGGCAAGATCGGCATCCTCCCTGGCCTCCGAGCTCGCTGTAACTTACGCTACCTACATGCCGCAGACCGGCAGTTCGACCGTCTCGGAGTACATCGCGCCTCTTTCGTCCCGCGAGCGGCTCATCCTGGCGGAGTGGGAGCGTGCGCGGGTGAGCCGCGTCACGCGTGTCGACGTCGCTGGCCGCGGCATTCACCCGGGAGGCCATCCGCGATCTCTACGACCTCGAGCAGCTCGCCCGAGCCGGCGCCGACCTGAGCTCGCGACGGTTCATCCGGCTCGTCGATGCCAAGCTCGCCGAGCTCGACGCTCCACCACTCCGCGAGCAGCCCGCTTCGTTCGGCGCCGGTGCCGGACCTCGTCGACGGGCACTGGAGGCATCGATCACCCGCGAGCTGCAGGCGGTGCTCCGTATTGACGAGCCACCTCTGGACCTCGACGCGACCTACGAACGATTCAACGGCCTCTGGGGGCTCAAGGGCTGACTGTGCGTGGGCCAGTGCCCTTTTGCTGACCGGCGTGGAGCCCCGCGACCGCAGGCCTCCTTCGTCGAAGTCAGTCGCTTCGTCACCCTGAACGTGACGTCTCCTTTCGAAGGTGTCGCGAGTGCGGGCGCCGCTCCCGTCCCACTGAAACTTTCCCCGCCCCGTCGAACGACGCGCCGCCGTTCTCGCTCGCCCCTTGGCGCGGGGCCCGGAGCGTGACTAGGGTCAGAGGTGATAATGCCTCGCTTCTCTGGTCGAGCCGGCGTCGCGCTTCTCGCCCTGCTCCCGCTTTCGGCGGTGGCGGCGTGCGAGGGCGCGGGCAATCGGGCCAGCTCGCCGGCGTCCGGCGTCGACGCGTCGTCACCGTTCCCCGGGACCGACGGCGCCCTCACCGACGCGGGCGGCACCGCGGTCACCGACGCCACCCCGGACGCGGGCCAGGTCGCTCCCCCGCTCCCCGCGCCGCCGAGCGGCGGGGGCCTCGGCGCGACGCCGCTCGCGGACGGCGGCGTCCTCTTCGGCGTGTGGGCCCCGAACGCCACGGGCGTGGACGTCGAGGGGACCTTCGCCTCGCAGCCCATCCCGCTCGTCGCCGGGGACGGAGGGATCTTCGCCGGTACCGTGGCGTCCGCCGCCGTGGGCGATTCGTACAGCTACGCAATCCACACGAGCTCCGGAGTCCTGCAGCGCCTGGATCCACGCGCGCGCGATCTCGACGGCAAGGACGCCGTCGTGGTCGACCCGCGCAGCTATCCCTGGACGACCCCGTTCACGATGCCTCCCAAGAACGAGGTGGTGGTCTACGAGCTGCACGTCGGCGCGTTCACCGCCTCGGGCGGCGGCCACGGCACGTTTGCGTCGACCATGACGGAGCTCGACTGGCTGCAGTCGCTCGGCGTCAACGCCATCGAGCTCTTGCCCTCGAACGACTTCGGCAGCGACGACGGCTGGGGATACGACCCGGCGTCGTACTTCACGCCGCACCCGTCGTACGGAAGCTCGACCGAGCTTCGCGCGCTCGTCGACGCCGCGCACGCCCACGGCATCGGCGTCCTCTTCGACGTCGTCTACAACCACTACGAATCGGTCACCGGCGGGCCCCTCGACTGCTTCGACGGGCTGTGCCCCGACCACGCCGCCGGGATCTACTTCTTCAGCGACCCGACCTACGCCCTGACGCCCTGGGGCCCGCGGCCGGACTTCTCGAACCCTCGCGTGTCCGACTTCGTGGCCGACGGCGCGTTCGCGTGGTTCGCGGAGTCGCACATCGACGGGCTGCGGTGGGACTCGGTGTCGAACATTCGCGCGCTGAACGGCAGCGGCACGGTACCGGGGGGCCAGGCGGTCCTTCAGCGCTCGAACGACGCCGTCCACGCGCTGCGGCCCGACGCGCTGCTCATCGCCGAGGACCTCCAGGGCGACGCGGAGATCACGGCGCCCACGTCGTCCGGTGGGTACGGGTTCGACACGCAGTGGGACGGGTACGGCTCGGTCGTGAGCGCGGTGACCGCGTCGAGCGACGCCGCGCGCGACATCGACTCCGTCACCGGGACGATCAACGCGTCGTACAACGGCGACCCCTTCGCGCGCGTCCTCTACACCGAGTCGCACGACACGGTCGGCAACGGCGGATCGCGCCTGCCGGACGAGATCGACCCGAGCACGCCGACGAGCCTCCAGGCACGAAAGAACTCGCTCCTCGCGACCCTGGCCCTGCTCACGGCGCCGGCGGTGCCGATGCTGTTCATGGGCGAGGAGATGCTCGCGACGGGCACGTTCGACGACCCGCCGGCGCAGCTCGACTGGTCGCTCGCGACGACGAACGCGCCCATCGTCGCCTTTTACCGGGACGCGCTCGGCGCACGTCGCAACCTGGGCGGCGTGACCGCGGGGCTGCTCGGCCCGAACGTGAACGTGTACCACGTGAACGAATCGGCGAAGGTCATCGCGTACCGGCGATGGGACGCGGCGGGAAACGACGTCGTCGTGGCCCTCAACTTCGGCGGGACCGCGTACGCGAGCTACCTGCTCGGGATGCCCGAGGCGGGCACGTGGCACGTTCGCATCAACAGCGACGACACCAAGTACGGCAGCGACTTCGGCGGCGCGTCGTCGGCCGACGTGGTCACGACGAGCGCGGCGAGGGACGCGATGCCGAACACCGGGAGCCTCGCGCTGGGAGCGTATGCCGGGGTGGTGCTCTCGCAGTGATCGCGGCGACCTTGTAGTCACCGGACGACGGCGCACGACGCGATGTCGACCGAGCCGAGGACGCGCGCGAAACGATCCGTGCTGAAGTCCCATTGCGCCGCCATGGGCGGGTCGTAGTTGCGGACGTCAAAGGCGGACCCCGCAGGCAAGCGGCCGGCCTTCACCATGGCAGCGATCGCCTGTGGCAGCGGGCACACCGAGTCGAGGGGCCTGTCTGCCGTGTTGGACCACTCCACGACTCCGACGCGCACCCGGCCGCCCGCGCTGTCGACCGTGACGTTCAGCGTGCCCTGGTTGCGCTGCCCCGAGCCCCAGCCCGAGTAGCAGCCGTCTGCCACGTAGTGGTAGACGACGCCGCGGCCGGCATCGAGGGTGACCATGCCGTCCCCGTCGACGTGGGCCTCCATCCCGGCGAGCTTCGCGCCGGGTTTCCACGCGGCGGCGACCCGGGCCACCCACGCCGGCGGCGGCCACGCGACGAACCGCAGGTCCTGCGGGAGGTCGGGGACGTCGATCGCCTGGTACTTGTTGGTGAGCGTCTTGCCGAAGAGGGTGTCCCTCGAGTCGGTCGAAGCGCCAGTGCGCGGGTGGCCAGAGCTGCCCTGCGCGAGGAGCACGATGCACGCCACTCCGGCCGCGCCAGCCAGAAGGACGATGCCCAGGACGATTGCGCGCCCGCGGGCGGCCGGCGTGAGCGTCACGGTCTGCAGGAAGCCTCCCAGGATCGTCAGGCCCACACCCAGCAGTAGGGCGCCCTCCCTCCACGTGAACGGCCCCCCGGTCACCCGGCTGTAGGTCGCGTTCGTCGTCACGGCCGACCACAGGCCGGGCGCGAACGTGAGCACCAGCCCGCTCGCCAGCACGACGTTTGCGAGCCACTTGGCCCCGTCCTGCCCGGACGTGTCTTGCTCAGGCGGCGGTGGCACGGCGTTCAAGCGTATTCATCGGCCGGCTTCAGGGCAATGTGAGCCGCCGCGCGCCTGGCCTGGAGCCACGCCGAGAGCGTCGTCGTACAGCGGCCGAGCACGCGCTCGACGTCCGCCTCGGCCTCCCCCTCCGAGATCCCCTCGAAGTAGCGCACGAGCGACGCCGCGAGCCCCATCTGGACGCCCCCCTTGCCGCGCAGCAACGCGATGGCCTTCGCGACCGGGATCGGGAGCCGCGTCACCGAGGCGATCTCGGGGTGGAGCGCCGCGCGGCAGCGGTCGATCGCGTCGAACATCCGGATCGGCTCGGGGCCGAGGATCCGGAAACCCCGATTCACCGAGTCCCTCGTCGCGTAGGCGCGTGACACGACCTCAGCGAAGTCCTCGCTCGCGAGAAAGTGCAGGCGCGTGTCGCCACGCCCGAAGCAATACGCGCCCCCGTGCTGGAAGAAGTTCAGGACGGCCTCCATGAACCACGTGGGACGGAAGATCGTGAACGGCACTCCGCACCCCTCGATCACGCGCTCGGCCCGGAGCTTCGCCGCGATCATCGGGAACCCGGCGTTCGCCTCGCACACCGAGGTCCCCGAGACGTAGCTGATGCGACGCAGCCCGAGCCGCTTCGCCGCGCGCGCGACGATCTCCACGGCAGGCGCCTCGTCGACGCCGTGCGCCACGCTGACGTGAACGCCGTCGCAGCCGTCGAGCGCCTTGTCGATCTCTCCCGCGCTCGTCGCGTCGCCGGCGACGCGCTCGAACCCGTCAGGAAATTCCTGGGCGAGGCGCCCTGCATCGCGCGCCATGACGCGCACCACGAGCCCCCGCCGCGCGAAGCTGCGCGCGAGCGGAGCGCCGAGCGCGCCCGTCGCGCCGATGACGAGGACTCGCTGTCCGCGTTCTGCCATGAGCCGAGTCTACTCCGGCCGCAGCAGCGCACGTCCACGCCCGGTCGCAGGATGCTCGCGCGCGCCAGCACCTCGGGGTCGAACCAGGTCGAACCCGGGGGGGCGGAGAAACCCTACGGCATGACCGGCCCTCCGTCCGCGGGGTAGTCCCACTGGTCGAGCGCGATGCCCGAGGGGGGCGCCTGCTCGTTCGAAGGCGGATAGAAGCCGTCGATGAAGCCCGCCGGCAGGTTCCCGAAGACGAGCCGGTCGAGCTGCAGCGGCTGACGGCGCGTGTCGTCCTGCATCGGGACCGACGCGTCGTACTCGAGCGCCAGGGGACTCAGCGCGGTCGAGACCTGACCACCCGAGACGTGGCACGACAGGCAGAACTCGTTGGCGCTCGAGTCCGGTCGCGGCGAGTTCCACTTCAGCGGGCCCTCGGGGAAATGGATCCCCGCCTGGACCGAGACGGTGCCGGGCGGCAGGTTGTCTGGGATCACGCCTGGCACGCCGAGGTACGTGGCGCTGCTGTCGCTCGAGTAGTCGTGGGCGCAGGCGTAGTGGGGGAACGTGGGGTACCCGTTCGCGGTCAGGATCGCGTTGATGTCGTCGTGCGACGACGCGGGGTAGGCCTTCGCGATGGCCAGCCAGGTCGCATCCACCGCCGAGCCGGCGTCGGCCAGACCAGGGGGGAGCCCCACCAGCGTGCCGCGCGCGTGGTTGCAGATCGTCTCGGGATCGAACGCCTGCGCGATGATCTTGAGCTCGTCGATCCAGCCGGTGAAGCCGGCGGTCGTGCCGGTCGGGTCCCCGCCGACCGAGAACAGAGGGACCGCCGTCGTCACGGGAGGGGCCACGAGCTGGAAGAGGGAGGGTCCGGTGGTGCGGTCGTACGTGTGGAGCAGGTACCCGTTCACGTAGACGCCGATGGGCTTTCCGCCGGGGCTGACCTGGAAGCTCAGGTGAGACCACGCGCCGCTGGCGAGCACCAGCGGGGCCGGCAAGGACACGCTGTCGACGACCCCGCCGTCGTGCAGCAGGTCGATTGCGCTGAGCCCCACGAGGTTGACCGCCGAGCCGTCGGGGAAGGTCAGCAGGCGCCTCGATAGGCCATCGTCGGAGAAGCGGCTGTCGATGAAGAGACTGACGAACCAGTACGCCTCCGCGACGGACTGGGGCTGCGGCAGGATGGGGTAGTCGATCCGGGTGTTGCCTTGCAGCCAGAAGCCCTTGCCCTTGATGCCGCCCAGCGCCGCCGGCTCGACGCGCGTCTGGCTACCGACCGCGACGCCGTACGGTGGGATGGCCCAGCGGCCCGTGACCGCGGTCGCAGCGTTCTGCAGATGGATGGCTCCGCCGAAGCCGCCCGGGCTCGTCGGCGTGGGCGTGATGAAGCCGTCGTTGTAGGTCATGTTCGGCGGCATGGGCACGGCGCCGTCGGCGCCGCCGTCGTAGGGAACGAAGGTCGTCGACGCGGTCATCTCGGAGACGATGAAGCTGTCGGGGTTGATGAGATCGTCGAACGCGACCTCGTCGCCACCCTTGCCCATGTTCAGCCGCCACACCACGTCCCGCAGAGTGAGCGGCTTGAAGGCCGGACGGTCGGCGAAGATGTTCTCGAACGAGTCGAGGATGGTCGAGTTCTCCTCGTAGCCCGCGGGCGCACCGGCGGAGCTGTTGTTCCGCCCCGAGCCCATGCGGACCCAGACCGTCGCGTCGGCGCCGGCGTCGGCAGCGGCGTAGAGCGCGACCATGCGCTGGCCGACGTCGGGCGTCGGGAGTCCGTAGTCGATGTTGTTGACGATCGCGTCGAGCTGCACCTCCTTGCCGTGGGTCCAGCGTCCCACCACGGTGGAGCCCCGGTTCGCGCCCGTGGCTTCGAGGTCGACGATCGCGCCCGGCGTCGTGGGATCCGCGCAGCTCGCGTCGGGCACGCAGGTCTCGGGGTACCGCACGTTGACGCCGCCGTCCTGGTTGGGCACGAAGAGCGTGGCGGCGGTGTTCACGAAGAAGAGATTGCGCCCCATCCGGTCGACCCAGGGATAGGTCCCCTCGATGTCCACGCCGTCCGGGAGCAGGTTGTTCTCCGAGTCCCGTATCTGGTAGTCGGCAATCCCGTAGACGCCCTTCATGTTCGGATCGAAGTAGGCGTGGGAGATGGGGTAGAAGTTCGCCCATTGCCGCACGTCGCACGGCGGTGCGGTGCTGGGACCGACCGCGTACACGATGTCGTAGTTGCCGGTGACCGGGCCGGCGTCGCCATCGCTCCACGTGTACGTGCTGTTGCTGAGCCGGGTCACGAGGAGGTGGCCGTCGGCGGTCACCATCGGCTCGAGGAGATCGTTGAAGGGGAACGGGGTCGGGGACGCGGGGACGGGCGTGCCAACGGTGACGACGTGCGGGACCGGCTGCTTGGTCTTGGGCGCATCGATCCGGATGGTGATGGGGACGCCGTAGAGGTTGAGCAGCGTCTTGGCGTTCTGACCGCTCCCCTGCGTGTACCGTACGGGGGAGAGGACCGTCAGGTCGTAGCAGTCGGACGCCCCTCCGGCGCCGCATGCGTACGGGTTGGTCTTCGCGCCGCTCGCCGGGAACTGCACCGTGCCGTCGCACAGCGTGTGGTGCTGCTGGACGAGCGTCACGCCAGCAAAGCCAGCGTCCGGTTGAAACAGCGCGTCCGGCAGGTTGATCGGCGTGGTCGAGGCGAGGATCTGCGGGGAGGCCTGGCCCCCCCCGGACAGCGCGAACGGCACGCCAGCGTCGGCCCAGCTGGCGTCCGCGCCACCGTCGACCCCCCCCGGGTCGAGCCTCTCCGGCGCCATGACGTAGAAGGACAGCTGGCCGTCGTCCATCTCCTTCAGGCTGAGGGCGACCCTACCGTCCGCGCTGGTCCGGAAGGCCGGGATGTAGGGGTACGCATACGTCTCGCTCTCCACCAGCGCGACGTCGCGGTTCACCGCGGGCGGCGGCGGCGTGACCGGCGACGCGAAGGCCGGCGTCAGGCTGGGCGTGTTCAGCTCCTCCGCAGCAACAGAGGAACTCTCGGTCGCGGCCGACTCCGACGTGCAGGCGGCGGTCAGTACGAGGCCAAGGGCGAGAACAGGAGCGAACAGCTTCTCATCCATCCGGTTCGTGGACATGGTCGGCGTCTCCACAAGACCCACGAAGCGTGGGTGCGCGTCGGCCCAAGCAGGACACGTGCCCCTTCCGACCCACCCCACCGAAGGCGCTGATGTTCAGGCACTTGCGAGGGGTCGTCGCCCGATCGGGTGGACGGTCGTGGGTTCACCCGCGGAGTGGACGCCAGCCGTCCAGGGGCCCACGAGACGCATCACCCGTTCGGATGACGTGCCCGGGGCTGCGCCAAGCACCGAGCTGGGCAGCCCACTCCTCCTCGATGTCGCGGACGATCGGGCGAGACGATCCGCATCGGCACGATGGAGGTCCGCTTCGTCGCCACGGGGGAACGCACGGCCGGCCACGCCGACGTCTTCGCGATCGGGCTACACTCGTGCCCTCATGAATCTCCGCGACGTGAAGGCGGCCTCCGTCGGAGCGGCGCTGGCAGCGCTGGGTACGATGGGGCTCATGAGCCTGCATGAGGGGCGGGTGGCTCGCGCAAGGGAGAACGTGAAGGTGAATGCTGGCGAGGCCGAGCTCACCGACCCCATCCAGGCGACGCGTACGACGGGAGACGACCCCGCGATGGCGGCGAACGCGAACCTCGTCGAGCAGATGCGACGCTACAAGGAGAGACTGGAGGCGATCGAAGCGCAGAAAGCGGCGACCGAAAACCAGCTCGCCGAGGTGGAGAAGAAGCTCGCGACGGTCGCCGGCAAGGACGGGTCTACGCGGATCCGGAGTGAATATGACCTGTCGCAAGAGGACTGGAGGAAGCTCGCCGCCGAAGGCACGGTGAAGTTCCAGATCCCGTGCGATGACCTGAAAACGAACGACGTGTCCCCCGGGTCGCTTGCGGACATAGGACTTCCTGCCAGTGACGCGCAGCCGATTCACGACGCCCTGCGCGACTCTTCGTTTCGTCTGTGGGGTATCGTCAAGGAGCTGTGCGCGCAGGGCCTTCACGGGAGCCTGCAGCTGGCCGACGAGCTGGGGCCGGAGGCCTGCCGCGGGCTCATCGAGCACATGGGGCACAAGGATGGAGGGGATCTGGAAGAGCAGACTCGAATCGCCGCCGAGATCCGCGCGGGGCTCATTCCCATGCCGCAAGATCCGCGTTCGCTGGGCGTGTACACCCAGCTTCTGCTGGCCCAGAGCGAAGAGTCTCAGCGGATCGAGCAGCAGCTCGCGAAGTCGATAGGGCCCGACGACGCGCAGGCGTTCGTCTATGGTGGAGTCGGGTGCTGGGAGCGAGTGACGAAGACCGGTGGACCCCGATCGAAGGGGCAGCCGTAATGCGGTAGAACGGCAGGAGCGTCGTCGACGGGGTCATCCCGGACAGGGTCGTCCTGTCGTTCAGCGCGATCGCGATCCACGCGTGGCGGTGGACCGTCTCCATTTGGTAGCCCGGTAGCGGCCTTGTCCGGCCAGTGGTGCTCCCACGGGTGCGACCGGTAGCCGTTGTTGCGCTACCGGGCCCGAAGGCGTCTGATCCCGATCCGAGGGGAAGCTCCCATGAAATGGACGATGACGAGGGCGGTGTTGATGGCGACGCTCGGGCTCGCAGCTTGTGGGAGGAACAGTGGCGGCGAGACGAGCTCCGGCCCGACGGCCAGCGCCACGGCGGCAGCGGTATCGGCACCGGCAGCGCGCGATCCCGCGCCGGCGGCAGGTCGTCCGCGCATCTGCAAGAACCCTCCGGCCACGGGGGGAAACAGCATCGCCTGCTACGCCTGCGTGGAACGCGAATGCAGCACCACGTTCAACGGCATGATGAGCGTCTGCTCGGGATACTTCTCCTGCGTCGAAGACTGCGACTGCACCGACCGCTCCTGCCTCCGCGCGTGTGTCGGCAAGATGGACACCGCCTGCACGTCGGCCGCCGTCACGACGGCGCAAGGCAAGTGCGAAAAGGATCACTGTGCGACGGAGTGCAAGGCGCACTAGGCGGCTCGGCCCCACCCTCACGTACGACCACCTCCGCGACACCGTGGGCCGCGGATGCAACTCGATCTCGAGGTCGCCGAACGGTCGACGTACGCGCCAGGTACCTCGGTCAGTCGTCGCAGGCCCGAGGAGGCGGCGAAGAGCGCGGTCGACCCGCGGATCGAGTGGGTGGCGGGGGACGCGATGGACGCGACCGCGGTGGTCGCGGCCGCACGCGGCGCGAGCGTGATCGTCCACGGCGCGAACCCGCCCGGCTACCGGAACTGGAAGGGCCTGGCGCTCCCCATGCTCGACAGCACGATCGCCGCGGCGCGCGCGGTCGGCGCGCGCGTCGTCCTTCCCGGCACGGTCTACAACTTCGGACCCGAGGTGCTGCCGCGCGTGCGAGAGACCGCCGAGCAGCGGCCGCGGACGCACAAGGGGGCGATCCGCGTCGAGATGGAGCAGCACCTGCGCGACAGCGGCGTGCCCGTGCTCGTCGTGCGCGCCGGCGACTTCTTCGGCCCGCGCACGAAGAACAGCTGGTTCAGCCAGGGCATCGTCACGCCCGGTCGGCCCGTGCGGTGGCTCACGTACCCGGCGAAGCCCGGCGTCGGCCACGCGTGGGCCTACTTGCCGGACCTCGCGCGCACGATCGCGCTCCTCCTCGACCGCGCGGCGGAGCTGGAGACGTTCGCGGTGTTCCACTTCCGCGGCCACTGGTTCGAGCGGGGCATCGACCTCGCCGAAGCCGTGCGCCGCGTTGCCGCCGCGTCCAGGGCGTGGATCGTGCCATTCCCGTGGTTGCTGATCTACCTGCTGGCGCCGTTCGTGGGGACGTTCCGCGAGCTGATCGAGATGCGCTGGCTTTGGAGGCAGCCGCTCGAGCTCGTGAACGACAAGCTCGTGGCGTTTCTCGGGGAGGAGCCGCATACGCCGCTCGATGTTGCGCTCGGCGAGACACTGCGGGGGCTTGGATGCCTGCAGGACGGCCACGTGGACGCAGCGCGCGTGCAGTAGGGCGTGGCTGGAGTGGGTGAAGGGGGGTGCGGTGAGGGGATCCCCTGGCGCCCCTTTCACGGCACGCCGCACGCCGGATCATCGGTCCACACCGGCGCGCGGTTCAGCGCGTTCGCCAGCTCCGCGAGACCCGCCGGCGGCGAGGCGCAGCCCGCGGCTCCCTGGCAGTCCGGCCCAACGAGGAGCTCCTTGCCGTCGAGCGTGATCCGGAGCATCGGCTCATCCGTCCCGCGCAGGTCGCGACCGAGCACGGCGGGCGCGCGCGCGAAGGCCGCCGCCAGATCGGAGTAGGTGAGGATGCGATTCAGGCTCTCGGCCGACAGGGTCGGACCGCACGCGAGGTGCGCCGTGCACGCCCGCGGCTGCGCGAGGCCGACCGTGTTCACCGTGAGCGCCTTGCACGGCTCGACCGCGTACGACCTCACCGGGCCGTGCCCGCCCGTCCCCCCCCACTCGATCCGGTGCGAGAGGCACGCGTCGCACCCGTCATCCCAGGAGAGGCCGCGCGCCGGACTCGCGAGGCGCGTGATGACCGCCGCGACCTGGAACGAGTTCTTGTGGTTCGGGGACTCGGTGGCCTGGACGCGCAGGCGGTAGCGCCCCCCCGCGGAGACCGGCGGTGGCTGCTGGTCCAGCCACATCCCGGGTGCACGCGCCTCGAGCTCGTCGGCCAGCGACCACGTCGTCGGCGGGCATGGCGAGCAGAGGGCGTGCGGCGGGCAAGGAGGACAGGCCCCGCCGTGCGCGACGACGTACGCATCCACGAGGTAGATGCCGGCCCTCACCGGCTGCGCCAGCAGATCCGCGACCCTGGTCACCGTGGCGGCGCCCGGCACCGGCGCAGGAGCAGAGGACGTCGGGGCGACGGCGGGCACGGCGGGCGGCGCCGGGGTCTCGCCGAGCGGGGGAGCGCTCGACGGAGCGCTGGGCATCGGTTCATACGGCAAGACCGGAGGCGGCCGCTCGTCCTCGCCGCAGGACGCCACGGCGACCAGCAGACGGCGAGGAGCGACCGCGGTTCGAGCGTCATGGCGTGCGCTCCAGGGTAGCTGGTCTTCGATCGCCCCCCGGGGGATCGTGCTGCGCGCATCGGCGTCTTTCCAGGGTCACCAGGACCGCGGCACACACGTCCTCCTTCGTTCCTGCGCAACCACTCTTCGCGCCCCAGCTCCGTCGGGTCTTCGGCTGTCTCAGACGCTCAGCGTCGGCGTAGCTCCCGATGCACACCGGGCTCGACCCCGATGAACTTCGGCAGGTCACGCAGCGGCGGAAGGCCGCGGAGGCGCAGGGCCGCCTCGACGAACCCCTGGTACCGCAGGAGGCCCGCCCGCACGATCGTCACGAGCAGCTCGCGCTGGATGTCCGTGAGGCTCGCGGCGCTCTTCGGATCGCGCCCCGAAAAGACGTTGCGAATCAGCTCCCCGGCGAGGCGGTCACCGGCGATGTAGCCGACCCCTTTCAGGCGGGCGATGGCGTCGGCGCGACCCTTCGTGCGGGCAGGAAGGGTCGCGAGCACCGCCGCCGCGTGTCCGGCCAGGTCCCCGCCATTCCACGGCTGCCCGGTGCGGCGCAGGGGCCTGGCGACGCACGCCGCCTCGAGCACCTCGCGCGCTGCCGCCGGCACTCTCTTGCCGTCCAGGTAGGCCATCCCGATCGCTGCGGCGGTGCGCACGGCCGAAGGACCCTTCCCCTCGGCGAGCGCCACCTCCAGCGCTTCTCGCTCCGCTTTGGCGCCGAGGTGTCCGAGCGCGACCAACATGGAGGCTCGGGCTGCCGCGTCGCGCTCCGCGCGGCAACGAACGCCCACGACCCGGGCAGACGCTCCGGTGGGATCGGGGAGCCAGGCGAGTGCGAACGCCGCTGCAGCTCGCACCCGCGACTCCCGGTCCGCAAGCAGCGCCCGCAGCCGGGGGGCACCCGCGGCGACCGCCTCGTAGCACCGGGCCTCCACCGTCCTGGCGGTCCGCTTGCGATGTCGTCGCGCCTTGCGCCTGCCGGCGGCGAGCGCGCCGTCGAGGAAGTTCGTGTGGTCGCCGACGGCGATGCCGGCGAGGAGCTCGACGATGCCGTCCCGGTCCTTCGTGGCCGGCGTCGCTGCGAGCCGCAGGAGATACGGTACGGCGACGGCGCTCGCGGGGTACACCGACCCCTGGTGGCAGAGCCGGGCCCAGAGTCGATCGAGCGCAGCGCCTCGCTTGCGCGGGACGGATGCGACGAGTCCCCGGAGATCCTCGGGAAGGTCTGTCGCGAGACCGTAGGCGTCCTCGAGTGCGGACCAATCGACGGTCGGGCGCTTCGCCATCGGCGCAGCCTGGCAAGGGGCCAGTGCGGTCGTCAAGGCACGGTCATCCGCGTGCACATTCATCCGAGCCGTGGCCGCGACGCGGTGATCGCCCGCTCCTACTGCGGCTCGCCGAGCACGATGCGGTGGCCCATCTTGTCGAAGACGAAGACGACCTCCACGCGCGCGCCCATGGCCTCAGCGTACCTGCGCAGGGTGGACAGCATCTTGCCGGCAGCCTCACGCATGGCACGCAGAGGCAGCTTCAACGTGCGCCAGGGAGATGGGCACGGATAGCCAGTCGCGCCCATTTGGCATAACGCTCGTTAGTTCATGGCGAGACGGTGCTGTTTGCTGACCAATCAGAAATCGGCACGGTAGGCATCCTGAAAAAGCCGACGAAGTATTCGCCAACGCATGGCGGCTCGAACTCCGCAACAACGGTTTCAAGGTTGCCTCCGTCGAGCACTGGCGGAACGGCCAGGTTGTATCCCATGGAAGGAGAGAGCCCGCCATCGGACGCGCAACCTATTCCCGCAGAAGGGTTCCACAAAGCAGTAATCTGATACTTCCCGTGAGGAAAGACCTGCGCGCGATTCACGTCGCCTACGGTGGTCGTCAAGGAATAGCCGGTCGGAATTTCATCCGGGAATACGACCGCCCCGGTCGCGATATACAAGTTGAGCCCAGCTGTCCCTGCCGCGATGGTCGGAAACTCAACCAGTTGGCTGAAATGAATGGAGTTTGGCCCTGTAATCCCAGCCACCCCACTGTCTTCCGGGTTGAGCGTAATCCAGTACGAGAGACAACCGATATATGGTTCCGAGCTGTTTCCGCCGGGCAAGTTCGATCCAGCCTGACTGCTCACGTCGCCAAAGGTGATGGACAGCTCGCTTGCTATACAGCCCCCGACATCGACAGGGAGCAGGTGCCGCCGCCGGTACATGGACCATAGCAAGATCCGTCGGTGCCGAGACACTCTGCGGGCGCGCATATCAGGGAGATTCCGCCGTCCGCTGACCCGATCTGCAATGGGGAGCCCGCCTGAGCGGGAGCCGTCGGCACCGGCGGTTCAGCAGGCGCCGCCGCGGCATCAGGACCGGTCGACATCGCATCAGAACCGGCATCTGGGCTGGTTGGCGTCGCCGAGTTGCCCGGATGGTCTGTCGAGCACCCTACGTAGACGAGTATGAGCAGCATGCCCAAGCAAAGGAGGGCACGATGGGTGGTTCCCGCATGAGCGCCAAGGATCTGGCTCATTCCCCCTCCTCCGTTGCGAAGCTACCACAACTACAGCTCAGCTGCAGCTGTCAGCTGTCCCACTTCTTGGCAACTGCAGCGGGCCCGGTGTCGTCAGGTTGGCAGCTCAATGCGTCTTGATGGACGTCAACTATTCCTGAAGGTCGGCGAGCCGCCATCGACTGCTTCAACGGATCGCGAGGTCACCGCTGATTTTTCGGTCGCGGAAGGGGCACAGCCTGACTCACGGCAGCTGCCGAAGCGGCGGAAATGACGCTCCAACCCTCGGCACACTAACTGCCTAGGCTGCGAGGCATGCGAAGAGCTGCTGCCATCTGCATCATCGGGCTCTTCTCCGTCCATTGCGGCGGAATCGCAGCGCGCCCCGTCGCCGACGACGGCTCGAGCGACGGCGGGCCTGTCGGCGACACGGGGGTCGTCAGCGACAGCGGGACCCTCGCCGACGCGGGTGACCAAGACAGCCAGGAGCTCGAGAACGAGGCCGTGGGTCAGTTCGGGGCGCTGGCCCAGCAGTACCTGGGGTGCACGACCGACGACGACTGCACGCGGATCGCCCCGCAGGGAGCGGGCCGGTGCGTGGCACCGTGCGGCAACGTGCTGACCGACGAGGCGGGAGCCGCCACGTTGCAGACGGCGGCGAACACGGCCTGCGAACCGTTCATCGCCGCCGGATGCAAGGTGCCCGTTCTCGGTTGCCCGGCGGAGGACGAGCTCAACATCTGCGCCAACGGAATCTGCGAGGGCTGGAGCACCGATCTGACCTGGAGCCCGACATCCTTCGTGCACGGCGTCTGCGCGTCGTTCGTGATCACGTACCGCTCGACCCAATCGGCGACGGCGGTTGCCCCTCGCGATCTCGCGTTTGCGCTCACGGCGCAGAACGGCTCGCTCTACGCCGACTCGTCGTGTACGACCCTCCTGACGAGTGGATCCGTCACGCTACCGGCGGGTGCCAGCCAGGTCTCGTTCGGTTTCGTGCCGCTTGCGGCAGGACAATCGGGCCTGTCCGGCGTCGGCCCGGACAGCGACCAAATCGGAGTCTACTTCGACGCGCAATAGTGCGCTGCCGTTTCTCCGCTGGTCGACCACGCACGCTTCCGGCGCCGGCATCCTGATGGTCCCCGTGGATGGCGGCGCCGCGGAGAAGCCGGGGCGATTCAACGGCGTTGACGGTCGGAGCGTTCGACTTTTGCGCGGGCGTACGCGTCCATCCGGTGGCGCGGGCACGAGCTTCAGCACGCACTCTCTCACCACGATGTGAAGTTGCTCGGGACGCCTTCGATGTGATCTATCGGATCGACTGCGCCAGTCGCCCCTACGACGTGATCTTCTGCGACCTCGCCCGCGGGGATCTTCCCGTGGGCCCATGACGGCACAACGGAAGAGCTGGTGCGCCCCTGGGGCCATGACGGACGGTGGGCCGAGCACGCCGGATGCACGCCGCTGAAGCATGTCGCCGCGCTCGGCGCTCCTGGCTCTCCTTGGCGTCGTGGTGTCGGCCCCCCAGATGCTGCCCCACCACGATGGGGGCCCCCCCGAGATGCCCGCCCACGAATGGCGACTCATCGACGGACGACACTGGCAGATCGTGTCTGACGCCCCTGTCGAAGACGCCGCGGTAACGGATGCCGCAGAGGGTACACGTGGGCGCTGTACCGAAGGGATGGTCGAGGTCCAAGGCGAGATGCTGCACCAGGGGTCGGGCGACTTCGACGTCGTCGAGGCGCTCCAGAAGAACACCTGCGTGAAGTGGGTCAACCGGACGTTCCCCGAGCGGTGCGCGAGCTTTGACGAAGAGCGCTGGAAGGTCCTCTCCGCTCGCTTTCCGAGACAACCCATGCACTTCTGCATCGACCGTTTCGAGTATCCAAACCGACGTCGTGCGTACCCCTGGATCATGGTGGACTGGAACGAGGCCCGCGGCATCTGCGCCCGCGAGAAGAAGCGGCTGTGCTCGGAGGCCGAGTGGACGTTCGCCTGCGAGGGTAACGACGCCCTGCCCTACCCCTACGGCTACCGGCGCGACGCCACGGCATGCGTCATCGATCAGCCCTGGCGTCACTACGAAGCCGAGGCGCTCTTTCCTCCCGGCACCGACAAGGCGCGGGTGGAGCTGGACCATCTCTGGCAGGGGGAAGCCTCGGGAGCACGGCCACGCTGCCGGAGCCCCTTCGGCGTTTACGACATGACCGGCAACGTCGATGAATGGACGACCTCGATCGTGCCCGGCGAACGACCGTCCATCCTGAAGGGCGGCTACTGGGGTCCCGTGCGCACACGATGCCGGCCTTCGACGCGCGCTCACGGCGAGAACTTCATGTTCTACCAGCAGGGCCTCCGCTGCTGTGCCGACATGCCGGCGGCGGCAGCAGCCGAAGGATCGCGGCCCCGGTGACGAGTTGACAGCATCAGGCGTGCCTCAGTGCGCCGTGAGGTCACCGCGGCGCATCAAGTGACGATTCAACTCCGACGACCGGAACAGCTCGCCTCAAAGAACAACGAACGAAGTGCATAACCGTGCAGCCGCTGCGTTCGCGCAGGCGCCTGCCGACAGCGTGTGCCTTCATCTCAACCTCCCCCGCGTGGCCGGTACCGACGCGACCAGGCACCGCCCGTGCCGCCACCCCCGCGTCGACTCCCGAAGGAGAGAGGAGGCATGGGTGATGCAAACAGGGAGCGGGATAGGGGTTCCCATGCGTCGACACACCTTGCTCGCCGTTGCATTCGCCCTCCTGACATCCGGCTGCGTGTCGAAGGGGACGTACGACGCGGCTGTCCAGAGCGCCAACCAGGCGCGGGCCGAAGAACGCACCCAGGTCGCCGCGTTGCAGGAGCAGATCGCGAGCCTCCACGGTCGCATCGACCAGCTCCAGCAGCAGCTCGATGCTGCGAACTCCAAGCTCGCCGACCAAGCCGCAGCCGCACAGGCAGACCTGAGCCGCGTCCGTCGCGAACAGGCCGCCACGGAGGCGAGGGTGGCCCTCTTCCACGACCTGGCACGCAAGCTCGCCAAGATGGTCGACGCCGGAGACCTTCGGATCGTGCTGCGCGACGGTCGCATGGTCCTTCAGCTCCCGAACGACGTGCTTTTCGACACGGCCAGGACCGACATCAAGCGAGCCGGTCGTGACGCGCTAGAGAAGATCGCGTCGGTTCTCCGGACCGTACACGGCCACGACTTCCAGGTCGCCGGGAACACGGACAACGTCCCCATCGAGACGCCGCAGTTCCCGTCCAACTGGGAGTTGTCGTCAGCCCGCGCGCTCGTGGTCGTGCACTTCTTGGTCGGCCATGGGATGGATCCGACAACGCTCTCGGCCGCGGGCTACGGCGAGTTCGATCCGGTCGCGTCCAACGACAGCGCCGCCGGGCGGGCCAAGAACCGCCGCACGGAGATCACCGTGCAGCCGAACATCGACGAGTTCGTGGCCGTGCCCGAGTCGCCGTAGGCATGCACATCCCCGGCGCCAACCGCCTCGTCGGCGGCACGCGGACGGGGCTGGGGCCCCTGTCGCTCGCGCTGCTCGCCGTCGTTCTTGGCGTAGGGGCCGGCCTGGGCGCGTTCGTGTTCCGTTCACTCATCGCGATTGTGCACAACCTTTTCTTCCTCGGTCGTCTGTCGATTGGCTACGACGCGAGCGTCCACACCCCGACGGGACCGTGGGGACAGGCGATTGTGTTCGCCCCGGTGGTCGGGGCCGTCGTCGTCGTGTTCCTCGTTCGCAACTTCGCCCCGGAGGCAAAGGGACACGGCGTGCCGGAGGTGATGGACGCCATCTACTACGGCAAGGGGATCATCCGCCCTGTCGTCGCTGCCATCAAGTCCCTCGCCTCCGCGATCTCGATCGGAAGCGGCGGCTCGGTCGGTCGCGAAGGCCCTATCGTCCAGGTCAGCGCTGCCTTCGCTTCGTGGCTCGGCGTCACGGCTCGTGTGTCGCGATGGCAGCGGGCGACGCTCATTGCCGCAGGCGGAGGCGCCGGCATCGCGGCGACCTTCAACACGCCTCTCGGTGGCGTGCTCTTCGCGGTCGAGGTTCTGATGCACGAGGTGAGCGTGCGCACGCTTGTGCCGGTCGCGCTCTCGACTGCAACTGCGACCTACGTCGGCCAGCGCCTGTTCGGCAACACACCGGCCTTCGTCGTGCCGGCCGTGCATCCGTCGACCACGGCCGCGGTCCTGCCAGCCTATGTTCTCCTCGGCGGCCTGATGGCCCTCGTCTCTGTGGCGTTCATCCGCGGGCTCTACGGAGCCGAGGATGCCTTCGAGAAGCTCATCCCTCGACACGACTACGTTCGGCACGTCATCGGGATGCTCGGCGTGGGCGTCACCATCGAGATCCTGATGACGGTCTCGGGACATTACTACGTCGAGGGCGTCGGCTACGCGACCATCGTCGATGTACTCACCGGCGGCCGGACGAGCATCGTCTGGCTCGTCGTGCTGGGCGCGCTCAAGCTCATGACCACTTCCCTGACGCTCGGATCCGGCGGCTCGGGCGGCGTCTTCTCACCTTCGCTGTTCATCGGGGCGACGCTCGGAGGCGCATTTGGTTTGCTCCTGCGAGCGGTCTTTCCGGGCATGCTGCTCGACCCGGCTGTCTTCGCGCTGGCCGGCATGGCGGGGCTTGTCGCGGGTACCACCGGGGCGGCTCTCACGGCGATTGTCATGATCTTCGAGATGACCCTCGCCTACTCGGTGGTACTGCCCATGGCCCTCACGGTAGCCGTCAGCCATGGAGCGCGCAGGCTCCTCGTGACGCAGAACATCTACACGATGAAGCTCGCGCGACGCGGGCACACCATGCCCGAGGCGCTTCAGGCCAACGCACACCTCGTTCACCACGTGAGCGACATGAAGATGGCTGGCGCCGCGACGATTGCGGTGGATGCGACGGTCGAGGACGCGAACGGCGAGATCGCCGCTGCATGCTTCTACCTCGTACTGCTGGACGGCCAGGAGGTCGTCGGCGTGGTCGCAAAGGATGACAGCTGCGCTCGGCATGTCGTGCGCGGCGCGAAGCTGCGCGATCTGGCAAGGCCCAACTTCGTCGTGGTCCGAGACGACACCACCCTCTTCGATCTCATCGCATCCTTGCAGAGAGGCAAGGCCGACTTCGCCGTGATCGTCCCGAGCACGTGCGACGCGCGAAGCGTGACCAAAGTGTGCGGTGTGGTGACGAAGGCTCACATCGTCGAGGCCATCGCCGAAGGCATGGAGATCTTCGAGGACTGAGGAGGTCTTGCGACGTGCGGGGTGCGCATCGCGAGGCGGTGTCGGCGGACACCGACCGCGCCGAGGGCGTCTACTCCCTCGTCTTCCACACGAAGGTGCCCTTGCGGTTGATGTAGCCGCCCCCGCCGTCCTCTCCGGTCGATGTAACCCATGCGGCCCTTGACCAGCACGCGAGCCAGTCCCTCATGGAAGCTGCTGGCCGCCGCGCAGGTGACCTCGAACGCGGTCGCGCCCGTCCGGTCGACGTACGAGAAATCGACTCGCTTCTCCGGGTCGATCCTTCCGACGACGGCGCGACCGCCCTGGAAAGCACCCGCGACGCCGTACCGCGGCTCGATGACCACCTACGGTAGCCTCGTCCCGCACGTCGCAGGCGTCAACGAGGGTAGGATGACCGATCGGGGTCCACGTCACGCAGGCCCCGCAGATCGGTATGCCACCGTCCGGCAGCTCGTATCCGGCGGAACACACGCCTTCGTCGCATTGCGCGGACAGGAGGCACGTGGAGCCGGCTTGCAGTGTCCCACGTCCTGGATCGCCATAGAGGCTCCTGCAGGCGTCCTGGGCGCAGCTTGGGAAGTAATAGGGGACGCACCCGCCCGCCTCGACGGCCGACGCGCAGGCCGCCAGGTCGCTCGCGTCGGGGGCCAGCCCGGGCAAGGCGAGAAATGCGGCGCACGCGGCGTCCCACCGGGCACGGACACGAGCGACCTCGCTGGCAGGCTCCGCAGGGCCGACATTCGGCCGGCAGCCCGGACAGATCGAGCACCTCTCGATGACCGAGGCGAAGAAGTCATCGCAGGCGCCCGCGGGTGCGGCGCCGCCGTCGGTCCCCGCGTCGCCTGCGGGTACCACGTCACCCTTCCCGCAGCACGCCAGCGCAAGTCCGATGGCGCCCGCAGCGAACGCAGCCGTGACGGCGTGCCATGTGCGCATGGGGTCCCTCCCGGGTCGCCATCATAGGAGTTCCGAGGCGCCCGTACGATGGCGCGACGAGTGTCCAGATCGTGCGCGTGCCCAAGTAGACTGAAAGCCGCGCTGGCGCGGAGACTCACCCTCTCATGGTTGCCAGGGCAGACGCCCTTGCATCAGGATGGCTGTCATGGCGCCGGGGTACACCTGCACCACGTAGGTTCCGAGCATCACGTCGTCCCCCGCCTTGCAGATGGACGGATTGGCGGACGCCGCGTTCGGAGGACACTGCCCAATGGCGGTGACCCGGATGGACGAGCCTGTTGCCAGGTTGAGCGCGCCGAAAAGACTGAGGTCACTGGTGTCAACCGCCGACAGCGAGGGGAGCGGATTGGACTCGTCGGCGGTGAAGTAGAAGAGCGGTCCCGTGTGAGACTGGACGGACCCGGTCTCCACCGTCGCGCCAGACAGGCGGATGTTGCTGCAGTCATACAGCTCGCCCAGGAGCGAACCCACCCCGGTCTCGACCGTCTGTCCGACAGTGCCTGCGACGGCGCTGAGATCCGACCCGGCGACGGCGGTCGCGTTGTAGGTGACCTGCCCGCCCTGAACGTTAGAGTTGCTGAAATACACGTTGTATTCGTAGCGCGTCGCCCACTGACCGGAAGTGCTACAAGCCACGGACTGGATTGGCCCGTCGGACGACAAGATCACCGAACCTCGCGCGCAGCCGAAGAAGGGCGAAACCTGCCGACAATGGCGTCTATCTTTCCAAAGTACAAGAACTATGCAACCGATCCGAACGGCCCGGACTGCGGTTCGACGGTACACCAAGGATCTCATCCACAATACACTGCGATGGTAAACGACAATCTCAACGCCAAGTACGCCGCCCCAAAGAAGAAGTATGCACCAAACAAGGTGCCACCGTGCCAGAGGGAGAAGGCAGCCAAGGAGGTCATGGGCGAGCTCCGTCCGCAGCTCGAGAACAACACCGTGCGCTGCGGTGCTGGTGAATACACGAAGGGGGTCGGCCTCGACAACGCGAGGAATGTCAAGGGGCCGCCCCTTTGAGCATCGAGGTCCGCGGGCACGTCGTTCTCTCCTACCGTCACGCCGGCCCACGACTCGCGGGCCGGCTCGTTCTCCCGGGCGATCCCGCGGACGAGCCGAGCGACTACGACCCCGAACGACCGCTGGGTCCTGGCAAGGTGCGCGTCTTCGATGAGCGTGGGACGCGGGCAAAGTGGCGCAAGCGGAAAGACTTCGGCAAGGTTCACTTCATCGAGACGCAGCCAGCGGCATGGGTGCTCCGGCGGAGCATCGTTGGGCGGGCGTTCGAGGCCATTCCGTCGAGCGAAGTGACACTGGCGCCGGTCGAGGTCTGCGATGACGAGGGAGTCATCGACGACGACTGGATCCTCCTCGACGTCCGCGCGCTCTTCCCAATCGATCGCGATGCCGCCGTCGCCACCTACGCGAACCCGAGCAACCCGCACGCCTCCAACCTGCTCGAGGTCGAGCGCTTCGCGTGGCGCCCGGAGCGCGAGGCACGGTATGCCATGTTCCGCACGGCCGAGTGCCCGGGCGTCATCTTCGCCCGCAGCGATCTCTTCAAGCGGCTTGCTGCCGTGCTGGGCAAGCTCGTCGTGGGTGTGGAGCCGCCCTATGCACCCGAGGAGTACACGGGGGGCGCGCCGGTCTTCACGTCCACGTGGACGCCCGACCCCTTTGGTGTCCTCCCGGAGATCCCTTCGTCACCCGACGAAGCACGACGGGCTGCGACAGCCTTCTGGGATGCCTATGCCGGCCATGTGGCGCGCGCGCGGGTACTGGAGAGCCCACACTACGCGTACTGGCTCGCGAAGGTCGTCGACGGCGCGCCGCGCGACGACACGCGTCATGCGGCGTGTGCCATCCCGTTCTACGCCCTGATGTACGCGCGCGACGTCGACCGTGGTGCGACCGACGAGACGCGCAGGTCGGTGAAGCAGCACGAGGCCACAGCACTCGTCTACGAGATGCTCTTCGAGGGCCGCAAGCTCGGCGACGAGCCCGGCGGGCCGCCCGCTCCGCAGGTCGAGACGGTGCTCCACGAGCCCGTCTCGCACTTCGCGGAGAAGGACACCCGCAAAGGCAAGCGTCGCCCGACCCACGTCCCCTTCAACAGCGAGCTGCAGGGTGATCTCGCCATCCTTCTCGACAAGGGCCTCGCACGACTCCACCGCGCGGCCACCGACTCCCCCGACGTCCTCGTCACGGCCATATGCCAACTCGTCGACGACCAGCGGGCACGCAAGGCCAAGCTGACGAAGGGTGCGCTCGCGGAGATCGCCATCGTGTGGGGCGAGCAGCTCGTTCGGGTCCTGGGCTGGCAGTGGGCCACGGTGGTGTACGACGACGACTCGAAGGCCATCGGCGTCATCTCGCCGGATCGCTCCCTGGCCCACTTCCCGCTACGATTCCTGGAGGGCGTCACGGCCCGGAAGGCCGACAACACGGTCCAGCTCCTCTACAACATGCTCCGTGCGGGCCGCACCCCGAGCGGCAAGCCGTGGGGATACTTGGCGGTGTCGTAGGACGGCGGGTGTGAGCTAGGGGCGTGTAGGTAGTCGCAGGCCCCCTCGCGCATCAAGCGGCAGCCCGAGCCAGGTCCGAAACGCTACGACCGAAGTGCTACGAGCCACGGACTAGATTGGGGCCAGCGTTGCGAGCACGGCTTTGCTGGGCGCCGGTCGCGTCAGGTCTTTGGCGGATGGAGGAAGCTCGCGTGGTGGTCGTCTAATAGCCAAGCTTCTGCCACTTGCCCTCGGGCAACTTGTTCCCCTGTCCGCTGGCGACCTTCTGCGATTCGTCCTTCGACAGTACCCGGGTCTGCCGATCGTCGATGGCCATCAAGCCATCAGAGTCGACGACGACGTACCTCCAGAGCGTATTCGACATTTTTCTATGTTTGGTCACTACATGAAACACGCCAGGCTTGGGCCCATCCTTCACTACGATGACCTCCTGATCAAACTCTGGAGGATCCCCGGCGGTGAGACCGCTGGTCAGCCTCACTCCGAATCGAGCAGGGCTCTTCCCCTTGGTCGTGAGGTTCTCGTCGAAGATGGATTGGAGCTCCTTCTTGAGCGCGGCAGCATCGGCGGGGGTCGTCTTCCCGATTTTCTTGTAGACACTTCGCTCCCACTTCGTCATGGCCTTCAAGGAACAGCTTTACACGCGCGTCGGGGGTCATGGTCGAGGCCTCAAGGGTTGTCGAACTTCTTCTTCGTGGTCTGGCCGTTGAGCGTGTAGGTAGTCGCAGGCCCCCTCGCGCATCAAGCGGCAGCCTGAGCCAGGTCCGAAACGCTACGACCGAAGTGGTACAAGCGGCGGACTACATTGGAAGGCCAGCGAAGGCGACTCCTCCGACGAACAGCGCGACAATGGGAGTCCCGATCCTCAGCGCCCACTTCTTCACGCGCGGGGCGATCTCCAAGTCGATGACGTAGACCTTGACCTTCATCTCGAACCTCCTCGCATCGAGCAACCCTCTTGAACCTCGCAAGCGCCGGCATCGACCGCCGCCCGGTTGGAGCTGCGCCCTCTAGTAGAGTCTGGCTGCCGAGAAGCTCTTGCGGTCCGGCCACTCAGCGGGAATCGTGAACTGCGAACCGGACGTCTGGAGGAGCTGACACCAGACGGGCTGGTTTGCCGAAAGTTGGACGATGGCGCTGGCCGTGATGTTGCCACCGCCGTTGTTCTCGACGTTTGTCGAGGCTAGCTCGCCGCCCGTGGTCTCGATATCCGCCTCGAAGGGAGCAACAGGACTCGGTGCAATCAAGAAAGAGCACTGGACGGCATATACGCCACTGTTTTTCGGGACGAACTGACCTGAGTTCGATGCGTACTCCGATGCAAGGTCGTACTTCACTTGGTCGAAGAGAACGACCTGCGCGGAGCCAGAACTGACCACGATACTACCCGACAGTTGAGCTTGAAACGCAGACGGAACTCGCTGGCCTAATGCGGCGGTCGTGATCTCGTTCTGGAGGTAATTGAAGTTGTTGGTCAGCGCTTCCGCCGTGAGCGGCTGCCCATCGGCGTAGCCACCTGGAAGTCCGGCGAAGGCGATGCCTCCGGCCACGAGCAGCACGACAGGAACGCCCAGCCGCACACTCCACTTCTTGGCGCTAGGGGAAAGTCCCAGGTCGATCTCTATCTTGAGCTTCATGTCCTGCCTCCCACCAACGTCACCCGTTGCCGACTTGAAGATGCCGGTCGTCGTCGAGTACTCGTTCCCGAGGTCGAAGTCCTCCTGATCGAAGATGACGCCCGTTCCCAAGCCACTAAGAACGCTCTGCGCGACCGTCTGGCGAGCGCTGAACGCGGACACGCTCGGAAGCGCAACTTGAAGAGTGGTGATCTCCCCCTGGAGGTAGTTGAAGTTGGCGGTCAACGCCTCCGCAGTGAGCGGCTGCCCAGCCTGATGATAGTCCGCGTATCTTGGCTACTGCTAACCGCCAGGTCCCGCACCGGTAACCGCCGGTTCGGGCTGTTGACCGCCGGGGACCACATAGCCGACACGTTGGTCCTCCGCCCGGGCGGTGAAGAACAGCGGAGGCCGCGCCCGGGCCCTTCCGCGGAGACGCCCGCCTGGGGAGCCAGGCACGCGTTCGCTGAATCGCGCGCCGGCCTTTTCCCAGGCTTCGGCGGTGTCTGGGGGGAGCCGAGACGGGCAAGACGGAGGTGTCTGCAGACGCTTTGGGGCAGACGCCGCTCTGTGCGGTGAACAGCTTTCGCGTCTGTGGTGCTCTTTGTCCGGTGGGGTCCATGGGCCCCGATGCGTCTGTGATGTTCTCAAGACGCGTCTGTGGGATGTTCTTAAGAACGGGGCCACGCAGCACAGACGCAAGTCGACCCGCGCAGGATGTCCTTTGGTCGGCCGACCTGTCGGAAGATCTGCTGCGGGCTATGGGATCTCCGCCCACGTCTGCCATTGCCACCCATCCTCCGAATCCTCGTGCGACCCGCATCCGATCGAGTCTGAGTAGTACGCGCCGATGTCGCCGCTCTCGATGTCCGGATGCGGCGGGAGCTTGTCCCAGGCGGCAAGGAGGAGGGCGCGCCGTTCTTCGGCCCCCGCCTTGGTCTCGATCGCCAGAATGGGGTCGGCCACGGGGGTTGCCTCGACATCGCACGGCTTGAGAAAAATCCCCGCGTCTTCGGAGGTGAAGTCGAGCACCCATGGTCGCTTGACTCGGCCAGCTCGGTTCTCGCGTTCAAGGGCCTCGATGGCCTGCTTCACGGCGTCGGCGAATCGATCAGGCATCCTTCGACGCTAGCCGCTCATGGGCGAGTTTCCCAGCCGCCCCTACCCGCCTGCGAGCTGGCAGGAACCGGACTAGGGCTCCCTCGTTCCTGTTGACGCGAGAAGGGCAGGTTCCCGATGTCTCGTGTCTACACGCAGGAGTTCAAGGAAGATGCCGTCCGGCTTTTGGAGCGCGTGTAGGTAGTCGTAGGCCCCCTCGCGCATCAAGCGGCAGCCCGAGCCAGGTCCGAAACGCTACGACCGAAGTGGTACAAGCGGCGGACTACATTGGAGCGGTACGGCGACGGTGCGCTCGGGGAGAGGGGCCCCGTCACCAAGGACGGCGTAGCCTCTATACTTGCGCGCCTTCGCCTAGGCCCAGACATGCAGCTCAACGAAGCCCTGACCCGACGGAACCTCATCGACCCGCAGCTCCGTGACGCCGGCTGGAGGCTCGACGACCGCACCGAGGTCCGCTTCGAGATCCCCGTCGATGGGTACGATGCCGAGCCCTGGAACGGCGTCACTGACTACTGCCTCTACGACGGGAACGGCGACGTGCTCGCCGTCGTCGAGGCGAAGAAGTCCTCGCGCGACGCGCGGGATGCCGACGAGCAGCTCCGCCACTACCTCACGGAAATCGGCAAGAAACAGGCGTACGTGCCGTTCGGCTTCATGGCCAACCGTCCGGCCGACGGCGTCGTGACGACGGGTCAGGCTTCGTCGCGAGCAGCGGCCCATGCGCCTGGCAGCAGCGCGTCGATGGCACTCGTCGGGTGATCCTGCACGCGCGTGAGGACGTCGGAGAGGTACTCGAAGGGATTGATCTTGCGCGCCTCGCACGTGGCCACGAGCGAGTAGAGGCCCGCGATGCTCGCCCCGGTCTCACCGTCGTGGACGAAGAGGTAGTTCTTGCGTCCGAGGGCGACGCGCCGGAGCGCGCGCTCGGAGCCGTTGTTGTCGAGCGGGACGTGCGCATCGTCGAGGAAGACGCCGAGCTCCGTCCACTGGTTGTCGGCGTAGCGGATGGCCGCAGCGATGGGACTCTTGGGCGGATGACGGTCCCGCTGTGCGTCGAGCCACGTCCGCATGCGCTCGCGGATCGGACCGGCGCGCTGTTTCCGAAACTCCAACTTTGCGGCGCCCACCAAGCCCTGCGCGTCGGCCGCGTGCTCGGCGACGTACAGCTCGGCGACGAGGTCGAGCATCTCCTGGGCGACGGGCGCGGTCGGAAGCGCCTCGTGGAAGTAGCGGCGCAGGTGCGCGTGGCAGGCGGCGCGCCGCCGGCTCGAGACCTCGTCGACGACGTTGTAGCCTCAATCTGGTCGGCCATCTGTAACAAGCCGTCCGGCTCGTTACGGCAAGGGGCCTCGCGGGCCTCTTGCCGGTCCAAGTGCCCTACCGCTTCCTACTCGCCGCGCTGACCCGGATCACCCCCCGCCCGCGCGGCCGCCCCGCCTGCTCGGCGTGGACTCTCCGACAGCGCGGGGATCTTCCGCTGCACGTCGCACAGCGGGAGCCGATTGGCCGCTAGAAAGGCCGACGGGGTCACCGGGATTGGCCCGTCCGCGTCCACGTGAACGTGCCTTCGTCGAGCTGCCACGACGGTCGCCCCTGTGCGCCCGCTTCTGTGTCCACCGTGATCGACAGAGGCCGTCGCCATCGAACGGTGGGCTCTTGGACGCCACCGTCGTCTCGTGATCGCCGTGGCCCGGCGAAGCAACCGCGGACGGGGGGCGTGGCGCGTACGCGCGCACTCTCCACTCGGACGAGCCAGTACCCGTACGCACCGCAGTCGCCAGCGCCTTCGTAGACCGCTGCAAACAGGAAGTCCGCCAGTTCGGCGGTGACGTCCTGGCCGACCAGCTTCACGGCGAAGACCTCGTGGCCCCCGAGCTCGCGGTACGCCTTCGAGCACAGCGCGGCTAGCGCCTGCGGCGAGGCGCACGGCGGCGGATAGACGACTTGATCGCCCACGCGCATGCGGGTGACGAATGCCTCGTGAGCCCATGACTCGTCGAATTCGATGACAATCGGGTGGGCGGCGACCGTAATCTCGTACGGCGGAAGGGTGCCAATCGCCATGTAGCCCGGCATCGATCGAGGAGACGGCTGCGACGAGGCGGCCGCTTCGGACGCGTCGGCGACGGTGGAGGACTCGGGGGCTCCGCCGTCGCTTGAGGATGCGACCGGGGTGGATCGGGACGTCGCGGACGAGGGGCAGCCCGCGAGAAGCAACGCAACCACGAAAGGACGGGCCGACATCTCCATCTGCTGGGTCAGGGTGGTGGCCGAGGGCTCGGACTTCCGAGTGCCTGCTCGAAGAAGGTCTTGATGGTCGTCGTCGATGGCGTGGCCACAAGATCGCCGCCATAGACGGCCAACTCGTGGAAGAACAGGAACTTCCAGTGTCTGGGGTTCGCAGCGCTCGGCGCGAGGTCCGGCCACTTGCCGAGAAGGAATTGGAGAAAGGTCTTCTGAACACCCGAGAACAATGGGTTCCAGTAGTTCTCCCGGTCTGCAAAGGCCGGGAGGACCGTAATCGCAGCACCTGTTTGCCGGAGCTTTAGATCCGAATCGTCGTCGAGACCGAGAAATGGGTGACCTGCTGGTGTCGTGGACTTGTCTTGACTCAGGTCCGGGGCAATCACGGCGAAGACGTCGAGACCTTTGGAGGCTCCCTTTCGGGCAGCTGCCACACGGCGAATGTTGTCGATGCCGTTGGACAAGTTGGTTGACCATGGGGAAGGACTGAAAGTGATCAATCGGGCAACGTCGCTGGCGTTTCTCGAGCACGAGAGCCACATCGAAAGATTGCCACCGCTGTGCCCCGCGAACCATAGCTCTCGACTGCTTACGTCGGGTACGGCCGTACCCGAGACGTCGACGGCTCCGGCGTTCCACAGCGTCTTCAGCGCGCTTCGAATGGTCGTGCGAAGATCGCCCAGCACTGCGCCTTCGTAGGAACCATTGCCATCACCCGACGCGAGCGGGAGAAACATGACGCTTTGTCGGGCCGCGTTGTTGAAGGCGGTCTCCAAGCCGACAGGCCGGAACGTGAACGGGAGCCCGACCATGAGATCCATGGGGTCGCTCGGCGTTGGCGCCGTGGCCGTGCCTCCCGTGGGAAACACTTGGTCGGCCAGAAGGGTCACGTCCGTAACACCCGCCGGCAATGAACCCGAGGGGATCGGGGACATCAGGTAGCGAGCAAGAAGGAACATCGTCGTGTCGTCGTGGCGAGCATCGACGAGTCCCGAGGCATCGGGCGTGTACACGAAGGAGTTGGCCGGCTGAGCGGGTGGGCGGTAAAAGACCAGGTCCTCCGTTCCACCCGCAATCGAGGTGGACGCGGCGTCGGGTACGCAGGCAAACCAGATCATCGGGTTGCCCCCTCCGGTCCACCCTAGGATACGCAGATTGGCCTGCCTCCCAGGCTTGGGAATGCGCTGGTCGAGGTACCAGCCGCGCTTGTCGTGCCGCAACGCCCACCAGAGCAACGTGAGATCGACGAACTCCGCGTTGACGAGGATCGTCGCGGTGGTGCCGACGGCGGGTCCGGGCGTTTGGTCGATCGTGAGCAGCGGGTGCAGGCCAGGGAACGTTCGATGCGCTGGCGGAGTCGGGGCACCCGACGGTGCCCCCCGCACGGGCCCGTTCGAGCCCGGGGTGAGAAAGGAGTTGTCGATCGCGCAGTTTTGCGGCGTCAGGACGTTCGACGAGTCCAGGAGGAGAAGCTGACTGAAGGAGAGAACGACCGCGCTCTGGCCGCCGGCGGTCACGGTGAGCGAGAAGTCGAGCCTCAGGTTGAGGTGGTTGGGGCCGGAGGGACCGAGCAGCGGCGGGAACGTGACCTTCACCTTGGTGTCGGCGCCGTTGCGGGTCACGGGGACGCTCGTCGTGGTCGCGCTGTCCCACGATGCGAGGTCCCCGTCCGCAACCTCGCCTATGGTGACCGGGCTACCACTCGGCGAGGAGATGAGGAAGCTCGGGCCGCTCGCGGTCGACAGCTTCGACTGCAACGCTGCCGACCTCGCGCCCCAGTCGACCGTCAGGGTGAGCCCCTGCGCTAGCGTGGCCTTCACGAACCCCGTTTGCATCAGCAGCGCGTTGGTGATCCCGAACGTCATGCCAGCTGCTCCCTCGTCCTCAGGTGGAACTTGCCTGGTTCGACCCACCCGCCCCCGACGGCGGCGGCTGCGACGCGGGAGGGCTCGAGGCGGCCGCCCCGCCGCCCTGACCGCCGAACTTGTCGACGATCTCGTGGTACTTCGTCGTGTCGAATAGCGTGTAGGGCGCGTCGCCGCCGTCACCCTGCAGCGTGTACGTGTGCCCGTCGGTGACGTCCTCGAAGGTGAGGATGGACATTCCTTGCGTGTCGTCGCTCGGCTGCGCGTCCGCCGGGAACGTCAGCGTCTTGGAGTAGCTGCCGTCCTCGTTCGTGAGGGTGAACTTGTGGGGCGGCGCATCGGGATCGGTCGGCGTCGGGATCTCGACAAGGAGCTTGATGGTCGCCGTGAGCACCGCGTGCGCCGCCGTCGGGATCTCCGCGCACCCGGTGCTGTCGGGCGCCTTCGAGGAAGCCGGTTGGGACGACGGGGGAGAAGCATCGCTCGAAGGGGCGTTGCCATCGCTCGCGGGCGGCGTCGAATCGGGGGGCGTGCTCGCGGGCGCGGAATCAGGAGGGTTGCTCGCGGGCGACGAATCCGGTGGCGCTGCTCCGGTGGAGCGGCTGGTCGCGGGGCCGTTGGAGTCCGGGGCCGCATCCGAGGCCGGCTGCGACGAGGGCGGCGGATCGTCCCCGGGCTTCGTGCCCGTTGCCGGCGGCGTTCCACCGGCGCCCTGCGGAGGATTCCCGGTGTTGCTCATGCCGCAACAGGCGGCGCGGAGGCCGAAGCTCCGCCACCGCCACCGTTGCTCGAGGGCCCATGGCTCGACGAGCCATTCCCATTGGCGGGCGAGGTACCGCCGTCACCCTGCGCGCCTCCCTGCGTCGGCAGTGCTCGCGCCCCGAGGGTGGTCTTCGCGGTCGGGTACGTGATCTTCGTCTGCGGAATGGGAATCCCCGTCCGCGACGTCCCGCTCACCGTGTAGTCCCCAGCCACGAGCCCCCAGAACGTCACGAACCCGTGCACGTCGGTCGTCGTGTCCTGCGGCGCCGGCCCGTCGAGGTGCACCTGCGACAGCGGAACCGGTTGTTTCTTGGTGTCGACGATCTGCACGTGGATGCCGTGGTTCTCGAAGTCCACCGTCTGCGCCAGGCGCGCCCGCCAGGCCGGGTACTCGGGCGACCCCGCCGACGACGTGTCGCCCGAGGGCGGCGGCTTGATCTCGGTGCCGTCGAAGAAGAGCACCTCGAGCCGCCGGTCGTCCGGCTGGAGCCCGTCCTGCGTGATCGTGTCGTCCTCGTGCCCGGTGCAGCCGTGGGCCACCGGCGTCACCCCGGCCGTGAGCGACGTGTCCTCGACGGCCATGTACTGCTTGACCAGCGCCGCACGCGTGTCGCTTCCCGCCTTGCCATCCGCGGCGAGTCCGTTGGTCGTCTGGAACGCCTTGAGAGCCGCCGCCGTCTCGTCGTCCATCACCCCGGGCGAGCTTCCGTCGTAGAACGGCTGCCCGCCCGGCCCGGTCAGCGCCGAGAGCATGAGCTGGACCTCCCGCACGCCCCAGCGTTGCCGGTCGCTCTTGTCCGACCCGAACCAGGGCATCCAGTCTTCCGGCTTGCTCGTCAGGTACCCGGCGAGGACCTTCGCCCGCGCGAGCGCGAGGTCCACCGAGCCCGTCACCTCGTCGCCCCCCTCGTGGCCGACGATGAGCACGGGCGCGGTCGGATGCGCCTTGTGCATCGCGACGACCGACTTGATGCCGTCGAGCGCCTGCGGGAGGAGGAAGCACTTGTCGCCGTCGAAGATCATCCCGACCATCCGCACGCGCCAGATGGGCGGGCGCTGCAGGACGATGGTGCACAGCCAGTCGCTGGGCGCCCGGATGGGGGCGATCGTCTGGGTGACGACGGCCTGTGTGACCTGGTCGCCGGGAGCGGGATCCTCCGCCAGCGGCTTGGTCCACTGCGTCCAGAGCTTGTCGCTCAGGTCGCCGAGGTTGGTCAGGGTGACGACGGCGGTCCCGGGCGCGGGCTTGTCGACGCTGACCTTGCCCGTACCGTCGGTCGTCAGGTCGTGCTCGTCGCCGTCGATCGCAAGGTGCAGTTTCGCGCCGGCCACGGGCGCACCGGTGTCGTCGACGACGCACACCTTGTACGTGTGCGTGCTGCTGGAGCTGGGGCCGAGGACCTCCTCGCTCGGCCCATCCAGGGGGACAACGACCGAGCGCACCTCGCGGCGTCTTGCCAGGATGACTCCCGAGCGTGCCGCCCGCAAGACGTCCTCTCCGATCGCATCGGCTCGAGGAGAGCCGGTGTCGAGGTCGAAGACCTCGCGCGGCGCCGGCGGCGCGAACAGGCCGCTCAGGCGCGCGTGGATGGCAAGCACCACCCGTCGCGCCTCGGGGTCGCGGTACTTGAAGTCCGAGACCAGCCGCCGCAGCTCGAGCACCGAGGCCTCCCGCTCGGCGTCGTCCACTCGCAGCGGATGCGTCACGATCTCGAGGTCCGCGCCTGCCCTCCGCACGCGCCAGTCGACCCGCGAATCTACCCTCATTCGACGCGCACGTTAGTGCGCCAAGCCAACGCTCGCACGCCCGTCCACCTGAAAAGTGCGACCGAACATGTCACCCGTTCGAGTGACGCCGCCGCCGATGCGCTCTCCGCGGGTGAGGCTACACTGCCAGTCGCCCTGGAGCTTGTTGATGGACGCTGGCGCGTAGGCGGTCGTAGGCCCCCTCGCGCATCAAGCGGCAGCCCGAGCCAGGTCCGAAACGCTACGACCGAAGTGCTACGAGCCACGGACTAGATTGGACGGTGGTAGACTCTGCCCCGATTGCTCGACGGAGGTACTCGTGCCCTGGGACCAAACGGGAACGGACTGGCACGGTGCTCACGTACCTCCTGGACCACACGCGAATTCCCGATCGATGTGACGCGGGCACAAGTCCTGGACAACTATAATCAAGGCGTTGTACTGAACTGTCCGACATGCAACTTGAAGGCGGGGAACAGCGACTAATTCAGCACCTAGAGCGCCATCTGGGGAAGATGGCCGGTGGCTGGATGAGGGGACCGTCAGGCGAACAAATGCCCTTTCAGGTGGCTCGCTTCGACAGTCCGCCGATTCGTGCCTGCACTGCCTTTGCCACGGTCGGTCTAAGTTCGTTCCCGCTTCGTTCGAATCCCCCGGGGCGTGACATTTATCTGGAGTTATTCATGATAATGCGTCGCGCAGATGCGGTGATTGGCATTCCAGATCTACTGCAGACAGCCGGAACTGGCATGTTGGCAAGCGGTGTCGCAATCTTGAGGGGAGATGTGCTGGGTCCGCGCGGCCCAATCTGGCCCCAGTCGCGTCTTGAGGCGTTCTACGTCGCGAGTCCCGCCTACTTGCCGGATGAGTTTGCCGGGTGCGACCTAGAGAATGGCGTTCGATGTGCAATCGCCTGGTTGGTGCCGATTACGCGGGGCGAGGCGGACTACGTGAAGGCTCGTGGTTGGCGCGCGTTCGAGGAGGTGCTTGCAACTGAAGATCCGGACCTGTTGCAGTTCGATCGGGCAGAAATGAAGCTAGCCCCCCCGAGACCACGACCGTCGTGACTGTATAGTCCGCGGCAGAGACAGATACGATACGGCCCAGCACCGCGTGAGTTTGCGGGGCCCGGGCCGGCAGAGTGATGGCGTGCTCAGAGCTGGTGGGGCGCATAGCGGACGCCGTTGGCCTGTCGCAGTGTGTCGGCCTTGTCAGGCGCCCCGTAGGCGCGCGTCGACAGGGTCTCCCAGGTGTCGCCGCCCCGGGCCACGACGCGCTTGGTGGCCTGGCCTCGCTGGGCGACGGCCGCCCGGTTGTCGAAGTCCTGGGCGCCGGCGAGCGCGCTCGTCGTCCCAACGTCCATGTCGGCGAAGAGGCCTCCGCAGCTCGCGTCGGTCCCGAAGGAGCGCCCGATGCCGATGGCATCATTGCGGGTGGAGAGGACGAGGCCCTGGAGGTCAAGCAGCGCCGTGCGGAGCTGCCCCAGGCCCGCGCGAAGGCGCTGCACGTCCCCTTCGCGCGTCCTCGCGTCGTGTGTGACGGCACATCTGTCATGCGATGGGCAGTCGGCCAGTGAGCTGGCCTGCGCAACGTCGCATCCACGAGCAGCAGCCGGCCCCCCCTCCGGCTGCTGCTCGCCTGCCCCCTTCTTACTTGACGATGATCGACGCCGTCTGACTCCAGTCCCCCTCACCGGTCTTCGTGCCCGCCCGGTACCGGAACATCACGGTCGCTCCCGGCGTGAGCCCCGAGACGGTGTTGCTCGCCTTCAGCGTGCTCGCCGCGGAGATCCACGTCTTGCCGCCATCGGTGCTGTACTGCCACTCGTAGAACGCGCGCGCCGCCGCGCGGTCGGTCACGAGCTGCACCGAGCCGGACACGGCGCCGGGCTTGGCGGTGAAGGTGCGCTTGGCGCGCACGGGCGTCTTCTTCACGCCCATTCCGGCGCTCTGGATGAGCGAGGCGGAGGTCTCCGGGCTGGCGGCGGCCGCCGTCTGGACCTGCCTCTGGAGCTCCTGGAGCAGCGTGACGAGCGCGGTGCGCTTCTCGTTGCGGATCGCCACGGCACCCTTGGTCCGAGCCAGCGCGGCGGTCTCGGCGGTCTGGAGGTCGGTGATGGCCTGGTTGACCACCGCCAGGGTCGGCGTGGTCGACGGGAAGGCGGTGTTCCCCGTCAGCGCCTTCGTGATGCCCTGGGCATACGTGATGAGGGCGGGAACCTGCTTCGGCAGCTTGAGGGTCGCGATGGCGGGATGAATGGCCTTGGTCGTGGTGCTCATGATGGTGCCTCGTCTCGAGTGAAAGTGTCTTCGTCATCAAGGAAAGAACGACTTTCGTCAGTGGATGGTTCTTCGTCGTCGCAAAGTGTCGAAGGTAGGCTCGACGCTGTGGCTGTTCGTCGAGAGAAAGTCGCTGGTACGTCCGGGAATGTGTCTTTCTCGCGTGAAAGCGTGATGGGGTGTCGACGAATCGTGTCTCTTTCGTCGAGGTCCGTCGCTTCGTCGTTCGAAAGTGACACTTTCTGTCGAGTGAGCGTCACGGTGACGTCCGTCCCAGAGACTTTTCATCGAGTCAAAGACTCTCTTGCTCGAAGGACAGTGACGGTTCCTCGACTCGACGAGACTTTCCGTCGACAACCAGTGACTTCCTCGAGGGGCGCCGTGTCGCTGCGGCCGCCTCCTGTGCTCTTGCCCTCCTACCCTTGGGGCTCTTGCGACCAGGGCGAACCAGGACGACCCAGCGGGCGGCCCGTCGAGCGCAGGCGCGCCACCAGGCAAAGGCTCTCCCAGAGCGGCGGGATCTTCCGCTGAATCTCCGAGAGCGACACGAAGACCGCCCGCCCTCCGCGGATGAGGATGACCCCGTTGCTCTCGAGCAGTCGCCGCAGCCTGTGCCGCGTCACGTTGCCCAGACGAGCCAGCGTCGCGACCGAGTACACGGCGTGGACGTCGAGCCCCACGAGACTGCTCTCCCTGACCTTGCGCATCAGCCCACCTCCTTCTCGCAGTCGTCTCCATCTTCCGGCACCACGCTGGGCCCCCTCCCGCGCACCCCCTCGTACGCGCCGATCGCCATCGAGCACGCCAGCGCCGCTTCCGGCAGCCACGGCGCCAGCGCGTCGCGGTCCGCCTTCAGGAGGTCCTCGAGCCAGCCGGCGAGCATCTTCTGCCGCGTGCGCGCCCCCATGAGCGCCCGCAGGTGCTCGGCCTTCACCACGGGCAGGGCGACCACCGGCCCCGCCAGCACTCCGAGCCGGCGCTCGAGGCGCGCGGGCCAGGGGCGCTCGGTGAAGAGCGCCTCGAGCATCCGCGCGTCCGTCCCCGAGACGGCCTGCAGGCGCCCGCGGATCTTCGCGGCCGCGTGCACCGCCTCGGCGCGCCGCTCGACCGCCTCGAGGCTGGTCGCGGACATGCCCGCGAGCAGACCCGCGAAGTTCGAGGGCTCGTCGACCTCCGACGCGGCCTCGTTGAAGAACCACCGCAGCTCCCGCTCGGCGGCGGCGCTGGGGGACACGTTGCCGATGCGATACCGGGACGCACGAACACGGGAGTCACTGGACGCAACCATGGGCCATCTCCTTTTCGGGGACACGGGCGTCCAGCGCCTCTCGACCACCTCGAGCCTCTCCGCGGCGCGCCTACCGCGACCGCACCCGCAGGCCGTGCCACTCGCGCAGCAGCGCCACGAAGTCCTCGAACCGCATCATCACGAGCGGCGCCTTGCCGTCGTCCTTGCACACGGCGACCGCCCAGCGCTCCTCGACGTCCGCGCCGCCCGTGGCCTGCCGCAGCGCGCCCCGCGGGTTGGTGCGGCGCTGCGCCTTGCACTCGATCCACAGCCGGGGCGCCACCACGTCGGCCGGTGCGGCCCGGGCGCGCGACTTCACGCCGCGGCGCACGAACGCTCCCCCGAACACCTCCGCGAGGCGCCGCTGCACCTCGCGCTCGAACTCCGCTCCCTTGCGATGCGTCCAGGATCGCCTCATCGATGTCCTCCTTGGTCGTTCCGCCACGGACTCTCGCCGCTCACGACGCCACCTCGGTCGAGGTCAGGCGCGTGGACAGGCTGTGCTTCGCGGACGCCTCCAGGGTGGCCTTCAGGGCCGCGAGGCGGTCGGGATCGAGCCCCGCGCCGAGCTCGTCGAGCTCGCGCCGCAGGGCCTGCGCATCGGCGCGCCCGATGCGGGCGAGCGCCCCGGCGCGATCGACGCCCGCGGCGGCGAGAGCGTCGAGGGTGGGCTCGAGCGGGTAGTCCTTGCGCGTGGCGGTCACGAGGCGGTAGCGCCGGCCTTCCAGCACCAGCTCGTCCTGCCGGGCGAGGCGCTGCGTGAGGACCTCGTCGAGCGCGTCCTTGCGGGCGGTCGCGATCTTGATCCGTCCCGCGAGCTCCTCGCGCTCGCGGGCCACGGCCGCGAGGTCCCCTTCGTCGACGGTGGCGGCGGTGGCGGCGGTGGCGGGGGTGGGCGTGGCCGACAGAGCGTCGCGGTAGGCGGGGCAGTGCGTCCGCTGATCGCAGTGGGTGCAGAGCGTGCCGAGGCGCGCGGGGTAGTCCTGCGCGGTCTCGATGCGGTCGACCATCGCGCGCACGTAGCGCCACGTCGCCTCGCGCTGCGCCTCGCTGCGCTCGGTCCAGACGACGCGGTCGTGCCGCAGGAGGTCCAGCCCGACCTCGATGCGCCTGGCCCAGGGCCAGAGCTGCGCGGCGGCCAGATCGCAGAGGGCGAGCTGCAGGCTCTCGTCGACCTCCTGCCGCGAGGGCGGGATGCGCCCCGACGTGTAGTCCCGGATCCGCACCGCGTCGGGCGCGATGCGGTCGACGCGGTCGAGCGCGCCGACCAGGCGGACGCCGGCGATCTCGAGCTCGAACTCGCGCTCGAGGCCGAGCACCGCCTCGGGATCGACGACGCCCTCGCGGGCCACCCAGCGCTTCACGAGAGCGAGCCCCTCGCCGAACACCGCGGGGGTGCTCAGCTGGGTCTCGCTCCACAGGCGCTGGTACATCGCCGCGGCGATCGCGCCATCGAGCGGCCCCTTGCGGCCGGTGCGGACGTGGTCGCGCACGAGGTCCTCGAGCGTCCGGTGCAGGACCCGCCCGAGCTCCGCTTCGGCGCTCGGCGCGGCGGGCAGCCGATCGAGGTAGTGCAGCCTGTACGACAGCGGGCACTGCCCGAACCGGCGCAGACGCGCATGGCTGTACGGGTGGGCGGAGTCGACGACGGGCAGATGGATGGCAGACGCATGGACGGAATGGGTCACGGGACCTCCTCGGCCGTGCGCGTCTGGCGCGTCTTGGCTCTTGCTCAGAACAGGGGCACGCAGAAGGGAAGAACCGGACAGGAAATCGACCGCCGACAGGCTCGGGACAGGCGGGGGGCCCGCGCGTCGCGCGCGCGTCGGGGGGCCATGTCCAGGAGAGGGGCATGCACGAGGCGAAGAGCGGACAAAGAACCTCTTGCCGCGACCGATTTCTGCGCGGGCGGCGTTACGGCGCCCTCCCGCACGCGATGACCACCGCCCGCCCTGCCTCGAAGAGGCGCCGGGCGACGCCGTCGCCGTAGCGCTGGGTGACGGCGTCGGGCGTCATCCAGGTCGTGATCCACGTCGGTCGACCTTCGAGGGCGCGCGCGAAGATGACGTCGGGGACCGCGTTCATCGCCGTGTTGCGCTCGCTGCCGAGGTCGTCGATGACGCACAGGCCGGCGGTGAAGGCCTGCTCGACCTCGGGCGCCTCGCCCTGCCCGAGGCCGTGCTGCGCCCGCGCCACGCCGAGCCGCCACGCAGGCACGAAGACGGCCCGCCGCCGCGGGTGGCGTGCCTCCCACGTGCGCAGCAGCGCGCACGCGAGCGACGTCTTGCCGCTGCCGCTCGGCCCTTCGAGCACGAGGCCCGCGGAGTCCAGGGCGGCCTCCGCTTCGGCGACGGCTCCCTCGCGGGCGACGCGTCGGCGCAGCTCGGGGGCCCTGAGGCTCGCCCAGCGAAACGCGGGCGGGAGGGTCGGGTTGTCCCTCGGCGGGTCTGGCAGGTCAGCGGGTCCGTCGCCGTGGTCGCCCGGCAGCGCGGCAGGCAGTCCGCCGGCCACGAACCGCTCGGCGCAGTCCGCGAGGATCTGCTTCAGCGTCCGGGTGTCGCTCACTTGGCCGGCTCCGCTCTCCGCCACGTGCCTCCGGCCGGCTGCACCTGCGGCGGCCCGCCCGGCGTGGCCCTGCGCCCGATGAACGAGTTGATCTTGCCCGCGATGGCGCCGAGGTCGGGGTTCCGGTCGAGCCACCACGGATCGGAGAGCGCCCGGTCGACGATGGCCTTGGCCTCGGCGAGGGTGCGCCCCTGCAGGAGCTTCTTCGCGCCCGCCCCGCCCCTCGCGCCGACGACGGGCTTCACGCCCTTCAGGCGCTCGAACTCGGCCGCGTAGTACGCGACGAGCTCCTGGTGCTCGCTCGAACGGTCACCCGCGGGGCCCGGCTGGCCCGGAGCCTGCGACGGGGATCTTCTTCTTGGTTCTGACTCTGACTCTGACTCTGACTCTGAGGGCGGAATCCGATCGACCTCACCCCCCCGGCTCCGATCGGAATCCGTGCGCGCGGCGGAGGCGCGTCCGCGTGGAATCCGTTCGGACGTCTTCCGCACGCGATCGACCTTCAGCCGGCGCTCGATGTCCGCCTTGGTCTCGTTGTGTTTCGCGTAGTTGACGACGACCACGCCCTGCCTTCCGTCGCGCTCGGCGCGCTCGAAGAGGCCCTGCGCGACCAGCTCCTCCACGACCTCCTCGGCGGCGAAATCGCGGATCGCGCTGAGCGGACAGAACCCGTCGAGCATGTGATGGCGGGTGTAGCAAAGCGCGGCCGTCCACACTCCGAGCGCCGCCGCGCGCGCGATCCGCGCGCACGCGTCGGACATCGCGTTCTCGGATTCCGCGCGGACTCCGAGTGGAATCCGAACGGATTCCGGACGGACGTCCAGCAAGCGGTAGTGATGCGGCATGTCGACGTCGATCTTCGCGAAGATCATCGCCGCCTCCTGGAGAGCTCGCCCCGCACCGCCTCGACCACCCTGCGGTGGCGCTTCTCGAGGCACGCCCCGGTGACATGCGCGGATGCCTGCCGCGAGACCTGCTCGGCGAGCGTCTCGACCCCCGCGAGCACGCGCACGGGATCGTCGCTGCCCGACCGGCGCGCGACCAGCTCGCCGACCTCGCGGGCCAGGAGGTGGACGTACTGCGGTGGATCCTCGTGCGGCGCCTGCCTGCGCCGGCCGGCGTGGCAGAAGGCCGTCTCCGCCTCGAGCTCCGCCTCGCGGTCCGCCGGCCGCCCGAACAGCGCCCGCTCGAGGGCGCGCCGCAGCGTCATGAGCGGAAACGCGGGCCCTGCTTCGCGGGCGATGCGCAGCCGGCCGAGCGCCTCGGCGAAGGCCACGTGCAGCGCCTGATCGCGCTCGTCGGCGTCCCGGCCGCGCGAGCGCGCGCGGAGATTCCCGAGCATCGGCTCGAGGCCGCGGGCGGCGAGCGCGTACCAGAGCGGGTGCCGGCGGCGCTGGTACTCGAGGACGATGAGGCGCAAGAGGACGCGCCGCGCGTCCCAGTCGAGCGCCGAGCGCGGCTCGAGCGCGTCGAAGAGGGCGCCGGCGGTCGGATGGGGCGCGAGGAGCGGCTCGCGCTCACGCACGGGCCGGTACGTCGCGTCGTGCCTTCGGACCGCGCTGCAGAGGCCCTGGAGGAAGCTGGTGTCGGTCATCGGTCCTCCTTTCCCGGGGCCCGGCCGACCACGATCTCGTTGGCCTTGCCGCACCGCCTGCAGATGCAGCGGCAGCGGCCGACGATCCAGATCTCGGCGTCCTTGTACTTCACGTGAAGATGGGTGCCTCGCGCGATGCCGAGCAGGGCTCTGCAGGCATGGCAGTGCCAGTGGCCGGTGTGGGCGTGGACCGGGGAATGGGGGGGGTTGGGTTGCAAATGGTTCTCCTTGGGGCGGTACACGATTCGTCACGATCCTTTCGGGACGGGGGGGATGTCCTGCCTGGGGGCTTCTTCTCGCGGAGTCGTCTCCGTGCTCGCGGGAGCGAGCTCCCTGCGTGCGCGAGCGGCTCGCACGGGACGGTGGTGCTCCGCGCACCGGAACTTCTTGCCGTGCACGCTGTGGACGGCGGGTCGCTCGCACTTCACGCCGCCGCAGCGCGCGCCGCAGCGGTACGGGTGAATCTCCATGCTGCGCTTGCAGTGCTTGCCCTGGACCACGCCGAACTTGGCTCCGACGGCGTGGCAGATCGAGCACCGGTAACGCGCGTACCAGCCGGGAATGGGCTGCCAGTCGTGCGTACACATTGGATTGCGTCGCCTCCTTCCACGGGTCTGTCGCCGGAGGCGGCGGACCTTACCGACGGTTTCTTCGAGGTCGTCGCGGCGGGTGTTGCGGGGACTCTCGGGCGTGCCGCGGACAGGCCTCGACGCCATCGGGCCGCCCGAGGGGCCGCGTCCCCTAGCCCCTCTGTCGCTGGTCGCGTCGGACCTTACCGAGCCTATTTTTCGCACCGCCGGCGAGGCTCACGAGCTGACGATGGGTCTCATCTCGTGACGGCCGTGCCGCCGGTCGTGTCGGCTCGTTTGCCCGTCCCTCTCGCTGTTACACTCGCCGGCATGTCCGACTCGAGCTTGTGCCCCAGGTGCGGCGCGCCCCTTCCGGGCCCGACGGACCGCGCGCGCGTCTGCGCCTTCTGCGCCGCGGAGGTGCCGGCGCAGCTGGCCGAGCGGGTCGTGGTCCACGAGGTGATCGAGCGCGTGGTCACCGTCGAGGCGGCGACCGGTCAGACCAGCCTTCGCTGCCCCCGATGCGGCAAGCCCCTCTTCGAAGGGAGGACCTCGATGAGCACGCTGCTCGGCTGCGGAGGGTGCGGCGGCATGTGGCTGGACAACGCGGGTACGCGCCGGCTGCTCGGGCTCGTCGACGCGGAGATGGTGGCCCTCGCCGATCGCGTGTCAGAGGCCGGCAAGATGGCGCGCGCCCTGGCGGACGATTCGACCCCCCTGCGCTGCCCTGTGGGCGGAGAGGAGCTCTGGCGCGCCGTGGTGGGCGACGTCACGGTCGACGTGTGCGCGGATCACGGGACCTGGTTCGACAGGAACGAGCTGCATCGCATCTGGTCGCAGCGCATCGGCGATCGCCAGCCGGCCTATGATTACGGTCCGGCGGCGGAGCACGCCATCCAGAACGAGCACTTCCTGCGGGAGCTGTTCAGCCCGCGGAGGGGATGACGGCCGCCGACGCCGACGGGTCTCGGGCCACGTTCCTCGAGTCGAAAGCAAAGGATCCCCCATGCTCACTCCCGAAGAGACGGTCGATCACTACATCGCGCTCTGGGGCCCGCAGAGCGCCGCCGAGCGCGCCGCCCACGCGAGCGCCGCACTGACCGAGGACGCGGTCCTCCTCTACGCAAACTTCGACGCCCACGGCGTCGGCGACGTGCTCGCGGCGGCCGAGGGGTGGCAGCAGTCCCAGCCCGGCGCCAGGATCGTCAGGCGCACCGGCGTGCAGCACCACAAAGGCTGCGTCCGCGTCGGGTGGACCCTGGTGCTCGCCGACGGCACCGTGGGGGCGGAGGGTCAGTCCATCGGCGTGCTCGCCGCGGACGGGCGCTTGCAGCGCGTGTTCGGGTTCAGAGACCCGCTGCCGGGCCTCTCTTGATCGCGAAGGGGTCAGCACGTTCCAAAGGCAGTTCCTGAACCCCTTGTCTGTACCTTCGCAGTCGGCCGACTTCTCCACAACACGATATACCCAGTAATTCTGTCGAGACTTCTTGTGGGTGGAGCTGCAAAACAGATCTACCTGATCTGGGTTTTCCGAGGGAACGCCCCGTCCCCTGTTGAACTTCGCGTAGTGGCGGCGGCTCGTGGTGATTCTTACGCGACCTTCTTCTCGGACGCCACGGGCTCGCTTTTCGGCGCCGATGGCGCACCTTGGGAGGCTGCGCTCGACGTCGAAGGTGCGTGCGCCGGTCCCCCCGAAGCTTGTTTGTCACAAGCGAGTGCGGTGGAGGCGAAGAGCCCACGACCAAGAAAATGTCGCAGTGTCATCATCGTGCGAGGCATCCGAGCTCCGCCCATCCGCGTCACGAATCGCGTGCACGGACGCCAGAGCGGCCGGGAGCGACGGCGAGCAACGGCGCCGCGACGAATGCCCGCTCGCGCGGCGTGACCGCCGCCCCGGGCGACGACCGAGCTGGAGCGGGCGGTGCTCGCTAGTAAACTATTGACCGCTTTTCTTTACTAGCGGCACCTCGAAGTAAAGAAAACAGCCGGTTCCGTGGGCCGAGCCCAACAATGTCTCCGGGCAGCTGCACCGGGGGGATGCCCCGTTCCCTGTGGAAGTCGGGGAGTGGCGGCGGCGCCGAGGACGGGGCAATGGCCGGACCGTGGGCTCGAATGCAGCGGATAGCGGCGCAGCAAGTCGTAGAGGGCGCCGCAGGTTGCGGACGTGTAGCGAGCCTCCATGTCGGCGATGGCTCTCTGGTCGATGGTCTCGAGGAGCGGGAAGAAAGAGAAGATCCGCGACAAGCGCTCAAGACCCATCGTCGACGCGTTCTTCTCGTGGTGCGACGCGGAGGCTCAGGGCGTGCTCGATGACACGCCCATTTCCGCCGGCATCCGATACGCACGCAACCAACGCGTCGGCCTCTCGCGTTTCCTCGACGACGGGCGCCTGCCCATCCACAACAACCTGAGCGAGCTGCAGCTCCGTCGCGAAGCCGTCGGCCGCAAAGACTGGCTCTTCGTCGGCAGCGACGACGGCGGCCACGTCAACGCCGTCTTCACCTCTTTGCTCGCGAGTTGTCGGCTCTGCAACGTCGAGCCCTGGGCGTACCTGCGCGACGTCCTGTGCCTGCTGCCCCGCTGGCCAGAGCATCGTCTCCTCGAGCTCGCACCCATCTCCTGGACCGAGACCAGCGCACGACCGGACGTGCAGACCCACCTCGACAGCAACCGGTTCCGCCGTCTCACCCTCGATCCCCGCGACTGACCGCGGCTCCCGCCATCCGCCTTACGCGGACGCGATTCGCCGAACGGATACGACGATCCGGCGCTGGGGGTCGCATTCCGGGAGGACTTGACCGAGGAGGCGGTGAATCCCGACGCCGGGGCCACCACGCGGCAACACCAAACGTCAGAGAGGGTAAGTAACCACGTCGGGCAATGAAAGTCGGTCTCCGCACCCGCGCCTCGGGCTCGGGCCAGTCTCACTTGGGGGTCAGCTTCATCACGGTGCCCCCAGTGCTGTTCGTCCAGTACGCGCTGGTGTCGTCCACGGTGATGCCGATCGGGCCCCCTTGATTCTCAGCGAGCACCACGGGAGTTCCTCCGTTGACGCCGACCTTCATGACGGAACCGCCAGCTACGTTTTCGACCCAGTAGATACTCGTCGAGTCGACCGCCAACCCCCAAGGCTTCTGGCGACCTGACACGAGCGTCGTGGGCGCGCCGCCCTGAAGAGGCGCTTTCACGATGGTGCCGCTGTTGTTGTCGGCCCAGTACACGCTCGTGGCATCCACGGCGATGCCCTTGGCGGCGCTTGCGGTGGTGGACAGCGAAACGGGGTTGCCGCCGCCCAGAGGCGCCTTCCAAATCGCGCCGCCGCTCACGTCCTCCGCCCAGTAGACGAACGACGCGTCCGCCGTGATGTAGTTGGGGTAGTTGAGACCCGAGGCGAGCGTCGTGGTCGAACCTCCGTTCAAGCCCACCATCACCACGGAGCCACCGCCGCCTGTCCAGGTCGGTGGGACAGACTCCGTCCAGAATACGGCTGTCGCGCCCAGGGCGAGCCGTGACGGATAGTTCTGCCCAGAAGCAAGGATCGTCGGTTGGCCGCCTGCGATCGGCGCTTTGGCGACGCTGCCTGCGCTCACGGCGTTCGTCCAGTAGACGCTCGTTCCGTCAACGGCGAGACCGGCGGGGCTCTGCTGTCCCGTAGCAATCGCCACGGGGGTACCGCCGCCGAGTGGAACGGACATCACGCTGCCGCCGCCGAGGTTCGTCCAGTAGGCATTCTTGCCGTCCACGGCGATGCTCAGCGGACCGTCTTGCCCGGTGGCCAGCGTGACCAGGCAAGCACCCCCGTCGCAGAGGAGGGGGCCCGCGTCAGTGTTCGACACTTCCGGGTACGCGTCCGCCTCGACCGGATTCGCGTCACCCGAGTCGGCGACCCCGCCATCCGATCCGGAGCTCGAGCCGGGTGCGTCCTGCGTGGACGCATCTCCGCTCGGGTTGGGGATGTCGTTGACGGTGCTGATCTCGCATCCAGTGACGCTGAGCACGCCCACAGCAAGCGCGGCGAAACCTCTATGTTGCATCACGATCCTCCGACGAGCCTTGCACGAGATCGAGCGACCCCGGCTGCCCGATGTTCGTACGCATGCCTGGAAGGTACGGGATCGCTCGCCAGTAGGGAGCCGCGGGAAAACCCGCGGGGTTCGCCGTCACCAGCTCTGGCGTACGATCCCCACCCCGAGAATCGGGATCACATCCGAAATGCTGGTCGCGGTCCCCTGGATGCCGATGTAATCGAGCCCGCCGAACAGGGCCGGGACGAAGCCTCCTAAGGAGGCGACGTCCGCGTCGAGGAACAGGCGACCGTGGACCTCGAGCTGCTGCTGCTGCTCCACCGCGGACGTCGTGGTGAGTCCCCCGCCGCTCCCCACCACGGAGAGCTGCTCCCGGGTGATGCTGAAATAGGTCGACTCGGCGCGCAGGCGTGCACCGACGATCTGCGGGACGATGCGGACGCGGAGCAGCAGTCGCCCCGAAGCCTGGGCCGTCAGGTTCTCGTTCGAGAGGAGGCTGAACGTCTGCCCGCTGGTGAACCGTGTCGTGTCGGGATCCTCGTACTGCGCCCCACCGCCCGCGAGCACCTGAAGGCTGGCGCGATCGACCGGCGAGCCGTAGCGGATCCCGACGAACGCCGTGCCCCGCCCCATGCGCGAGTCGAAGTCGTAGAACTGGCTCAGGGCATCCTGCGGCGGGTAGGTCGTGGAACCTCCTGCCGATCGCGCCCAGCGCGATCGAAACGCCGCGCTTCCTGACGATCGTCTCCAGGTCTGGGAGAACGACGAAACGTCCGACGAAGGCGATGAAGCGCAGATCGGCTGGGGAAGCATCTGCCTCGGAACGGATGGCTGCGGGATGAACTGGCACCTGATCGTGACCGGCCCGGACCGGGGCGTGCCCTGGATGCTCGCCGGCGAGGGGATTCAGCCGCTTTGCCCGAAGCGGACGTTCCTGCAGTGGTACGAAGACTGGCTCGACGGCAAGGACTCGTTCTACGGCTACGTCCCTCGCGAGTAGACGCGCCTGGCCCCGACGAGCGGATGCGTGCGCTCTGCACGTCCGTGCCGCGTCGCATGCACGATCCCAGTCGTGCGGTTAGCGCTCCGGGGTCGCGCGCCGATCAGGACAGAACTCTCGGATCACTGCGTGCCCGGAATGACACACTGTAGAGGACATCCCGGTGCCGATGTGCCGGAGTTACAGTTGCTGCCTGGCAAGCTGCACCAAGCGCAAGCATCCGGCAGGGTGTCCCAGCATAGTCCGCCGTTCCCACCATTGTAGTGAGCGAGGCTAGGGGGACACTGACCGTTCGGGCAAATGACGGCGGAGTTAAGATTGTTCGGATAGACGTACGCATATCCGTCCGGGGCGGGGGGACAGCAATCCGTGGCGTAGCGGCTGGGATCCGAGACAGGAGCACTTGGATCTACAACGGTAATGTCTGGACACGCGACCATGCCCTTGGCGCATAGAGATCCCAGCGGAACTGGCCCGGCACCATTGCCTCCCCCGTAGCCGCACTCGCAGGTTGCGTTTCCACCTCCCGTTGGCTGGTACCCGCTACCAGAGGTGTTGCAGCAGTAGACCCCTCCGGCGCTCGGCTGTGAACAGTCCCCGCTCGGGGTCGTCGTGCAAGAGCTCCCACTGGCGCACGGCCCGTAGCAGAGCCCGTTAGTCCCGAGGCATTCGTCAGGATCGCACGACAGGTTCCCGCCCGCTCCGCTGTCCTGGCCAGAGCTACCCCCGCCATCGCTGCTCCCGCCATCGCTGCTGCCGCCGCCGCTGCTGCCGCTGCCGCCGCTGCTGCTCCCATGAGGCGGCCCTGCTGCAGGGGGTGGTGCGGGGGCCGGGGCACTGGAGTCACTTGCGCAGGCCAGAATCATCACGACGATCGGGATCAGACTTAGCGCGCGCCTCATCAACCCTCCCAGATATCAAACGCCGCGGTGAAGACGGTGGTCGCTGCGAGAAGATGATTCACCGAATCTCCCTCACTGGCAGAAGCCGAGCTGGAAGAGGGTTCCCCACTTGCCGGCTTTGCACGGCGTGTAGCCGAGCGGCTTTCGCGGGTCAAGCCGTAGCGGAGGCCCGATCGCCGTAACGTACCGACCGGCCGAACGGTGTGTGACACCCCCCGCACTACACTTGGCGTTGCGCGTTACGGTCGACGCCCCGTTTGCCGCGCGGGGAACGTCACCTCGTCCTACCCCAGTGGAATACCCGTCCAATCCGCAGACCGTCTCGCGCGCTGCAGCCCGTTGGTTTTCCCACGGTTGAAGGATCGAACCGTCTTGATTTAGTCAGGGGTGAGGTTGGTGCGTGCCGAGGTCTAGTGCACCGTCGTCCATCCGGCATTAACGCTTGTGCCTGTTGGTTTGGCAGGGCATGGGTCGAGTCATCACGATCAGGTTGAGCATCAAGGAGCGGGAGGTATCTCGCTCGCATCTCAGGAGGTCGTTCGAATGCGCTCGAGGACAAAGGTTGCCATCGGTTCGGTAATGGGTGCCGTCGTCATTCAGCTCGCCGCCGCGTGCATCTCAAATACTTCGCCGAGCGGCGCGGGAGGGCCCGATGGCGGACCTCTGGGCTTGCTCGATGCGATGCTGGACGCGATCGGCAATGTCGTCGACGGCACGACGCCGGAAGCGAAAGCCGATACAGACGCCGGGCCCCCCGCTGGCACGTGTGGCTGCGCGGGCGCGTTCGAGCCGGGATCGAGGCTGAAGGGCGTCTACGAGACGGGGTCGGACGGGATGAAGGTCTACGATCCGACGCAGATGTGGGACTCGCAGGACCAGGCGTACGTGACCGTGCTGTATTCGCAGGCTGGCGATGTGTTCTGGGCGAACCCCGGCGCCGCGGTCTTCTACCTCGACTCGGCCTGTACACAACCCATCATCGGTTTCACGCCATCTACGACGCCAGAGGTTGGCCAGCCCGTGAACTCGACCGTGCCCCCCTATGCATTCGACTACGAAGGGTACTACGAGACCGGCTACGGAGGCTTGGTGCTGGCGGCATACGCCGTGGGCGCTCCGACCTCCACCCCTGCGACCGTCTATGCTCACCAAGGCGGCTGCTCGAAGCAGTCACCGTTACCCGGGTCTAGCTGGTATTCGGTAGGCGCCCAGCGCCCATTCTCGTCATTCGTGCAGTGGGGCCACGGACACGACTGACGACGCCGTTGATGGCGGCTTCGGCTTCCGTTTCCTATCGGCACGGACGGAGGAGCGTCGTCTTGACGTCTGCCGCAGGCAGCGTAGGGCAAGAAAGTTGGGCTCTCCGGCAGGTTGGGTGGGTGCGCGATGTGACGCGGCTGCCGCAAGCCTGCTGAGAATCGCGGGTAGCTAGCAGGCTGCGGAAAAACGGCAGTCGGGGGATCGACAGGGTGATCGGGTCGTGATCTAACCTGTTGATGCGCGGGACCGACACCAAGCAGTCTTCGATGTTGTGCCTGATTTC